>Ga0209471_1002334_pt1 | contig 10945 bp, 4 predicted proteins | sample GraSoiAngelo_128_FD_185885 | JGI IMG/M metagenome (GOLD analysis project Ga0209471, IMG submission 185885) | Grasslands soil microbial communities from the Angelo Coastal Reserve, California, USA - 14_0927_12_20cm (SPAdes) (version 2) | ecosystem: Environmental > Terrestrial > Soil > Grasslands ... | reverse complement strand
TGGTTGGGATCGTTGACGTGGAAGGTCGTCCGGCCGTTAGGGGTCAGGGCATTCGTCACGACTTTGTTTGGCGTACCGTCCCCATACAAGTAGCTCGTCTGCAACGAGGTGCAGGGCGTAGCGCCCGCGCTGAGCACGGTCAGGTACTCGTTGTTGAAGGAGAACGTGTTGCCCTCGGCGAGGTTGCCGGTTGAGTCGAGGGCCGGGGCGCCGACGGCGACGCTGCCACCGGTCACGCCCAGGGCGTTGAAGTACATCGGCCGTTCAGCAAGGAAGAGCGCGCTACTGCCATGGACCACCGTGCTGATTTGGGCCGACACCGACTGTCCGGGTCCAACCCCGTCGGTGGTGCCGTTGACGTAATAGGTCGCGCGCGTCGTGGCCCCGATGGTTCGGGTGATCGTCAGCGGCGGCGTGACGCCATCCCCGTAGTAGTAGGTGATGTCGATCGTGATCGGCGTCACCTGGGGGTTCATGACGGTCAGGTATTCGTTGAAGCCGGGCAGGGTCGCTCCCTCGGCGAAATAAAAGGTACTGGCGAGCGCCTGGGCCCCGACCGCGTCATGGCCGCCGGTGATCCCACCGGGATAGTAGAAGTACATCGGCCGCTCCGCCACGAACGTATTCGGTGGTGCTGGTGGCGTCGCCAGCGGTGTGTGCAGATGGGCCGAGACGTTCTGGTTTGGCCCCGCGTCGGCGTTGACGTTGATGGTGGTGCGGCTGTGGGCGCCCAGGGTGTAATTCTTGGTGATCACGGTGCCCGAGGCCAGCAGGTAGTCGGCGATCAGAGGCTCGCTGAAGTTATTCGGATTCTGGACCGTGAGATATTCGTGGAAGGAGATGCCGCCGCTGAGCCCGGTGAAGCCTTCGGCAAAATAGGCGTCGGTACCGGGCTGCGCGATGCCGACCGCCGTGTGGCCGCCAGTATAGGGGCGGCCCGGCTCGGGCCAGAAGAAATTCACGGTCGCCGTATCGACCCCATATTGGGGGCCGATCGCGATCCGGCTTCCGTTGGGATAGGTATCCGTGGCCAGCTCGCTGTGGTTGGGGCAGTCCATGTAGACCTTCCACTGCGACCCGGGGGCGAGCGTGTAGCCGCTGTCATAGTTGCCGTTGGCATCGGTCACGATGCCGGTGACAAAGCCATGCGCCGGATCGGTCGCCGCCGGACCGGTGTTGAACGCATTGATCGTGCAGTTGGCGTACGGCGCGCTGGCGGCATCCGCGACGTTCCCTACCAGCCGCCCGCTGTGGCCCTGCCCCTGCATGTAGATGCCGATCCTCGGAGCGTTGACCGTCTGGCCAGCTGCGACCGAAATGTTGAAGATCGCCTGGTTGTCCCAGCCATTCGGGCTGAAGATGTGGATCGCGTAGGCGCCGGCGGCGAGCGGACCGCTGTAGAAGTTCCCGCTGGCCGGATCCGTGGTGCCGACCCAGGAGGAGCAGCCGTGCGGGCATTGCTGGACGATCAACACCTGGGCCGTCTGGCCGCCGCATCCCGTGGTCAGGCCCAGGCAGGTGACGTTGCCGTTGATGTGACTGGTTCCCACCTGGACCGTTACGTTCACGGTGGTGGTTGCATTGTCCGACACGGTGTACGGCGAGTTCGATGAAGAAAGGTACGGTTGGGCTGGAAAGACGCTGACGAAGTAGCCGCGACCCGACTGCAGGCAGTTCGCGACGTAATTTCCGCTCGCATCAGTGTTAGCCGCACCTTGACCGAAGCCGCCTTGCTCAGAACTGTCGACGACGACGAGGGCGGTGACGCCCTGACCGCTCGCGTTCGTGATCCGTCCGCCCACCGAGCCTTTGTGGCGGGTCACCAGGAGGAGCACGTTCACATTGCCGCCATCGCCGACGCTGATGCTGTTCTTGTTTGCTAACGCATAGGCGCTCGGTCCGCAGTTCGGATCATCCGAAAGCGACCGGATGTTGTATGTCCCTGCCGGCACCGAGATGGTGAATGTCCCGTCGACGAGGGAAGACGGCGTGCCCGGAATGCACGTTGGACCTCCGTTGCAGGCCTGCGTTTGCAGCGCAACATTGGGGGCCTGGTTGATATCCGAATCGATGATCTGGCCGTGGATGGTGCCAGTTGCGGCCGATCCGCTTATAGGGACGAGTGCAAGAAACAGGGCGATCGGAAGCAGGATGGCGAGTGTTCTCCTTGGCATGACCGCCAAGTGTAACGAGGTCTGGCCGCAAGTCAAGCTTATTAAGGTCTCACCAACTGTGACGCCGTGCTATCCGTCGTTTGTAAGACTGTGAGTGACGGCGTCTGCGCTGTAAGCGGCTTCTCGCGCTAGTACGCGAAGTACTCGAGCCGTTCCGCCAGGATCGGCTGGCTAGACGTCATCTGTACCGAGTTGGAGGTGCCAGCCGGCAGGTCATTATTGATCTGCTCTGTCCAGCGACTGTTCGCCGGGACCGTGATGGTCTTGATCACCGGCGTGCCCGACGCCAGGTAGAACGTAAAGGTAACGATGGCATCGGCGGGCTGTTCGTTAAGGATCGTGTAGTACTCGGCAAAGTTGGCCGCCGTGTAGCCTTCAGCAAAGCTCAGGCTCATGCCGAGGGCCGTATCCGGCACAGCCATGGCGTCATGGCCACCGGTCCAACCGTTGTAGGTGAAATACATCGGGCGCTCGACCACGACCGGCTGATCCGAGCTGATGTGGACGGAGGAATCGGTCCCGCTCGGCAGAATATCGTTCACGTGGACCGTACCGCGGCTGTTGGCCGCCACTGCGAGCAGTTGCTGGACTGGGGGGCCCGAGCCCCGGTAGTAGGTGATCGTCAGGTTCGCGGCCGTGGTGTTCGGGTTGAGGATCGTGAGGTACTCGTTGAAGCTCTGGCCAACGTGGCCTTCGGCCAGGTTGAGATTGGTCAGCGGAGTGGAGGCGCCCACTACCACGTGGCCGCCGGTCTGGCCGAAGTAGTTGAAATACATCGGCCGCTCTGCCAGGATCGGGATATCGGAGGTCACCTTCATCGACACTTGCTGGTTAGGGCCGGCCTCGTTGGAATCATTGACATGCACGGTTAGCCGGCTCGATGGGCTGACGGGGTGGCTCACCGTCTTCGGTGCGGCGCCACCGTTGAAGTAATACGTTACCTGCACGTTCGCGGTCTGCGTGTTGCTGTTGTTCATCACCGTCAGGTACTCGTCGAAGCCGATGCCGGTATACCCCTCGGCGAAATAGAATGCAGTACCCAGAGTCTGGGCCGCCATCACGTCATGCCCACCGGAGCGGCCACCGAGGCTGAAATACATCGGGCGTTCCGCGACAAATGGATTCGGAGCACTCAGGTGAATGGAAAAGCTCTGATCCGCACCGAGGTCCGAGTTGACCAGAATCGTCGTCCTGCTTTGCGCCGTTAGATCATGGGTGCGTGTAATCACAACTCCCGAATCCGTCAAGTATTGAGCGGTCAATACTTGGGCAAGTCCTGGATTGAACACCGTCAGGTATTCGCGGAAATTTAGGCCTGTATACCCTTCAGCAAAGTAGGCGTCGGTGGACGGTTGCAGCGTTCCTACGACATCATGGCCACCGGTCCACGGGCGGGCAGCCACGGAGTTGGAGAGCCATATCCAGGTGCTGTCCAAGGGGTCGACTAGCCTGTCGCCGTCGAAGGCTGTGGCCCACACGCCTACCCCGGGCGTACCTGTGGAAGGCTCCGGGACCAGGGCGTGGCCATTCCAGACGTACTCCGGATAGGGAGCGCCGCCAAACGGGCTAGTCGGAATTGGTCTTAGTCTCAGCTCGGCGCCGTCCCAGGCCATGACTCCCTGGTGGAAGTCGGGGTTTCCGACATCGATGCTTCCCCAGTACGCGCCATTCCAGGCCCAGGTCTCTTCACTGCCTGCGCTCCGACCCTGTGCCGCACCGACGAGGAGAAGTTGTTTGCGCGGCGGATAGTAGGCGAAGGCGAAAACGTTGAAAACCCCGGTGGGGCTATCAATCCCCCGGGCGCTCTGCACCACCGACCAGTCCGTTCCATCGTACGACCAGGTGAGGTCGACGTTAGACCCAGGGCAGATGCCGTAAGCAAAGAGCCGATTGCGGCCAGCGTCGTACGCAAGACTTGTGCTGTCGCAATAGGGTTGGGTGAGTGTCGCTTGTTTGACCCACGCTTGCCCATCCCAGGTCCAAGTTTCGAAACAATACGGCTGCGGCGTGCACCCCGTGCCCCAGACGATCATCACCACCTTCGCGATCGGCGGGTACCAGGCCAACGACATAGACACCTGGTTCATGTAGGGCGTCACGGAGGGCTTAGGCGTCGTGGCGTGAGTATCGGTCCAAGACGAGCCGTTGAAGAGCCAGGTGCTGGTCGGACAGCACGCCACGCTGACGACCTCTTGTCGGACAGTGTCATACGCACTTTGTATGCCCGGGAAATCGCCCGGCGGCGATACTGACAAATTCAGCTTCTCCCAGCGGCCGCCAGTCGTCGCCTGCGCTGGCATGGCTGAGAGCATCGGCAAAATCATGGCGCTGGTCAGAGCGATTCCAGCCATCACGGCCCGCTGTCGGACCGACCGAAGGAGAGCGCCGAGCGCCCGACGTCTCAATGGCCGAACCGATCGCCCCACCTTTCTTGCCCCTCCGGTCCCACTATTCGCCTCAGGTGGCTGGAAGTCAATAGCCCGAGGATCGGCCGGAAGTATGTGGTCGGACGGTCAGAAGGAGGAGGCAGCGTAGCCGGCCGTATCGGTGGCGCCATACGTATTGACGTTGGCGCCGTAGGTCGGTTTCTCCACCAATACCGGCTGGTCTGAGGCCACCGTGATTCCCAGGGTCGTGATCCCCGGCCCGATGCCCTCGACCGGCTGGAACACCGCCACTGTGTGGCGGGTGTTCGCCGCTACGCTGAAGGTCCGCGTGATCGGCGACCCGCCCGGGTAGTACGTGATCGTCAGGTTGGCCGCCACCGAGTCGGGGTTCTGGATCGTCAGGTAGTCGTTTTCCCCAGCCGCGGTGGAGGCCGCCGCAAAGCCGAACAGTGTGCCCAGGCCCGTCTGCCCCATCACGTCATGCGCGCCCGCCACCGGGCCGCTGCCGAAGTCGTAGACCATGTACATCGGCCGCTCCGCCACGATCGGCTGGGTCGAGGTCACCGTGGTCGACACGCCCGCGATCCCTGGCCCTACACCGAGTTGCGGCTTGAAGACTTCCACTGTCACCCGGCTGAGAGGATTGATCGTGACGGTTCGCACCGTCACGTTGCTGGCGCCGTCAACATACCGGAGGGTCACCAGGGCCGGGAGGGTCGCGCTCGGGTTCTGCAGTGTGAGGTATTCGCTAAAGCCGGGCAAGGTCGTGCCTTCGGCGAAGTTCCACTGCAGCGCCGGCGCATTGGCGCCGAAGGCGACGTGGCCATCGCGGATCGGACCCGACCCGAAGCTGAAGCCGTTGACGTAGAAGGGTCGCTCAGCGACAATCGGTTGCCCATTGGGCGTGGTCACCCGCACTGACACCCCGGCAATGCCGGCGCCCACGCCGCAGTTCGATCCGGGGCCGTTGGGCGTGCAGGCGCTCAGGTTGCTGGTCGTATCGCCCCGGAAGACCTCCACGGTCGTCCGGCTGTTGGCGGCCAGCGTCACGGTCTTGGCCGGGTGGGCGCCGGTGTCGGTCATATAGGTCAGGGTGGCGGGCACCGCCGTCGAATTGGGGTTTTGCAGCGTCAAGTACTCGCTGAAGAAGCCCAGGGTCGAGCCTTCCGCGAAATCCCACTCCGTCGCCAGCTGCGTCGCGCCCACCGCGTCCGTCGATCCGTGCCAGCTACCAGAGTTGAAGTGCAGCGTCCGCTCGACAACGCCCTGAGCCGGCAGCGTGACCCTGGCCGACACTTCCTGGTTGCATCCCACATCGGCGTTGACGTCCTCGACCTTGACCTGACCAGCCGTCAGCGGCACCGAGATGGGGCCGATATGGCCGCCTTTGAGGAAGTAGTCGATTGTGGCGGTGCCGTTTTGCTTTGGCATTAAGAGGGAGAGCGTCTCGGTGAATCCACTACCGGTGAACCCTTCGGCGAAGTAGAAGGTGGGGGTGCTGGCGGCTGCGGGGACCGGGCTGTACGCCAGCGAGCTGGTGCAGCTGTAGTACTGACCGACGAAGACCCGGAGATAGCCGCCATCGTCATCGCTGTATTGCGAGGCGTGAGTGTTGCAGGCGTTGCATTGAAAACCGCTGGTCGGCACGCCGTTGTTGTTGGTCACGCCGTCGCCGAGATCGTCGGTGTAATTGGTCTGGCCGCCATTGGCCTTGCCAAAGAGCACGGCCGCGATCCCGGCGGCCTCCAGTTCGGCGGGATGGGCGAGAAAGTACTCGGCCCGGTTGTCCTGGTAGTGCCCATTCGTGTTGTTCATCGTCAGGTAGTACTGGTTCCCCACAGGAACCTGCCACACGATGAGCGGCCGGCCGGTGTCGGCGTGCAACCGCGCGATGAAGGCGAGCCAGCGCGAGAAGTTCGGAAGGGCGACGTTGGTCTTGTCCCACCAGTGCGAGTTGTCGCCATACCAGCCGGCGTCGTGGTCGGCGACGTCATGGAAGATCAGGTCCCAGGTCGAGCCGTACGGGTTGCTCGAGAGCCCTGCCGACCCGAGAAAGGCGGCCTCCTGGTCGGCGACCGCGTTCGGATTGACGCTGGGATCGGTGCTCGTTGCCAGGTCGATCCCGGTACCCCACGCCGAGCTGTGGATCGCCAGCAGGATGTTGGCGCTGGTGTTGTATTGATCCCGCAGCTTGAGGAGCGCGTCGGCGAAACCCTGCGCGGTGTTCGGGATGCCGGCCACGCCGGCATATCCGGAGCTGCTGACCGATGCGCTCAGTGAGGCCGCGCCGCCGCCTGCCGCCCGCTGCTCGAGATATCCCCACAGGTCGGGCTCGACGTGCACGATCACCGGTTTGCCATAGGCCTGCGCCTTCTGCATCACCAGCGCGAAGTTGGCGTAGTAGGCATTCATCGTGCTCGCGTTGTTGAGGTTGCTGAAGTCGCGGCTGCTCTCATCGGCGCCGGCCGACGGATTGGATTGCAGCAGTTCGTAATAGGGGAACACCGGCAGATAGCCGTTCGCGTCGCTCGCCGACATGTAATAGCTGGCGTACTGGCCGGCCGGCGTGTTCCAGGTCTCCCAACCGTTGCCGGTGTTGACGCCGCCCGCCAGATAGGTGTAGCGATAGCGCCAGGGAACGCCGCTGCCCGTCATCCAGCCGAGGCTACCGGGCTCGTTGCCGAGTCCGAAGTTCAGCCCGGCGGGAAGGCTCGGCTGCGCCGCGTGGACAGCCGTTGCATGTGGGATGCCAGCCACCATCGCCCCCGAGGCGACCAGCATTGCCGCCGCAAACAGTGCCGCTCCCTTGCGGATTCGACCGGCGAAGCTCGGACGGGTGTCGCTCAAAACGACCCCGTCGCGAATCCGGCGGTATCGGTCGCGCCATAGGTATTGAGGTTGGCACTGTACGTCGGTTTCTCCACCAGCACCGGCTGGTCGCTGCTCACGGTGATCCCCAGGGTCGTGAAGCCCGGTCCGACGCCTTCAGCCGTCTGGAACACCGCCACGGTGTTCCGGGTGTTCGCCGGGACACTGAAGGTCCGGATGACGGGCGAGCCGCCGGGATAGTAGGTGAGCGTCAGATTGGCCGCCACCGAGTTGGGGTTCTGGATCGTCAGGAAGTCGTTCTCTCCGGCCGCGGTCGAAGCCGCCGCAAAGCCGAAGAGCGTGCCCAGCCCGGTCTGCCCCATCACGTCATGCGCGCCCGCGACCGGGCCGCTGCCGAAGTCGTAGACCATGTACATCGGCCGCTCCGCAACGATCGGCTGCGTCGAGGTCACCTGGGTCGACACGCCCGCGATCCCTGGCCCCACCCCGAGCGACGGTTTGAAAACTTCCACCGTGACCCGCGACAGCGGATTGATGGTGACCGTCCGCAACGTCGCGTTGCTGGCGCCGTCAACATAGCGGAGGGTCACCTGGGCCGGGAGCGTCGCGCCCGGGTTCTGCAGCGTCAGGTACTCAAAGAAGCCGGGCAAGGTCGTGCCTTCCGCGAAGTTCCACTGCGTGGCCGGCGCGTTCGCACCGAAGGCGACGTGGCCGTCGCGGATGGGACCCGACCCGAAGCTGAAGCCGTTGACGTAGAAGGGCCGCTCCGCCACGATCGGTTGCCCATTGGGCGTGGTCACCCGCACTGACACCCCGGCGATGCCAGCCCCCACGCCGCAGTTCGATCCGGGGCCGTTGGGCGTACACGACCCGAGGGTGCTGGTGGTGTCGCCGCGAAAGACCTCCACCGTCGTGCGGCTGTTGGCGGCCAACGTCACGGTCTTGGCCGGGTGGGCGCCGCTGTCGGTCATGTAAGTCAGGGTGGCGGGCACCGCGCTCGCGTTGGGGTTTTGCAGCGTCAGGTATTCGCCGAAGAAGCCCAGCGTCGAGCCTTCGGCGAAATCCCACTCCGTCGCCAGCTGCGTCGCGCCCACGGCGTCTGTCGATCCGTGCCAGCTACCAGAGTTGAAGTGCAGGATCCGCTCGACAATGCCCGGTCCAGGCAGCGTCACTCGCGCCGACACTTCCTGGTTGGCGCCCACCACTTGATTGACTTTCACGCTGGCGACCTGTCCGGCCTGCAGGGCCACCAGTTGCGTCGCGTGGCCGCCGCCGGTCAGGTAGTAGTCGATCTGAGCGGTGCCGCTCGTCTTGGGCGTGAACAGCGAGAGGCACTCGATAAAGCCGTTGCCGGTAAAGCCTTCGGCGAAGTAGAAGGTGTTGGATAGCGAGGTCGGAGCCGGGCCGCTCGAGACGGCCGCAGTACCGCAACCGGTCGAAACGGCGGCGGAGTTGGGATCGATCATGAGTGAGGACTCGTCGATCGCATCGAATTGCGAGGCGGGCACGGTCTTTAGCTCGCTCAGCAAGCTGTCAGGCCAGTTCGAGTCGTCGGTCCCACTGAAGAACCAGTTGCTGCCGTTATCGGCCAGGATCAGCCCGTAGTGCTGCATCGCAAGCAGGATCACCTGCGTCTGGACGCTGAAGTGGCTGACGTCGTAGCTGGCCTTCAGCCGGAAGCGAGCCCCCATCGGCGGCAGGGACGGATTGGCGGCCGTGCCGGCCTGGTGGCGGGCCGGCCACAGGAAGCTCTGGTCGGACTGCTGCGCCGTGAAGCGAATCGCGTGCGTGATGGCGCCTGCCTGCACCTCATCCCAACGGACCAGGCCCGGAAAGATGGGGAGTCCAGCCGCGTCCGCGGAGGTCCAACCTAGCGGGCGCAGCGCATTGGACCCGAGCGGGAAGACCGCGCCCGATCCCGCCGTCCAGGTCGAGCCGCTACCGGCGAGGGCGAACAGCTCGTAGAGGGTGCAGGTGTTCTTATTGATGATGAGCGCGTGCCTGTCGCTGCCGTTTTCGATGCTGGTGTCCGATCCGACGGGATACGGTCCAGGATCGCTCTCCGAGGCGTACTGGAATGAGACGCTGACGGTGGGGTGGGTGTTGTCCACGACATTGAACGGAAACCCGTAGGGCGGCCCACCAAAGTCGGGATGCAGGTTGGTGGTTCCCGACGCCATCGAGCTGAGCCACTGCGCGCTGCGCGGGTGGACCGGCAGGTTGCTGATGTCGGCGTTCCAGACGTTGTCAGCGGGAAAGACCTGGCAGTTCGTCGTGGGAACGGGCGCAGCCTGTGCGGGGATGCCGTTGAACAACGGTCCCGTTATCAAGATCGCCCCCAGCAGCGCGGCTTTGCGCATCCCTACTCAGTAAGACGGCCCCAGCCCGATCCAGCAGTCTCGGACAGGTCACCAGTCCATAACGAGATATCGAGGGTCTGGAGCGGCTACGGTTCCTGACGCATCGCGACCGGGCCGAATCGCCGTCGGCGGTGGCAGACTACTGCCGATGAAGGCGCTCAGCGTGGCCGTTGCTTGTGCCTTCTTCGTTTCGGCCGGATGCGGGCCGCAACCCGGAGCTGGGCCGTCAGCCACACGATCGCCGGCGAGCCAGTCCGCGACGTCGTCCCCCTCGCCGCCTCCGGTCCATGTCCTCGTCTTCTCCCGAACCGCCGCCTTCCGGCATGCGTCGATCCCGGCGGCGGTCGCCGCTGTCGAAAAGCTCGGCGCCGAACACGGCTATCTCGTCGACGCTACCGAAGATCCCGGCGCGTTTACCGATGCCAACCTGGCCCGCTACCGCGCGGTGGTGTTCCTCCTGACGACCGGCGACGTTCTCGATGCCAGCCAGCAGGCCGCCTTCGAACGATATGTCAGGGCCGGCGGTGGTTTCGCCGGCGTTCACTCAGCAAGCGATACCGAATACGGCTGGGCCTGGTACGGGCAGTTGGTCGGCGCCTATTTCAAGAGTCACCCGGCGGTCCAGCCGGCGCTCGTGCGGATCGAGGATCCTGGCCATCCATCGACGGCCGCCCTCCCGACGAGCTGGAAGCGGGCGGATGAGTGGTATGACTTCCGAACCAATCCCCGAGGGGCTGTCCATGTGCTCGCCACGGTCGACGAGTCTACCTATACGGGCGGCGGGATGGGCGTCGATCATCCGATCGCGTGGTGTCATGCGTTTGATGGCGGGCGGTCCTGGTACACCGCGATGGGGCACGCCGCGGAGAGTTATGCGGACCCGAGCTTCCTGTCACACCTCGAGGGGGGCATTGAGAGCGTGGCCGGAATCCGGGGCACCTGCTAGAAGGAGAAGTATTCGGGTCGCTCGGCCAACAGCGGGACGTTCGAGGTGATCTGCACGGCGTTGGCGGTTCCCGAGGGAAGGTCGTTGTTGACCAGTTCCGTGTACCGGCTGTTGGCCGCCACCGTGATCGTCTTCGTCACCGGAGCGCCGGCCGGCAGGTAGAAGGTAAAGGTGACCGTCGCCGCACTGGCCGACTTGTTGAGCAGCGTGTAGTACTCCGCGAAGTTCGGCGCAACATAGCCCTCGGCG
>Ga0209471_1002329_pt1 | contig 10962 bp, 9 predicted proteins | sample GraSoiAngelo_128_FD_185885 | JGI IMG/M metagenome (GOLD analysis project Ga0209471, IMG submission 185885) | Grasslands soil microbial communities from the Angelo Coastal Reserve, California, USA - 14_0927_12_20cm (SPAdes) (version 2) | ecosystem: Environmental > Terrestrial > Soil > Grasslands ... | reverse complement strand
TGCGCTTATCGTCGAACCCCGCGTCACGCTTTCTCCAGTGTTCGCCGCACTGTTGACTCCTCTCGGCGCCTTTCTCGGGGCCGCCGCTACTGTCACTGTCGTCTATCTTCTCGGCCGGCGCGAAGGCCAGATTGACAGCACTACGCTCCTTCTCGGCGGTGTCATTACTGCTTCTTTCATCTCCGCCATCATCATGTTCCTCATGAGCACGCTCACTGGGAATCTCCGTGGCCTCTCCTTCTGGTTGATGGGCGATCTTTCCACTCCTCTCCAAAAGAGTGTCTATTGGTTCTTGGGCATTGGTTTCGTCTTTGCCTCCGGCGCGATATACACCACCGCTTCCGATCTGAACCTGCTCCTGGCGGGGGAAAAAGAGGCCATGCACCTTGGCGTCGACGTCCCTCGCGTCCGCCTCGTCGTCTACATCGCCGCATCCTTGCTCACCGGTTTGGCTGTCTCAGTCAGCGGCGCCATCGGCTACGTCGGCCTGATCGTGCCGCATGTCATGCGCCTCATCTTCGGCTCGGACCATCGTACTTTGCTGCCGACAGCCGCGATTGGCGGTGCCATTGCCGTTGTATTCGCGGACACGCTGGCGCGTACCGTTGTTGCGCCTAATGAACTCGCCGTCGGCGCTGTAACCGCCGTTGTCGGCGCGCCTCTGTTCATCTACCTCCTGCGCAGGAGGCTCGCATGAGTCCCGGCTCGTCTCACGCGCGGCATCTTGCCGAGGCTGGCCGCCTAGCCAACGAAATACGCCTGAGCGTCGAACAAGTCAGTTACGCCTATTCCGCGAATCCGGCGCAGGCTCCGCTCTTCACCCTGGAAGCCACGAGCTTTCAGGCGCGTCCCGGCGAAATAGTGGCTATTCTCGGTCCCAACGCCAGCGGCAAATCCACATTGCTTAAATTGATCGCCGGCGCCCTCGCGCCACTCTCTGGCCGTATTCTGTTGAACGGCTTCGTCACTCATTCGCTTACCCCGCGCACTCGCGCGCAGCGCATCGCCGTCGTCCAGCAGGAGAGCCGTTTGCTCTTCCCCGCCCGCGCCTGGGAATTCGTCCTTCAAGGCCGCCATGCTCATGGGCGTTCGCTCCGTTTTGAATCCGAAGACGACGTCCTCATTGCAAAAAACGCTCTCGCCCAGGTCGGGGCCGCCGATCTCAGCGATCGCTGGATGGATCAAATTTCCGGCGGCGAAAAGCAGCGGGTCATTCTCGCCCGCGCTTTGGCCCAGCAACCGCTGCTTCTTCTGCTTGATGAGCCGACTCTCCATCTCGATATCGCCGCGCAGATCGGTTTGCTCGACGCTCTTCGTCGCCTTGCTGCGGCGAATCGTTACACCGTCGTCGTCGTCACGCACGAGCTGAATCTCGCCGCCGAGTATGCCGATCAAGTCGTCTTGATGCAGCGCGGACGCTGCTTGCGTGTCGGTCCGCCCATAAACATTTATCAGCGCGAATTGCTCGAGCAGGTTTTCCAGACGCCGCTTACCGTGGAGCTTGGCTCCTCCGGCCGGCCGCGTGTCACGGTCTTAGCTGGAACTGAAACGTAGCAGGGGCGTCCGCCACTGTGGGCGCCCCTTTCTCGTTAACCCCAACCCTGCGGCCTTGTGCTGCAGACCACAATCACCGCGAACTTCGTGCTCGGGAAGACGGGCAACCGCTTAGCGGTTGCACTTGAATTGTTGATTCCAGTTCCTTCGGAATCGTCAGCCAAGTAGAAAGCCGTCGCCGCCGCGCGACTGTAAGGCGGATTCAGTGTATGCGCCAGCCACTGCGGGCCAGTCGCTCCATCGCTGGGCGACACCGCGGGAAGGCCCCGCAACGGTCCTCATTCGAAAGGGCCGGAGCTACCGCCAAGCCAGGAGACCGGCGAAGTTCGCAGCCGTGCGATTCATCTTTGATCGCACAGGTCAACCTTCAACTCCCGCGCGAGAGGGAGCGGAGGATAAAATGTATAAGACTCTTCTTCGAACTGCCTTTTTCCTCTTCGCAGTTTCTGTAGTCAGCTTTTCCTTGCAAGCCCAAAGCAATTCCATAGAAGCCCGTCTTTCCGGCCATGTTACCGACGCTTCCGGCTACACCATCGCGGGCGTAAAAATCACCGCTCAACCTGAAAATGCCGCCTCCCCTGCGGCTTCGGCTTCCACGGCCGCAGACGGCACCTTTTCCCTAATCTTTCCTCCCGGCCGCTATCGGATTCGCTTCGAACGCGCCGCTTTCGTCCCTCGCGAATTTTCTCTTTCGCTGGCCGCTTCAGACTCTCGTACTCTCGACGTCAAGCTTGAAATCGCGCAAGTCTCCGAAAATGTCGTCGTCACCGCCAACTCCCAGCCTCTCGAAATCAGCCAGACTCCTGCTCCCGTCGATGTCCTCACGCCCGACGAAATCCGCCAGCGTCAGCTCGTCTCGCTTGCCGATGCTCTCGGCACTCTTCCCGGTGGCGCTATCGCTCGCACCGGCCGGGAAGGCGGTCTCACCACCTTCTTCCTTGACGGCGGCAACTCCAATTTCACAAAATTCTTCGTTGACGGCACTCCCTTCAACGAGCCCGGCGGCTTCCTCAATCTTTCCAACCAAACCTTCGACAACATCGACAAGCTCGAAGTCGTCCACGGCGCCGAAAGCGCTCTCTACGGCACCGATGCCGTGTCTGGCGTCGTCCAACTCTTCAGCCATCGCGGCGCCACGCGCGTTCCCGAACTCAATCTTTTCGCCGAAGGCGGCAGCTATTCCTCCGCGCGCGGCGGTGCTCTGGTGGCCGGCCTTCTCGGCGCGTTTGACTACTCCCTTGCGGGCTCCTATTTCCAAACCGACGGTCAGGGATCCAACGACGCTTTTCTCAATCGCAGTTTCTCCGGCAACCTCGGCTACAGCTTCAGCGACTCCAATCATTTGCGCCTTACGGCCAGAAGCAACTCCAGTTTCGCCGGCCTTCCAGGGCCTATTCTTTTCCTCCCTCCTAGTCTCTCGCAATTCGAACGTCTCAAGCTTCTCCTCCTGCATCTCAGCTGGGATTTCCGCAACGGCCCGCACTGGATCCATCGCTTCAGTGGCCATGAAAACCGTACGCTGGACACCAACGCTAATCCTCCATCCTTCACTTTCGTTGACCAGTTCAATCGCGCCGGTCTTCAAGAGCAATCCACCTATACATTCCGCACCGGCGCTGTCTCCGCTGGCTACGAATACGAAGTTGAGAACGCCTATCCCAGTCTTATCACCGGATTCCACGCGCGCCGCAACAACCAGGCCGGCTTTCTCGACGCCCGCTGGCAACCGCTTGCGCGCCTCACCCTCAGCGCAGGAGCACGCGCCGAGGCCAATACGACCTTCGGCACCCGCGTTGTGCCCCGGGCCGGCGTTGTCTACGCTCTTCACAATGGCCGCGGCTTCTGGGGCGACACGCGCGCCCGTTTTTCCTACGGTCAGGGCTTCAAGGAGCCCGCTCTTGAGCAATCTTTCGGCAGCGATCCTTGTTTCCCAGGCAATTCCTCCCTTCGCCCCGAGCGCAGCCAGACCTATGACGCCGGTCTCGACCAGTTTCTCGCCGGTCAGCGGCTTCGACTCTCCGCCACTTATTTCAACAATCGCTTTCGCGACATCGTCAGCTTCACTTTCGATCCCACAACCACTGCCGCCTGCCAACAAGGCACTGGCACGTATTTCAACACCGATCTGGCCCGCGCCCGCGGCGTCAATCTCTCTGGCGAATTGCGCCTCCGACGATGGCTCAGCCTTGACGGCAACTACTCCCATGACGACACGCGCGTCTTGAAATCCCCCAACGCCTTCGATCCCGTTCAGATGCCCGGAAATCATCTTCTTCGCCGTCCCGTAAACTCGGGAAGCATCATCCTCAATACTTCCTATCGCCAATGGAATCTGAATCTCACCGGCTATTTCTCCGGCATTCGCACCGATAGCGATTTCCTCGGCTTCGGCCTGACTCACAATCCGGGCTATGCGCGCTTCGACATCGCCACTACGTATCTCATCGCTCGCGGCATTTCCTTCACCGGCCGCGTCACCAATCTTTTCGACAAGCAATACCAGGACGCCCTTGGCTTCCCTGCGCTCGGCCGCGATTTCCGTCTCGGCCTCAACTACCGTTTCACCGGACGAAACTGATGCTCTTTACAAAGCCCATTTTGACCGATCCCTTCTTCTCTGTAGGGGCGCAGCATGCGGCGCCCCATCTCGGCAAGACTCATTGCTTTCGGAGATTTTCTTGACAGCACTCGAACCCATTCTCTTCTGCTGGAGCGGCGGCAAAGACAGCGCCATGGCCCTGTACTCGCTGCTCCAACAGAAGACTTTCCAGGTCGCAGCCCTACTCACCACCGTCACCGAGACCTACCACCGCATCGCTATGCACGGTGTCCGCCGCGAACTTCTCCAGCGCCAGGCCGAATCCATCGGTCTCCCGCTTCACGAAGTCCTCATCCCGCCGCAATGCGTCAATCCCATCTACGAAGCGCGCATGGAGGAAGCCCTGCGCATTCACCTCGCCCAGGGCGTCCGCACGGTCGCTTTCGGCGATATCTTCCTGGAAGACCTCCGCTCCTACCGCGAAAAAAATCTCGCTCGCATCGGCATGACCGCGCTCTTCCCCATCTGGAAGCGCGATACCCGCGAACTAATCCGCCACTTTCACGAACAGCGTTTCCGCGCCATCGCCGCTTGCATTGACACCAAAATTCTCGCCCCCAGCTTTGCCGGCCGCGAACTCGACGAGTCTTTCTTCCGCGACCTTCCGCCCCAAGTCGACCCTTGCGGTGAAAACGGTGAATTCCACACCTTCGTCTTCGATGGCCCCATCTTTCAATCTCCCATTCCCATTCGAACGGGAGTAGTCGTCAACCGTGATGGCTTTGTCTTTTGCGATCTCTTGCCTCAACCCTGTAGCTCACCCCGGAATTTATCCCGGACCGGTCGGGAGGGGTGAGGTTTTACTCTGTCTTTGTTTTTTTGAAGTATTGCCCCAAATGGAGGAAGCACCAAAATGAATACCGAACTCTCTCAAAAAGAAAACCTGCTTTATCGTACCGTGCTCGCGCTCGCACTGATTTTGCTCGCCGCTGCCTTACGTATCGCCCCACACCCCTGGAACTTCACGCCTGTTGGCGCCATGGCTCTCTTCTCCGGCGCGCTGCTCAAGGACCGCCGCCTCGCTTTCCTATTCCCGCTCGCTGCGCTCTTTGCGGGTGACATTTTTATCGGCTTCCACAAGCTACTCCCCATCGTCTACGCCAGTTTCCTCATCAACGTAGCCATCGGCCTCTGGCTCAGCGACCGCCGCAGCATCGGCCGCATCTCTCTCGCCACGTTTCTAGGCGCCATCCAGTTCTTCCTCGTCACTAACTTTGCCGTCTGGGGGCTTCTGAACTCCTATCCAAAAACCGTTTCCGGCCTCGCCGCCTGCTACCTCGCCGGCATTCCCTTTTTCTGGAACACCCTCGCGGGTGACGCCTTCTACGCCGCGCTGCTCTTCGGCGCCTATGCCCTCGCCGAGCGTCGTTTTCCGGCTCTACAACAAGCGTCCCAACCGTAGGTTTTGGTGGCACAGCCACTCTTGGCTGTGTTCCGGCGATGCAGAACCTGGGTGGCGCCCCGATCGATGACGGACGGTCCGTCTCTCCGTGCGCCTGATGCTATAATCTTTGTTCCTTTATGCCGAAATCCACTCCAGAGGCCCCCTCCCTCGCTCCTGACGTGCTCGCCAAATACGAGCCCGTCATCGGCCTCGAAGTCCACGTCCAGCTCCTCACGCGCACAAAAATCTTCTGCGGCTGCTCCACGCGTTTTGGTGATCCGCCCAACACCAATGTCTGTCCCGTCTGCCTCGGCCTCCCCGGCACTCTGCCCGTGCTCAACAAGCGCGCCGTTGAGATGGCCATGCGCGCCTCGCTCGCCCTGAACTGCACGGTCCACGACCATTCCCGCTTCGCCCGCAAAAATTACTTCTACCCCGACCTCCCCAAGGGCTACCAAATTTCCCAATACGAATTGCCGCTCGCCACCGGTGGCTGGCTGGAGATCGAAGCCAACGGTGCAAGAAAACGCATCGGCATCACCCGCCTCCATCTCGAAGAAGACGCCGCCAAAAATCTCCACGAAGGTTTCTCGCAATCCGCCACCAAGGCCTACATTGACTACAACCGCTGCGGCACTCCGCTCAGTGAAATCGTCTCCGAGCCGGACATGCGCGCGCCCGAGGAGGCCTACGCGTACCTCACCACGCTCCGGCAAATCATGGTTTATACCGGCGTCAGCGATTGCAATATGGAAGAAGGCTCGCTCCGCTGCGACGCCAACGTCAGCGTGCGCCTGCGCGGCTCAAAAGAATTCGGCACCAAGGTCGAGGTAAAAAACCTGAATTCCTTCCGCTTTCTACAAAAGGCTCTCGAGTTCGAAATCGAGCGCCACATCGGCGTCCTCGAATCCGGCGGGCGCCTTTTCCAGGAAACGCGCCTGTGGAATCAAGCCGAAGGCCGCACTGTCTCCATGCGGTCCAAAGAAAAGGCCCACGACTACCGCTATTTCCCAGAGCCCGATCTTCTCCCCGTCCACATCAGCTCGGCCTGTCGGGAAGAAGTCCGCGGCACCCTCCCCGAACTCCCCGAAGCCAAGCGCGCCCGCTTCGGCTCCGCCTACGGCATTACGCCTTACGACGCCGAAGTCCTCACCAGCACGCAAGCTCTCGCCGATTATTTTGAAGCCGTCGTCAAAGCCGGCGCTCCCGGCAAAGCCGCCGCCAACTGGATGCAAACGGAACTTCTTCGCGGCTTGAAAGACTCCGGCAAGGAAATCAGCGCGAGCCCCGTTTCGCCTGCCGCTCTCGCCGAACTGGTGAAGCTCGTCGAATCCGGCAAAATCACCGGCGCTGTTGCCAAAAAAGTGTTCGCCGCCATGTTCGAGTCCGGCCGCGCTGCCGCCGAGATCGTCGCCGCTGAAGGCCTCGGCGCGCAGGTCAGTGAAGCCGCCATGGAGCAAGCCGCCCGTGAAGTCATCGCGAAAAACCCGGACAACGTAGCCAAGTTCAAATCCGGAAACGAAGGCGTCTTCAAATTTTTCGTCGGCCAGGTCATGAAAGCCACCCGCGGCCAAGCCAACCCTCAAGCCGTAAACGACATCCTCCGCAAGCTGCTTTCGTAGGCAAATTGAAATTTGTTGTTGCTTGTTTTCGTAGAGCAAGTTGTAGCTCAGGCCGGCGCTGTAGCTCAGCCGGTGCTGTAGCTCAGGCCTTTAGGCCTGAGGCTTTTGCGAGCGCGGCTGACCGTCGCTTTTTCGGGTCTTCCCAGCCCATGCGCTTCGATTCCTGTTATGCTTTCAACAACTGACCTGAGGAATGTCCCATGCTCAAAGTAGGCGCCAAAGCCCCCGCCTTCCGCCTGCAGTCTGACGAAGGCAAAGAAATCGCTCTCAAGGACTTCGCTGGTCAGCGCGTTCTGCTTTTTTTCTTTCCCAAAGCCAGCACTCCCGGTTGAACCATCGAAGCGTCCGAGTTTCGTGACGCAAAGAGGCAATTCGACAAGCTCGGCGTGGCCATCCTCGGGATGAGCGCCGATCCTGTCAAAGCGCTTGTCTCGTTCAAGGAAAAGCACAGGCTCAATTTTCCTTTGCTCAGCGATCCCACTCGCAAGACCATCCAAAAATTCGGCGTCTGGCAGAAAAAGCAGTTCATGGGCCGTGCCTTCATGGGCGTTGTCCGCAGTTCTTTCCTCATCGGCAAAACCGGCAAAATCGAGGAACTCTGGCCCCTCGTCAGAGCCAAAGGCCACGCCTCCGAAGTCCTCAGCGTCGTCTCCAGGCAATAGCGCCCTCCCCGTCGTTTGCCTTGAGCGAAGACCTCCTTGGCACCTCGTCGCTTTTGATTGGCGCAATTGTCGGAGCCCTCCTGGCCGACTGGATGTAAAATGAAGCGGACATTTGTCTTGCTCTGGGAGGTAAGAAAATGTTGCCAATCCGAGGTGCCTTTCCCCGATCACTCTTCTATGGTGCTCTGAACGTAATGCTTTTCATGTGTGCGTGGCCAGCTCACGCGCAAGTAATGAAAGGATGCTCGGGAATAGGTTATCTCGGAGCGGATTCCAGCAATTCGTTTATCGCCGAGTACGTTACGACGATCACGATGCCTTCTTTTTTAGGAGTCCCGAAAACGAGCGTGCAAAGGGAAAATGTCGCAAGGGACAGTCAAGGGCGAATCCGGTTCGAGAAGCACGGTGTGGCACGGCCTCCCGACGACCGGGAAACCGTCACGCTAGAGACTCCGGATGGCAAGCCGTTCACCGTCACACGGAAAGAGTATGGCACTCTGATTGAAATCTTTGATTGCGCTTCAGGAACCTTCATTCGTATCCAACCGGGAATGAGAATTGCAACCGTCAGGGAGAGCAACGACGCGGCCTCGGTGCGGCAGTCAAGACGCGCGTACTCCACTCCTTACATCCCTGAGCCTGGAGTGAAAATACCGCCGAACGTGACCGTCGAACAATTGGGAACTCGTGAAATTCAAGGGATTCCGACGCGTGGAGTGAGGACAACCACGCTCGGAACCGAAAAAGATGGAGACTGGAATGGAAAACCCATCAGTGAGATTGAGCTTTGGGTTTCAGATGACCTGGCTGCACAAATGCTGTCGATTACGAATGATCTGAAGACTGGAACCAGAGGAAGATCCGAGCTGCTGGCCATCAAGAGGGGAGAACCTGACCCGGCCCTCTTTGAAATCCCAAAGGGATATGAAGTGAATCCTGCTAGGATGCCCATTGCGAAGAACTTATCCGTGGTTCGGGCTCCTACACGGTGACCGCGGTGGGCGTGGTGATTTTCTTGGAGTTAGATTACGAAACCAAATTTGTTCCTGAATCGGTGCGTTTACGAAGACTTATACTGCCTGCAACTCTTCCTTGACTTTCTTTAACGTTCTGGTATACTACTTTGCAGGTAAAACTTCGTAACTTTTCAGGCGCAGTCAGTCGTTGTCAAGGCAGTAGGGGCCCTATCCCTCGCCAAGTCTTTCAGAATCAATACTTGAAGAAAAAAGCCGAAAATGGTGTCTCTAACTCCCTTTAGAATCAACACTTACAGAGCCCGTCCGCAAGTGTTGATTCTAAACTACTTATAGAAATACTAAATCCTTTAGATGCAACACTTACGTGAAACCCCGGGGGAGGGATCCTGTTATTGTTAGCCAGAAATCGCCACTCTTCAGGTCGCCGCCTTATTGGGTTCGTGGCCGCGGCTTCGCCCAGCCCCCCGCTGCGAATCCCCTAATTGATCGTCGCGGGCGCCCGCACGGTGAACGCCAGTTTCGTCTCTGCCGGAAACTCGATGTCCTTCTTCCCCGTTGCCGCCGCGCCGGCTGTTCCAGCCCCGGCACCTGCCGCTGCTCCGATCGCTGCACCCTTGCCGCCGCCCGCTAGCGCTCCGATGACCGCGCCGCCCGCCGCGCCGCCACCGATGAACCCGGCATCCCGTTTGCCCTTGCCGCCCAGCGTTCTTCCTGCGGAACTCGTTGCAATCGTGTACGTTTTGCCGCCCACGGTCACTGCGTGCAGCCGCAGGTAAAGTTTTGCCGGCGTGGACAAGCGCCCCGAAGCCTGCACGCCGCTCACCGTCATCTTGACTGCCGAACCCTTGGGAATCACCACTTTGCCGCCCGAAATCACATCGTGTGCGACCGAGCCTGTTACCTTCTGTCCCGCCTTGGCGGTCTTCGAGCTCACGGACTGGTCGGTCACCACCGTAATCTTTGTTCCCTCTGGAACCGTGCCTGCTGCCTGGACCAGGGCGGGCAATACCAGCACCAGTGCAAGAAAGATCGAAGCAAATCGAATTCGAGATTTCATCTCCGTCACCTCAAGAAGAAATTTAGGACCGTAAGAAAAGTCTAGCAAAAAGAAGAGCGGAGGCGGGAACACCGCGCCACCAAGGCGCTAGAAGTGAAACACCAGTTCTTCGGAGTCCGATGATTTCGGTTCAATGTACAAATTATCGATCAACCGCGTCTTCCCGATGAAAACCGCCAGGAGCACATAGCAGGGCTTTCTCACGCGCACGACTGGCTCAAATGTCTCCGCGTCAACAATTTCCGCGTAATCCGCTCTCGCGAGAGGCTCCGAATCTAGTTTGCGGCGCAAACTGGATTGCAGTTGCAACGCATCGCGAATTCCCGCGGCAAGTTCGTCCCTCGCTGCTTCCAGCGCGCGATGCAAAACCGTGGCGGCTTTGCGTTCGTCCGTGTTCAGATAAACATTTCGCGAGGAAAGCGCCAGACCGTCCGGCTCGCGCACCGGCGGGCAAACCACGATTTCCGTATCCAGGTTCAAATCGCGCGACATTTGCGTGATCAGCCGCGACTGCTGTGCGTCCTTGCGCCCAAAGTACGCAAAATTTGGCTGTACGATTTGCAACAACTTCATTACGACGGTGGTCACGCCGCGAAAATGTCCTGGCCGTGAGCGCCCTTCCAGCCGGTCGCTCAATCCGTCCACGTTAACGTAGGTCGAAAATCCATTCGGGTAAATTTCAGCGGGTTCCGGTGCAAAGAGCGAATCCACGCCCGCGCGCTGCAGTTTTTCGCTGTCACTCTCGAAGGTCCGCGGATATTTTGAGAAATCTTCGTTAGGACCAAACTGTTTCGGGTTGACGAAAATCGAAGCAATTACCGGCGAGCACTCCTTGCGCGCGCGCTCGATCAGCGACAAATGTCCCGCGTGCAGCGCGCCCATCGTCGGCACCAGCCCAACGATGCGCCTCTCCGCGCGCGCTTGCCCCGCGTACTCTTTCATCCAGGCGACAGTTCGGATGGTTTCCACGGTGGGAAGAGAAAAATCGAAACTACGCACCCGCCGCAGTGGCGCGTTCGCGATAAAAATGCATCAGGTCGGTCAGGATCGGCTGCGCCCCAAGTTGCCGCAAAAGCGTTGTGACCTGCCCGCGATGATAGCTTCCGT
>Ga0209471_1002327_pt1 | contig 10974 bp, 11 predicted proteins | sample GraSoiAngelo_128_FD_185885 | JGI IMG/M metagenome (GOLD analysis project Ga0209471, IMG submission 185885) | Grasslands soil microbial communities from the Angelo Coastal Reserve, California, USA - 14_0927_12_20cm (SPAdes) (version 2) | ecosystem: Environmental > Terrestrial > Soil > Grasslands ... | reverse complement strand
TCGACGGGATCCTCGCGATGGTCGAAACCATCCGCGGCTTCCCGCCCTCGACCCGCGCTCCCGATCAGCGCACCTGGGGACCTTGGCCTGACCAGAGCCATCCCGGCGTGCAGGCCCGGGTGGTGATCGCTCGTGAGCTCGACGCGCAGGGAGTGCCTTGGCGCTGGATCTACACCTTCGCGGCCCGCCGCCCGCCGGGCGACTGGCTTCCCATCCTGGAGGGCGAATTCTTCGGCGCGCAGGCGCGCGATGGAGTGGGCCGGCTGGTGATCCATTTCGAGAACTCGCGCGCGCTCGGCATCGCCAATCCGAAGGACCCGACTTTTCCGGGAAGGCTCTATTACGACCTGACCGGGGACCCGCGGACCATCTCGCTCGACCTGACCGACAATCCACTGGGCTTCGGCCTGGTGGGTTTCGATTACTTCTGGGCCGGCTACAACGATGGCCGCGGACGCTTCGACTATGCCTTGCCGCCCGACGCGAACGGCTGCCGGGCGGAAGTCACCACCTGGTTCACCGCGGCGGGCAACGGCAAGGGCGCCTTGCACATCCACTGCCCTCTCGCCGTCGACGGCTACAGCAACATCTGCTGGGACCAGAGCTCGTGCTTGACCTACGTCGACGATCCCTTTGCGGTGATCGCGGCCTGCAACGGCGTGAAGCCCTGCAAGCTCGGCAACGCCGCCAGCTGCCCTGCGCTTCCCTAGAGGCCCGGCTGCTGCTGCTCCGGCTCCTGGGGCAGTCGCCCCGAGAGCAGAGCGTGCAGCTGGTCGAGGTCGAGTGGCTTGGCGAGAACGCCGGCCACCAGACTGCGGCGCGGATCGTTCTCGGCGATCTCGTTGGCCCAGCCGGTCAGCATCCACACGGAGGTCTGCGGCGAGAGCCGCCGCAATTCGCTCGCCACCTGCCAGCCGCTCATCTGCGGCATGCCCACGTCGCAGAGCACCAGGTCGAAGCGCTCGCCGCGCTGCAGCTGTGTCAGCGCCTCGGGACCGCTGCGCGCCGCGGTGACGGAGTGTCCCTCCATCTGCAGGATCTCGCGCAGCACTTCGAGGTTGTCCTGCTCGTCATCGATGATCAGCACACGCCGCGTGCCGGGCCGCTGCGGCGGTCGCGCGGGAGGCTCGCGGCGCACCGGAGCGGCGAGCGGGAAGACGAGCAGGAAAGTCGTCCCCTGGCCCGGCCGGCTCTGCGCGGTGATCGATCCGCCCAGCCGCGTCATCACTCCCCAGGCGACATTGATCCCGAGCGCCGAGCCGCGGGCGACGCCGGAGAAGGGATCGAAGAGCCGGCCCAGCTCCCTTTCCTGCATGCGAGGGCCGTCGTCGGAGATGGTGACGCGGACGCGGCCCTCCTCGGCGCGCGCGCCGACGCGGATCGAGCCGCCTTCCGCCAGCCGCTCTCTCGCGTGCGAGAGGAGGCTGACGAAGACGTGGGACAATTCCGCAGCCGACCCGCGCACCAGCGGCAGGGGCGGCACCTGAGCCTCGATGCGCACGCCGGCCATCTCCGCCTCGGCGCGAGCCATCTCGACGGCGCCGGTGAGCACCGCGGCGAGGTCGAGCGCGTCGCTGGGGCGGTCGCGCCGCTTGCGCGCCAGATCCTGCAGCCGCGCGACGATGCGGGCGGCGTCGCCCACCACGCGGCCCAACGCATCGAGAGTGCGCCGCGCCTTGCCCAGAAGCGGGTCGGCGCGCAGCGTGGCGACGCGCAGGGCGATGACGTTGAGCGCGTGGTTGAGATCGTGCGCCACGCCGGAAGCGAGCACGCCCATGGCGTGCATGCGCTCCTCATGGAGGAGCGCCTCGCGCTCGCGCTCCACGTCGCGCTGGTGGCGCACTTCGGAAGTGATGTCGTGGACGAGCGCCACCGCGCCGCCGCCGGAACGCTCCAGGCGCACTTCATAAGTCTGCTTGCCGCGTTCGAAGCGAGAGAGGTAGGGCGCCGGCGCGAGAGTGGCGGCCTCGCTGCGGACCAGCTCGGAGAGCGACGAGTAGCGCACCTTCGCGTGTGGACCGGTCAGCCAGCGCCACGACTCGCCGCCCGTCTCCAGAGCGCGAAAGCGGTCGTTCGCCTCGCGCAACTCGCCCTGGCCGACCATCGCGAGGGCAGTCGAAGAGGACTGGCGTGCCCAGTGAGAAAAGACGTCCACACTCTAATCTGCTTACCCTCGGTATCGCGCGGTAGCGGCGACCGTCACCGCAGATCGCGGAGCAGGCGAGCGGCCGCGTTGTGGCCCGCCGCTCCAATCACCGAGCCGGCCGGGTGGCATCCGGCGCTGCACGAATAGAGCCCGGGAATGGGCGTGGCGTACGGCAGCCGGTCGGCGAAGCCGAAGGAGTTGTCGACGTGATGGATATGGCCGCGCGAGATCCCGAAGTGCTTTTCGATCTTCGGTGGCGTCAGCGCGAAGGTGTCGGCCACCAGCGCGCTCGTCCCCGGAGCGAAGCGGTCGCAGATGGAGAGGAGGTGGCGGACGTAGCGCTCCTCCTCCGCCTCCCAGCTCGAGCTCTTCAGCTGGTACGGAACCCACTGCACGAAGAGCGCGGAGTTGTGGTGGCCCTCCCGGTCGCGCAGCGAGGGATCGACGGTCGTGTGCACGTACCACTCGATGGTGGGGAACTCCGGCAAAAGGCCCGCCTTGACCTCCGCGAAGGCGCGGCCCATCGCCGGCAGCACGTCCGCCTCGTCGGGCAAGAGGTGCATCGTCGCGCCGAACTGACCGCGGTCTTCGGGCAGGCAGGTGAAGCGAGGGAGATCTTTCAAAGCCAGGTTTAGCTTAAGACTGGTGCCGTCGCGCCGGTAGCGATCGATCCGTTCGCGATAGCCGGCGGGGAACTCGGCCATCTGGCACATGCGGAACGGATCGGCGTTGACGACCACGGCGCGCGCCCTGATCTCGCTGCCGTCGTCGAGCAGCACGCCGCTCGCCGAGCCGCCGTCGGTGAGCACGCGCTGGACCGCGCGGCCCGTCTCGACGCGCGCGCCCGCCTGCTGCGCGCCCTCGGCGAGAAGCCTGGTCACCGTGCCCATGCCGCCCTTGACGATCATCCAGGTTCCGTCGGAACCCGGCAGCCGGCACATGTTGTGGACGAGGAAGTTCATCCCCGTTCCGGGAGTGTCCCAGTCGCCGTTCAGGCCGGAGAAGCCGTCGGTGACGGCGTACATCGCTTTCAGCAGATCGGACTTGAATTCGAATTTTTCCAGATAGTCGCCGACCGGCTTTCGACAAAGATCGACAAAGACTTTTTGCAGAGAAGGGCGCAGGTACTTTGCCGCCGTCTCCTCGATGCTGAGCGGCTCCTCCAGCCAGGTGCGGTGCACGTCTTCGCGGATGGCGGAGATCTCCGCCTGCAGCGCCTGGTTCGCGCGCCAGTCCTGCGCGGAGAAGAAGGCGAGGAACTGCTCCTTCATCGCCGCCTCGTCGGAGCCGAAGAGCAGATATCGCTTCCCGGTGGTGGGCAGGAAGTAGTGTGGGTCGCGGCGCAGGAGCGGGATCTCGATGCCGAGCTCGGCGATCAGCTCGGGGGGCATCAGTCCGAGAAGGTAGGCGCCCGTCGAGGTGGCGAGACCCGGCGCGCGGCGGAACGGCCGCTCGGTGCGCGCGGCTCCGCCCACCACCTCGTTCGCCTCGAGCACCAGCACGTCCAGCTTCTTGCGGGCGAGGAGCAGAGCGGCCACCAGGCCGTTGTGCCCCGCGCCGACGACCACCACGTCCGCCTGGTTGCGCATGGCCGCGGCTTATATCGCATGCGTAGCTTGACGAAGGAGGCGCGAAATGGCGGACAAGCCCAAGGACAACAAGCCCGCGACCGAGTATGGCGAAGTCAAGGTGATCAAGAACGAGCGCGAGGTCGACCCGGGCAAGACCCCGGGCGCCGCGGAAGGGAGCGTTCCTCCCGGCGGACCAAAGCAGCCCGACCAGCCGGGCAAGACGCCGGACAAGGCTGAAGGCTAGTCAGCCGCCGTCCAGCGAAATGTCAGCGAGCGCAAACCCGCCCTCATGCTCTATAACAGCGGCATGCAAGTCGCCGTCCCCGGCAAGCTCGTCTTGCATCCGGCATGGGTAGGGTTCGCCGCGCTCGCGCTCGCGGTGCCGATGGGCGCGCTGATTTTCCGCTCGCAGTCGCGGCCCGAGCTGCCGGTGCTGGCGGAGCTGCCTCCGTTCTCGCTCGTCGACGAGCACGACAAGCCGTTCGGCCGCGAGGACTTGCTCGGCCGGGTCTGGATCGCCGACTTCGTCTTCACTTCTTGCGCCGACGCCTGCCCGAAGCTGCAGGCCAAGATGCGGCGCATCCAGGATCGGCTCCTCCCCGCCGAGCAGGGGGGCAATATCGGTCTGCTCTCCATCAGCGTCGACCCCGCGCGCGATACGCCCGAAAAGCTCCGCGGCTACGCCGAGACCTTCGGCGCGCGGACATCCTTGTGGAAATACCTGACCGGGGCGGAAGCTGAAGTCGAGCGCACGGTGGTGAAGGGCTTCCGCATCGCCATGGCGAAAATGCCGGCAAAAGATGACGATATACGCGCCCAAGCCTTCGACATCATGCACGGCGAGCGGCTGGTCCTGGTCGACCGGCTGGGCCGCATCCGCGGCTATTACGACGCCGACGACCAGGACCGGGTCCTGCGCGACGCCCGCTCGCTCACGCTCGGAGGCCGAGGATGACGCTGGCCGAGGTCCTTCCCAGCGTCAATGCCAGCTTCAATGGCGTGAGCGCTTGCGCGCTCTTCACCGGCTACTGGGCGATCCGCACCAAGCGGTTCGCGCTGCACTGGAAGTGCATGGCCGTGGCCTTCACCGCCTCGGCGCTCTTCCTCGCCGGCTATCTGACGCGTTTCGCGCTCACCGGCGTGCACCGCTACCAGGGGCCGGGACGCACCTTCTACTTGGTGCTGCTCGGCACGCACACGGTATTGGCGGTGCTCGCTCTCCCGCTCATCCTGCGGACGATGTGGCTATCGGCCGTCCGCCGGAAGTATGCGTCACATCGCCGCATCGCCGTCTGGACCTGGCCTGTTTGGGCTTATGTTTCGGTGACGGGCGTGGTTGTCTACTGGATGCTGTACCGATTATAGAGAGCGATCCATGGCATTTCGCATCATCGAGACGTGCATCGGCTGCACCGCCTGCGTGAAGCGCTGCCCGACCGACGCCATCACGGGCGACCGCAAGCTGCTGCACATCATCGACCCGGCGCTCTGCATCGACTGCGGCGCTTGCGGGGTGGTGTGCCCCACCGATGCCATCCTCGACCAGTACGGGAACCTGCAGCACCTCCTGAAGAAGAACGAGCGGCCCATCGCCTTCGTCTACGAGCAGGCCTGCACCGGCTGCGAGAAGTGCGTCGAGCGCTGCCCGTTCGAGGCGCTCGAGATGGTGCCGGTGAAGGATCCGGACAGCTTCCTCGGCATCGTCTCGGTGATCGAGAAGAACTGCACCGGCTGCCGCGAATGCGAGAAGGCCTGCCCCTACGACGCGATCTTCATCTATCGGAAGGACCGCGTCCCGGATTGGCTGAAGAACAGCCAGGTCGAAAAAGCGGCCTGACGACCCAGGCAGGCGGCGGTCACTCCTCGTCGGCCGCCTCTTCGGCTTCGTCCTCCTCCGCTTCCGCCGCCTCCTCCGTCTCCGCGGCCGCCGGAACCTCCGCCTCCTCTACCTCGCGCGCCGCCGCCCGCTGCGCTCGCTGCTGCGCCGCCGTTCCTTTCGGCACAGGAGCGTCGCGCTGGTCCGCCCCGCATTTGGGGCAGGTGGGCGCGGGCTTCTTCAAGTCGTAGAACTTGGTGCCGCACTTGAAGCAGACGTACTTGGTGCCGAGGTCGCGTGGCATCGCGCGGGCCTGATAGACCAGCGTCCCCGGGAAGTCAAATCTGCTATTTCTCGGCTTCCTCGTCGGCAGGCTCTTCGTCGGGCCCGAAGGGCTGCGAGTCGAACTTCTGCGTGTGCTGCCCTTGCGGCCATTCCCGATGTTCGCTCCCCGCGCTCTCCACCGCGAGCGCAACTTCCGCGGCCAGCGCTTCGTCGAGGTGCGCCGGATCGGTCGAAACGATCTTGGGCATCTTGCTCGCGGCGTTGGCGGCAGCTGCGGCCTCGTCGGGATTGATCTCGACGCCGCCGGCCAGGTCGCCGAAGGGCGCGGCGAATGGCAACTGCGCTCTCGCCTTCTCATCGACCGGCGGCGGAGGAGGCTCGGCGTGCAGCGCGTCGGCCGGAGGCGGAGGAGGTTCCAGCGGGGCCGGGCGGGGCGGCGCGGCTCTCGGCTCGTAGAAGATGGGCCTGGTCTTGTCGGGATCGTCGACCTCGGCCTCGCGCCCGGAATCCTCCTCGCTGAAGACGCTCTCCGGCACGGGCGGCGGCGGCGAGACCGGCGGGGACGGCATTCTCGCCGGCGGCAGGATCGGCTCGGGAAAGGCGGGCGCTTCCTCCGGCTCCGGGGGCAGCTCGCGCGCCGCGGGATCGAGGTGGACGCGCGCCGGCGCCAGCACGCTGCCATCGCTGCGCCGCACGCCGGGCGACGCCAGCCGCACCACCGCGCCGCTCCCCTGGTCGATGGGCTGATGCAAGCCGGAGTCGACCGGCTCGCCTTCGCGCGGCTCGATCAGGCCGAATCCGCAGAGTGCGGCGGCGCGCTGCAGCCAGTGCGTGCGCACCTTGCAGTCGCCCCCCTTGGCTGCCTGCACCACGGCCTGCACCACCGTCGCCACCGCGGGCACCGGGTCGGGAACCGCGGGCGACTCCTCCAGCCGCCGCACCAGCTGCGCGGCGACCGGCAAGTCGGCGACGTCGTAGAGGTCCACCTCGCCCTGCAACCGCTCGAGCCCGGTGTGGCGCGCGGCCGCCAGCTTCGACGCTTGCCGCAGCAGCTCGGAAGTGCCGTCGTTCGGCGCTCCGAGAAATCGCACGGCCTCGGCCGCCAGCGCCGCCGCCTTGTCGCAGCGCTCGGTCTCCCGCACCGCGACCGTCAGGCTTCCCGCGATGCGCACCCTCAGCTCGCCGCGCAGGCCGTCGGCGAAAGCCTCCACTGCCGTCGAGCGCCGCGGCCCGCCCGGCGTGCGCGCGACGATCTGGACGGGCCGCGTCTCCATGCCCGGTCCGGCCACTTCGCTGGAGACGAGCGTGTGCGCCAGCTGCTTGTGCAGCGTGGCCAGGCGGTCTTCCAGATCGGACACGCGGACAGCCAGGTCCTCCGCGATGGCCGCCCGCGCCTCCAGGTCGGCGAGCCTGTTCTCCAGCGCCGCCGTCCGGTCGAGCTGCGGCCCGCGGCCGCCGGGCAGCTGCTCCTCGATGGCGATCCGGTCGCGGCCATTCGACTTGACCACCAGCGTCGCGCCGTCCTGGCGCCGCTCGCGCACGGTGCGGATGAACTTCAGCGCGGCCTCCTGCGCTTTCTGCACGTCGGCGGCGCTCCCCCGCAGCGCGACCTTGACGATCTCGCCCAGCAGCTGGTCCGCGCGATAGGCCGTGGAGAGCTTGACCGAGTCCTTGGGCGCCTTGATCTTCACCTTGCGCGGCAAGCCGCTCGAGGCGAGCAGCGCCGGGCCCTCGAAGTCGCGCGGCAACTCCGCTTCGATCTCGAGCGGCACCTCGACCATCCGCGGGTCGGGCCGCGCCACCAGCCGGACGCTGAACACGCGGCAAATTGTACGACGGAAGGCGCCCCCCTGTACAAAAACGGCCTGCCGCACCGGCTCCTCTGTGCTACCTCTACGCACTTCGCGCGGAGAGAGCGATGTCGCAGCCAGCCAGCGCGCGCGCCGCGACCGCCGATCGGGTCGCGGCCGCCGCCGACGAAGACCAGCACCAGCCCTTCATCCCCGCCGACCGGGAGATCCCGGAGCTGACGCCGGTGCCGCTCATCGTCGGCGCGCTGCTCGGACTGCTCTTCGGCGCCTCGAGCATGTACCTGGTGCTCAAGGTGGGGCTCACCGTCTCGGCCTCGATTCCGGTGGCGGTGCTGTCGATCACCATCTTCCGCGCCTTCAGCCGCATCTTCCGCGTCCGCCGCGCGACCATTCTCGAGAACAACATCACCCAGACCACCGGCAGCGCGGGCGAGAGCATCGCTTTCGGTGTCGGCGTGACGATGCCGGCGCTGCTCATCCTCGGATACAACCTCGAGATCGGCCAGGTGATCCTGGTCTCGGTCCTGGGTGGCCTGCTCGGGATCTTGATGATGATTCCGCTGCGCCGTGCGCTCATCGTCAAGGAAGCGAAGACGCTGGTCTACCCCGAGGGCACCGCCTGCGCCGAAGTGCTCATCTCCGGCGAGACCGGCGGCACCACCGCCAAGACCGTTTTCGCCGGCCTGGGCGTGGGGGGCGTCTTCGCCCTCGGGTACAAGGCGTTCGGCTTCTACAAGGACATCCCCGAAAAGATCTTCGGCAAGTGGTACGAGGGCGGGAACCTCTCCATCGAGGTCGGCCCCGAGCTGATGGGCGTCGGCTACATCATCGGCACGCGCATCGCGATGATCATGGGCGCGGGCGGCATCCTCTCCGCGCTGGTCTTGATGCCCGCCATCAAGCTCTTCGGCCGGCATTCGGATTCGCCCATCTATCCAGCCACGACTTTGATCAAGGAGATGACGCCGGACGACGTCTGGCATCAATACATTCTGTATATCGGAGCGGGCGCAGTGGCGGCGGGCGGCATCATCTCGCTCTTCAAGTCGCTGCCGACCATCGTCGGCGGGGCGATGCGCGGCATGAAGAGCCTCTCCGGCGCGGCCGGCTCGAGGGGCCCGCTGCGCACCGACCGCGACATTCCTCTCTGGGTCGTGGGCGCAGGCTCGCTGGTCATCGCGGTCGTCTGCGCGCTGGTTCCGAGCTTCAAGATCAATCTGCTCGGATCGCTGTTGATTCTCGTTCTCGGTTTCCTCTTCGTCACCGTCAGCTCCCGCCTGACGGGCGAGGTGGGCAGCTCGTCGAATCCGATCTCGGGAATGACCGTGGCGACGTTGCTCATCACCTCGCTCATCTTCTTCGCCCTGGGTTGGGTCACGCCGCCCTACAAGGTTGCCGCATTGTCCATCGCCGCCATCGCTTGCATCGCCATCTCCAACGGCGGGACCACCTCGCAGGACCTCAAGACCGGCTACCTGGTGGGCGCCACTCCCTCGCGGCAGCAGATCGCCATCCTGGTGGGCTCGCTCTCGAGCGCGCTCTTGCTCGGCTTCGTCATCCTCAAGCTCAACGACGCGGGGACTATCTTCGCGCGGCGCGACTATCCCGAGATCCGCTTCGCCAAGTCGGACTACACCGGCACGCGCGAGCGGCTGCGCGGCCCCGACGCCGACCGCGACCGGGGCGAATACAACGTCGTCTGGCTGCGCGAGCCGCGCGGCAAGGTCCCGGCCGGCAAGTACCTGGTCGACGACAGCGGCCGCATCCGGTACCTCGAGGATCCGGGCATCAACGGCAAGCTCGACACCCGCGACAACGGCGAGAAGGTGAAGGCCAAGTTCTCCGCGCCCAAGCCGGTCTTGATGTCCTTCATCATCGAAGGGATCATGACGCAGCGCTTGCCCTGGGGACTGGTGCTCATCGGCGTCTTCATCTCCGTCGTGCTGGAATTGTGCGGGCTCTCCTCGCTCGCCTTCGCCGTCGGGGTCTATCTGCCGCTTTCGACCTCGACGCCGATCCTGCTGGGCGGCCTCGTCCGCTACGTCGCCGACAAGACCGCGCGCCGCAAGCTGAGCGGCGCCGAGGCGGAGAGCGGCCCCGGAGTCCTCTTCTCCTCGGGGCTGATCGCCGGCGCGTCGGTGATCGGGACCATCCTCGCCTTCCTGCAGCTCTCCGAGACGACCCGCAATTTCCTCGGCCGCATCAACGTGAGCGCGAAGATCCCCGCCTTCGCCGCGAGCGATCTGGTCTCGCTGCTTCTCTTCCTCGGCCTCGGCGCCGTGCTCTGGGCGGTGGCGTCGGAGCGGCTCCTCAAGAGCGATGATTCAAGTCCGGCTGGCTGACTCGCCCGAGCAGATCCAGCTCTGCCTGAGGCTGCGCTGGGCGGTCTTCGTCGAGGAGCAAGGCGTGCCGCCTTCGCTGGAAGTCGACGAGCACGACCGCTCCGACGCGGTCCACGCCCTGGTGCTGGCGGAGGGCGTGCCCTGCGGCGCGGGCCGCTTCATCTTCGAGCAGCCGGGCGTGGCGAAGATCCAGCGCATGGCGATCGCCGACGGCGTCCGCGGCCGGGGGGCGGGGAGGGCGCTGCTCGCCTTTCTCGAGGAGGAGGCGCGCCGCCGCGGAGCGCGCAGGTTCAGTCTCTGGGCGCAGGTGGAGGCGCGGCCCTTCTACGAGCGCGCCGGATACGTCGCGACGGGTCCTGTGTTTCAAGACGCCGGCATCCCCCACATCCGCATGGACAAGCAGACTTGAGCCAATTACCTTCCCCGCCCATGACCATCCTCCGCACGACTCTCGTCGCACTCGGCGTTCTCTTCCTCGCCTTTGCGGCCCGCGCCGGCGAGGCGAAGCACGAGGGCTTCAACGAGCTGTCGGTCGATGAGGTTGCCGACCTCATCGCCAAGCGCGACATCGACATATTCGACAACAACGCCTACGACGACTGGAAGGCCGGCCACGTCCCGACCGCGAAGTGGGTCAGCTTCAAGGACGTGAAGGAAGCCGACCTGCCCAAGGACCGCTCGCGCAAGGTGGTCTTCTACTGTCACGACAGGAAGTGACTGGCCTGCCACCAGGGCGCCCGGGCGGCGCTCTCCTTCGGATTCAAGAACGTCTACATCATGCCGGACGGCATCAGGGGCTGGGAGAAGTCCGGCAAGCCGGTCGAGAAGGGCTAGTACGCGTAACCGTAAATTCGTTCCGTGTTGGTTGGCGATGGATCTCAGGAGTGGGTTGTAGATTGTCGCCTTCAGGAGCCCCAGGCTGAAGCCTGGGGCTAAAAGAGCACCAAGCCTCCTGCGGAAGCTCAAAGACCGGCAAGTTCCAGAGTTGGCTCAAGGGCCCGAC
>Ga0209471_1002326_pt1 | contig 10989 bp, 10 predicted proteins | sample GraSoiAngelo_128_FD_185885 | JGI IMG/M metagenome (GOLD analysis project Ga0209471, IMG submission 185885) | Grasslands soil microbial communities from the Angelo Coastal Reserve, California, USA - 14_0927_12_20cm (SPAdes) (version 2) | ecosystem: Environmental > Terrestrial > Soil > Grasslands ... | reverse complement strand
CCGCGAAAAGGAGCGCTATCACGTCGTTTACGGCGCGCGCCTCCGCGTTCAGGACGGCGAACACGTGACCCACGGCCAGACCCTTGCCGAATGGGATCCCTTCACCTTCTCGATCCTCACGGAAACTGCTGGCGACGTGAAATTCGACGACCTGCGCCCCGGCTTGACAATTGAAGAGCAAGTCGACGAAGTCACTGGCCTCTCCCAGGACGTGGTCACATTGCCTCCGGGTGATGAGAAGCACCAGCCCGCGATCCTGGTCCGCGATTCTTCGGGCAAGGTCCGCAAGAAATACCTCATGCCTTCGCGCGCCCACTTGATGGTCAAGGACGGCGATGAGGTGCAAGCCGGTGACGTGCTCGCGAAGATCCCGCGTGAAACTACCAAGACGAAAGACATCACCGGCGGTTTGCCGCGTGTTGTCGAACTCTTCGAGACCCGCAAGCCCAAGGATCCTGCCGTCATCAGCGAGATTGATGGGAGCGTCCGTTACGGCGACATCGCCAAGGGTATGCGCAAGGTCTACGTCGAAAGCGAGGATGGCAAGACCACCAAGGAATACTCCATCCCCCGCGGCGTGCACATCAACGTTCAGGAAGGCGACCACGTCAAAGCCGGCGAGGCCCTCATCGATGGCCCGCTCAACCTGCACGACTTGCTCGCGGTTCTCGGCGAAAAGTTCACGCAATCGTACTTGGTCAACGCCATTCAGGAGGTTTACCGCCTCCAGGGCGTGAACATCAACGACAAGCACATCGAGACGATCTCGCGCCAGATGATGCGTTGGGTGAAGGTTGAGGACGTGGGCGATACCACGTTCCTCCTCGAAGAGCAGGTGGACAAATTCCGCTTCCGCGAGGAAAACGATCGTGTCATCGCCGATGGTGGCCGCCCCGCAACGGGCCGTCCGCTGCTCCTTGGCATCACCAAGGCGTCGCTTTCGACCGACTCGTTCATCTCAGCCGCAAGCTTCCAGGAGACTACCCGCGTCCTTACAGAAGCGGCTGTCGCCGGCAAAGTGGACTACCTGCGCGGCCTCAAGGAAAACGTCATCATGGGCCGTCTCATCCCCGCTGGCACGGGCCTCGAACACTACCGCAGCATTCAGTTGCTGACGGAAATGCCCGCGCCGGCTCAAGTCGAGGAAATTCCGGAGGCCGCTGAACTCACCGCTGAGGAAGCAGCCGCGCTGGACTTCCTGCAGAAAGACACGGAGGCGGACGCGGCTACCGAGGGATAACCTCCTTTTTGACCGGTCTTCAAAGCTGGTTAGAGCTCAAATCTAAACGGCGTCCCGGTGTAGCCGGGGCGCCGTTTTTGTTCTATGCCTCGTGTACAGGTATCGTTCAGGAACCTGTTATCTCTGCTGCGATTGCCGAAATCCAGCGTCAGTTCTTACAATATAGAGTTATAGCTCTTTCTGACGAAAGACTCCTGATTCTGCGGAGTCCGTCCACTTGAATGCACGAAGACCACCAACGCGCCAAGCAGTCCGCCAACCGCTCGACGCCGCATACTGACAAGCATGCAGTGATCTCTGACCGCTTCGAACAGTTTGAGAAGCGTCAGAGGGAACTCTGGCTGATGGCCATCCTTGTCATTTTTCTACTTGGGGTGGCCTATGCCTGGACGTCTTGGGATTCCATTCGCTCGCTCGCGCACCATTACGAAGCACTCCCTATCGGCTTCGTCGTTCTCATTGTCCTATTCGGCGTTTACATGTGGAACAAGACGCAGGAAATCTCCGAACTGCGCGGTCTCATGCGCGGCATGGAGCACCGCGATGAGAACGCTCCCAGCGAAAAGCAGCTCGACCAGCTCTTCGAGATTATCTCCCGCTCCCAGCAGGGTTATCGCGATCTAATCGATTCTTTCGATGACATCCTTCTTGCCGTCTCTCTCGACGGCCAGATTCGCGCTGTTAATCGCAGCTTTTCCGATCTTGTGGATACCGCCTTTCAGCAAATTATCGGGAAGCCGTTGGCAGACTTCGTCCAGGAAAGCAGCGGAGAGGGTGCAAGGCTGGTGGAGCGTGCCATGCCGCGTTTCATGGAGCGGCGGCAGTGGGCCGGTGTTATTCAGGTCCGGCTGAAAAGCCAGTCATCGCCTTTCTTTTTTGATTGCGTAGCCCACGCCATGATGCGCGGCGACAAGATTGGCGGCATTACCGTCCTTGCCCGCGATATTTCCGCGCTTCGCAAGAACGAAACGCGCTTCACTGAACTTTTTGAATCGCTCCAGGAAGGCATCTATATCACCACGCCAGACGGAACCATTGTGGACGTCAATCCTGCCCTGGTGCGCATGCTGGGCTACGATTCCAAGGAAGAAGTTCTGAAAAGACGGGTTCCAGAAATTTTTGTCGACCGCGAGGAGCGAAAGCTCGTCAAAGAAGAGGTCGAGCGTCAGCCGATGATTCAGGGCAAAGAAATTACCCTGATTCGCAGAGATGGCACCTCCATCGTATGTTTGAATACCGCTGCCGCCGTTCGCGACAATTCCGGCCGCGTACTGCGCTATCAAGGCGCGCTTATGGACATTACCGAGCGCCGCGAGATGGAGCGCCGTCTTCATCAGCAGCAGGAATTTGCCCGCCGCCTCGTCGACAGCTTCCCCGATCTCATCCTGGTGCTCGATGCCAACGCCCACTACACCTTTGTCAGTCCCCGTTGCAAAGACGTGCTGGGGTACGACATCGAGGAGGCGCAGAACATGGCATTTGGCGGCCGCACCCATCCGGAGGATTTGCCAGCCGCCAATTCGCTTTACCAGGACATCATCGCCGGCAGGCAGAGCTTTGCCTCGCTGGAAATCCGCGTGCGTCACAAACTGGGAGAGTGGCGGCGGATTCGTTTCAATTTCAGTCCCCTAGCGGACGAAAAAGGGAACATCGAGGGCGTAGTTCTCTCCGGTCGCGATGTTACGGATCTCAAGCGTTTGGAGGAGCAACTTATCCAGGCGGAAAAACTTGCCGCAATGGGGCAGATGCTCGCCGGGGTCGCCCACGAGTTGAACAATCCCTTGACCGCCATCCTTGGCGTCACCGAGCTTCTTCGCGAGCGCCAGGGAGAGGACGACTCCACCAAACGCCAATTGGAACTTACGCACCGTCAAGCCCGCCGCGCGGCTCGTATCGTCCAGAATCTTCTCGAATTCTCGCGCCCCGCTTCTCCCCAGAAAAAGCCTCTAGACCTGAACAACCTTCTCGAGCGCACACTCCAACTTCACGAACATTCTCTGCGCCGCAACAATGTTGAGGTGGATTTTCGTCTACAGCCAGATCTACCCGGCGTTATTGGGGACGCCAACCAGCTGATTCAGGTTTTTCTGAACCTTATCACTAATGCCGAGCAGGCGATCCGCGAAGTCCGCGACACTGGCCGCATCCAGATTCGCGCAGGCAGGAACGGCAACCAGCTCGCGATCACGGTCCAGGATGACGGCGTGGGCATCCGCCCCGAATCGCTCCCACGCATTTTCGATCCTTTTTACACCACCAAACGTCCCGGCGGAGGCACCGGCCTGGGACTCAGCATCTGCATGTCCATCATTCGCGAACATGGCGGGAACATCGAAGCGGAGACTCTTCCGGCTGGCGGATCGGCCTTCACTATCTACTTGCCCATTGCACCCGTTGAGAGCCCTGGGACACCTTCCGCTCCTCGGGAACCGGCATCTGCGCCCTCCGGTGAAGTTCGGCCCGCCGCGGATCTTCTCACAGGCCGGGCGGTACTCGTTCTCGACGATGAAGAAAGCCTTCGCATGCTGCTTCAGGAAGGCCTGTCGGCTCATGGTTTGCGGGTGGGTTGCGCGGCGACGACTGACGAGGCTCTCGCCCTCGTCACGCGTTCCAGCTATGATGCGTTTCTCTGCGACCTGCATCTTTCTTCCGGCGGCTTCTTTGTGAACGGCCGCGAGTCCGCCGGCCGCATCCTCCAAGCTGCGGGAGCGCAGAAACCGGTTCTCATCTACATGACGGGCGACCTGGTTGAAGCCAGTCAGGAAGCTGAAGGCCAAAGTGAGCCTGTTTGCCTCCAAAAACCCTTCCGAGTCTCCGACGTGCTGTCCCTCTTGAGAGAAGTCTTGTCAGATGCTCCGGCGGAGACACGTCAGACCCGTTGATTGTTTTCTGATTCCTGGACACGCCTTACGTAGAGCGCAGGGTTCGCCTGTTGAGGAACGCTCCCTGCGTGCCACGACTGAGGAATTAGTCCTTCTTTTTGAGTGGCGTCGTTGCCTTGCTGGCGGTTGCGGGGTCTACCCCAAAATCCCAAACGTATAGGTTCATCCCATCGGGCAGAATCTCCGCTAGGGCATATTCCCCCGGCGGCAGCGGCTCGCTTATCGTGAAGCGAAAGACGGTAGGCGCGATCTCCCATCGCTGGATCGAGATCGAATTGCGCTTTTCCTCCACTTGTTCCCCGAATAGATTCTTGATTGATTCTAATTGCCTCTTGTTGCCTTTAACAGTCGCCCGCACTAGCTCTACTTCAGGCCCAGATTCGCCCGGCCGGCTGCTTTTCACGATTGGCGTCGTGCGGTCCGGGTCCGGCGGCGCTTCACGCAAATAAAACTCCGCCTCCCCGTTTGTCACCCGGATACTTGCCTTGTTGCCGAGGATTTCCACGTTTCGCTTGCTGGGAACTATCGGAATGGGTGAAAGCACCTTTTTCAGAAACTGTTTCTTGTCCGTTTTGACTTGCGAACCGACTTGCTCGAGTGGCCTTACGGATTTTCCGTCAATCAGGAACATCCCTTCACCGGGTGGCAGGAAGACACCCGGTGCCACTTGCAGGCTCGCATCCACGTCCATCATCGTCTCAATTTTCTGGGCTTGCTCCTGCGCGTGGATCTTCTTAGCTAGAGCGTCTTCTTCAGCCTGTTCAGCCGCGGCGGCTTTGGCAGTCGCGTCCCAATCCACTACCGCGGCGGGGATTTCCTCCCAGTCGCCCCGCTCGGCGCTCAAATAGCGGACCCGCTCCCCGTTCCGCCAGTAGTCCCTCACCAGCTGAAAGGTACCGTCCTTCAGGACGAGTTTCTTGCCTCGCGGCAAGGCAGGCACTCCGGCCTGCGCGTCTTTGCCCCTAGCTTGCGTCTCTACGGGGATTTGCGCTTGACTGGGGGCGGCACCGCTAGACGACTGGGCGCCACCGGTCGTGCCAGCCCAGCCCGCAAAGAACACGCTACCCATTAGCACGACGAACATCCTGCGTGATCCCATTGGCTTTACCTGTGCTATACAACGCATGCGAACTGGCCCGGTTTGCCCCTAGGGCGAGCATACGCCCGCGCCTTCGGGACCTGCAACCTGCGCTCTGTGTGAATCCCAAACAAAAATGGCTCCCGAGCCAAGCTAGGGAGCCGACGGAAGCCGTTTTGATCTATAGCTATCTTAGTGCGTGCACTTCGGAAACAGGGTCACCAGGACCATCAGGTCTGAAAGCGTAAACAGCCATTGATCGGCGCTCAGGCTGGCGGCTTCCGCCGCCCGCGCGATGAAGCCCAGATGACGGCTCTTGGCAAAATTGTGCACGTGCTCGACGCAGATCCCCGTCAAGCTGGCAACCTCTGAATCGGTGAATATCTTTTGGCTCGACTTTACCGTAACCATGGCCCGGCTCCTCTGCTCCGCCACCTAATAGCCCATATGTACTTAGATGCTGAAAGCATCGTATGTGCTGCACGTTTCCTGAGCAATAGTCGTTCCGTTCTGCCAAACAAAAACGAACCGTCTAGTACTTTCTCACTAAAGCCAGCAATAAAGCCCTTTTTCCACACATTTTCATATTGCGGCGGTTGTAGTACAGGGCTTAACGATAGGCGGACTAGTGGAAAAAGTATTCTACTTTTCCAAACTTGTTACGGTTTTCGGTAGAGTGCCGGAGATTTCTCGCATCTGTTTGCTATGCCGTATTTCGTGCGAAGCGATTAGTTGGAACCACTCATACATGTTCAGGATTCCCAAAAACGGATGTGGCATCCGGTATTTACTGAGGTCGCGTTCCATGGTTTCCTCGATGACCGCTAGGGTTCTTTCGCGACCTTGGCGTAGTTCTGCGAGCATTTCTTCTTTTTCGTGGACAATTTCAGGGTCGAGTGGGATAGGGGTCTTCAGGCGTATCAGCCGTGATTTGACAACGCCAACGGGACATGCAATCGCCTGAAGAATGGTACGTCTTTTGGAGGTTTGCTCAACATTCTGTCGGTTCTACTGGTGATTGCCCTTTCAATGGTGATCAGGTGCCCGGTCAACTTACCAGCCGACCAGCGGCCTTCAGCAGGTCTGGTTTTCCATTGTCTAGCGGGAACGGCATCGGCGGCGTGCAAGAACTCGCTTTGCGCGCGTGCTAGACAGCGGCCCCTCCCGCTTGCTCGAAAGCGTGGGCCAGTTGCAGGACACGCGCCTCTCCAAAAGGAGCTCCAAAGATCTGCAGGCCCACGGGCAGCTTCCCATCGATCTTGCCGCATGGCACGGAGATGCCCGGGACTCCTGCGAGAGATCCAGTAACTGTATATATATCAGCAAGATACATCTGGAGGGGATCGGCCGTACGCTCCCCCAATTTGAAGGGGGGAACTGGCGAAGTCGGGGTCAGAATCGCGTCCACCTTGGTAAACGCATCGCGAAAATCTTGAGCGATCAGCGAGCGAACCTTTTGCCCCTTCAAATAATAGGCATCGTAATAGCCCGCCGAAAGCACGTACGTCCCGAGCACGATGCGGCGTTTTACTTCCGCGCCGAATCCCGCGCCGCGCGTTTTTCGGTACATCGCAAGCAGGGAATTGTCATCCACGCGCAATCCGTAACGCACACCGTCGTACCGTGCGAGGTTGGAACTTGCCTCCGCTGTCGCGATGATGTAGTAGCTCGCGATGGCATAGTCCGTATGTGGCATGCGAATGTCAACCAGTTGACACCCGAGGTTTTTGAAGAGGTCGATTCCTGCTTCGACCTTTTTCCTTACTCCCGCATCCATGCCTTCACCGAAATACTCTTTAGGGATGCCCAAGAGCAGCCCCTTGACCGGCTTCTCGAGTTCCACCCGGTAATCGGGGACCGGCGCCGTCGTGGAAGTCGAATCGAGGGGGTCTCGACCGGCGATGACTTGCAGGATGGCAGCGACGTCCTTCACATTGGTGGCAAAGGGGCCGATGCGGTCTAGGGAAGACGCGAACGCGATCAGTCCGCACCGCGAAACGCGGCCATAGCTCCCCATCATGGCGGGTACTCCGCAGAACGAACCCGGTTGTCGGATGGAACCGCCCGTGTCCGTTCCCAAGGATGCTACTGCCAGCCCCGCCGCTACCACGGCCGCTGAACCGCCGCTGGAGCCGCCCGGCACCCGATCCGGCGCCAGAGGATTCTTGACCGGACCATAGGCGGAGTTCTCATTCGAGCTGCCCATCGCGAACTCGTCGCAGTTAGTCTTTCCTAGAATGACCGCGCCAGCCGCTTCCAGCCGCTCAACCGCCGTTGCATCATAAGGCGGAACATAGTTCTCCAAAATCTTCGAGCCGCAGGTAGTCTTGATCCCACGCGTGCTAATGACGTCCTTGACGGCCACCGGTACTCCTGCCAACGGTGGCAATGGCTTTCCTTGCGCCACCAAACTGTCGATTTTGTCGGTTTGCCTGCGGGCTCGCTCCGGCGATAGCGTCAGGTAGGCGTTCAGCTCCGGATTCCGCGATTCGATCCGCTTGTAAAAATCTGCCGCCAGTTCGCGCGCAGAGATCTTCTTCGCCGCCAGCGCCACTCTCACCCCGTCAATCGTCCAATTCGTCCCCATGTGTATTTTTCTTGTGGTACAGGCATTCTTGCCTGTCCGGCCTTCTTGAAATTCAATAAAAAAGGACAGACACGAATGTCTGTCCTACTATCTCTCAATCACCTTCGGCACCCTGAAATACGGCGGCTCCGCGTCAGGAGCGTGCTTCAGCACGTCTTCCGCCACCGCGCACGGCACAATCAGGTCCTCGCGCAGCGTGGCATCGGCTGTCTGGTCGTCGCTCAAAACTTGCGCCATGGGCTCGACATTAGCAGTGTCCAGCTCGTTCAGCTTGCCGATGTACTCCAGAATCTCGTCAATTTGCGCACGGTACATTTCCAGCTCGGCCTCGCTTAGGTCGAGGTAAGCCAGCTCTGCCACGCGCAACACGTCTTCCCGGCTAATTTTCACTGTGGATTCCTCACCGAGCCGTCGGCGCGACGTCGGCTGTCTTGCGCGCGTACTTCTTCGCGATGTAGTTGTCGACGAGCGCTTGGAACGCGGCGGCCAGCTCATCGTAAGTACCTTCGAGCGTCACATCTTTCTGCCCATCAATATAAACGGGGCAGCGCGGCGCCTCGCCGGTTCCTGGCAGGCTGATCCCGATGTTCGCGGCTTTCGACTCTCCGGGACCGTTGACAATGCAGCCCATCACTGCCAGCGTCATGCTCTCGACGCCTTCGTATTGGGTCTTCCAGATGGGCATGCTATCGCGGATGTAGCCTTGGATCGCTTCGGCCAATTCCTGGAATGTGGTGCTGGTCGTTCGTCCGCAGCCGGGGCAGGCCGTCACGCTGGGTGCAAACGAACGCAGCCCCAGCGCCTGCAGCAATTCGCACGCGGCGTAAACCTCCTCGCGGCGGTCGCCCCCCGGTTTGGGCGTCAGTGAAATGCGAATCGTATCACCAATGCCTTCGTACAATAGAACGCCAAGCGAAGCCGCTGACCAGATTTGTCCCTTCATCCCCATGCCCGCTTCGGTGAGGCCCAGGTGCAAAGGCTGTTCTGTTTTCGCGGAAAGATCGCGGTACACGGTGATCAGGTCGCGCGGCCGCGAAGTCTTGCACGAAATAATGATCTGGTCATGCCGCAGCCCGGACTCCAGCGCCAGCTCTGTGGACTCCAACGCCGAAAGCACCATGCAATCGTTGATGATCTCTTCGGACTCTTTGCCAAGATTCTTGTCCGTGTTCTCCTGCATCTTGCGCATCACCAGCTCTTGGTTAAGGGAGCCGCCATTCACGCCGATTCGAACAGGCTTGCCATTGTCGCGTGCGATTTTGCAGATCGTGGAGAACTGCTCGTCGCGGCGCTGTCCCGCGCCAACGTTGCCCGGATTGATGCGGTATTTATCCAGCGCCCTTGCGCACTCGGGAAACTTGGTCAGCAGCACATGCCCGTTGTAGTGGAAGTCGCCAATGATCGGCGCGGTGCATCCTGCGTCCAGCATCCTTTTCTTGATCTCAGGAACTGCGGCGGCTGCCTCCGGCACGTTTACCGTCCAGCGCACAATCTCTGAGCCCGCCTCGGCCAGCTCCAAAGTCTGCTTCAATGTCGTCGCGATATCGGCTGTGTCCGTGTTCGTCATGGACTGCACGACGATGGGCGCGCCTCCGCCCACGCACACATGTCCCACCTTCACGCCATAGGTTTTCCGGCGCGGGTGGCGGCTCGCGGCAGCGTCAAATCCTTCAATCTGTGTAAGCATTCCCTACAATTCTAGCGTGATTTGGCCCTTCCAGGAAATCGAGTATCCTCGCCGTTGGCTGATGCCGGGATCTGCGATCTCATGTAGGATTATCGACGAATGCCAAAGCAGGTCGCAGGCACTCAAGCTGAGGAATTTGTCGAGTCTTTGTCTCTCAAGACCAAGTTCGGGCAGACTGTCAACCCAGCCTTAAGAGCCGATAGCTTCTCGATCGGGAACTTCTCTCTGCGGTTTTTCTAGGTCGACGGCTATGTGAGCGAGTCTGTCTAGCTCATTTCGAAGATTAAGCCAATATCCTGAACCGACGGTTGCGACGAACCGTTCCTGCGCTTTCCGCCATGCAGGCAGGCTGCGACCCAGCACGCGCTCTCCTTTGGCCGTAATGGTTAAGAAACGCTGTCGCATGGCTGCGCGATTTGAGATGGCGATGAATCCTTCCGTCTGCAAGAGCCGTAGACTCCTCGTCAGCGTGGTGTCGTCAATGACCAGCAGGTTCGCGAGGGCCCCGATGGAAACCGGCTGACTCTTGGCAATGCCCACTAGAATGGCGAACTGTGTCGAGCGTATACCGGACTTCTGTAACGCGGTGTCGAACAAACTTGTGACCGCGCGCGCCGTTTTTCGAAAATTGAACGAAGCGCAGTATCCCGTTCCGCTCAGGTCCAGGGGGGGATTTTTTTTCATTTTCTGCATCTCAGCCTTGACATGTATATGCATCTCAAGATATAACTGACCTCAACGTGATGTCAAGTGACGGCGCATCGCCCGTGCGCCATTTTGTGAGTGGAATAAGAAAAATGTTGCATCAGCGGAAAGCTGCTGCCAAGGGGATTTCCATGAGCACGCAAATGGTTCCCATGCATTCTCCGGAGGGCGAGAGTTCAAGTAACACTACCTTCGGTTCCAAACGTTTCGTTCGCTTTGGCGCGTTTCATCTGGACCTGAAAAAAGAAGAATTATACAAGGATGGCGCGCGCGTAAAGCTGCAAGGCAAAGTCTACCAGGCGCTGGTCGCACTTCTGCAAAAGGCCGGCGAAGTCGTGAAGCGTGAAGATCTGCGCATGGAGCTCTGGCCTTCGGATACCCACGTCAACTACGACGCCAATGTAAACACGACCGTAAACAAGCTTCGGCAGGTTCTTGGCGATTCGGCGGATCAGTCCGCGTTCGTGGATACCATCCCGCGCCAAGGCTACAGCTTTATCGCCAAAGTAGAATTCCTTGACCGCCCGGTCGTGCCCCAAGCGCCGCAGCCGTCGAAGCTCTCAGCGGTGGCGGCGTTCCAAGATCGAGCGGTATCGTTGTTTCGAACGGCTTTCCTTTCCAAATGGCTTACCGCTGGGGCGCTTGCTCTCCTAATCGCCAGCATGTTGTTCGGCGCGGCTCTCGTGTTGTACGCGCATCGTTGATCGAGTCCGGCTCACGCTTGACTCAACCTGGTCAACTTTCACCCTAAAGCGAGCCGCGCAGCCCCAGCGCGTCCGCGTGCTCGCGCAGAGCGGCGATGCAGAAGGC
>Ga0209471_1002323_pt1 | contig 11004 bp, 11 predicted proteins | sample GraSoiAngelo_128_FD_185885 | JGI IMG/M metagenome (GOLD analysis project Ga0209471, IMG submission 185885) | Grasslands soil microbial communities from the Angelo Coastal Reserve, California, USA - 14_0927_12_20cm (SPAdes) (version 2) | ecosystem: Environmental > Terrestrial > Soil > Grasslands ... | reverse complement strand
CGAGGATCCGCGCCGGCGAAAGAACTTTGCCGTCCTTGGTGCGGTACGCGTAGCGAACGTAGACCCAGTCATCGGAATGGAAGCGCGTCCCCGGAAACTCCATGACGCCATAGGTCGACGTCGACTTCCCGGTGCCGGTCGGCGCGATGTAGAGGATGCCCTTGCCGTCCTTCGTGACCACGGCGCCGTGGATCGAGTGGATGCCGTACTCCACGGCGAGCTTGCGGCCGACCGCGCCGAGCACCCATGACTTGAGCTGACCGTAATAGCTCGTGTTGAAGAAGATGACGGTGTCGTTCTGACGCGAGTAGTACGCGGCCTCGGACTCGCTGGGCACGCGCCCGAGCGCGACGACGAGAACGTCGGGCGTCTCGGCCGGCTTCTGACCGGTGATCCGCTCCCACTCGTCGACGCCGTACCAGTTGTCCTTCCAGTACCCGATCAGGTGCTCGCTGTTCGTGATCGCACGCACCCGCAGGCCGTGGATCACGACGTCGTGCGAGTACGTCGTCTCTTTCGCCGTCGCGATGTACTCGAACGCGTTGGCGAGCAGCCGCCTAAAAAGGCCGGGCTTGGCATCGACGGTCTTGTCGTGGACGAGGGTCCGGCCCTTCGTGCGCGTGATCGTGTTCTTGGCGCCGATCGGCGTCCCCGGCCACTCCGGCGAGGTCGCGTCGGGCGCGGATGGGAACGTGTAGAGGTCCTTCTTTTCGGCTATCGCCACGAATGCTCACTCCCCTGATGAATCGAGGGCGATTCTAGGAGCGAGTTTCGTGCCGCGCTGTCATGCTGGTGCGATGGCCGCTCGTCGCGGCGCGACGGTGGAGCTGCGTGAGGTCACCAAGCGCTACGGCGAGACCGTCGCGGTCGACCGCCTGAGCTTCACCGCTCCCGCAGGCCGCATTTGCGTGCTCATCGGGCCCTCCGGCTGCGGCAAGACCACGTCGCTTCGCATGGTGAACAGGCTCATCGAACCGACGTCCGGCGAAATCCTCATCGATGGGCACAACGTCCTCCAGGAGGATCCGACCGAGCTTCGGCGGCGGATCGGCTACGCCATTCAGCAGGTCGGGCTCTTTCCGCATCGCACGATCGGCCAGAACGTCGCGACGGTGCCCGAGCTCCTCGGGTGGCCGGCCGCACGCATCCGCGCGCGCGTCGACGAGCTCCTCTCGCTCATCGGCTTCGAGCCGGCCCGCATGCGTGACCGATACCCGGCGCAGCTCTCGGGCGGGGAGCGCCAGCGCGTCGGCGTCGCCCGCGCGATGGCCGCCGAGCCACCCGTCATGCTCATGGACGAGCCCTTCGCCGCGGTCGATCCGATCGTTCGCGAGCGGCTCCAGAACGAATTCCTCCAGCTGCAGCGAGCCCAGGGGATCACCGTGATCTTCGTCACGCACGACATCGACGAGGCGATCAAGCTCGGCGACCGCATCGCCATCATGCGGGCCGGCAGGCTCGTGCAGTACGCGCCGCCCGCCGAGCTGCTCGCGCACCCGGCCGACGACTTCGTCGCGCGATTCGTGGGGAGCGACCGCGGTCTGAAGCGCCTCGCGCTCCTCACGGTCGGCGGTGCCGAGCTCGACCCGCCCGTCGACCCGTCGCGGCTGGGCGGCGCGCCGGTCCTCTCGCCTGCGATGACGCTCCGAGACGCGCTCTCGCAAATGCTCGCGTCGGAAGCGCAGGTCGGCATGGTGCGCGACGGCGACAACTACCTCGGCGTGCTGACGCTGTCGCACATCGGCCGGCTGCTTCGCAGCGAGCAGCCGACGTGACCGCGGGCGAGCCGCTCATCCGCTGGGACTGGCTCGCAAGCCACGCGGGGGAGATCGGCCAGCGTGTCGGCCAGCACCTCGAGCTGACGGTCATCGCCGTCACAGCGGGTCTCGTCATCTCGTTCGGTCTTTCGCTGGTCGCACTTCGCATCCCGAGGCTGTACGGACCGATCACCTGGACGACCGGGATCCTGTACACGATCCCGAGCCTCGCTCTCTTCGCCCTGCTCGTTCCGTACACCGGGCTGTCGCTGCTGACCGCGGAGATCGGTCTCGTGAGCTACACGCTGCTCATCCTCATTCGCAACATCGTCGCGGGCGTTCGCGGCGTTCCTGAAGAGGTCCGCGACGCGGCTCGTGGCATGGGCTACACCGATCGTCAGATCCTCTGGCGCGTCGAGCTCCCGCTCGCGCTTGCGGTCATCTTCGCCGGCATCCGGGTGGCGACGATCACGACCATCGGGCTCGTGACCGTGACCGCGCTCATCGGCGAGGGTGGCATGGGCTACTTCATCACGCTCGGCATCCAGCTCTTCTTCAGCACCGCGCTGATCGTCGGCGCGCTCGGCTCGGTCCTCCTGGCCATGCTCGCGGACGCCTCGCTCGTGCTCGTGCAACGAGCGCTGACGCCGTGGACGCACGCCCGATGAAGGCGCTCGGCGATCTCGTTCACTGGCTCACGGATCCCGCGAACTGGCAGGGGTCGCACGGCATCCCGGTCCGTCTCCTCGAGCACATCGAGCTCTCGGCGATCTCGGTGATCGTCGCTCTGCTCATCGCATTGCCCATCGCGCTCTACCTCGGCCACACCGGACGCTGGGGCTTCATCGCGATCAACGTGGCGAACGTGGGAAGGGCGCTGCCCTCGCTCGCGCTCCTCGCATTTGGGCTCGTCATCGCCATATCGCTCGGTCTCGGCCTCGGGTTCTGGCCGACCGTGTTCATGCTCGTCCCGCTCGCGATACCGCCGATCGTCACGAACGCGTACGTCGCGATCCGCGAGGTCGACCGCGACATCGTCGACGCGGCGCGCGGCATGGGACTGAGCGAAGGCCAGATCCTGCGATCGATCGAGCTCCCCCTCGGCCTTCCCATCATCCTGTCGGGCATCCGGACCGCGGCGGTGAACGTGGTCGCGACCGCCACGCTCGGCGCCCTCGTCGCCGGCGGTGCGCTCGGGCGGTTCATTGTCGACGGTCTGGCGTTACAGGAGTACGACCAGCTGATGGCCGGCGCGCTCCTCGTCGCGCTCCTCGCGGTCGCCACGGAAGTCTCATTTGCTGCACTCGAGCGAGCGACCGTTCCCGCGGGAATGCGGGTAGTCCGGTGAGCGTTTCCGCTCGTATCGACCCTTTGGCGGGTCATACTCGACGCGAGGCCGGCAGCCTAAGCGCTACGGCCGGGGAGGATCCCACATGAAGCGCGGCAGAACGCTCTTCGCCGCCCTCGTCGCGATCGCCGTGGTGGCGAGCGCGTGCGGTGGCGCCGGCAGCGGCGGCAGCACCGGAGGAGCAGCGGCAACGGCATCGCCTGTGACGCGGCCGGATGTCATCGTCGGCTCGACGAACTTCTACGAGCAGATCACGCTCGGCGAGCTTTACAGCCAGATCCTGGAGGCGAACGGCTACAAGGTCACGCGGCGGTTCAACCTCGGGAACCGCGAGATCGTCGAGCCCGCACTGGAGTCGGGCCAGATCGATCTCGACGCCGAATATCTCGCGACGCTGCTCGCGTTCCTCGACAAGGACGGCAAGATCGCGAAGCCGACCACCGATCCGAAGGAAACGCAGACCGGCTTGCAGAAGGTCCTCGATCCGAAGGCCCTCACCGTCCTCGACTACGCGCAGGCGACCGACCAGAACGGGTTCGTCGTCACGAAAGACACCGCGACCTCGAAGAACCTCAAGAAGCTCAGCGACCTCGTGCCCGTCGCTCCGACCATGGTCCTCGGGGGGCCGCCCGAGTGCCCGACGCGTCCGTTCTGCGCGCTCGGCCTCAAGAACGTGTACGGCATCACTTTCAAGGACTTCAAGCCCCTCGACAGCGGCGGTCCATTGACCATCACCGCGCTCGAGGGCAAGCAGATCGACGTCGGACTGCTCTTCACGAGCGACCCGAGCATCGTCGCGAAGAACTTCGTGCTCCTCGACGACGACAAGCACCTGCAGCTCGCCGACAACATCGCGCCGGTCGTGCGCAACGCGCTGCTGCAGAAGGACGACGGCACTCTCAAGCGCCTGCTGAACTCGATCAGCGCGAAGCTCTCGCAAGCCGAGCTCAACGACATGAACAAGCAGGTCGCCGTCGACAAAGCTGACAGCAAGGTGGTCGCGGCTGCGTGGCTCAAGAAACAGGGCCTCATCAAGTAATCCCGCAACGCTGGCTCGCGCTCGGCGGCGCGCTCCGCACCGGAGCCGCCGCCGCGGCGTGGGGCACGGCCGGCGAGACCGAGGTCTTCGCGATACACGAGGACCGCGAAGTCTGGGACCGCTACTGGGACGGAAAGTCATGGCACGCGTGGGAGTCGCTCGGCGGCCCGTTCGCCGGGCAGCCCGCCGCCGCGGCGCGCGACGCCGACCGCATCGATGTGCTCGCGATCGGCATCGATGGAGTGCTCCGCCACCGGTGGTGGGACGGAACGCGCTGGGTCGAGTGGCGCGACGTCGCCGGCGCGCCACGGGGCGGCCGCGCCGTCTCGTGCGTCTGGAGCGGAGCGCGACTCGACGTCTTCGTGTGGGGCGCTGACGGCGCTCTGCACTATGCGGATCTCGCATGACCGAACGATTCGACTTCGTCGTCATCGGCGCCGGGGCATCGGGCGAGGCCGCCGCGAGCTACGCGCGCGCTCGCGGCGCGACCGTCGCGCTCGTCGAGCGCGACCTTTTTGGCGGCACGTGCGCGTTCTGGGGCTGCATGCCGTCAAAGACGCTGCTCCACGCGGCGCAGATCCGCGCGTTGGGCGGCGACTATTCGTGGGAGAAGGCGTCCGCGCGGCGCGATTACATGATCGTGCGCGAGGGCCGTGACTACCCCGACGACTCAGGTCACATCAAGGGATACAAAGCCGTGGGCACCGTGCCGATCCGCGGCACCGCGAAGCTCGCGGGGCCGGGCAGGGTCGTCGTGCGAAGCGATGACGGAGCGCGCGAGATCGAGGCGCGCGACCTCATCATCGCGGTCGGCTCGGTCCCGAAGATGCCGAAGCTCGAGGGCCTGGCCGAGGCGGGCTTCTGGACGAACAGGGAAGGCACGAGCCTCCGCGAGCTCCCGAAGAGCATCGTGATCCTCGGCGCGGGGCCGTCGGGTACCGAGCTCGCGCAGGTCTATGGGCGCTCGGCGTGCGAACGGTCCTGGTCAGTCCCCGGCAGGTGAACCCGACCGACCATCCGCGCAGCTCCGCTTTGCTCGCGAAGGCGCTTCGCGCATCGGGCGTCGACGTTCGCGAGAACGCGCGCGCCGAGCGCATCCGGCCGCGCGCCGGAAGGGGCGGCGAGCATGTCGTGGAGCTGGCTGACGGGTCGACGGTCGAGGGCGCGATCATCGAGCTCAACGTCGGGCGCACCGCCGCGCCGGCGCTCGCCGGTCTCGGCCTCGATGCCGTGGGCGTTCGGTACGACGGTGGCGACTTCCTCAAGGTCGACGACACGCTTCACGCGGCGGATCACGTCTATGGGATCGGCGACTGCATCGGTCACGAGCTCTCGACTCATCTCGGGCACTACGAGGGCGAGACCGCCGTAAAAATCGCGCTCGGCGACAACATCCGCGCCGATCTCAGCGCGACGCCCCGTGCCGTGTACACCGATCCCGAGACCGCCGGCGTCGGCCTCTTGCTCGACCAGGCGAAGGAGCGCGGCATCGACGCGCACGAGCTGACCGCCGACCTCGGGACGAGCGCCAAGGGGTACGTCAGCGAGTCGGAAGGCCACGTCTCGATCGTGATCGATCGCGCGAACAGGGTCCTCGTCGGTGCGTTCATCGGAGGACCCGCGGCGTCCGAGGCGATACACGAAGCGGTGCTCGCGATAAAGCAGCGAACGCCCATCTCCGTCCTCGCCGACACGATCCACGCTTTTCCGACCGTGTCTCGTGTGATGGGTGGGCTATTCGCGAAGGCCGATCTGAAGCTTCGATGACGGCTGAGGATTTCGTCACACTCCTCGACTGGCGCCGGCGCGTGTCCGACCTCTACTCGGGCGTCCGCGCAAAGCTCCCATCCGACGCTCCGGCAGCCCACGCGCTCTGGCGATCGAAACGGGACGAGCTCTTTCGCACGCACCCGCAGTCGCCCCTTCTCGAATCCGATCGCGCGGCCTTCGGTGGCCTGCCCTACTTCGCGTACGACCCGAGGTTCGCGAAACGCGGTCGGGTGCGGCCGCTTCCCGAGGAGCGCTACGACGTCGGGACGAGCACCGGCGGCGTGATCCCGTTCGTGCGCTTCGGCGCGGTCGACCTCGACGTCGGCTCGCTCGAGGTCTTCTGGCTCGACGCGTACAGCGGCGGCGTGTTCCTCCCGTTCCGCGACGCGACGGCGGGAAAGACGACCTACGGCGGCGGGCGCTATCTCCTCGACACGGCCAAGAGCGCGGACCTCGGCGCAGCCGGTGACGACCTGGTGCTGGATTTCAACTTCGCGTATCACCCCTCCTGCCGCTACGACCCGAAGTGGGTTTGTCCGCTCGCGCCGCTCGGCAATAGGCTGCAGGCCGCGATCGAAGCGGGGGAGCGGATGTGAGCGCTCGAGAGCGCTGGACGCTCATCGCCGCGGTCCTCGGATCGTCCATCGTCTTCGTCGACTCCTCCGTCGTCACCGTCGCGCTGCCGCGCATCGGCCGCGAGCTCCCCACGACGGTGCTCGGCGTGCTCGAAGGCCAGCTGTACGTCTACACGGGTTACCTCCTCACGCTCTCGGCGCTCCTGGTCCTCGCGGGTGCGCTTTCGGATTACTACGGCCGGCGGCGTATTTTCCTGATCGGACTCGTCGGTTTCGGGCTGACGAGCGTCTTGTGCGGAGTCGCGCCGAACATGGAGTTCCTCGTCCTCTCGCGAGTTCTGCAGGGCGCAGCCGGCGCGATCCTGGTACCGGGATCGCTGGCGCTCCTCACCGCGAACTTCAGCGGCGAGGCCCAGGGCCGCGCGTACGGCGTGTGGGCCGCGGCGACGGCGGCGACGACCATCCTCGGACCGTTCATCGGCGGGATCCTCGTCGACACGATCTCGTGGCGCGTGGCTTTCCTGATCAACGTGCCGCTCGTGATCGTCGCGGTCTGGGCGACGCTCCAGCATGTCCCCGAGAGCCGCAACGAGCGCGCGACCGGGCACTTCGATTGGCTCGGTGCCGCGGTGGTGGCGATCGCGGTCGGCGGCCTCAGCTTCGGCGCGACTTACGGTCAGCAGCGTGACTGGCGCGATCCGCTCGCGTATGTCGTGCTCGCCGCCGGGGTCGTTGCGACGATCGCGTTTCCGTTCCTCATGGCTCGGAGCCGCGAACCGCTCGTACCCCTCGACCTCTTCCGCTCGCGGAACTTTACGGTCACGAACATCTCGACGTTCCTGATCTACGGAGCCCTCTACGTCAGCTTCTACTACCTCGCGCTTTTTCTGCAGGGCGTGCTCGGCTATTCCGCCGCAGCCGCGGGTCTGGCGGGCATCCCGGGCGGACTTCTTCTTGTCCTCCTCTCGACCCGATTCGGCGCGCTATCGGCGCGCTACGGCCCGAAGATCTTCATGACCGTGGGTCCGCTGCTGATGGCGATCGGCGTGCTGTGGTTCGCGCGCGTCCCCGCGACGAGCCCGGCGTGGGTCTTCATGCCCGGGAACCCTTCGACGTGGGTCCCGCCGGGTCAGTACTTCATCGACTTCTTGCCCGCCCAGATCATCTTCGGATTCGGGCTCGCGCTGATGGTCGCTCCGTTGACGACGGCGCTCATGACGAGTGTCCCGGTCCGCAACTCCGGTGTCGCCTCGGCGGTGAACAACGCGATCTCCCGTGTGGGGCCGCAGCTCGCGGGTGCCGTCATCTTCGTCGCCATCACCGCGAGCTTCTACTCAGGGATGGCCGCGCGTCTTCCGGGGACGGACACATCCGACCCGAGCTTCCGCACCAGGTACCCGCCGCTGACTATCACAGAGCCCTGCCTCACCAGCGGCACTCCCACGCCGTGTCCGCCCGAGGTCATCGCGCGCGTCGAGGCGGTCCGCCAGCAATCCACCGAGGCCTTTCACCTCGCGATGTATGTCGCTGCCGCGCTCCTCTTCGCGGGCGCGCTAGTCAACGCCGTCGGTATCTCGAACGACGTCGCTCTCGCCGCCGCGAAGCGCGAGCCCGCTCCGGCAGCCTAAGTTTTGCCGCAACGAGCCGTAGCCACACCCTTGAGCCTTGACTTCATTGGTAAGTGCAGACTAACGTAAGCTCCATCGCGCAAGACCGCAATGGGAGGTCTACGTGGGCGATCCGGTCACCAATTTCGAGATCAACAGCGCGGACCCGGCGAAAGCGCGCCGGTTTTACACGACGGTTTTCGGCTGGAAGATGAACGAGGTCCCGAACAACTACACCTTCGTCGACACGGACGCGGGCGGGAAGGGCATCGGCGGCGGGATCGGTCCCCTCCGCGGGCCCAAGCCGTTCGTCACCTTCTACGTCGTCGTGCGGGACCTCGCCGCGACGTTGAAGAAAGCCACCGACGGCGGAGGGAAGGTCGTGTTCCCGGTTACGAAGGTCGGACCGACCACGACGATCGCGATCTTCAGCGATCCGGATGGAAACATCATCGGTCTCACCGACGGCAAGTAGCGTCGACTAGAGAAGCAGTCCCGCGAGCGCCTCAACCACGCCCTTCTGGTGAACGCGCGTGCGGAAATCGTGAAGTGGGTGCGGCGGCAGGTCGTATTCCGCGCTGACGCCGCCGCGCCGCGTGTAGAGAACGGGGTAGATGTCGCCCGCGGGATTCTCCTCCAGCGTCGCCGCGACGGCGTCGGCGGGACCGGAATCGAGAAAGCTCTGCAGCGGCAGGATCCCGTCGTCGACTATTCCGCGCTCGGGATCGCGTCGCAACACACGCGCGAGGTACGACTTCTGGTGCCAGAGCTCGGGCGCGTTGGTGACCTCCCCCAATAAATAGGAGACGATCTCGGCGCGAGACACGACGGGCCGTTCCGGGTCGATGCCGAAATGCTTTCGCGCGACCTCGCGCGCGAGGATGCGCCCGTTGTAGCGGTGCCCGTTCACGCCGCCGGAGTTGCTCGGCATGCCGTGCTTGCGGAGACCGGGCGATGCTTGGTGGATCGTTCCGCCGAAGTAGACGCCCGGGACCGACGCGCTCTCCCAGTACGGGGTCTGTGCGGGCAGCTTGTTCCGGCCGACGGTCGCCACGCCGAGCTTGGGCAGATCCAGGATCGGGCTCGTGAACCCGGTCGCCGCGATCACATCCTCGACCTCGAAGACGAGCTCGGCCGCGCTGTCGGCTTTGCGCGTGTGCACGCGGAACGTCTCGCCGGTCCGTTCGACGCGCTCGATCGATGCGTCGAGGACGATGACTCCGCCGGCGAGAACGTGGTCTTCGTACGGCTGCACGTATCGCGCGCGGACTCCGACCAGCGAACGTGTGTTGATCGAGAGCTTCGCGGGGGACGGAGACGCGAGGACGATCTGCCGGGCCCACTGCAGGAACCCGGTCGCGAGCTCGAAGCCCGAATTCTCCTTGCCGACGATGAAGACGCGCCGTCCGGCGTAGGTCTCGGCGGGGCGCGTCTCCGCGTAGTGCGGCACGTCCTCGATGCCGGGTATTTGCGGACGCCAGGGCTCCGCGACGCCGACCGCGAAGATGGGGACCTGGCAGCGATACTCGCCGTCACTCGTCTCGAGCACCCAGCGATCGCCGTCGCGCCGCGTTCCGGTCCAGCGGCAGCGGTAGCGCACCGCAACGCCGGTGCGGGCGGCGAAGGCCTCGAGGTTCCGCTGCATCTCGGGCCGGGATGGGTAGTACGAAGTGCCGTCCATCATCTTGCACATCAGCGCGCGGCAGTCCTGCTCTTCGGGCAGAAGGCTGTTCCAGTCGTAGCGCTCGTACTCGCGGGTCCCCTGCTCGAATGGCGCATAGGGCTTTGTCCACGAGAGGAGCCGTTGGAAGAAAGGCCACTTGCGGAACATCCCGCCCGCGCTCTCATCGGCCGAAATGACCGCGTGCTTCACACCGAGGACGCGGAGCGAGTAGCTGATCTGGAGACCCCCGGGACCGCTGCCGACGACAACGACCGGATACTCGCCGGGCGGGTGGGGCTCGTCGGTCAGGCGCCCCTCCGCGTCACGTTCGCGAGCTTCCGTGCTTCCGCGACGAGAAGGCGGTAACAGACTCGGGGGTGGGTCTGAAGAAACTCCCGCAGCAGGTCTCCCGGCACAACGAGGCAGCGGAGCGGCCTGGCCGCGATGACGTCGGCGACCGGAGGCTCGCCAAGCAGAACGGATATCTCACCAAAGAAGTCACCGCGGCCGAGCGTGCCAAGACGCTTGCCTCGCGCGGCGAGCTCGGCCTCGCCCTCCAGGATGATGTAGAAGGAGGATCCGGAAAGACCTTCGCGCAAGACGCGTTCGTCCTGAGCGAAATAGCGCTCCTCGAGCGAGTGCGCGACCTTCTCAAGCTCGGGACGCGTGAGGTCCGCGAAGATCGCGAGGGTGGCGAGGGTTTCGGTGATGTCGTCGGGGGCGCTGCGCATGGTGCTTGTCTACGGCGTGCAGCGGCTCTTGGCAAACGGAAGAAAGAGCAGAATCGAGGCAGGATGAGCGTGGGGAGAGGGTTGCCGGCCGGCACCCTGACATTCCTTTTCACCGACATCGAGGGCTCGACCAAGCTCCAGACCGAACTTGGCACGGACCGGTACCAGGACGTGCTCGAAACGCACACGCGCATCCTGCGCGACGCCTTCAAAGACGGCGGGTTCGAGGTCCGCGTCGAAGGCGACGCGCTCTTCGTGGTCTTCCCCGTCGCCGCGCAGGCCGTGCGCGCGACCGCGGAGGCGCAGCGCGCGCTCGGGGCGGCGACCTTTCCTCACGGCGCGACCGTCCGCGTGCGTATGGGGATGCACACCGGCGAGGGCCGCCCCGCGACAGCCGAGGCCGGCGCCGACTACGTCGGCATCGATGTGAACCGGGCGGCCCGCGTGGCCGCGGCAGGCCATGGCGGGCAAGTGCTCCTCACCGAAGCGACCGCGACCCTCGCGCGTCCCGAGC
>Ga0209471_1002320_pt1 | contig 11008 bp, 10 predicted proteins | sample GraSoiAngelo_128_FD_185885 | JGI IMG/M metagenome (GOLD analysis project Ga0209471, IMG submission 185885) | Grasslands soil microbial communities from the Angelo Coastal Reserve, California, USA - 14_0927_12_20cm (SPAdes) (version 2) | ecosystem: Environmental > Terrestrial > Soil > Grasslands ... | reverse complement strand
CCGGACTGCCAGACGGAGCCCACCATTCCCTCGCCGCGCTTGATTCCGATCTTGCTCGCACCCTCGACCAAGGCCGCGATGCCCTGAGCGTCCAGGGTGCTCCAATGCTGGTGAAGGCGCAGCGCGTCGCCCGTTTCGTCCAACTGCCACAGCTCAGCGCAATCCCAGCCTTCGCTTTCGCATATCGCGCGTAGCGCACCCTTGAGCGCGAACGCGATACCACCGGCCCCGGCAAGGCAGGACATCACCGCGTTCTCGAGCAGGAGCAGCTGCTGAGCGCGCTTTTGCGACGTGATATCGCGGCCTGCTCCGAGGTAGCCGCGGAATACGCCGCCTGCGTCGAAGACCGGCTCGCCGCTAAGCGACAGCCAGACCGTGCGGCCGTCGTCGGTGGCCACCTGAAGCTCGAAATCGCGGAATGGCTCGCGCCGCTCGAGCTGGCCGCGATGCCGATCCCAATCCTCCGGAGCGAGATTCAGGGCCCGCTGATCGCAGCGTTTGTGACCGAGATAGGGAGACAGGTCGAGGGCCAGATCGAGGGCTATTTTCTCGCTGGTGCGGCTCGACAGGTACGTGAGTCGCAACTGGTCGTCCTGCTCCCAGTACCAGTCCGCCCCCGGCGCGTCGATGTGACGGCGCGTCCCGTTATCAGGGGGCGGCATGTCCAAGACCTTCACCCAGCTGGACTGCCACCGGTGAAGATAATCCAACCGGACATTCACGGCTTTTCATTGTTCTTTGAGCCCCCTCCCCTGCAGCAGGTCGTCATGCTCGACCATACGCCCCCCCGCGTCCAATTTACTGTAGCGTTATCCCGTAGTCCAGCTAGACGTGTGCAGAGCGTGAGTTAACTCATTAAAGACCGCCGCTAACTGCAAGAATCAACGAACATTGCGCGGCTACCCAAGGTGCAGATTCTGAAATTGCGGCGCGCCCGACGCCAAGCCTGTCGTCAGCCGGTGGCGCCGAGCGTGGCGAAGACGCGCTTCATCGCATCGACCTGCGCGAGATAGTCGCGCAGGTCCTGCGCTGGCCGGTGCTCACCCTTTCGAGCGCAGGATTAGTCCGCGTACACGCCCGTTTTCCTAATGATCGGGCCCCACTTGTCGATCTCGGATTTGAGCAGGGTGCGCAGCGATTCAGGAGTCGCCTTGGCCAGCGGGACCGGCTCGGCGCCCAGATCGGCCAGCCGCGTTTTGAACGCTGGATCCGTTACGGCCGTCTGAAGCGCGCCGACGAGTCTGTCCAGCACGGGCTTGGGCGTCCCTCTGGGCGCAAACAGCCCATTCCAGACGACCAGTGCGAAGCCCTTCAAGCCCTGCTCGTCGAGCGTGGGGACGTCAGGCAGCGAGGGCACGCGCACATTCGAGGTCACGCCGTAGACCTTGATCGTCCCAGCCTTGATCTGCGGCGTAGTATTGGTGGTTTGGTCGCACATGAAGTCGACCCGGCCGGCGACCAGGTCGGTCATTGCCGGCCCCGTGCCCCTGTAGGGCACCGTAGTGAAGTCGGCCTGGATCGTGCTCATGAACAGCAGCCCGCACAAATACGAGGCCGAGCCGATGCCGGCATTGGCGTAAGTGAGCGTGCTTTGGTTGACCCTGGCGTAGGCAAGAAACTCACCGAAGGTCCTCGGCGACATTTCCTTTTTCGCAACCAGCGTCATCGGCACGTCGGCCACCTGGCCGATGTACTCGAAGTCATTGACCGTGTCGTACGGCAACTGCCGATACAGCGCAGGCGAAGTCGACATGCCGATGTGATAGAGCAGCACCGTGTAGCCGTCGGGCCGCGCCTTCGCCGCCTTGTTGATGCCGATGGTGCCGCCGGCGCCACCGGAGTTGTCGATGATCATCTGCTGCTTGAGCGCGCTTCCCATCGCCACGCCGAGGTTGCGCGCGAGCGTATCGGTCGGCCCGCCGGCGGCGGCAGGCACGACGATGACTACCGGCTTGGACGGGTACTCCTGCGCGCGCGCAGTCGGCGCTGCCGCGGCCGCGAGCAGCGTCGCTACGGCGGCGCTCAACCATGCCGACGCTGCGGCCCCCGGTACAACGGCGCCTGTCGCGGCCGGCTTGCATTTCGTTCTGTCAGGTTGCATGATGGTCAGCGTAGCGATAATAAAAGGGGTGTGCATCCCCTGTGATACGCATGAACACCACGCTGGTGATCAATCCGAAAGGTGGGACGGGAAAGACCACCGTCGCCATCAATCTGGCGAGCCACTTCGCCGCCACGAACACTGCAACCGCCATCATGGACTACGACCCGCAAGGGTCGAGCCTGCACTGGCTGCGCTCGCGCGCACCCGGGGCAGCGAGGATACACGGCGCCAATGCCGCGCCGCCGAAGCCCGGCCGCCTGCGCAGCTTTGAGATGTATGTGCCCCCGGACACGCGGCAACTGGTTATCGATGCGCCGGCTGGAGCCTCGGGCCTGCTCCTGCAGGAAATGCTGGGCAGGGCCCACTGCATCATCATCCCCGTGGTGCCCTCGGCCATCGACATCCACGCCACGGCGAATTTCATCAAGGACTTGCTTCTCACGAGCAAGATCCGCGAGCGGAATATCCGGCTGGCGGTGGTCGCGAACCGGGTCCGCAGGTCCATGCCCGCCTACCCGCCGCTGGAGCGGTTTCTCAATGCGCTCAATCTGAAGTTGCTGGCGCGCCTCATCGATTCCGACGTGTACTTGAACGCCGCGGAATCCGGGGTTGGCATTTTCGAGATGGACTTCCCTGTGTCGGTCGCCGAACGCAAGCAATTTATGCCGATCGTCGAATGGGTGGACGGCCAGCATGCTGCAGGCGACGACCGCTCAGCGGGGATCTACGAGCTGGGGCGCACCCGCATAGTGTCTTAACGCGCTGGCTTTTCGCCGCTACTCCTCGGCGGACGGATTTCCCCGCGTTTCGCATCCAAGCAGAGCGGCATCAGCTTTTGCGCATAGTTACGCAGGTCCTTGATGCGATCCTCAGGCGAGGGCAGGATATTCGGGGCTGCATAACGCCACGACCTTTTAGCCAGAACTGGTTCCCTACCTCCTTCCGGCAGACGCTTGCCCGTACCCTCAAAGGCAAGGGTTGTACTGGTCTGCGTAATGAGGATTCCTTGGGCAACGCCGCGTTTTGGAGCTTTGGAGCCGCAAGTAAGCTCCTAGCAAGGACTCCGGAGTAGATCTCGCTTGACCTTACCATGGTGGGAAGGTGCAAAGTGGACCTAACTTGGCAAATGAGGCCAGCATGGAATCGATGAATATCGGGCAGGCGGCGACGGCCTCCGGCATGTCGGCGAAGATGATTCGCCACTACGAGGAGATCGGCCTCGTGCGCGCGCCGAGGCGCACGGCCTCGAACTATCGGACCTACTCGGCGTCCGACGTGCATGTACTTCGCTTCGTCAAGCGCGCCAGAGCCCTCGGGTTCTGCATGGCGGACATCAAGGACCTCCTCGCACTGTGGCAGAACAAGGGGCGGCCGAGCGCTTCGGTGAAAAAGATCGCGGGCAGGCACATCGCCGAGCTCAAGCGCAAGATCGCCGAAACGGAGTCGCTGGTCGCCGCGCTGGAGCACCTGACACGCCACTGCCAAGGCGACGAGCGGCCGGAATGCCCGATTCTCGACGACCTGGCGCGCTGATCGTGGCTCTCGATCCCGTTTGCGGCATGACGGTGGATCCGGCCAAGGCGGCGGGGCTCTTCGAGCACAAGGGAACGACCTACCACTTTTGCTCGCAGCGTTGCCTGCACGCGTTCAGCGCCCAGCCTGAGACGTATTTGACGCCAAAGGGCGGTGATGCGCAGGGCGGCTGTTGCGCCCACGGCCATCACGCCGCCGCGGTTCACCACGCAGTCAAGGCAAAGCACGCGCAGCCCGCAAAGGAAGGTATCAGGTACACCTGCCCGATGCATCCGGAGATCGTGCAGATCGGCCCCGGCTCGTGCCCGAAGTGCGGCATGGCGCTCGTGCCGATGGAGGGCGGAGTCGAGGACGATTCGGAGCTGCGCGACCTGACGCGCCGCCTTTGGGTGAGCGCGGTGCTGAGCGCACCGCTGCTGTTCATCGCGATGGCGCCGATGCTCGGACTCCCGGCCCAATTCAAGTACTCAAGGTATGCAGAGTTAGTTCTTGCCACCCCCGTGGTGTGGTGGGGCGGTTGGCCTTTCTTCCGCAAGTTCTGGCTGTCGCTGAAGAACCGCAGCCCGAACATGTACACGCTGATCGGGCTCGGCGTCGGGCTCGCCTATGTCTACAGCGTGGTGGCGGTCGCAGCGCCCGGACTCTTCCCGCCGGAACTGCGAATGCACGGCGGCGAGGTCGGCACTTATTTCGAGGCGGCCGCCATCATAGTAACCCTGGTATCGGTCGGAGAAGTGATGCAGCTGCGCGCCATGGGGAAGACGAGCCATGCCATCCGGCAGCTGCTCGCGCTCGCACCGGCCACTGCCTTGCGAATCGATGCGGACGGCCGGGAAAGAGAGCTTTCATTAAATGAGGTCCGGATTGGAGACAAGCTGCGTGTGCGGCCCGGCGAGAAAATTCCCGTCGACGGCACCGTGGTCGAGGGCTCCTCGAACTTGGACGAGTCGATGGTCACCGGCGAGCCGGTGCCCGTGCCGAAGAAGCCCGGCGACCGCGTAGTCGGGGGCACGGTCAACGGCAAGGGCGGCTTTGTCATGCGCGCCGAGCGCATCGGCTCCGAAACGCTGCTCGCGCGCATCGTGCACATGGTGGGCGAGGCGCAGCGCACTAAGGCACCGGTACAGCGGCTCGCCGACAAAGTCGCAGAATACTTCGTCGAAGTCGTGGTGGCCATCGCGATCCTGACCGCGCTGGCCTGGCTCTTCTTCGGCCCGGAGCCGAGATTGAACTACGCGCTCGTCAACGCGGTGGCGGTGCTGATCATCGCCTGTCCCTGCGCGGTCGGCCTTGCTACGCCGATCTCGATCACGGTGGCGATGGGGCAAGGCGCGCTGAACGGCGTGCTCTTCCGCAGCGCCGAGGGAGTCGAGAAGCTCCGCGATGTAGACACCCTCGTCGTGGACAAAACCGGCACACTGACGGTGGGCAGGCCGGAACTCGTCGATTTCGCGCTCCACGACGCTCCGCTCGACGAAAGCGAAGCGCTGCGGCTTATAGCGAGTCTCGAGCGCGCAAGCGAGCATCCGCTCGCTCAGGCGATCGTCCAGGCGGCCGAGAAGCGCGGGCTGGCCCTTTCGCCGGTCGAGGGGTTCAATTCAGTCACCGGCCAGGGTGTGGAGGGCAGGGTTGCCGGACACCGCGTGGCGGTCGGAAGCCGGCGCTACATGGAGCAGTTCGGCGGCGTGCCGGCCGCGCGCGCCGACAAAAGCATTCTTGCGGCGATCGACGGCAGGGTGGCCGCAGGATTCACGGTGGTCGATCCCATCAAGGAAACCACGCCCGACGCGGTGAACGCGCTGCATGCCGAAGGCATCCGGATCGTCATGCTCTCGGGAGACTCGCGCAAGACCGCCGCAGCGATCGCAAAGCAGCTTGGCATCGATGAGGTCATCGCCGAGGTTCTGCCGGAGCAGAAGGTGGAGAAGATCAAGGAGCTCCAGGCGCAGGGCCGCGTCGTCGCCATGGCGGGAGACGGCATCAACGACGCGCCCGCGCTCGCGCAGGCCGATGTGGGGATCGCGATGGGCACCGGCACCGATGTCGCAATCGAAAGCGCGGCGGTCACACTCGTGAAGGGCGACCTGCGCGCGATCGTAAACGCGATCCGCTTGTCGCGCGCCACCATGCGCAACGTGAAGCAGAACCTTTTCTTCGCATTCGTCTATAACGCCTTCGGCGTGCCGATCGCCGCCGGCGCGCTTTATCCGTTCTTCGGCGTCCTGCTCTCGCCCATCTTCGCCGGCGCCGCCATGGCCATGAGTTCAGTGTCGGTGGTGACGAACGCCCTGCGACTGCGACGAGTCAAGCTATAAAGGACCACATGATTCATCCCTTATCGAGACGCGAAGTACACATTGCAACCGACGCCGGAAGCGAGCGCGGCTGAACGAGTAGCCAGCGAATGTCTGCTTCTGGCGGCGTAAACGGCCATTGGTGAACGTCAGTTTCGCCGAAGCCCATACACGCGGCCACTTCGAACGATCGAACAGCCGGAACTTCGCCGCAGTCAGGTTGATGCGAAGCTCGACGAAGCGGTCTGAGGCATTCACGCGGCGGACTTGCTGCGGGCGGCGGCTTCAAGCGGTCCGAGGGCTTCGACGAGAACGCGCCTTCCCGTGGCGCGCAAATTCGGGGACGGAGCCCTAACTCCGTCAACCCCATAGCGCGGCCCGTTGTGCCTTCATGCTGGCGGGCATGGCTTCACCTTGCGAGCCTTGTCGAGGAACGCGGTGATCTGCCCGGCTATCCCCTTGAATTCCTCGACCTTGCCGTAGTTGGCGACGAAGTTCGCGAGTAGAGCGCGGCCGTCGAGCCGTTCCTGCTCGAGACGCCGACACTCACGCTCGGCTGCCTCACGCGCTTCCTGCTCGGCGCGCTGGCGGGCACGGGCTTCTGCCTCCGCCCTCTCCTGACGCTCGCGCTCTTCCTGGGCCTTGCGCGCGGCCTCGGCCTCCAGCCGGCGGCGCTCGGCGGCGAGCCGCTCCTCCTCGGCGGCGAGCCGCTCCTCCTCGGCAGCCCGCTGCTTCCGGGCGGCCTCTTCCTGGGCAAGCTGCTCGGCGCGCTCACGCTCGAGGCGCTCGCGCGCGGCGCGCTCCTCGGCTTCCCTCCGGGCCCTGGCCTGCCGCTCTTCTTCCGCGATCTTGGCACGGCGCTCGGCCTCAGTGACCTCACGGCACATCAGGTTGCCGCCGTCGGTACCGATCGGTCTGCTGCAGTCCTGCTCGCTCACCTTGCGCGTCGGATCCATCGGCGGCGCGTAGGCTCCATCCTGCGGTTTGCTACTACAGCCGGCCGCGAGCACGACGAGGAGGACGACGGTTGTGTTCTTGTTCATGGCTCTCCCTTCAGGTTCGGTAGGCGCGCAGCGCCAGAACTGCGTGAATTGACTTCCAAGCCAAGGATACGCGCAGCGCGCTCGGCGCGCTGCGACACAATTCTAGAGTATCTCCATCACTACTTCGCTGCGGCCAATATGGCGGCCAGGATGCCCAATCCGACCAATATTGCGCCGGCGGAGGTTTGCTTCTCATTCTTCACTTCGACCCCTTGGCGCTGAAGCTGCTCGCACAAGGAATCGGCTTCGCGAAGAATTTCGCCGGGCGACGTCCCGAGCCCCTCAGCCCCTAGCCGCAACTGGCTGATGTTCATCGCGCTCTCGCCGGACTCAAGTCGCGAGTATGCACGGCGTAATCGAACAGACATGGGATCAATTCACGAGTGGCCAAGCGCCTCAGGTCGATGAGGATTTCCACACTACCCTCCCGGCATACGAAGTAATGCGCCGCGCGCGGTCTCAGCTTGGCCGGCGCTATGAACTACTCACCTTCAACCGCTATCGGCGGCGGGTTCAACCGGTCAATGCAACACTGCTCGTAGTCTATCGGCAGGCCGCGAAAAAGACCGACGCTGCAACGGATACGGTCGGCTTCTCCCGTCCTAGTGGGTTTTTCCGTGCCCCTGGGAGTTGCTTTGCTCGTCCAGCGTTGCACGCAGCGTGCGCGCTAGATCCTCAGCCTTGCCGCGGCCCCAGTAGTGCAGGAACAGGAATTTCGGCTTTTCGTCGCTCATGTGGTGATGGATCGCAACGATATTGATGCCGCCCTTGCGCATGGACTTGAGCACGCTCTGCAGCTCATTTTCGTGCATGGCGAAATCCCCGTCGACCACTGCGTTGTCATCGGAGCCGGCAAACGCCGCCCAAGTATTCACGCCCATCTCATTGCCGACAGTCGTGCCGTTCATTTTGCTCGTGCGACCCAGTACGACTTTCAACATGCCGTTGTTGATCTGTCCTTTCGAACCGAGGATGGCCTGGAGCGGCTCGGCGCTGATCGAACTCTTCTCAGGGATGCGCTCGCCCGGGAACATCGTCGCCGGCTGCGAATTCGCCGCTCTGATCTCCTTCATCTTGTCGAAGATCGCCCTCACGCCGGTGGCGAGCTTGTCAACCGAGCCGGCGCCACCAATGTGCATGAAGTACACCTTCGGTTCATCGAAGAAGAAATGATTGTGCAGCGCCGTCACCTCGAGGCCCGAGTCGAGCGCCGCGCTCATGACGGGATTGACCTCGTCCTGGAACAGCACCATGTCGCCCATGACCATCGCCCCGGAGCGATGCGCAGTGAATGCCGCCCAGGGCCCCAGACCCATGAATGGAGGCATCTTCCATCCGTCCACCGACACTTGGACGTCGGCCCGCGGCATGCTGACTTTGAAAACGTTCTCCCTCTCGTTGTAGGTTCCTTTCAGTCCGGTGATTTGCTCGATTCTCCCCGTGTCGAGCTTTCGTCCGTCGGCCGCCATGACCGCTCCCGCACTGACCAAAAGCCCGCTCATTGCCAGCGCGATAGATGATCCGTAAAGCGCGTTCAGTTTGCGCATGATGCTCTCCTAGATAGCGAGGTTTCTTAGATTAGAGTCTGACCATCGGATAGACGATCAACCCCGCCACGGCGGCAAGGGCCACGATGACGGGCTCGGGAATTTGTTTCAGCTTCCAAAGCGTCAGTAGCGACACCACCATGATTAGGACCGTCGGCAAGTCAATTATCGAGCGCTTTCCGAGGACGATCACTGCTCCAGTGATGGTGCCGATCGCCGCGGCCGTGACGCCGTCCACGAACGCGACGATACCGGGCTTTTTCCCGTGCTTTCTGAAATACGGCGCCGGAATGATTGTAAACAGGTAGCAAGGCAAGAATGTTCCCAGCGCCGCCACCACCGCTCCCGAGAGACCCGCAATCAGGTATCCGATGAAACCGACGGTGATGGAATAACAGCCTTCCCGCAGACGTTCAGTGTCATGTCCGTAGCGCGGGAGAGGAGGTCAGCGAATCGGGCTGGCGCGCCGCCGAGGACAACATCGTCACTTCATAGAGGAGCGTATGAAGACGAGTCAATTGACGTTAATAGTCATAGGTTTGGCTGCCTCGATGCCATTTCCCTTACCTGCCGCAGCGCACGACGATCATGCTGCGGTGGTGGTCCTGCGGGACGACTGCGATCCCACTGATCCGGGCTGGGCGCCTACGGGCGGGTGCGTGCGCAAGGAAGGCGACGTCAACCTGGCCGAGTTCGGCGCCGAGCTGTCTTCTCCGTTATCGCCGTCGGTCATCGGACATCAGGCGTGGCAGATCGATCCTCCGTATGTAAAGGTTGAACCCGACGACAGCCTGATGGTGAGAAACAGGGGCGGCCGGATCCATACCTTCACCGAGGTCGCTAACTTTGGCGGCGGGAAGATCCCGCCGCTTAACAAGGGCCTCGCAACCGCTCCCGAGTGCCTGGTATCGACGGACATCGCTCCGGGCGGCAAAGCGGAGGTGGGCACGCTCGCCGAAGGCAATCACCATTTCCAGTGCTGCATCCATCCCTGGATGCGCGCGGTCATCAAGGTGAAGCGGGAGAACTGACGCAGGCGCCTGGCTCGACACGCTGGCGGCCGCCGCGCGCGCCGCTTCGAGTGCTTCTTGTTCATACCTTCCCACGGCGGCCTGTTGGCGTTCACTGGTCTCCTTTTCAGTGGCGCCCGCCGCCTTGGCGGCGTCGTAAGCGGCGAGCGCGGCAGCTTCACGCTTCCCGCTTAATTCCCATGCCGCTTTGCAGATGGCTGCGTTCGCCGCAAACACGACGTTCGCCGCGCATGCAGCGCGAACATAGACCGCTGTGTGTTTTCGGGCGTATGCAAGTCTTTCGGCATCTTCGCGCTGTCTTTCGCGCTCGTAACGATCGTTGGCTTCCTGGATGGCTTGCGCCGCTCTCACGGCCTCGGCTCGCTGTTCCTTTCGCTTCCTGCGCTCTGGCTCCCTGACTGCGTGAAGGATCACCAGCAACAAGACCACAATGGCAATGAATTCGACAGCCGCCATGCGCGCCTCTCCCTATGCGTCCCAACGCCGAGGCCCACTTATTTGCTGCTATTCCTCAATGTAGTAGATCGCGACGAGTCTTCCTTTTTCGTCGGAGACTTTGTACGACCGGCCTCCCTCGTCGTCTATCTGGGGAAACAAGCCACTCTCGAGCCCTGCGCTCCTTTAGCATTCCGTCGAGCTTAGCGCTGGCCCCTTCCAAGGTCCGTATAAGTCTCCTTCGTCTTCCGGACGCAACCGATCACGAATTCGAGCTGACATGAAGACCTCCCGGATGGTACTCCTCGATGGTACTGCCCTTTAGATTTACTCCACCGACGCGCGCAGCGGCCCTGCGGTTTCTTTTCGTTTCCCCCAATTAACCTTAACCACCTAAGTTCTAAGTTCGCTCAACAGTACAACCTCTATTTCCTTCACCTTTCGCCAAGCGTCGTCATTCGTCACGGCTAGAGTCGCGCCCGATTCGATCGCCGTAGCGATCATGATCGCGTCCGGCGTGCGCAGCCCGTAGTGCGCCCGCATCTCGGCAGCGCGAACGAGGACAGCGCGGGTCACCGGCGCAAGCTGCAAGTGCGGAAAATGCACCAATGTCATTTCTATCTCGTCCGCAACGTCCTGCGGTCCTTTCTTCAATGGCGCAACAAGTAGTTCGAGCAACACGAGTTCGGACGCTACGGCCGCAACATGGCCGGCGCTGACAGCCTCCAGCACGGCGTCGGCCGAACGGCCGTAAATCGTCGATCCCTCGAAGTGATAGATCCAAATCTGGGTATCGAGCGCGACCAGCCGGTGCCCTGCCAGCGCCGAAGCTACCGTCGCCAAGCGCGTCTCTCGCGCTCAAGGTAGCCCTTTCCCCAAAGGCCCTTGTGCCGGCCGGAGAAGCGCTTAACGAAGTGGCGCGGCTCGGGCATAAAGACGATCCGGTCGTCCTTGACCAGCACGAGCAGGCGCGCGCCGGGCCCGACGCCGAGCTTCTTGCGCGCTTCCTGGGGGATGACGA
>Ga0209471_1002315_pt1 | contig 11018 bp, 10 predicted proteins | sample GraSoiAngelo_128_FD_185885 | JGI IMG/M metagenome (GOLD analysis project Ga0209471, IMG submission 185885) | Grasslands soil microbial communities from the Angelo Coastal Reserve, California, USA - 14_0927_12_20cm (SPAdes) (version 2) | ecosystem: Environmental > Terrestrial > Soil > Grasslands ... | reverse complement strand
GGTCAGCGCTGCCGGCTGACGGATCGAGCCGCCCGTGTCCGTCCCGAGCGAGAACACAACCTCGCCCGCGGCGACCGCGACCGCCGAGCCACCGGACGAGCCGCCCGGCACGCGATCGGCGCGCCAAGGGTTCTTCACCGGGCCGAACGCGGAGTTCTCGTTCGAGCTTCCCATCGCGAACTCGTCGAGGTTGGTCTTGCCGATCATCACCGCGCCCCGCGCGTCGAGGCGCTCGACAACGGTCGCCGAGTAGGGGGGAACGTACCCCTCGAGGATTCGCGAACCGGCGGTCGTGGGGATGCGTTTCGTCCCGATGATGTCCTTGCAGGCCCACGGAATGCCTGCGAGGAGCGGCGCGTCGCCCTGCCGGAGCTGAACGTCCGCGGCGCGCGCCTGCTCGCGCGCGTGGTCGTCCGTGAGGTGAAGCCACGCGTTGTGCGCGTCGCGGTGCGATCGATCGAGCGCCAGCTCCGCGAGCTCCAGTGCGCTGGCCTTGCGCGTGCGCAGCAGCTCTGCGGCCTCCCGGATCGAGCGAGGAAGCTCTCTCACGGGCGATCTTCCAGGACCGCCTGAACGCGGAAGAACTCGCCGTCCCGTCCACCCTTCGGTGCGTTGGCGAGAGCTTCGTCGCGCGAAAGGCCGGGACGGATCTCGTCCTCCCGCATCACGTTCGAGACGGGCAGGACAGAGGCAGTCGGCGACACCTTCTCGGTGTCGACCTCCTTGAGCCGCTCGACCGCGGTGAGGACCACCGAGAGCTGCCCGGTGAATCGCTCCACCTCCTCGGGAGTTAGCGCGATTCGGGCCAGCCCAGCGGCCTTTTCGACGACTGATCGATCAAGGGCCATGTGTGAAGTCTAGGTGCCAGGGAAGCGCGAGACGAGCCGCGGGACGAACAGCAGGAGCCCGACCACGACCGAGGTGATCGCCGCCAGGAGGACGCACGCCGCGGCGACGTCCTTCGCGGCTTTCGCGGAGGGATGGCGCTCCGGCGATGCGAGACTGACGGCCAGCTCCAACGACGTATTGACCCCCTCGAGCGCGAGGACCAACGCGATCGTGATCGCGAGGACGGCCCACTCGAGCGACGTCAATCCGAGCCACAAACCCACTGCGATGGCGCCGAGGCCAATGGCCAGCTCGAGCCGTGCGTTGCGCTGCGTGCGCACGATGTAGGCGATTCCGGCGAACGCATACCCGAAAGAACGCAGCAGCACCCGCGTAGTCTGCGTGCTCCAGGAGGCGAGCGTGGAAGTTGAGGCCGTTGTCGGTGTCGCGATGGTGGCTTGCTGGGTCTTCCTGTACATGCTCATCGGCGGGCGCTGGCCGAAGCCATTCTTGAGCGGACCGATCAGTCGTGGGATGTGGTGGCGAGCTCTGATCGCAACCGGGCTGTTTATCGTCATCTTCTTCGCCGGGGCGATCTTCGGGCTCTGGACAATCCCGCCGCGAACCGGCGGATAACGCGCACACTTGTATTCAGCGTCCGACCCGCAACCGAGGTGAATCGAAATGCCAAGCGACCCGAAGCTCGAAGACCGTCGCGCCAAGCTCAATCCGATCCAGTACGCGGTGACCCAGGAAGCTCGGACCGAGCCGCCATTCACCGGCGCCTACTGGGACCACCACGGCGAGGGCACTTACCGGTGCATCGTGTGCCAGGAGCCGCTCTTCGATTCGGGGACAAAGTTCGAATCGGGGACGGGCTGGCCGAGCTTCTACGACGTCGTCGAAAAGGGAAACGTCACGACGAAGGAGGACGACTCCTTCGGCATGCGACGCACCGAGGTGCTCTGCGGTCATTGCGGCGCTCACCTCGGGCACCTCTTTCCGGACGGTCCGGATCCGACGGGCATGCGCTATTGCATCAACTCGGCGGCGCTCGACTTCGCGCCCCGAGACGATCACACCCGCGACTAGCGGCGCGTGCGCGACAACGGGATCCTCGCGGCAGGCAGTGTCGCTCGCCGCATCAACCGCGAGAGCTTCCTCCTGCTCGGAGGCACCGCCGCGCTCCTGATGCAGGTTGCGCATCCGCTCGTCGCGGCGGGTGTCGATCAGCACTCGGACTTTCGCCGACAACCGCTGCGACGACTGGTACGCACCGTCGATACGACGCTCGCGATCGTCTACGGCGAGCGTGCGACGGCCGAGGAAGCGCTCAAGCGGATCGGCCGGAGGCACGCACCGGTGCGCGGGCAGGCAGCGGACGGCCGCGCCTATCGCGCGCGCGACCCGCGTCTCATGCTCTGGGTGCAGGCCACGCTCGTGTTGACCTCGGTGCGGTGGTACGAGGCCGTCATGGGACCGCTCCGCGAATCGGAACGCGACGCGTATTGGTCGGAAGGACGGTTCTTCGCCGGCGAGCTCGGCGTTCCTGAGGATCTCTTCCCGCGGACGTACGGCGATCTCGAGCGCTACGAGGCGGAGATGCTCAGCACCGACGTCGTGCCCGATCGCGTCGCGACGGCTGTGGCGCGCGACGTCCTCCGTCCTTATTCCTGGCTCCCGGAGGCGCTGTACTGGCCTACCGACGCGCTCACTGCGGCTCTGCTGCCCATCCCGCTTCGCGACTCGCTCGGCCTTCGCTACGGTCTGCTGCAGCGGCTCTTCTTCCGGGCTGTCGTCGTGACGCTGCGTGCGCTCCGCCTGGTGTTGCCGGAATGGCTCACCGTCGTGCCGCAGGCGCGACGCTTCGAGAAGGCGCAAGGCCGAACGCGAAACGCCGCATGAGTCCGTCGCGCTTCATCGTTCTCGCCATCGTCGCGGGGATGATCGCCGCCTGCGGCCCGAGCGCGTCACCGACTCCGTCCGCGCCGTCGAACGTGCCGTGCGGTCCGAGCGAGGTCTTCACACGCCACGAGCACGCGCACCTCACGATCCTGATCCGAGGCCAGATCAAGACCGTGCCCGCGTTCGTCGGCATCACGGCGACGTCGATCTGCTGGCTCCACACGCACGACACGAGCGGGATCATCCACATCGAGGCCGGCGACAACCGGACACTCACGCTCGGTGATTTCTTCGCGGTGTGGCGTCAGCCGCTGAGCCAGACCGTCATCGACGGCGAGCGCGCCGGGAGCGGCGAGTCCGTACAAGCGACCGTGAATCAGCAGCCGTACACAGGCGCACCCGAGACGATCGTGCTCGCCAATCACGAGGACATCGTTCTCGAGCTCGGCCCGCCGTTCCTACAGATCGCACCATACGTCTGGCCTGCGGGGTATTAGCGCCGGCTACGCCCCTGGTGGGTTCCCGCTCGGATCGAGCGAGACGAAGTAGCTGTCGCACGCCATCTCGATCAGATCCGGAGTGAGCTGCGCGGGACGGCCGAGGAACCGCGCCGTGTCGATCAGCTGCTCCACGATGTCGCGCGGATGGCAGCTGCGCAGGCCGAGATTCTTCTTGCGGTAGTGCGCGAGGATCTGGCTCATCGCCTCGGTCTTGTAGTCGATGTTCTTACGCGTGCAGATGCGCTTGAAGATCTCGTCGTACTGCTCGACCGACGGCGCCTCGATGCCGATCTTGTAGCGGATGCGGCGAAGGAACGCCTCGTCCACGAGGTCGGCCGGATCGAGGTTCGTCGAGAAGATGATGAGCATGTCGAAGGGGATCTCGATCTTCTTACCGGTGTGCAGCGTGAGGTAGTCGACGCGCTTCTCGAGCGGAACGATCCACCGGTTCAGGAGGTCCTTCGGCGAGACGCGCTGCCGGCCGAAGTCGTCGACCATGAAGATGCCGCCGTTGGCCTTCATCTGGAACGGCGCCTCGTAGAACTTCGATGTCTCGTCGTAGATGAGGTCGAGCGTCTCAAGGGTCAGCTCGCCGCCGGTCATCACGATGGGCCGCTTCGAAACGACCCAGCGGTGGTCGAAGCGGAGGCGCTCGGCGACGACCGGATCGAGCGCGACGCGGTGATAGACCTGGTCGTAGACCTTCACGACCTGCTGGTCGACCTCGACCGCGTACGGCAGGACGACGTCGCCCTTCATCAGGGTCGCGAGGACTTCGGCGATGCTCGTCTTGCCGTTGCCGGGCGGGCCGAACAGGAAGATCGACTTTCCCGAGTTCACCGCGGGTCCGAGCTGCGCGAGCGTTTCGCGGGGGATGACCATGTGGGCGAACGCGCGCACGAGGTCGTCCTGCGTGACGTGCAGATTCGCGATGGACTGACGCTGGACGGCCTGGATGTACATCTGCAGCTGCACCGGGGCTTTGCCGACGTACTGACTGCGTGCGAGCGCTTCCTGCGCCTTCTCGGAGCCGCGGTCGATGATCACGAACTGGTAGTTCGCCGAGGAGAGGCCCGCGCCGCCGCGGATCTCCACGAGGCGCTCGGTCTTGAGGAACTCCATCACCCGCTCGGTCACGTTCTGCATCGGAAGGCCGAGCGAGCTCGCGATCTCGGCCATGGTCATCTGGCCGCGCAGGTAGAGCGTCTTCAGGGCGAGGTCAGAGAGGAACCCGAGCGTCAGGCCGGTCTGCTCGAGCGTCTGCGGCTCCGGCGGGAGCGGAATCTCTGGGGTTGCCGGTTGCCCCGCGTTCGGGGCCGCCGGCGGCCGGATCTGCGTCGGCGCTTGGTACATGTGGCCCCTTTCCCTTCGCGAGAGCTAGGGCAGCATACCCTCGAAGGTCTCCTCGTCTACGACTCTGACACCGATTTTGTTGGCCTTTTCGAGCTTTGATCCCGCACCGGGACCGGCGACGACGAGGTCGGTCTTCGGACTGACGCTTCCGGTGATCTTTCCGCCGAGCGAACGCACGAGTGCCTCGGCATCCTCGCGCGATCGCCGCTCGAGCGTCCCGGTGAAGACGATGGTCTTCCCGGCGAAGGGACCGGCCGCGGTCGGCGGACGCGGCGCGGGCATCACCGGCGCGATCCCGGCCCGCACCAGCTTGTCGAGAAACTCCTGTTCCTCCGGCCGCGAGAAGTACTCCTTGATGCTCTCGGCGACGATACCGCCGATGCCCTCGATCGATTGCAGCTCGTCGACCGAAACGCTTCGGAGAACGTCAATGACCGCGCCGAGGCCGGCGTCCTTGGGAAGTCGGTCGGCGAGCCACCGCGCGAGATCGTCGGCGGTGGAGTCGCCCACGTGGCGGATGCCGAGGGCGAGAAGGATCCGAGAAAGCGGGCGGCGCTTCGCGGCCTGGATCCGCTCGTAGATATTGCTTGCGCTCTTTTCCGCGAATCGGTCGAGCTCGCGAAGCTGCTCCTTCGTCAAGAAGAAGAGATCCGCGGGATCGTTGACCAGGCCCTTTTCCTGAAGCTGCGTGACGAGTGCCCAGCCAACGCCTTCGATGTCCATGCCGCCGCGCGAAACGAAATGCCCGATCCGCTGTCCGGTCTTGGCCGGACAGGTTGGGTTCCCGCAGTAGTACGCGACCTCGCCCTCCGGATGAATCACCTCGCCGCCACAGACCGGGCACTTCGCGGGCATGTCGAACTCCGGGTACTCCTTTCCCGTCTCACGTGCGTCGATCTCGACGCGGACGACTTCAGGGATCACGTCTCCGGCGCGCTGGATGATGACGCGGTCCCCTTTGCGCACGTCGAGCCTTCGCACCTCGTCGAGGTTGTGGAGGGTCGCGCGCTTAACGGTGGTGCCGCCGACCAGGACCGGAGCGAGCGCGGCGACCGGCGTGAGCGTCCCCATCCGCCCCACGTACACGAGGATGTCCTCGATCGTCGTCGTGGCCTGTTCCGCGGGGAATTTGAAGGCGGTCGCCCACCGCGGGTTGCGAGCGACGTACCCAAGACGCTCTTGATCGGCGACCCTGTCGACCTTCACGACGACGCCATCCGTTCCGTACTGGAGCGTGTGACGCTTCTCCTTGCACTCGCCGATGAACTGGATGACCTCGTCGAGCGTCTTGGCCACACGACGGTCGGGGTTTACACGCAGGCCAAGCTCCTCGAGCCTCGCGAGCAGCTCGCTCTGCGAGGAGACATCGAGGCCCGCTGCGCTGTACGCCCACATCGCGAGGTTGCGCTTCGCCGTGGCCTTCGGGTCGAGCTGCCGCACGGCGCCCGCGGCGGCGTTGCGCGGGTTCGCAAAGGCCGGCTCGCCGCGCTCGATGCGCTCTTTGTTTGTGGCCTCGAACGACGCGGTCGGGAGGTACACCTCGCCCCGCACGTCGATGCGGCCTTTCACCCGCTCGCGGAGGGTCAGAGGGATCGAGCGGATCGTCCGTAGATTGCCGGTGACGTCCTCGCCGACAAGGCCGTCGCCCCGAGTCGCGCCCTGCACGAACTTTCCGTCCTGATACGTGAGGTTGATCGCGAGGCCGTCGATCTTGAGCTCGCAGACATACCCGACTTCGTCCCGTCCGAGGAGCTTCCGCACGCGCTGGTCAAACGCGCGCAGCTCCTCTTCGTTGAATGCGTTGGAGAGGGACAGCATGGGCGCCGCGTGCTGGACCGGCGCGAACCGCGTCGACGCCGGCGCGCCCACGCGCTGCGTCGGCGACTCCGGTGTGACGAGCTCGGGATGGGCGGCCTCGAGCGACTGCAGCTCGCGCATGAGCGCGTCGTAGGCCTCGTCGGCGATCGTCGGCTGGTCGAGAACGTGATATTCGTAGTTCGCCTTTTCGATCTTCTCGCGAAGCTCGGCGACACGCTTCTCTTGCGATGCGGTAGGCATGATGAAATTGTCCGCGATTCCCCGGTGTTAGGGTCGGCGAGATGGCCTCCGCTCCGCCGGTCCCGCCTGTCACCGAGATCGACCTCACGCTTTTCGCGGAGATCGTCGACAACGCGCGCACCGATCACGAACAGGCCCTCACCACCGGCCTCGTTGCGACGTCCAACGAGGGCCAGCCAGACGTCGCGTTGAAGGGCAGCCTGATGGTGTGGGACAAGGACCATCTCGCCTGGTGGGAGCGCGCAAAGCGCGAAACCCTGGCCGCCCTCGCGGTGAATCCGCGCGTCGCGATCTTCGTTCGAAACCCGACCCGCGACCGCCGCACCCTGCGCTTCTACGGCGAAGCTCGGGTCGTGGGCGAGCCCCAGCTCACGCAGCGGATCTGGGACCGCGTACTCCAGGTCGAGAAGGACACAGACAAGGAACGCCAAGGAGTCGCTGTTCTGGTCCGCGTGGATCGGGTGCGCGCTGGTCCGCTCGAGATTCAGCGCCGGGAGTCGCCGGGCACCTCATAGCCGCCGCGTAAGAGTTACCCGCCAGCAGTCGGTCGCGCGTCGCGCGAGTTCACGCAAGAGTTGAGTCGTGAAGCTCCACCGGCTCTACATTGCCGTCGCGATGCTCGTCATCGCCGGCTGCACTTCCCCCTTAGCGGCGCCAGAGCAACGTCCTTCTTCAGGCGAACCTGCGCCCGCATCTCCTGCGCCGACACCTTCGACTCCGCGATTGGCACCGTCCCCGCCGGTGATGCTGCCGCCAGGTTGCTCCGCGACGGCGACCGGGGGAACTGAATGGCGGGTTGACTGCGGCGACGAACGGAACCTCAAAGGGCGCGCCATTCTGGCGCCTCTGCTGGCGCAAGGCGGGTGGCGCCGGTGCCCCTCCGCGTTACTCGACCGCTGGGGAAAGCGGGACTCTGAGCTTCTGATCGGCGTTTCCTTCGGCGCCCAGTCCGATGGGTTTGGTCTGGCGATCCGGCCGATCTCTGCCGACTGCGCGGTCTCCGCATCGGTTGCGGATCCCGCACGTGCGTTCGACGTAATGACATCCGCATATCTCGGGAGGGAGCTGGCATGGACCGCGGCGCGTTGGGTCGGTGGGGAGGCGCTGTTCAGGACGGTCGACGGTGGGACGACGTGGACGACACTCGACATCCCGACCGAGCTGAACTACGTGGCCGAGCTTCATTTCCTGGACGCCCGCAACGGATGGATGATCGGATTCGCCAACCGCGGGATTCAGGGCGTCGGATGCGATGCCGCCGCGCCTGAGAACGCTCCGAGTTGCCGCAGCGTCCTATTTCGAAGCCGCGACGGCGGTGCGAGCTGGACGGAACTCGGCGAGAGGGCACTTTTGCCGTCGCGCGGCATGTCGCTTCAGCAGCTGCAGATGGTCGATGTCGACCACGGTTGGATGCTCGAGATGAAACTTTGTGCGGGCTCGGATAACTGCTTCGACCTCATGAAGACGACCGACGGTGGACTCTCATGGACAACGGTTCGGACGACGACGCATTTTCAGCAGCTGCGCTTCGTCGATCGCCTCCACGGCTGGGCTCTCGCGCACGAGTGGACCGGGTCAAGAAGTGAGTCGAAGGTTTTCGCGACCGCCGATGGAGGCGCGACGTGGCACCTTCAGCTGGCGGACGAGCCGATCGTCGCAATTTCCGTCCCCGATGTCGTCAGCGCCTTCGCGTTCGCCATCGACGGCGGCTACTGCACCGCGAGCACCTGCTCGAAATATGGGCTCTTCCGCGTGGAGAGCGGCGTGCTCTCGGCTATCCACGAAACCACCACAGATCATTGGTGGGCGACGCCGGGCTGCGGTGGATTGCTCGCGACTCCGTTCTTCCTCGATTCGGAGCATGGCTGGATGCCGCTCCTTCGGGGAGTGGGCGGTGTCTCGGGATTCAACGATCCCAGCGTATTGGTGACGCGGGATGGGGGCGGCAACTGGAGCTGCATCGACAATCTTCCGCGGGAGGATCTCCATGACATCTGGTTTGCCGATGAGAGCCACGGCTGGGTCACGAGCACGTCCGACCCGTTCGGGATGCGGCTCTGGCGGACCAACGACGGCGGTAAGTCGTGGCGCGAGGTTCTTCACTAGAGCCGATCAGGGCTGGCCGGTCGCTCCTCCGACGCGCACCACGGTTGGGCCCGCTGGCGCGTAGGTCATCGGATCGACGAGGACACCGTTGGTCCGCGCCTCCCAGTGCACGTGCGCCCCGGTCGATACGCCGCTCGAGCCGACCGACGCGATGCGCTCTCCGGCGACCACGCGCTCGCCGAGCTCGACGTTCGTCCCTGAGAGGTGGTAGTCGCAAATCTCGAGGCCCCAGTCGAGGAGGACACACACCGAGAGCCCGCCGGGCCCGCGCCAACCGACCTCCGTGACCGTCCCCGAGTCGCTCGCGACAACGGGCGCTCCATACGGCGCCGCGATATCGACGCCCGTGTGCACCTGCGAGAAGAGCTGGGTGATGATGCCGTCGGTCGGCCAGCGGATCCGCGGCGCGAAGACGCGAGGCGCCTCGCTCACCGTGAGACGGAATCCCGGATATCGCCCGTCCGGCATCGGAATGAGGAGGATTCGCCCGGCGGTGACGTCGGCGGGCTCGAACGCGACGCTGTTGATGGTCCTGACCGTGTCGGGATTCACCCCGTAGCTCGACGCGATCCCCGCCACGGTCTCGCCTTCGCGAACGACGTGGATCGCCGCGTCGATGGGCGGGATCACGAGGGACTGACCCGGCCGAAGCTCAGCCGTGTCCTTTATCTGGTTGTTGTAGGCGAGGGTCTGGGGGGTGATCGCATACACCGCCGCGATCGAGAGAAGCGTCTCGCCCGGCGCGACCGTGTGGACCTGCAGACCCGGCGGATCGTTCCGCATAGCCGTGACCGGCGCGCCCCGCGCGACGACGACGGCGCGCTGGACAGCGGCCGTCGTTGCTCTCGCCATGAGCGGCGGAGCCGGCTTCGCTAGCGCGAGCGCTCCCAGACGCTCGAGCTCAGGCGCGGCAATCGCCGTCCAGATGGGGATCACGGCGGCGACGACACAGCACGCCGCGATCGTCACTGCACGGGTCCATTGCTTGACTGAGCTTCGCCGACGACGCCGTCGGCGCGGCTTGCGGAGGACGAATCCAAAAGCGATATCGGACGATGCCGTGAGCGGTAGGCGGACCTCAAGGCGCGGCGGCCCCCGGCGTACCGCTCCCCCAACCTGAGCCATGCCCAAATTTCGGCAAGCAGCGTGCCGGTTGAGCCCCCTCCGAGCGAGCGGGCCCTAGCCGCGAGCAAGCTTGGCGAAACTGGCCATCAGCTTCTTCACGCCTTTGTCGGGAAAAGCGACTGTGACCTCTTCATCGTCGTCACGCGCGACACTCGACACGACGATGCCCTGACCAAGCGACGGATGGACGACGTGATCGCCCGCGCGAAAGCGCGTCTCCGCGATGACGGCGGTTCGCTCTTTCGTCGCACGACCGGTCCACGAGCCCGGCAGGCCCGCGAGCATGGCGTCGCGACGCGCCTGCTTGCGCTCCTCGTACCGGGAGCGGTCTCGTTCCCAGTCGAGCTCAGCCCAGGTGTCGCGCTCCTCGGTCTCGATGTTTCCGCGCAGCTCGACCCCTTCGCCCGGCAGCTCGTTGAGAAAGCGAGACGGCGGATTCATGTTCGTGTGGCCGAAGAGCGATCGGCGCCGCGCGTAGGTGAGGTACGCGCGGTCCTTGGCGCGCGTGATGCCGACGTAGCAGAGCCTCCGCTCCTCTTCCAGCTCTGACTCCTTGCCGCTGTCGATCGCGCGGATGTGGGGGAACACGCCCTCTTCCATCCCGGTCATGAACACGACCGGAAACTCGAGGCCCTTCACCGCGTGCATGGTGATGAGCGTCGCGGCGGGCTTGGCCTCCTGGTACTCGTCGACGTCGGACACGAGGGCGATCTCCTCGAGGAAGCTCGGAAGCTGCTCGTCCTGCGGCTGAGCGACGTAGTCCTCGGCAAGCGTTCGCAGCTCCTGCACGTTGGCCCACCGCTCCTCCCCCTCCTCGGTCCCGTCCTTCAAATAGGTTTCGTACCCGGTCCGCGTGACGAGCTCGTCGATGAGCCGGGGAAGCGCGAGCTGCTCGCCCGCGGTGCGGAGCCTCGCCATCACTTTGCCGAAAGAGATGAGCGCGTCCTGCTGGCGCCGCGGGATCGTCGTGATCATCTCCGCCTTCTCGAGCGCTTCGCCGACGCTGATCTCGTGCTCGCGCGCGACCGCGAGCAGCGCGGCGCGCGTCTTGTCCCCGAGACCGCGCGGCGGCGTGTTGAGCACGCGCGCGAGAGCGAACGCGTCCTGAGGATTTCGGATGAGGCGCAGGTACGCGAGCGTGTC
>Ga0209471_1002311_pt1 | contig 11032 bp, 7 predicted proteins | sample GraSoiAngelo_128_FD_185885 | JGI IMG/M metagenome (GOLD analysis project Ga0209471, IMG submission 185885) | Grasslands soil microbial communities from the Angelo Coastal Reserve, California, USA - 14_0927_12_20cm (SPAdes) (version 2) | ecosystem: Environmental > Terrestrial > Soil > Grasslands ... | reverse complement strand
ACTCGCCAACGGCACGCTGGTCTATGCCGCATAGGCTGCTGCTCGCCAGCGCCTGCGCGCGAGCCAGCTGCGCGGCATCGAGTCGCCCGGCCGCCGTGCCGAGCTCGCGACGCGCCAGCTCCTGCAGACTCGCCGGTATGCCGGCGTCCACGGCCGCGCGGATCAGCGCATATCCCCGGACGACGTCTCGGTCGACCGCGATTGCCTCGATGTACATGCGGCCGAGGTTCACCATGGCGGGTGGATAACCCTGCATGGCGGCCTGGCGAAACAGCTCAAGCGCCCGCTTCTGGTCCTTCACGACACCCAGGCCATCGTTGTAGAGCGCACCGAGCTTATTTTGCGCATCGGCGGCGCCGCCGCGCACTGCGACTTGCAGGAGCTGCGCCGCCTTCGGATAACTCTGCGGAACGCCGAAGCCGTAGAAATACATGGTCGCGAGGTTGCTGAGCGCGCTCGAAGACCCGTATGCCGCGGCTCGCTGGTACCAGCCGAGCGCCGCGCTATAGTCTCGAGACACTCCGCGACCTTCCGCGTACCGGACTCCCAGGCGATTCATTGCCTCGGCGTCCTCCGCAATCCGACGGACAGACTCGCTTTCAGTACGGGACAAGTGGACGTCCGCGTGCGCGCGGTTGGGGACGGCGAGCGCCGTCACTACCGTGATCAACCCCGCGGCCGCGGGAATGAGCCATGGATGCGTTCTCATGAGCGCAGATTCTGCCGAGGCTCGGTAGCCGGCGCGTGTCATCGAGCCGGCACGCTGTTTCAACCGAAACGGTGGTCAGTACAGGACTGCCACCGCGCAATTGAAGCAATATCCCGCGCCGCGCTCGGTGAGGATGAACTGCGGCTCCGTCGGATCCACCTCGATCTTGCGCCTGAGCCGCAGCACCTGAACGTCGATCGACCGATCGTAGACCTCGTTGTCGTACACGCGGCTGGCATCCAGGAGCTGCTCGCGGGTGAGGACTCTCTGCGGGGCAGCCAGGAGCGCCGCCAGCAGGTTGAACTCGCCGTTGGTCAGATCGATGTTGCGCCCGTCGGTGCTCTTCAGCCGCCGCGTGCGAAGGTTGAGCTCGAAGCCGTCGAACCGATAAGCGCGCACCTCGCGCTGACGCGCCTGCGTCAGCGCCGAGCTCTTCGTGCGGCGCAGCACGGTCCGGATGCGCGCCAGAAGCTCGCGTGGGCTGAAGGGCTTGGTGAGATAGTCGTCCGCACCGAGCTCGAGTCCCATGACGCGGTCGGCCTCGTCGCGCACTCCGGTGAGCATGACGATGGGTATGGCGGACTCCGTGCGCAGCGTACGCGCGATCATCATGCCGTCCTCCCCTGCCAGGCGCAGATCGAGCACGACGAGATCGATGGCCTGGTCGGCCAGGATCTGCGACATTTGCGCGCCGGTCGCCGCGACGCTCACGCGCAGCTCATTGTCCGCGAGATAGTCTTCGAGCAGCTCGCGGATCTGCGGGTCATCGTCGACCACCAGGATGTGCGGCTGAACTGTATCGGGCATGACTGCAGTCTCCGGGCTCGCGCGCTAACTGGCGACGCGTGTGGACTCGACTTTGCGCAACACCCGTGCGAGCGACTCGGCGAGATCGCGCGCCTGCAGGGGCTTGCGCAGCAGCTCGTTCACGCCCATAGCGGCGGCCCGTTCGGCGAGCTGGGTTCCGCCGTGGCCGCTCATCAGGACAACGGGCATATCGGGCCGAATCCGCCGGATCTCGCGCGCCAGCGCCGCGCCGGTGAGGTCCGGCATCGCCTCATCGGTCAGCACAACATCGAAGCGCGCCGGATCGGCGCGAAAACGCTGCAGCGCCTGGGTGCTCGAACGGAAGCCCACCGGATCGTAGCCGATGTCCGCCAGTATTTCCTCGCACAGCTCGACGAGCGCCGGCTCGTCATCGACGATCATGACCCTCTGGTGGCTTCCGCGCGGGAGCTCGCGATCCGCTGCGACGGTCGGTTTGGCGGCCTCGCCCGCGACCGGCAGCCAGACTTCGAATCTCGTTCCTTCTCCGGGCTTCGTCGTGACGTCTATCGCCCCCCCGAGGTCGGTGACGATGCCATGCACCAGGGACAGCCCGAGGCCGGTCCCGCTGCCCACGCCCTTGGTGGTGAAGAACGGATCGAACATGCGCTCCAGCACGGCCGGCCGGATGCCGGTGCCCGTATCGCTGACGATGAGCCGTACGTGCGGCCCCGGTGAGAGCGTGCCCCGCGAATGCGAGCCAGGCTCCCGCACCTCGAGCCGCTCGAGGGTCACGCCGAGCACACCGCCGCCTCGCTCCATGGCCTGCAGCGCGTTGGTGGACAAGTTCATGGCCACCTGGTGCAGATGGGTCGGATCGCCGGTCACTGCGGCGTTTCCGGCCTCGAGCCGGCTCTCGAGGCGTATCCCGGCCGGCATCGAGGCACGCAGCAGCTCGAGCGTTTCCTCGACGATTGACTGGACGTTCACTGGCACGCGCTCAGCGAGCCCGCTGCGACTGAAGCCTAGAATGCGCTCCACGAGCGCCTTGGCCCGCCCCGCTGCATGCATCACGTTATCGAGATAGCGCCGCAGCGGAGTGTTCGGCGCCGAGCGCTGCTGCGCAAGCTCCCCGTACCCCACGATCGCCCCGAGGATGTTGTTGAAGTCGTGGGCGATGCCCCCGGCGAGCGTCCCGATGGCTTCCATCTTCTGCGACTGCCGCAGCTGCGCCTCCAGGCGTTCCTTGTCGAGTTCCGCCTGTTTTTGCGCGCTTACGTCGATTGTGGAGCCGACGAACCGATACGGCTTGCCGGTCGCGTCGCGCAGACACCGGCCACGCGCGAGCAGCCAATGCCACGCGCCGTCAGGTTGACGTACGCGGTACTCGCACTCGTACTGCGGCGTACGCCCCTCGAGATGATCCGTTACGGCGGCCTCGAAGCGCGGCACGTCGTCGGGGTGAATGACGACGTGCGCCCGCCACGCGGAGCGAGTTGGGATTGCAGTGTCTGAGCTCAGACCCGCCAGCACTTTCATCTTCGGCGACATGAACAGCCGATCCGTCACGAGGTCCCAGTCCCAATGTCCCTCGTTCGCGCCTTCCATTGCGAGCGCATAGCGCTCCTCGCTTTCACGCAGCGCGCGCTCGCCGGCCTCGACTCGCCGCAATTGGCGCAACAGACCCGCAATGGTTAACACTCCCAGTAGTGTGATGATGAGCGTGCGCAGGCCGAGGCGGAAGGCTTCCTCGCGCCACGGTTGCAAGGCGACGGCTTCTTCGCGAGTGACTGTGAGCTCGAGCGGCGTGTCCCTCACGCGTGCAACGGCGATGAAGTCCCGCTTGCCGTCGATGGGATTGACGACTCGCTTGACCTGCGCAATCGGTGCGGCAACGAGCTGCGGGAATTTCTCCCCGACGGCACTCGGCGTCGGCGGGTTGCGTACCAGCAGCGTCCCGTCCTCGCGCAGCAGATGGATCGCGCTGCCCGCGCCGAGGTTGATGGCTCCATAGAACTGCTTGAGATCTTCGAGGTCGACGATTGCCGTGACCACGCCTGCGAATCCTTTTTCATCGTCGAGCCGGCGCGAGAGCTCTACTCCTGCGCGGTTCTCGGAACGTGTCACGAGCGGTTCGCTCATGAAGAGCCCCGTCGCGGTGCCATCTCGCTGCGCTATGAAGTAGGAGCGGTCGGAGACGTCAAGATGCGGTGGCGAGGACCCGCGCGAGCGGTGACGCTGTATGCCCTGCGCGTCGACGATCGTGAGCAAGCGTACCTGCCGCACCCCCGCCGCGCGGTTCGCAAGAACCTCACTCACACGCTCCGGCGCAATTGTGTCGCCACCGTGGTGATACCAGCGCGCCGTATCGCGCAGCAGCAGATCGATACCTTGCCAGGTCCAGGCGGTCTGCTCGGCCAGCGCCTTGGACACGTTGTCCAGTTCGCGATCCGTTGCGACGAGCGCGTTGTGATACGCCCGCCAGGCGTCGTACGCAGACGAGCCCGCAAACGCGACAATGACCAGAACGCCGAGCACGATCGCCCCGAGCCGCAGACGCTTGAACCGGACTGAGCGGGTGTGGGGCGAAGCAGAATCGTCTAATGAGGGCATGCGGTGTGTTCGCGCGCTCAAGTCGGTGCGCCGATGATAGCGCGCACGGCCTCGAGCAGCGCACCGCGGGAGAGTGGCTTTGCGATGACCTGCTGCGCGCCGAGAGCCTCCGGCGTGGCGCCGGCGGCCGAGAGGCCGGATCGAAACTGACCCGAAAGCGCGATCAGGGGGGTATCGGGATGCGTCACCTTGATCTCACGCACCCGTTGCGCGCCCGCGTGCCTGGGGCTCGAGATGCTCGCGATCACCAGGTCCACGGCCTCGCGCGGCTGCGCGTCGCGGGCAGGTAGTGCCCGCACACGGTATCCCGCCTCGCGCAACCACTCGTGAATGAGAGCCCGCATGAGGTCGTCCTCTTCGTACACCAGAATGCTCGACATTATCTGCGGTCCGGAAAAGCTGTCACGCAGTGTGCCGGTTCCTCGGCTACGCCCCGGTTTCGCGCCGCTCGGGGCCGTGTTTCAAATGCAATGAGAGACGCCGCCGTCGCGGCCCGAAGCCCTCGGGCTCGCGACCCCGGCCTGGTCCCGCAGTGCGGCATGCCGCACTTATTACCGCTGAAACGCCGCCCGGGCGCGCGGAAGCGGTCCGGTAACGCGGCGTCCGCATCGTAACCACCTACGCCCCCCAACACAGGTCACTCACGATGAAATCCTTACCTGCCGTCCGCGCAGCCGCGGCAAGGGCTATCACTAATCCACTCTGGGTCCTGCCGATCGGCATGGCGTGCTTCTTCATCGTCGCCGTGAGCGTCATGGCGCTTGGCTGAGGAGAGCGTACGCTATGCTGGCCCTGGTTCGAATTGCCCTGCGGCGTCCCTACACGTTCGTGGTGCTCGCGCTGCTGATTCTCATCTTCGGCACGCTCGCGGCGCTGCGCACCCCGACCGACATCTTTCCGGACATTCAGATTCCGGTGATCAGCGTCGTGTGGCAATACACCGGCCTGCCGCCCGACCAGATGAACGGCCGCATCATGACTCCGTTCGAGCGCGCGCTCACCACGACGGTGAACGATATCGAGCACATCGAAGGCGTCTCGTATGCAGGCTTTGGTGTGGTCAAGATCTTCTTCCAGCCGACCGCCGACATCCGCACGGCGAACGCGCAGGTCACCTCTGTCTCGCAGACCCAGCTGAAGCTGATGCCCGCGGGTATCACGCCGCCCCTCGTGCTCAACTACAGCGCCTCCACCGTGCCCATCATCCAGCTCGCGCTCGCGGGGAAGGGGTTGTCCGAGCAGACCTTGTCGGATCTCGGCACGAACATGATCCGCACTCAGCTCATCACCGTGCCGGGCGCGTCGCTGCCGCTGCCGTTCGGCGGCAAGACGCGCGAAGTGCAGATCGATCTGGACCCCGCAGCTCTGCAGGCGCGGGGCCTGTCGGGTCAGGATGTGGCGCTCGCGCTCGCGACGCAGAATCTGGTCCTGCCGGCGGGCACCCAGAAGATCGGCAAGTTCGAATACACGATGCAGCTGAACAACTCCCCTACCGACATCAGCGGCCTCAGCGACCTGCCGATCAAGGCGGTGAACGGCGCGATGATCTACCTGCGCGACGTCGCCCAGGTGCGCGACGGCTACCCGCCCCAGACCAATATCGTGCACGTCGATGGCGGACGCTCGGTTCTGCTGATCGTGGAGAAGAGCGGCGCCACCTCGACGCTGGCGATCATTCAGGGCATCAAGGCCAAGATGGCGCAGCTCAAGGCGGTTCTGCCGGCGGCGCTGACCGTCGCGCCCATCGGTGACCAGTCGGTCTTCGTGACCGGGGCGATCAGCAGCGTGGTGCGCGAAGGCGTGATAGCCGCGGCGCTCACCAGCCTCATGATCCTGCTGTTCCTCGGCAGCTGGCGCTCGACGCTGATCATCGCCACCTCGATCCCGCTGGCGGTGCTGGGCTCGGTTACCGCCCTGTCGGTGCTCGGGGAGACGCTCAATATCATGACCCTCGGCGGGCTGGCGCTGGCGGTCGGCATCCTCGTCGACGATGCAACAGTCACCATCGAGAACATCAACTGGCACCTGGAGCAGGGCAAGGACGTCGAGCCGGCGATCCTCGACGGCGCCAGGCAGATCGTCACGCCGGCGTTCGTGTCGTTGCTGTGCATCTGCATCGCGTTCGTGCCGATGTTCTTCCTCCAGGGTATCGCGCGCTTTCTGTTCGTTCCGATGGCCGAGGCGGTCATCTTCGCCATGGTCAGCTCGTTCATTCTGTCGCGCACGCTGGTGCCGACGATGGCCAGGTACCTGCTGCGGCCGCACGCGTCCCACGCGGCTCGGGAGTCCCGCAATCCGCTGGCGCGATTTCAGCGTGGTTTCGAGACGCGATTCGCCCGCGTCCGGGACCACTATCATGCGCTGCTGCAACTCGCGCTCAGTCACCGCCGCGTGTTCATAGTCGGCTTTGTCGGGGTCGTTCTGGCCTCGTTCCTGCTGGTGCCGCTGCTGGGGCGCAACTTCTTCCCGGCGGTCGATTCGAGTCAGATCCTCATGCACGTACGGCTGCAGGTGGGCACGCGCGTCGAGGACAGTGCCACGGTGTTCGCCGCGATCGAGAAGGCGATCCGCCGGGTCATTCCTCCCGCCGAGCTCGGCACGCTGGTCGACAACATCGGCATGCCGGTGAGCGGGATCAACCTCTCTTATAACAACACCGGCACGATCGGCACGCAGGACGGGGACATCCAGATCGCACTGAAGCCGGTCCACCGGCCGACCGCCGAGTACGTGAAGACGCTGCGCGAGCAGCTACCCACGCGCTTTCCGGGAGCCACCTTCTCGTTCCTGCCGGCTGACATCGTCAGTCAGATCCTGAATTTCGGCTCGCCCGCGCCGATCGACCTGCAGGTGCGCGGGCCGGATCTGGCGGCAGACTTCCGTTACGCGGCCGAGCTGCTGCGCCGCATTCGCCTGGTACCCGGCGTCGCCGATGCGCGCATTCAGGAGTCGCCGAGCAATCCCGGCTTCAACATCAACGTGGATCGGGCACAAGCGCAATACCTCGGCCTTACCGAGCGCGACGTCACCAACAGCCTGCTGGTCATGCTCGCGGGCAGCAGCCAGGTGGCGCCCACGTTCTGGCTGGACCCGCAGAACGGCGTGCAGTACCCGATCGTCATGCAGGAGCCGCAGTACCGCGTCGACACCCTGAGTGAACTGCAGAACCTGCCGATCAGCGCGACCACGACGGCGGTGCCGCAGGTCCTGGGCGCGGTGGCGAGTGTCAGCCGCAACGCCTCGAACGCGGTCGTTTCACAGTACAACATCCAGTCGATGGTTCAGATCTACGCCACCACTCAGGGGCGCGACCTCGGCGCGGTGGCTGCCGACATCAGCAAGATCCTCGACGACACCGCGCACGAGGCGCCCAAGGGAAGCACCATAGCGCTGCTCGGCCAGGTGCAGACGATGAACAGTGCGTTCGCCGGGCTCCTGTTCGGCCTGCTCGGCGCCATCGTGCTGATCTATCTGCTGATCGTGGTCAACTTTCAGTCGTGGAGCGATCCATTCGTCATCGTGTGCGCACTGCCGGCCGCGCTCGCGGGTATCGTGTGGATGCTGTTTGCCACCGGTACCACGCTGTCGGTGCCGGCGCTCACCGGCGCAATCATGTGCATGGGCGTTGCAACCGCCAACAGCGTGCTGGTCGTCAGCTTCGCGCGCGAGCGGCTCGAGGAGCTCGGCGACCCGGTCGCCGCTGCGCTCGAGGCGGGCTTCGTGCGCTTTCGCCCGGTATTGATGACCGCGCTCGCCATGATCATCGGCATGGCGCCGATGGCGCTGGCCCTGGGCGAAGGCGGGGAGCAGAACGCGCCGCTCGGTCGCGCGGTCATCGGCGGGCTGGCGTGCGCAACCGTGGCCACTCTGGTCTTCGTTCCCGTTGTCTTCAGCCTCGTCCACCGTAAGTACAGTCGCGACGTCGCGCCGTCCGCGATCATCGGAGAGCCTCATGTCGCCTGAACCTGTCGTTCACACCGTCTCGCGCCGCGGACTGCGCATCGCCGCCCTGGCGGGCGTCGCCATCGCCGTTCTCGTGGTGGGTGGCAGCATCGCTTCACGAGCTGCGAACGGCAAGCGCCTCAGCCAGTGGACCGCTGCAAACGCGCAGCCGGTCGTGACTGTCACCCAGCCGCAGCCTGCCAACGGCGCCGCCGTCCTGGCGCTACCCGGGCGGCTCGAGGCGTACTCGCGTGCGCCGATCTATGCGCGCGTCCCCGGCTATCTGAAGAGCTGGAAGGTCGATATCGGCGCCTCCGTCCAGGCGGGGCAGCTGCTCGCTGAAATCGAGGCGCCGGATCTCGATCAGCAATTGTCCCAGGCGCTGGCCGATCTGCTGACCGCGCGCGCCAACGCGGCGCTCGCGAGCACGACCGCCAAGCGCTGGCAGGATCTGGTCAAGAGCGATGCGGTTTCGCTTCAGGACGTCGACATGAAGAACGGCGACCTGGCTGCCAAGACGGCCATCGTCAAGGCGACCAAGGCGAACGTCGATCGCCTCGAAGTCATGGAGGGATTCAAGAGAATCACCGCGCCCTTCGACGGTATCGTCACTGCTCGGGCTACGGATGTCGGGGCGCTGATCAACGCCGGCAGCGGCAAGGGGCTGGAGCTGTTTGTGATTTCCGATACGCACAAGCTGCGCCTCTACGTGAGTGTCCCGCAAAACTATGCAGCTCAGATCACCGCGGGCACACAGGCGCAGATGACCGTGCCGGAGCGCCCGGGCCAGACGTTTACTGCCACTGTGGAAACCACCTCCCAGTCGGTGGACCCGAGCTCGGGCTCGACGCTGGTAGAGCTCGCAGTGGACAACGCAAGCGGGCAGCTCGTGCCCGGCGCGTTCGCCAATGTGCGGTTTGCTCTGCCACTCACTTCCGCCAGCCTGAGCGTCCCGGCCAGCGCTCTGATTTTCGACAGTCGCGGCGCACGCGTGGCGACGCTCGGCGCGGACAACCGCGTCGTACTAGAGCCGGTCACGATCGCTCGCGATCTGGGCACGGTCATCGAGATCTCATCGGGCCTGGCAGCCACCGATCGCGTCATCGACAGCCCGCCAGACGGCATCGGCAAGGGTGACCAGGTCCGAATCGCCCCCGCCCGAGCGGGCGGCAGCATGCTGGCGGCGGCCTCATCTCCGGCGCCTGCAGGGGCAAAGCCCAATGAAGGTAAATAGCGCAGCGGCGGGAGTCGTTCTGGCCGCGGCCGCGATGCTCAGCGGCTGTGCCCTGGCGCCACCGCTCAAGATACCGGCTGTGCCCACCGCCGCGGCATACAAGGAGGCCGCGCCCTGGATACCGGCGCAGCCGGCGGATGGCTTGTCACGCGGGGACTGGTGGAAGCTGTATGGGGACCCGGATCTGAACGCGCTGCAGATGCGACTCATTGAGCACAGCCCCGATCTCGCCGCAGCCCTCTCGCGTTACGACCAGGCGAAGGCGGTGAGCGATCAGATGCGCTCCGGCCTGTTTCCGTCCCTGGCACTCGGCGCCGACACCGAGCGCGATGGGCTCTCCAACATGAGACCCCTGCGTCCGGCCAATTCTGCGAACAACTACAACTCCTTCACGGTCGGCGTACAAGCGAATTACGAGCTGGACCTGTGGGGACGGATTCGCAATGAGGTCACAGCGGCCCGAGCCGAGGCGCAGGCATACCAGGCAGACCTCGAGTCTGCCCGCCTGAGCCTGCAAGCACAGCTCGCTGACGACTACATCGTGCTGCGCGGATTGGATCAGCAGATCGCGCTGCTGAATGAAACGGTGAGCGCGTACGAAAAGGCGCTGGCATTGACCGAAGCACGCCACGCCGGCGGAATTGCGGCGGGCCTCGATGTCGCGCGCGCCCAGACCCAGCTCGACACGTCGCGCTCGCTGGCGGAACAGACGCTCGCGCTGCGCGCGGTGTCCGAGCACGCCATCGCCGCATTGATAGGCGCGTCGGCTTCCGAATTCTCGGTCGCGCCACGGGTCACGCCGCTTACGCTACCGCAGGTTCCGGTGGGGGTGCCGTCGACCCTCGTGCAGCGACGACCTGATATCGCCGCGGCCGAGCGGCGCATCGCCGCTTCCAACGCCAATGTTGGGGTCGCGCGCGCCGCGTTCTTCCCTTCGGTCACGCTGAGCGCAGCGCTGGGATATCAATCTACGCAGGCAGGAAACTGGATCACGGCGCCAAACACGTTCTGGTCGATCGGGCCGTCGCTCCTGTTCAGTCTGTTCGACGCCGGCAAGCGCAAGGCGCAGGTCGCCCAGGCGCAGGCCGCACTGGATGAATCCGGAAGCCTGTACCGCGCAGTGGTACTCAGCGCGTTTCAGCAGGTGGAGGACAGTCTCGCGCTGACTCACCACTATCGCATCGCGGCAACCGAGGAGCACGCGGCCGTGACGGCGGCCCAGCGTTCGCTCGATCTGTCGCTGACCCAGTATCGTGAGGGGGCCACGAGCTATCTCGACGTGGTCACGTCGCAGACCGTCACGCTACAGAGCGAGCTCACGGCGCTCGATCTCGACACCCGCGAACTGCGCGCCAGCGTGCAGCTCATCCGCGCCCTCGGCGGCGGCTGGACCCCGGCACAGATGCCGGTCTCATGAGCTGGACTTCGGCGGCGCCGGCCATTTCGGCGGCGTTTCTGGCGTCCCTCGTCGAGGCGGTCGAGGCCGTCACCATCGTGCTGGCCGTAGGCACCGTGCGCGGCTGGCGCTCGGCGGGAACCGGGGCGCTCGCCGGACTCGCGGCCCTTGCGCTCGTGGTGCTCACGCTCGGTCCAGTCCTCGAGCGCGTACCGCTGCCGGCACTCCAGCTCGTCGTCGGCGTTCTGCTGTTCCTGTTTGGCACGCGGTGGCTGCACAAGGCAATCCTCCGCGCTGCAGGCATCGTCCCGCTGCGCGATGAGCAGCGGGTCTTCGAGCGCACGTCGACGGAGCTCCGCAGCAGCTTGGCTCA
>Ga0209471_1002310_pt1 | contig 11033 bp, 10 predicted proteins | sample GraSoiAngelo_128_FD_185885 | JGI IMG/M metagenome (GOLD analysis project Ga0209471, IMG submission 185885) | Grasslands soil microbial communities from the Angelo Coastal Reserve, California, USA - 14_0927_12_20cm (SPAdes) (version 2) | ecosystem: Environmental > Terrestrial > Soil > Grasslands ... | reverse complement strand
CAGCCCTCGCGGCTGGCCGTGGCGACCACGACCGAGGTGGCCACCACGCTGTCTTTCGGCCCGACCATCGAGCGTACCTTCCACGTGCCCGCGACATCGGACAGGATGATCGCGCCTCCCTGCAGCACGGTGACAAGGAAGAAGACGAAGGCCTGACGCATAGGACGCTCCCGAAGTGATGGGTGACTGCTTCCTCTTTCACGGCCCATAGTAGCTTCCTTCTGTCACGGTGCCGAAACATTTGGGGGTCGCCGAGCGTGGAGTACCGCGCCGAGCGGTGGTCTACTAAGTTGGGGAGCGGCGGGGCCTGTAGCTCAGGTGGTTAGAGCGCACGCCTGATAAGCGTGAGGTCGGTAGTTCAACTCTACCCAGGCCCATGAAGGAAAAAAAGGCGTCGAGGGAAGAACGTCACGCGAAGACGTCACCAAAGACGTCGTGCAAACGGTGCTAGTTACCGAAGCAGTCGCCCGAGCCGCACACGATGAGAAAAGCGGCCAGCACCGCCGCGGGACCGCCCACGCCCACGACGGTTCCCGGGACCGAAGCGAGACGCCCGCCGGCGAAAACCGCGACCCGCGTGCTGCGGTCCACGTCGAACTGCTCCGGCCGCAGAGCCACGACGTGCATGGTGAGCCCGGCGTAGTCGGCGAAGCTCACCCCTGCGTGCCCGCTGAAGCCCGGGGCCCCCGCACCCAGGACGACCATGCCGGGAGCGATGTCGAAGCTCGTGGTCTGGCTCATCCAGAACCGCAGCCTCGGGCGAATGCCAACGGCCGCGCCTTGACCGATCTGATCGCTCCCCCAGAGGATCGCTTGAGTGAACGCCGCGACCCCGAATGCATGGCGTGTGCCGCGATTGGCCATCCCACCGAGCTCCCACGTGAATAACGCACCCCGACTCGCGCCGCTGGGGTTGAACGAAATCGGGGCGGCCACACCAAACTCGGTGAGCCAGAAAACATCGCACCGCGGCTTGGGTCGCCCGCGGAAGCACCAGTGGGTGGTGGACTCCTGGGCCGGGAGGGCAGGGGAATAGGCCAGCGCGCACAACACGATTGACACAACTGCACCGTTGCGAATCATGATGCCTGCCTTTCGATAGCCGTCCCCTGGTATCGCGATTCGTCTGCAACATGCGGGCAAGTGCAAGCGGGCGATAGTCCCAGCGGCCCCGGTCATTTGCGGCGCACCCTACCGGCCCGTACTTTGACGGTGGCCGTCTCACCTTCGCTCTGACGCCTCTTTCCGACGCCCCCGAGTCTGAGATCGCCGATCCGGCGTCCGGGCGGGTCCGATCTCACCCTCAAAGAAAGATGGCGTGCACATGCGACCCTTCAGTCAGCTTCTCACCGCGACTGCACTTGTGGTGTTGGCATCCGGCGTTGCCTGTAAGAATGACTCGGGAGTGACTGGCCCGACGGGCCTGGAAGGTGAGTACAGGGGGACAATGGCCGGCGAGTCGTCTCCCAGTTTGAGCGCGTCGCTCGCTGTGACCGTGGCCCCGAGCGCCACGGGCACGATCACGCCCGTGGGCGCGGCACCGATCACCGTGACTGGGACCTACGTTGCCTCGACCAAGGCGGTCACGCTCTCCGGCGGCGAGTACACGATCGCCGGGTCGATCGACGATACCGGGAAGCTGCTCGGTACGTACACGCACTCCGCTACGGAGGGGAGCGTCGTGGCGTACCAGCACGCCACTACCCATCCCGTCACGGTATACTGCGGTACCTACACGGGCGACGCGGACGGCATCTGGAACACCCTCATTAGGGGCTCTTCGCTGTCGGGCGTGTACGACAACGTCGACGGCTCGGACGGTTATTTCGTCGGTACCGTGAACGGGAGCAGCGTCAGCATCACCGAGATCAGCGCTAGCCCCGGCGCCACCGCCAGTGGCACAATTTCCGGCACGACCATGTCGGGCACCCTGTCGGGGAACGGGGTCGTTTACGCGACCTGGACCAGCGACACGAGCTGCTAGGCGCGGGCGCCGCCTACGGTGCCACGAACGCCCAATTGGCCGTGGCCGCCCCGCGCGTGCCGGTTACCGTCACCCTGCCGGACACCACTTGCCCCCGCGCGGGGACCGGCGCGGGGACATTGAATACGGCCAGCAACTTTTCGCTCGTCGGCTCGCTGGCGAGCGACTGCAAAGCCGGCAACAGCTGCGCCGCGCTGGTCACGCCCACATAGATGCCTCCGGTCCGCGTCGCGAGTTCGCGCACGACGGCGACGGCTCCGGGATCGGTCTTGCTGCCCTGGTCCGAGGCCGGGCCCAGACCGACGGCGAAGAATCGCACCGCGCTTGCGCTGGCCGCCGCGAACAACGCATCCCGATACGCCGTGTCGCTCGGCATGCCGTCCGTCAAGATGACCACGTATCGACCGTATCGGGCCGGAGTCAGGATGGTATCCGTCCACTGCACCACCTCGAGCGCGGACTGATACATGGGAGTTCGGCCAGTGAGCGGCTGGATGCTGGCGAGCTGCGAGTCGAGCTGGCTTCCGGCGCTCGTGTATGAGCTGAGGAGGCGGGTCTGATTGAACCCAGGGGTCGGTGGCCCTCCGAAATCCAGCAGCGCGCATTGGTTGCGGGCCTCGGCGCCCAGTAGCGTTTGCCAAAACAGCTGAGCAGCACCGGCGCGTACGCCCTGGGGGTCGCTGTGACCCATCGATGGCGAGTCGTCGATGTCGATCGCGGCGACCGTGAGCTGCGTGTCCGGCGGCTCGACGCGCTGGCTCGTCAGGGCCACTCGGCCCGCGATGGGACTCACGAGAGTGGACGAGATGGTCCAGACGTCGGTGATGAAGGTCTGCCCGGTTTGGTCCGCGGGCACCAGCTCGAGGGCGAACTCGCCGCGTGACCGGAAGGCCGCGGAATCGACGCGCGCCCCGACGAACAGACTCAGGGCGCCGTTGTCGGGACCGCAGCAGTCCCGCTGGCAGGCTTGCAGCACGGCCGCCGTCATGGCTCCCACGAGCGCGTTGGCGGCGCACCGGTACGAAAGCATGCGGCTCCTCGGAGGGGGTGCCGGACGGAAGCGCAAGGGTCACGCCAGGGTCACCCCCCGAGTCGCAGGCAGCGCAGACAGCGGGACCCGCGCGGACCGAGTTGCGAGCAGCAGGGTCGAGTCATACTTGTGGCGGATTTGATACAGCCCATGCCGACAGAGGAACGCCCACCGTGCCTGACCGAGCCGTCGCCTCCCCCCACGTCGTGAACATCGAGGACCTGCGGCAGCTGGCGCGGCGCCGACTCCCTAGAGTGGTCTTCGACTACCTCGACGGCGGCGCCGAAGGTGAAGTCACGCTGCGGGAGAACCGCCGCGCCTTCGACGCCGTGACGTTCCGGCCGCGACACGCCGTGAGCGCGCCCGGCGTCGACCTGCGCACCACGGTGCTCGGCCGGGAGCTCGCCGTCCCGGTGCTGCTCGCGCCCGTGGGGTACAGCCGCGTGATGCATGTTGCCGGAGAGTCCGCCGCCGCCCGCGCCGCCGGCGCGGCCGGCACGGGCTACGTCCTCTCCACCATGTCGGGGCACGCGCTCGAGGACGTGAAGACGGCCTGCGCCGGTCCCGTGTGGTATCAGTTGTATCTGCTGGGCGGGCGCGCCGCCGCGGAAGCGGCGATCCACCGCGCCCGGGTAGCCGGCTTTTCGGCGCTCGTCGTCACCATCGACACCGCCGTGGCGGGACTGCGGGAGCGCGACGTCCGCAACGGCACGGCGCAATTGCTAGGCGGCACGCTGCGGGCCAGACTGCCGTTTCTGCCGCAGCTGCTCACACACCCCCGTTGGCTCGCGTCGTTCTTGCTGGGTGGGGGCGTCCCGCCGCTTCCCAATGTCGTGCTTCCCGGTGAACGGCCCATGCCCCTCGTGGACGTCGCCACGGCCCTTGCCCGCGCCGCCGTGACCTGGGAGGACCTGCGGTGGCTACGGGACGCCTGGCACGGCCCGATCGTGGTGAAAGGGGTGCTGACGGGCGACGACGCCCGCCGCGCGGTCGACGCCAGCGCGGCGGCCGTGGTCGTCTCCAATCACGGGGGGCGCCAACTCGACGGCGTCCCCGCCTCGCTGCGCGCGCTCCCTGAGGTCGTGAAGGCGGTCGGCGACCGCGTCGAGGTCCTGATGGACGGTGGCATCCGTCGCGGTAGCGACATCGTGAAGGCGCTCTGCCTCGGCGCCCGGGCCGTGCTGGTGGGCCGCGCCTACGCCTACGGCCTCGCCGCGGCGGGAGAGGCGGGCGTCACCCGCGCGCTCGAGATCCTGCGGGCCGACCTGGAGCGGACGCTTCACTTGCTCGGGTGTCCGGCGGTCACCAAACTGGACCCGTCGTTCGTGGACGCCTCCGCCTAACCACGTGGCGCCCGCGCACCACCCGGGTGCACGTGCGGGCGACGTCCCGCCGCAGAATGGTGCGAGCAGTGGGCTCGAACGATCGCGCGACGCGCGGGAGACGGCGTCGGGCGGGGTGACTCAAGCGGACCGGACGACGCCGATCGGGACGGGATGCTCCCGCAGGTGCCCGGCGAGGTCTAAGCCGGTCTTCAAGACCACGAGCATGGCGATCGCCGCGACCGGCGCGCCCAGGGCCTGCACGAGAAAGCCGCCCCCCAGAATCACGACATGGAGCACCATCACGCGACCGTACGGCCGGCTCATCAGGGTGGCCAGCGCGGCCGTGCGGTACTCACCGGCTCCGATGTAATTGAACGCAAACGACACGCCATGACTGGCCGCGAGGGCCAGCGCGGCGGGCCAGATTCCCGCGCCTTGCACCGCGTGGAGAAACGTGCTCGGGCCGGGGAAACCGCGCTCGTGTACCCCGCCGAACAGTGTGAGCACGAACACGCCGTGGACGGTGGTGAACAGGCCGTAGTGGATAATAAAGAAGGGAATGGTGCCGGCCTTCGCCACCCAGATGAGGGGATTGTCCGGCTGCGCCCACAGCATACGCAGCACGTTGAAACCCCCCACGATCACGTTTTCGACCCAGAAGAGCAGCAGGGTCGCGAACACGCTCCAGCCGAAGAACAACACCCCGGCCAGCGGCACCAAATTCGCAGCCACCAGCACGAGGGCGCTCGGCGACAGGCGCAGGTCGGCTGCGGCGGCGGACGGGGTCGGCGTGAGGTTGGGTGGCGTCATGGTAGGGGAACGATGCAGGCTAGACGCGGCGGCGCCAAGGACTTGCCGGCCCGGCGGCGCCCGAGGATCTTGCCCGGGTGAGTAGCGTAAGTAACAACCTGGCCGTTGTGGGGCTCTCGGGCAGTCCGGCCGCGACCTCCAAGTCCCGCGTGCTGGTGGAATACGCGCTGGCGCGGCTCGCGGCGCGCGGGGCTCGAGCCGAGCTCATCGACCTGGCGACGTTGCCCGGCGACGCGCTGCTGGGCCGAGGCTCGGATCCAGCCGTCGCGGCCGCGCTCGCGGCGGCCACCCGGGCGCGCATCGTGCTGGCGGGCACGCCGGTGTACCGCGCCACCTACAGCGGCCTGCTGAAGGTATTCTTCGATCTCTTGCCGCAGGACAGCCTGCTCGGCAAGATCGGCGTGCCGATCGTGACCGGGCACGATCGCGGGCACTCGCTCGCGGTGGATCATGGGTTGCGGCCGTTGTTCGCGAGTCTGGGCGCGACGGTGGTCGCGAGCGGCGTGTACGGCACGAGCGCCCAGTTCCAGGACGGCAAGACCGCGCCGGAGTTGCTCCAAGCCGTGGACCGCGCGGTGGAGGAGGCGCTGGCACTGGCCGGCGCCGCTCAGCACTGAGGAGACCAGGACGTCATGAGCGCCACGCCGCAACACCCCCTGGCGATCTATTACGAGCACCCCGACTGGTTCCGTCCCTTGTTCGAGGAGCTGGATCGCCGCCGGGTGCCTTACGTGCGCCTCGCCGCCGCCAGTCACCGTTTCGACACGGGTGACGGGCGACCCCCGTACGCGCTCCTATTCAACCGGATGAGCCCCTCGGCATACCTGCGGGGCGCGGGCAACGCGATCTTCTATACGCTGCACTACCTGGCGCATCTCAAGCGCCACGGCGTGCGGGTGATCAACGGCTACGACGCCTGGGTCACCGAGACGTCCAAGGCGCTGCAGCTGTCGCTGCTCGAGCAGCTGGGGCTGCCGTTCCCCGCGGCGCGGGTCATCAACCATGCCGCCCAGGCGCCCGAGGCGGCGCGCGGGCTCCGCTTTCCCGTCGTATTGAAGCCCAACATCGGCGGCTCCGGCGCCGGCGTGCGCCGGTTCGAAACGCCCGAGCAGCTGGAGCAGGCGGCCCGCGCGGGGACCATGGATTTGGGAATCGATCACACGGCGCTGGTACAGGAATACATTCCGGCAGCCGACCAACGCATCGTGCGGGTCGAGGTGCTGGGCGGGCGCTACCTGTACGCGATCCGCATCTACACGTCGGGCGAGAGCTTCAACCTCTGTCCGGCCGACGTGTGTCAGACAGTGGGCGGCGCCGAGCTGGTGCGCGGGGCGTGCCCCGTGGACGCGCCCAGGAACAATCTCCGGGTCGAGGGCTACACGCCACCCGGGGAGATCGTGGCCCAGGTGGAATGCATCATGCAGGCGGCGCACATCGATGTGGGAGGCGTGGAATACATGATCGACGCGCGCGACGGTCGCTTGTACTTCTACGACATCAACGCGCTGTCGAACTTCGTGGCCGACGCGCCGCGCGTGGTGGGGTTCGACCCCTTCGCCCGCCTGGTGGATTACTTGGAACGCGAGGCCGTGTGACCATGCGCTACGGCTACTGGCTCCCGGTGTTCGGCGGCTGGCTGCGGAACGTCCCCGAAGAGGGGATGGAAGCGAGCTGGGCGTACGTGCGCCGCCTGGCCCAGCGGAGCGAGGCGATCGGCTTCGACCTGACCCTCATCGCCGAGCTCAATCTCAACGATATCAAAGGTCCTGACGCGCCCTCGCTCGACGCCTGGAGCACGGCGGCGGCGCTGGCGGCGGTGACCGAGCGGCTCGAGCTCATGGTCGCCGTGCGGCCCACCTTCCACCTGCCCGCGCTGCTCGCCAAGCAGGCCGCCAACATCGACCACATCAGCGGTGGCCGGCTCTCGCTCAACGTGGTGTCGTCCTGGTGGTCGGGCGAAGCGCGGCAATACGGCGTCGCGTTCGACCAGCACGACGCGCGCTACGCACGCACGGGCGAGTGGCTCGAGGTCGTGACGGGAATGTGGTCGCAGCGGCGCTTCAACTTCGCGGGCCAGTACTACCGGGTGGAGGACGCGACGCTCGAGCCCAAGCCGCTGGCGCGTCCGCGGCCGACGCTCTACGCCGGGGGCGAGTCCGAGGCCGCGAAGGATCTCATCGCGCGCGCGTGCGACGCCTACTTGATGCACGGCGATCCGCCCGAGCGAGTCGCCGCCAAGGTGGCCGACCTGCGGGCCCGACGCGAGCGCCTGGGGGGGGGCCTGCCGCCGCTCACGTTCGGACTCGCCGCGTACGTCGTATGCGCCGGCTCGGAGGCCGCCGCGCGACGCGAGGTGGCGCGCATCACCGACGTGCGCCAGAGTGCCGCGGGCTACACCAACTATCAGGATTGGCTCGCGAACACGCAGCTCGAGCAGCAGGTGAGCCTCGAAGACTACTCCGTGTCGAACCGGGGGCTGCGGGCGGGCCTGGTGGGCACGGGGCCGCAGATTGCCGAGCGCATCCGCGAGTTCGAGCGGGCGGGCGTGGACCTGCTGCTGCTGCAGTTCAGCCCGCAGCACGAGGAGATGGAGCGGTTCGCGGCGGAGGTCCTCGCCTTTCAGAACCGGTTCGCACCCACCTCAACTGTGTGACAGGCGCCCGCGAGCCATCATCCGGCGGGCCAGGCGGGCTGGGGGGCTCTTGGAGTTCAGAGTGACGGCGGTCAATCCGCTCGATCACGCCGAGGAGATCAAGCAGTTCTTCGTGGCGCATGAAAGGCCCGAATTCGTGCCGTTCTTTGATCGGGCATACGCAGCCGGTGTGCAGGCCGGTGGCGGCAGTTGGGTCGGGCGCGACCCCGCCGGGCACATCGTGATGCACCTCGCCTGCTTCCCGCGGCGCTTTCGGTTCGGGGAGCGGGACGTGGTCGGGGGCTTGATGCGGGACGCCCTCGTGGCGCGGCCGTATCGGTCGTTCTTCCCAGCCCACACGCTGATCAAGCGCGCGACGGAGGACACCAGAGCCCGGGGGAGCATGGACTACATCTATACCAACCCCAATCGTCAGGCCAAGGCGGTGATGGACGTGTGCGGCTTCGTCCAGGTGGGCACGCTCGAGCGCTACGTGCTTCCCGTGGGCCACCGGCACTGGATCGTAGACCGTCCGATCGGGCTGGTGCACGCCGGGGCTCGCTTAGTGCGGGGAGGTCCTACGCTCGTCTCGCGCGCCGCGAGCGAATTCTCGGCAGTCGAGTTTGACAGCCCAACGGGCGACTCACCGCGACTCAGACCGTATCACAACGCCGCCCAATATCTCGCACGTCTGGAGGGCTATCCCGCGGCAGCGGACTGGTGGTTCACGCCCACGCAGAACGGAACCGCGGATACCGGAGCCGCCGGGATGCTCGTGCGGGGGCCAGACTCGGCGGGCTTGGCGGTCCTGTATGCGGTCCGCCGCGATCCGCGGTCACCCCTGGGCCGTTTGATTTCCGGCCTCGCGGTAGCGATGCGCGCCACCGCGTGCACGCGCCTTCAGGTCTGGACATTGGCGGAATCGTTGTTCGCTAGAGAGGTGCGACACGCCGGGTTTGTACCGCGCCGGGAGGCCGCGCCGCTCGTGGCGACGGCGCTCACGCCGAGCGGTGCAGCCGTGCTGCAGGCGGCACACCTGTGGGAGATCACCAGCCTGGACTGCGACCACTAGCCACTGATTCGACTGTTGCGTCGTCGCTACACCCCGCGCCGCTTGACAGAGCGACCCGTGCGTCCCCACCCTAGTTGCTCCTGAGCAGCGCCATCGGCCCCGTTGCGCCCGCGATACGGCCAACGGGGCGTCGTGTCTTACAGCGAGGGCCAGCCATGGACGCGAAACAGTTGTTGGACAGTCTCGAGCACGGCGTTGTGGCGATCGCGCCCGACTGGACGATCGCCGCGTGGTCGGCCACGGCCGCCCGCATCACGGGCCTCTCGGCCGAGCGCGTGCTGGGGCAGAGCTTCTGGGTCGCGTTCCCCGCGGCCAAGGCCACCCACATCGAGCGGGTGCTGCAGGAAGTCCTGTACGACGGCAAGCCGCAGATGTACCTGGCGCCCGCGGCCGCGACCGACTTCCCGGGGATGGTGTTCGAGACCCAGGTGAGCCGGGGGCCGCACAGCCATCTCATCATGGTGTTCCGCCAGGTGCGCGAGCAGCTCGGACCCGAATCGCGCGCCGCCCACGTGATGAGCGCGCTCGAGACCGAGCGCCGTCTCTACCTGCAGCTGTTCAGCTCGCTGCCCACGCCGGCCCTGGTGCTCACCGTGGACGGCCAGATCCTCGAAGCCAACCCGGAAGGCGTCAAGCTGCTGGGCGTCGCCGATCCGGTGGCATTACGGGGGCGTCCCATGGGCGACTGGACGCCCTCCGCCCAGCGGGGTGCTCTCGCGGCCGCGCTGCGGGAGGCGGTCACGCAACGCCAGGAGCTGCACCTCACCGTCGAGTACGCCGGCGAGCCGCCCCGCGAGGTGCGCGCGGTGATCGTGAACGTGGATCCGATGCGCCAGGCGCCCAAGCTCCTGTTCCTCGCCCTGGACGTGTCGCGCGAGGCGCTGCTGCAGCAGCGCCTGCTGCAGGCGGACCGGCTGTCCCAGCTGGGCGCGCTGGTGTCGGGAGTGGCGCACGAGCTGAACAATCCTCTGGCCGCGATCGCCGCGTTCGGGGAGGCCCTCGTGCTCGATCCCAGCCAGAGCGATGTGCAGGAGAGCGCGGAGGTGATTCGCAGCGAAGCGATGCGCGCCGGTCGCGTCGTGCAGACGCTGCTCGACTTCGCGCGCCAGCGGCCGCGCGTGCAGACCGCCGTAGATCTGGGCGAGATCGCCGACCGCGTGCTGGCGTTGCAACGCAGCGGGTTCAAGAAGGCCCGCATCCGGGCCAGCGTGTCCGTGCCGCGCGACGTCCCCGCCGTGGCGGGCGACCCGCAGGAGCTGCAGCAGGTGCTCTTGAATGCCGTCGTCAACGCCCGCCAGGCGATCGAGGGCAGCGGCCGCCCCGGCCAGATCGTCATCACCGCCCAGGCCACTGGCCAGCACGTGGTCGTGACGGTCGAAGACACCGGGCCGGGCGTGCCGGCCGAAATCCTCGATCGCGTGTTCGAGCCCTTCTTCACGACCAAGGCGGATCAGGGCACGGGGCTCGGCCTGGCGATCAGCTTCGGGCTGGTGCGGGGGATGGGCGGCCGGATGTGGATGCAGAACGTGGAGGGCGGCGGGGCCCGGCTCTCGTTCGAGCTGCCCGTGGACGCGGGCGACGCCAGCGCGGGGTCTGCCGCCGGCTCGGTGGCGGACAGCCGGCGTCTCAAGGTGCTGGTGATCGAAGACGAGGACAGTGTCCGCCGAGCCATGGCGCTGCTCGCCAAGCGGCTGGGGCACGAGGTAACCACCGTCGGGCGGTACGCCGACGCGAAGGAGAGCCTGGCCGCCCCCAACGTCCGCTACGACGCGCTACTCGTCGACGTGCATCTGGACGATGAGCACACCGGCTTCGATTTGTTCGAGCAGCTGCGGGAGGAAGGGCGGGGACGGGAGCGGCGTATCGTGTTCACCACCGGCGACTCGATCTCGCTGCAGACGCGCGACGCGCTGCAGCAGGCCGATCGGCCCGTGCTGCGCAAGCCGTTCAGCCTCGATGAGCTGCGCGAGATTCTCGAGCGTGTGGCCGGGACGTGAGACGCAAGCGTGTCCGCTACGCCGCGACCACGACGGCGCGCGCTCGCTTGCGCCGCGCTGCGTCGCGGCGCGCGCGGTAGAAAGCGATGGTTTGGCGCAGCCCTTCCTCGAAGTCGACGATCGGCTCGTAGCCCAGCAGGCGTCGGGCGCGGGCCAGCTCCGCGACCGAATCGCGCACCTCTC
>Ga0209471_1002308_pt1 | contig 11038 bp, 12 predicted proteins | sample GraSoiAngelo_128_FD_185885 | JGI IMG/M metagenome (GOLD analysis project Ga0209471, IMG submission 185885) | Grasslands soil microbial communities from the Angelo Coastal Reserve, California, USA - 14_0927_12_20cm (SPAdes) (version 2) | ecosystem: Environmental > Terrestrial > Soil > Grasslands ... | reverse complement strand
GGGGTGAAGGGGTGGCGGAAGCGGCGAAGGAAGATCGGCCTGGATGTTGTACCAGTGCGTCGGCAGGTCTTTCTCGTCGAGCTGGAACTTGCGCGTCTTCGTCGTCGGCATTTTCGTAGTCGTGGCGGCCACACCGAGCTCCCCCATTCGTCGCGGATCCGCGAACCGGCAGAGCCTACTCCGCGGCTGCGGGCCCGCGTGCCGGGCCCGCGGCGGCGGATCGTCTGTCTAGTGGCAGAGGACCTTGATCATCTGCGTGGACGTGAAGAGTGAGCCGACCCCGCTGAGTGACTCGGTGCCGACGGTGAGGGTTGCGGTGGCATCCCGCGAGCTGCCCTTCCCGACGAAGTACATCGTGCAGCCGCGGAACGTGGACTTGCTGTTCGCTCTGAAAGTGTTGGTGTCGCCGACGCCGGCGTAAGTGGCGCTGACCTGCGCCACGCGTGTGGCTCCCGTGGGCACGCAACCGCTCGCCCCGCAGGTGAATGCCTGGAGCGTGATGTCGATCGGCGAGAGCGCAGCATTCGCGAGAGCCTTGGTGTCGATCGAGAAGCCGGCCGGAGCCAGGGGCGCGCAGCCCGTCTCATAGCCGAGCACGACGAACGCGACACTGTCATAGCGGGTCATATCGAGACATGCCTGCGATGCGCCGCCCGAGCTATCGACGATGACAAAGACGGACGTCGCCGTGCAAATTATCCCCGCACAGACGGTGTTGGTAGCCGCGGCGCTGCTGCTGGAGATGTGATCGTGGACCACCGGCGCGGCCGCGAGGGCCCCGGTCCCGAGCATCGCGAACGCCACAGCCGTGGCCCCGATCGCGGCGATCGCCCTTCGAGCGATGTTCGACGCACGTAGGTGAAGACGCATGGGATTCCTCCTGCTGCCTGACGCTGGTGCCTCCCGGCGCCGGCTCACGAGGTCTAGCGGTCTGAATGACGCGAACCGCCGCAGCTCGCCACATCGACCACGTGATCTGGCGCACGTTGCGGTGCGCGGCTCGTCAGATCATGTCGCGACCTATGCTCAGTGGATCAAGAACAAGAGCGGCACCCGCAAGACCGCGCCTCGGCCTGCCGCGAAAGCTCGGCCGGCCGCGCCGCCGAAGCCTCAGCCGGCCCAAGCACCGCCGGCCGCAGCTCCGTCGGTCACGTCGGGCGAGCTGCAGCTCTTGAAGGATGACCTGCAGCGCGTCAATCGGGAGATCTCGAAGATCGCACGCGAGAGTCGCGGCGGCCGCGACGCGGCGAGACACTCGCAGCTGCCCGAGAAGCAACAGCTCCTCACGCAGAAGCAGGACCTCGAAAGGAAGATCCGGACGCTAACGTGAGCCGGTGACACGACGAGGTTGGATCCTCTTCGTCGCGATGGCCCTGATCTGGGGTATCCCGTACCTCTTCATCAAAGTCGCGGTCGGGGAAATCACGCCCGCGACGCTCGTCTTTCTCCGCAGCGTGATCGGCGCGTCGATCCTCCTGCCTCTTGCGGTAGCGCGGAAGGATCTCGCGCCTCTGCGCCCGCAGTGGAAGTGGCTCGTCGCGTACACGTTCCTCGAGATAGCGGTGCCGTGGTTCCTTCTCTCCGATGCGGAGCGGCGGATCACGAGCTCGCTGGCAGGCCTGCTGATCGCGGCGTCGCCATCCATCACGGCCGTCCTGGCGGTTCTCGCCGGCGGCCGCGATCGACTTGACTCGCGCCGCATCGCCGGCCTGGTCCTGGGCTTCGGCGGCGTCGCGGCGCTCGTCGGTCTGGACGTGCGCGCCGACGACCTGGGCGCGATCGGCCAGGTCGTCCTCGTCGCGCTCTGCTACGCGGCCGGGCCGATGATCATCGAGCGGAGGCTCGGCCGGCTTCCACCGCTCGGCGTGGTGGCCGCGTCACTCGGCATCACGGCGCTGGTATATGCACCGTTCGCGCTGACACAGCTCCCGTCGACGCTTCCGTCCGCATCGGTCCTCTTCGCCGTTGGCGTCCTCGGTGTGATCTGCACCGCGCTCGGGTTCGTCGTGTTCTTCGCCCTCATCACCGAGGTGGGCGCGCCGCGGGCGACCGTGATCACGTACGTCAACCCCGCTGTCGCGCTGACGCTGGGGGTCGCACTGCTCGGCGAACCCTTCACCGTCGGCATAGCGATCGGCTTCGTGCTCATCGTGCTCGGTTCGGTGCTCGCGACCCGCCGAGCCGCACCTCCGTCACCGAACATCTCTGTGTCCGAGGAGCGGGCGCGGCCGATCCAGTCGTCGCATTGACGCGCGTACTCGATGCGCGCGCTCTCAATCGCGCTCTCCTCGAGCGACAGCTCCTCCTTCGGCGATCTGGTATCTCGACCGCCGATGCGATCGAACGGCTCGTGGGCATGCAGGCGCAGATCCCTGCGGACCCGTACGTGGCGCTCTGGAGCCGACTCGACGACTTTCGGACGGACGACCTCGCCACGCTGATCACCGACCGGAAGGCGGTGCGGATGACGCTCATGCGCGCGACCATTCATCTCGTCACGGCTCGCGACGCGCTGGCGCTCCGTCCGATCGTGCAGCCTGCCCTCGAGCGCGTCTTCCATAACGCGAGCCCTTTTGGGCGGCAGCTCAAGGGCGTGGACCTCGAGCGGCTGCTCGCGTTGGGTCGCACGATCGTCGACGAGAAACCGCGCAGCAGCGCGGAGCTGCGACCGCTGCTCCACAAGCGCTGGCCGAAGCGCGACCCGGATTCGCTCGCCGCGGCGATCGGCTACCTCCTGCCGCTCGTGCAGGTGCCGCCGCGTGGGGTCTGGGGCGCGAGCGGACAAGCACGTCGGACCACCCTCGAGGCGTGGCTCGGCACTCCATTCGGCAAGAAACGCTCGCCCGACGAGCTCATCCTTCGCTATCTCGCCGCGTTCGGCCCAGCCACGGTCGGCGATGCACGGACGTGGTCAGGGTTGAGCGCGCTCTCGGAGGTCTTCGCGCGCCTGCGTCCGCGCCTTCGGACGTTTCGCGACGAAAAGGGCCGCGAATTGTTCGACGTGCCGGGTGGTCCTCTACCCGACCCCGAGACTCCGGCTCCGGTCCGCTTCCTTCCGGTCTACGACAACATCGTGTTGTCGCATGCCGATCGGACGCGGATCGTTCGCCCGTTGGTCTCCAAACGTGCCGGCTACCTGGAGGGCGCGAGCTTCGGCAGTGTCCTGATCGACGGCTTCGTCGGGGCGACGTGGGCGCTGAAACGCGAAGCGAAAGCCACAACACTGCGCGTCGTGCTCCTCGACCCACTGCCGAAGCGCGATCGCGTCGCGGTAGAAGATGAGGGGGCGCGGCTCCTGAACTTCATTGCCACAGACGTCGGACGACGCGGTGAGATCGTCGTCGAGCCGCGCATAGCTCGTGATCCTCAGCGGGTTTGAAGCGTAACGGAATAGAGGCGATCCGGCCGGCCGCAGGGAGGAGACGTCTCACGGCAGGTCGGCGCTCCGGTCGCGGTGACCTTCGTCTCACCAGTCTGCAGGAGCTTGTACGTCCAGTACTGCGCGGTAAATCCGTTCCCGTACAAAGGTCCGAATCCCGTAAGACGCAGATACGAAGTGTCCACGACAACCTTCCAGGTCCAGCCATCGTCGAGCACGAGCCGGATGATGTCGGTGTCCGCATCCACCGTCACGACCTGCCCGTCTTGGTCCGGGACGAGGCCGAAGCCTTTCCCTGCCGTGACGGGGCGGGTTGATCCGCTTGGCGATGGCGGCGGTGTTATCGGATGGACGGTCACGGTCACACACGCCGCCATGAGAATGCCGGCAAAGAACACTGCGACACGTGCCACGCAAATACGCTAGAGCGCTCGGGTTCATCCGACCGTCGCAACTCGGCCGCAACAGCCACCCCCGCGTGGTGCGGCCGGCGACCGCCGGCATCAGGGGCTTATCAGCCGCGGTCCTGATCGATCTCCGCGAGCTCAAGGTTTCCCCCCGAGAGCCACACGCCGTTCGCCCCTTGCTCGTCGACGGCTTGCCAGTTGGTGTTCAGTCCGTCGCGCGTGATGCGGTAGAAACGGAGCGTTCGGGTGACCGGTGTCGAGCGCTCCGGTCCGCCGGCCGTCGTGACAAGCCGCGCGTTCACCACAACGGTGACAACCCCATCGCCCAGGAACGTGGCCGGCTCGAACCGCGAGATGCGGACGCTCACGTCGTCGAACCGCCTTGTCGTGAACTCCTTCTTTGCGTAGCTCGCGTCGAGCTGGTTGAGGAGGTCGTTTCGGGCTCTGTCGTATGCCGTGATGAGCCAGTAGCTCCCGGGCGCGCCGGCGTGCGGGTACTGCTCCGCCGGCACGTAGCTTTCCCGTTGGAGGTACCAGCCGACGGGGAACGCCGCCTCCGCCTCGAGGGCAAGCGACGACCACCGCGGCTGCTCGCCATCGACCCATCGCCCGATCATCGGGTCGTACCCGTCGATCACCTTGTACATCCCGTGCCCCTGGTTGACGAAGCGGGCCTGCTGCGCGTGCTGAAGGGTGCTGGTCTTCCCGCCGGCCTCGGTCACGCGATCGAGATACGTCAACGCGGCGTCGATGTACGCGACCCGTCCCCACGGCTTCGCGTACATGTGCTGGATCGTGAGCTGACCGAGCTCGAACCGCCGCTGGGTGCCTGGGGTTGGTTGGGGCCCAACGCTCGCCTGGAGGGACTGACGGACGAACTCCGCGTAGGGGCCCGGCGCGTACACCAGGTCGAGGAGCCCTCGGTTCGCACCCATTGGATCGCTGCGGTACTTGTCGAGCGCATCGAGATACATCGGCACCCACGAGCGAAGGTCGGTCTCGGCCGAGGTGCGATACGGCCCGACGACCTCGATGAGGGCTACCGCGGTCCCAAGCCCGAACGTCTGCGAGACGGTCGTCACCGGCGGAGGCGACGACTGTGGCGCTCCGGTCGGGATCGGCTCGGGGGTGCGGACGAGCGTTGTGGCGGTCGGTGCGATGGTCGGCGCCGCAGTAGGCGACGAGGTCTCGGTCGGCGCGCTCGACGGGACGCTGTCTCCGGGGATGGCCGCGGGTGCGGCGCACGCTGACGCGAGGGCGATCACAGCAAGGGTTAGAGCCGACCATCTCCGGGGCCTAGACATAGCCCTCGGGCACGGGGCCGCGAACCTCCATTCCGTACCGGAGCGCGATCTCCGAGAGCGCCTCCGGTTCGAGGCGGCCGCCACTGATCGCCGCGCTTACGTCGTCGAAGTAGCCGACCATCGCCCCGGGCGCGTACAGGTTGAGTTTCCGGCTTGCGCCGCTCCCGACGCGAAAGCCGTGCTCGATGCCCGCAGGAACAAAGATGAACGAGCCTGCCGGGCACGGATACTCCCGTCCTTCGATGAAGAGGATGTACTCCCCCTCGAGAACATAGAAAGCCTCGGCGGCGTCGCGATGGACATGGAGAGGCGGACCGAAATCGGCCGGCTCATCGGCTTCGAGCAATGTGAAGGCGCCGCTCGTGTCCTCATTCGTCGCCTTCACAGTCATGCGGAAGCCGCCGAGGTCTATCGGCCGTCCCTCGCCCGGCCGCAAGACGAACGCGTCGGCCACGTTAGCTTCGAACAGCCACCTTTCGCGTGGTGGTCGGCACCTTCGCATCGCGCGCAGGCTTGCTGCCGTTGCGCGAACGGCCCGAGGTCTCCGCACCGCACACCGTTTCGATGATGAGCCGCGTCGTCACGTACGGATCCGCATTCGCGTTCGGGCGGCGATCTTCGATGTAGCCCTTGCGGTCCTTCGCGACCTGCCACGGAATGCGCACCGATGCGCCGCGATCGCTCACCCCGTAGCGGAACTCCTTGTAAGAACACGTCTCGTGCAGACCCGTGAGCCGCTCTTCGATGCCGAATCCGTAATTCGCGATATGCAGGTCGTGGCGCTTGCCGAGCGCCTCGGCGGCGGCGACACACGCGTCGTAGCTCTCGCGCATCTCGTTCGTCGAGAAGTTCGTGTGCGCGCCGGCGCCATTCCAGTCGCCGCGTACGGGCTTCGGGTAGAGCGTCGCGCTCACGCCGTAGTCCTCCCCCACCCGATAGAGGAGCCAGCGCGCGAGCCAGAGCTGGTCGCCGATCTCGGGTGCGTTCAGGGGCCCGACCTGGAACTCCCACTGCCCCGGCATGACCTCGGCGTTGATGCCGGAGATCCTGAGGCCCGCCTTGAGGCAGGCGTCGAGGTGCGCCTCCACGACGTCGCGCCCGAACACCTCATCGGCGCCGACGCCGCAGTAGTAGCCGCCCTGAGGCGCCGGGAACCCGACGTCCGGGAAACCGAGCGGGCGCGATCCCTCGAAGAACGTGTACTCCTGCTCGATACCAAACCAGGTATCGAAGCCCTTGTACCGCTCAGCCATCTCGAGGTTCGCGCGGCGCATGTTCGTCGGATGCGGCTGCCCGTTCACCAGCATGACCTCGCAGAGGACGAGCTTGTCATCGCCGCCGCGGATCGGGTCCGGGCACACGAATACCGGCTGCAGCACGCAGTCGGACTTGTCGCCGGTCGCCTGTTGCGTGCTCGATCCGTCGAAGCCCCAGATGGGCGGCTTCTCGCCGTCGGGCACGATCTTGGTCTTCGAACGCAGCTTTTGCGTCGGCTGGGTCCCGTCGATCCAGATGTACTCGGCTCTGTAGACGCCCATTAATGCTTCCTCACCTGCGGATATAGGGACGCGTGAACCCCGACTGTACCGGTCAGGCCAATTCTCCGTCTGTGCTGATTTGGTTCTGAAAAGGGAATGGGTTGTTCGTCAGTCCGGCGCCCCACCCGCTCGGGTTTCTGGCGCCGTAGCAGTCGATGGAAGCGAGCCGGAGGGGGCGGGCGTGCCCTGGCTTCCAAGGACAGCCGGCGTTGGCGAGCCGCGAGTCGGCGCGGCGCTCCCCGACGGCGCCGGCAAGGCGGGCGATCCAACGGGTGCGGTCGACGGTGACGGCGACGACGAGGGTGGCGGCGTCACTGCGGATGGAGGCGAGGTCAATGTCGCGGTCGTCGTTGCGCTCGGGGCGCCGGCGGATGAGGTCGGGCTCGCCTGGGTTCCGGCAGGTCGAAGCGCGACGCTACCCGTCGACGATGCGGCAAACACCGCCACGCCCAGGGCCACGAGTCCCGCGATCGCGACGATCGGAACGACTCCGAACCGCCTGCTCAGGGGCAAACGCTCCAGACAATTCGGACAGAACCCCGAGACCGGCGTTGTGACGTACCCACAGTGCCGGCACCGGACCGGCCGACGACGCGTCCGTGCCACGGCTTGCCTGGTTGCATTCCGCGTGCGCGACCGGTTTTAGCCGCACGGAATCGGAGCTAGGCACGAAGCCACGCCCGGAGCGCCCGGTCGTCGAGGCCCGCGGCGTCGAGCTCACGCTCCCCCATCGTGACGACCGGGATACGCAGCGCGTACCGATCGAACAGCGCGGGGTCCGAGGTGATGTCGATACGCTCGACGTCGAGCGGCACATCGAGCGAGACCCGGCGGAGGGCGCGGTACGCCTCGGCGCAGAGTCCGCAGTCCGGCCTCTCGAGAAGCCGAACGTGTGCCGGCGGACCGCGGTGGGTCCGCCGGCGGACCAGGGCCAGCGCGCGCCGGAGATCGCCGCGCATCACGTCCGAGCGGCGATCACCAGTTACCGAATTCGCTTTGCGGAAGCGGGACCGACGCGGGATGGATCACGTAGACGATCCCACCCGTCGAGGTCATCCAGTTCTGCTCGAACTGCGCGCGGTCGTAGACGCGCTGCACCGTCGCGTCGCTCGTCGCCGCGGGGTCGTTCACGACGGGGTTGCCCTCCTTCGTGAAGCCGACGATCACCAGAAGGTGCCCGTTCGTGCTCTTGAAGAGGAAGCCGTCGAGCTTGTTCGAGCTGAAGGCGATCGAGGCGACGAGCGGGATGCCCGCGTTGATGAACTGCTCCGCTTCGCGAAGTGAGTGCAGCTGCGTGACCTCGCCGTCAAGGCCACGCGCGCCGGCGTACGCGACGTTGAACGGCCAGTTGCCCGCGCCGTTGTAGTGGTAGTCGAAAATGTAGCGGGCGGCGTGATCGACCCAGGGATCTGCGGTCGTGGGGTAATCCCTCAACACGAACGCGTACTCGGATGCGCTCGGGCTCCTGTCCCAGTACGCGACGACCATCGAGGTCGACGTCGGGCTGCACCACGCCTCCCCGCCGCCGTCGTACTGCGGGTACTGCCCGGCGTGGATCTCCTGCGAGTACTGCGGCACCGGAAGGATCTTGTCTTTCGTCATCGTCGTAGCGCTCGGCAGGTATGGCTTCGTGTTCACAGGGTCGGATGCGACCGCACCGATCCGCGTAACGGCGGGCGAAGCGGCACTTCCCGTGGCCCGGTACAGCTCGAGCTTGAGCTGGTACCCGAACATCGGATGGTCTTTCGCGAAGAAGGTGTCGATCGCGATGTACCCGTCGCCATCGCCTTGGCCGCCCACCGAGCGGCGATAGATGTCGCCGTCGCCGGAGGCCCAGATCCCCATCGTGTACCACTTCGTGGAGGTGCCATCGTCACGGGTCGCGCTCATGTAGACGCGGATGAACGTGCCGGACGGCGTCTGCGCGATCCAGGATGAGACGAGCTCGCTGAAGCCGAACCCGGTCGAGAGCTTCGGCGAGGTCCACGACCCCATGTCGTAGCTTTTGGTCGTGCCGAGGTACGGGTCGGTGTAGCTCGTCGTCGTGAATCCGCTCGACGCGAGCGTGAGCGCGCCGGCCTTCGTCAGCGTCGTGCCATGGGCCGGATCCGCGGTGAGCGCGAACGAGTGGTAGCTCACCGGATACGACTGCGACGCGGCTGCCGGGCCGCCGGCAAAAGATTGGCCGAGCAGAAGCGCGAGCACCGCGACCAGCGCTGCTGGGATCCTCATCGTCAACCTCCTCCGCGCGTGTGGCCGGGCAACACTAGCGCGGTCTCACCAGTTCGGCGGCAGCCCGGGAGCGTTCGGCGGCAACGCCTTCCCCTTCGGATAGATCACGTACACGATCCCGCCCGAACCACCCAGCCACACACGCTCGAAATCGGCGCGGCCGTAGACCTTCCGCGCCTCGGGGTTCGTCTTCGCGGCGGGATCGTTCGTGATCACGTCGCCGTTCGTATCGAAGCCCCGAATGACGAGGAGATGTCCGTTCGTCTTTCCGAAGAGAAAGCCCGGCAGATCGCCGTTGATCGAAGCGACGAGCGGGATGCTCGCCGCGATGAATCGCTGCGCCTCGCTCAGCGACCGAAGACGGGTGACGAATCCCTCAAAGCCAAAGCGCGTCGCATAGGCCACGTTCGCCGGCCAGTTCCCAGCGCCCTTGTAATTCCAGTCGTAGCTGTAGCGCGCCGCGTAGTCGACCTGGGCGTCGTCGTAGTCGGGACCCGGAAATGCCTGCAGGTCATCATCCGAAGGCCCGCCCCCGAGCGCGCCGAGAACCATCGCGGTCGACGTCGGGCTGCACCAGGCCTCGCCACCGCCGTCGTATTCGGGGAACTCGCCCTTGTGCTCCTCCTGCGAGAGCGCGGGGACCTGCAGGTCGATCGCGTTTCCGTCGAAGGCGCTCGGCATCTCGTACTTGAACGGCGCCGACACCATCGCGCCGAGCATCCGAACGTAAGGCGACGCCATGCTCGAGGGGCGCTGGTAGAGCGTTACCCGAAGGCGATAAGCGTCGAGCGGGGGCGCGGCGGCGGCGCGCTTGAACGTGTCGATGTTGACGTCCCCGTCCGCATCCTTTTGGCCCGATGTGGAGGTGCGATGGATGTCCGTGTCGCCGGACGCCCACGTCATCATCGTGTAGAACTTCGTCTCGCGACCGGTACCCCGAGCTTGCATCTCCAGCCTGATCCACGTGGAGAGCGGCGTCTCGGCGTTCCAAGACGCGACGAGCTCGTCGAACGGGAACGCGACGGGCACCCAGTCGCTCGTCCACGAACCACTCCGAAAGTCGATCCCTCGCGCTCCGTAGGGGTCGTCGTACGTACCCTCGGTCAGCCCCCTCGAGCCGAGCCCGAGCGGACCCGTACCGGTCACTCCGCTCGAAGAGCCTCGAGACAGGTCGGCGCGGGCAAAGCTCACCGCGGGTGCATTCGCCGGCTGCGGAACGAGCGTCGGCGTCGGCGCGGGCGTGCTCGTGCTCACGACCTCGCTCGGAATCGGCGTGTTCGTCTCACCGGTTGGAGGCGTGGGCGCGCTGACGCACGCCGCGGCGAGCAGCATGGCCGCGACCGCTATCGCGTATCGTCGCGCTCCCTCTCCTCTGCTCACACGTCGCGCATCGAGACTAGCGCGGATAGAGTCACTTTCGTGAGCACACTCCCACGCGCCGAGCTCTTCTGGTCTACCGAGCGGGTCGCCTCCGCGATCAGCGATCCGAACGTCCGCGTGGTCGATTGCCGCTTCAGCTTCGACGAAGACATGCGCGCCCGTTACATCTCTGGGCATCTGCCCGGCGCCGGCTACGCGAACTGGGCCGAGGACTTCGCCGCGCCCCCGCCGGCATCGGGCCATCCGCGCTGGATGCTGGCGGATGCGGCGGATTTCGCGCGCGCGATGAGCCGACTGGGGATCGGCGACGAGACCATGGTCGTGGGATACGACGCGGAAGGCGGCCACCATGCCGCTCGGTTGTGGCTCGCCCTTCGGCGGTTCGGCCACGATCGGATGGCGGTGATGGAAGGCGGGATCCAGAAATGGATCGCCGAGGGGCGTTCGCTCGAGACCGGCGACCGATCTCTCGACACGCCCGCGGTCTTCACGCCCCGTCCGCGGGAGCGCGTCGTCGCGTCTAAGGCGGACGTCCTTGCTGCTGTGCGCTCCGGCGATCCGTGGTTGCTCGACGTGCGCCGCGATGCCGAGTTCACGGGCGCCGAGAATCGCGCGGCGCGCGGCGGACACATCCCTGGCGCGGTGAACATCCCCTGGAAGGACGCGCTGAAAGAGGATTGGACGCTACGCGACGCCGACGAGCTCGAGGAGTTCTACACGAACGCGGGATTCGGCCCCGAGACGAGCACGATCACCTACTGTCAGGCGGGCGTACGCGCCGCGTTCACGCACCTTGTG
>Ga0209471_1002307_pt1 | contig 11039 bp, 8 predicted proteins | sample GraSoiAngelo_128_FD_185885 | JGI IMG/M metagenome (GOLD analysis project Ga0209471, IMG submission 185885) | Grasslands soil microbial communities from the Angelo Coastal Reserve, California, USA - 14_0927_12_20cm (SPAdes) (version 2) | ecosystem: Environmental > Terrestrial > Soil > Grasslands ... | reverse complement strand
AGCGGCGCTTCGAGGCGGTGAAGCGGTTGGCGGCGGAGCGGGGTTTGGACGTGAGACGGGCGAGTTTGCAGCAGCTAGACGAGTTGTGGGACGAGGTGAAGCAGCGCTGATCTTGGGTAGACCAACCTCGCGGCCATGCCGCGGGGTTCTCGACGCCAACCCTTGCACCCCGGGGGGACTACCCGCTCGCTTGAACCCCGGGCCATGGACCCGGGGTTGGTTACCCCGGGGGACTACCCGCTCGCTTGAACCCCGGGCCGTCGGCCCGGGGGTCAGCCGCGCTCCCCGCCTCACGGCCACAGCTTGTACAGCGTCCGCGGAAACGCGATCGCCTCGCGGATGTGGGGAATCCCGCAGATCCACGCCACCGTGCGCTCGACGCCGAGCCCGAAGCCCGAATGGACGAACGTCCCATACTTCCGGAGATCCAGGTACCAGCTGTACGCCTCCTCGGGCAGCTGCTCCTCGCGAATCCGCGCAACCAGCCTGTCGTAGTCGTCCTCGCGCTGGCTGCCGCCGATGATCTCGCCGTAGCCTTCGGGCGCCAGCATGTCGTTGTTGAGCACGGTGCGCGGGTCGGCCGGGTTTTCCTTCATATAGAAGGCCTTTACAGCCTTGGGGTAGTTGTAGACCATCACGGGACGGTCGTACTGCTGGGCGAGCAGCGTCTCCGCATCCCCGCCCAGATCCCGGCCCCATGCGATATCACTCCCCAACGCCTTGAGCTTTTCCACCGCGTCGGTGTAGGAAATCCGGGGAAACGGCGGCCGGACACGCTCGAGCGTCGTCGTGTCCCGCTCGAGATCGGCCAGCTCGGCGCGCTTGCGCTCGAGCGCCCGCGCCACGACGTAGGAGACGAATTCCTCCTGCAGCTTCATATTGTCATTGGAGTCGTTCCAGGCGACTTCGGGCTCGACCATCCAGAACTCGGTAAGGTGGCGGCGCGTCTTGGACTTCTCGGCGCGGAACGTGGGCCCGAAGCAGTACACCTTGCCGTGTGCCGCCGCGGCGGCCTCGACGTACAGCTGACCGGTCTGTGCCAGATACGCCGTGCCCAAGTCGAAGTACTCGGTCGAGAACAGGTTCCCGGCGGCTTCCCCGATCGCGCCGGTGAGGATCGGGGTGTCGACCAGCACGAAGTTGCGCTCGTAGAAGAAATCGCGGATCGCCTGGACCACTTCGTGACGCACCCGGGCGATCGCCACCTGGCGGCGGCTGCGCAGCCACAGATGCCGGTGCTCGAACAGGAAGGCGGTGCCGTGCTCCTTGGGGGTGATCGGGAAATCGTGGCTCGGCCCGAGGATCTTCAAGTCGGCGGCCGTGAGCTCGACGCCGCCCGGCGCACGCGTGTCGGCGCGCACCAACCCCGTCACCTCGACCGACGTCTCCTGGGTGAGCCGGCCCAACGCCTCCCAGGCCGCGTCGGGGACGTCCTTCTTGGAGAGGACGACCTGCAGGTAGCCCGTGCCGTCGCGCAGCATCACGAAGGCGATCTTGCCGCTCGAGCGCGTCGTCATCACCCAGCCGCGCACGACGACCGTGCGGCCCCCAAGGCGCGGCAACGCTTCGATACGATGAAGGTCGGGCATAGGCGCGGCATACTAGTGGCGGGGTTTTGGGCTGTCAACGCGACCGCCTGCGCGACGCCGTACGTGCCGCCCTCACGGCTCGGTCCCCAGCACCAGGAGGCGTCCTGGCCCGCCTACCTGGGCACGCCCCGCCACGACGCCTGCATCGCCGAGTCCGTCAACGCCGACCCGCGGCCGTTGTGGCACACCAGCGTGGGCCGGGCGGTACGGGGCAGTCCCGCCCTGGGTGAAACCGTGATCGTGGTCGGCGTCGCCGACCGGGTGGTGACGCTGGTCGACCGCGCCACCGGCCAGGCACTGTGGCGCGCTCGGCTCGCGGGCACCATTCACGCCGGGCCGCTGCTGGACGGAGACCGCATCTACGTCGCGACCGAGGCCACCCCGGACGCGCGCGTCTACGCCCTGCGGCTGCGCGACGGCAGCACCCTGTGGAGCACCAAAACCGAGAGCATCGTGGCGCCGCTCGCGCTCGACGGCGACACGCTGTACGCCGCGACGGAGGCGGGCACGGTGCTGCGGCTCGAGACCGACGGCGGGAAGGTCACCTGGCGCCGGCGACTCGGCGGCGGGGCCCGCGCCGCCCCCGTCCCCGCGGCCGACGGCATCGTCGTCGCCACCACGGCGGACACCCTGTACCTGCTGGAGCGCGCCTCGGGCCAGGTGCGGACCCGCGTCCACACCCCCGGGGCGATCATCGCCGCGCCCGCGTTCGACGGCGCACGCCTCTACGCGGCGACCACCGCCGGCCGCCTGCTGGCGATCGACCTCCCGGCCCTGAGCGTGGCCTGGGAGCTCCCGGCGGGCGACGCCGTGTTCGGCGCTCCCGCCCTGGCGCACGACACGCTGTACGCCCTGGCGCGCAACGGCACCCTGTGGCTCGTGCCGAAGGACCGCCCGTCCGAGGCACGCTCCTTCGCCCTCGGTATCACCGCTATTGCGGGACCGACGCCGCTGGCGTCGGGCGTGCTGGTGGCGAGCGTGTCGGGCGAGGTGCTGCTCGTCGACCGGCGCTCCGGCGCCATCCTGTGGCGCGTCGAGCTCGACGGGCCGATCGAGCAGCCGCCACTGGTGCGCGACCGGCAACTGGTGATCGTCGCCGGCCGGGGCGACATTCAGGCGTACCGATGAGACGAACCGTTTGCCTGCTGGGCGGCCTTGTGCTGCTGACCTTGCGCCTGGCGGCGCAAGAGGTCAATGGTGTTTCACGTTCCACGTCTCACCTCGCAGATTCGTCGCGGGCATCGTGGAACGCGCGACGTGCGACGGTTCACTGGGGCAAATGGCTCGCCGCCGGCGGCGCCGTCGCGTTCACGCTGATGGGGGCGCACGAGCACGCCCAGTCGAACCGCGACTTCAACCAGCTCCTGGCGCTGTGCCGCAGCGACAACGCCAACTGCCTGCTCGGCACGAACGGCGCGTACGTCGACCCCACCGCCGAGCAGCTGTACCAATCGTCGATCCACTTCGACCGGCGCGCCCGGCTGCGCCTGATGGCGGGCCAGGCGACGCTGCTCATCGCCGCCGGGCTGTTCATCGCCGACCTGACGCGGCACGCGGGAGGGCCGGTGAATAAACCGTTCGCGCCGCTGAAGGTGGCGGTGGACGAACGGACCGGCGGGGCGCTGGTGGGGGTGCAAGTGACTTTCTAACAATTGCGGATTGCGGATTTCGGATTGCGGATTTGAAGTGAAGGGTCGTGCGGCACGACGCTCACCCTGACAATCCGCAATCCACAATCCGAAATCCGCAATTCGTTGATCCGCATCCGCAATTTTTGTCACCCCACTCGGAAAAGTTCAAACCCCCGCTCATACCTCGCCACGATGCGCTCCCGGTACGCCGCGTGCTCGGGCCGGGCGAGCGCGGGGTCGCGGGCGATGATCTCCCCCGCCGCGCGACGCGCCGCCTCGAGCAGCGGCAGATCGGTCGCGAAGTTGGCGTAGCGCAGCGGCACGCCGCCCGACTGGCGCGCGCCGGCGAGCTCGCCCATGCCGCGCTCCCTGAGATCGAGCTCGGCGATCTTGAAGCCGTCCGTGGTCTCGGTGAACGCCTTCAACCGGTCGGCGGCCGCCGGGATGTTCGAGAGCAGGATGCAATGACTCGCGGCGGCGCCGCGACCCACGCGGCCGCGCAGCTGGTGCAGCTGCGCCAGCCCGAAGCGTTCGGCGTGCTCGATCAGCATCACCGTCGCGTTCGCCACGTCGATCCCCACCTCGATCACGCTCGTCGCGACGAGGATTTGCACCGCGTTGTCGCGGAACGCCCGCATCGTCGCGTCCCGCTCCTCCGCCTTGAGGCGGCCGTGCACCAGGCCGACGCGGAATTCCGGGAACACGAGGCGCAAATCCTCGGACATCGTCGTCGCGGCCTTCAGGTCGGCGCGCTCCGATTCGTCGATCACGGGATAGATCACGTATGCCTGGCGCCCCGCGGCGCACTCGGCGCGGATGAACGCGTAGATCTTCTTGCGGGCGCCGTCGCCGCGCAGCGCGGTCTTCACGCTCCCCCGCCCCGGGGGCCGCTCCCGCAGCTCCGTCACGTCCAGGTCGCCGTACAGCGTCAGGGCGAGCGAGCGCGGGATCGGGGTCGCGGTGAGCAGCAGCACGTCGGGCGCATCGCCCTTCTCCACCAGCGCGGCGCGCTGCTCCACGCCGAAGCGGTGCTGCTCGTCCACCACGGCGAGGCCCAGCCGGTGGAACGTGACCGCCTCCTGAATCAAGGCCTGCGTCCCCACCACGAGCCGCGCGGAGCCGCGGCCGATGCGCTCCCGCGCGGCGCTCTTCTCCGCTGGCGTCAGCCGGCCGATCAACAGCTCGGGGCAGAGCGCCAGCGGCTCGAGCAGCCGGGCGAGCGTCGCGACGTGCTGCTCGGCGAGCAGCTCGGTCGGCGCCATGATCGCGGCCTGATAGTCGTTTTCCACGGCGAGCAGCATCGCGAACAGCGCCACCACCGTCTTCCCGGTGCCGACGTCACCCATCAGCAGCCGGTGCATCCGGAGCGGCGCCGTCATGTCGGCCGTGATCTCGCGCACCGCCCGGCGCTGGTCGTCCGTGAGCTCGAAGGGGAGGTGCTCCTTCAGCCGCGTGGTGAGCTCCTTCTTGAGCGCGAATGCGATCCCCGCGCGGGCCCGCTTCGCGAGGTGCCGTGCGCGGGCCTGCACCAGCTGCTGATCGAACAGCTCGTCGAACGCGAGGCGCCGCCGGCCCGCTTCGGCCTCGTCCGGGTCGCGCGGCCGATGCACGGCGGCGAGCGCCGCGCGCAGGTCGGGGATCCCCACGGCGGCACGCAACCCCGGCGGATGAGGATCGACGGCGAGTCCGAGCAACGCGTCGAGATGCTGGTGAATGAGCGTGCGGATCTGGCGGTGCGTCAGCCCTTCCGTCGCCGGATAAATGGGGAGCACCAGCCCGCGCTCCGGCCGCGCTTCGCCTTCGTCCGCGAGCACCACGAACTCGCGGGGAACGAGCTGGCGCCCATGGTAATAGCGCACGGGACCGGTCACGAGCAGCACCTGCCCCGGCTTGATCTGGCGTTCCAGGAACGGCTGGCCCGGCCAGGCGCATTCGAGCAGGCCGCTGTCGTCCCGCAGCACGGCGCGGAACACGCGCAACCCGCGGCGCGTCGGCAGCACGCCGGTCGTGACCACTTGCCCGACGCAACTGACCTCTTCCCCCACCCGCGCGCGGGCCAGCGGGGTGACGGTGGTCGCGTCGAGGTAGCGGTGCGGAGCGTGATACAGCAGATCGCCTACCGTGCGGATGCCAAGCCGCGCCAGCGCCTCGGCGCGCTTCGGGCCGACGCCTTTGAGATATTTGACGGAGGTCGCCAACTGCAGCGTCACCCGCTTACCAAGCGCTTGGCGTAGGATTGAGCGTCAAACACTTCGAGATCCTCAAGCCCTTCCCCGGTACCGATAAAACGGACCGGCACGGGCACCGCGCGCTGCACCGCGACCACGCTCCCGCCCTTCGCCGTGGCGTCGAGCTTCGTGACGATGAGACCCGTGAGCGGCAGGGCCGCGGCGAAGGCCTGCGCCTGGTGCACAGCATTCTGGCCCACCGTGCCGTCGAGCACGAGCAGCGACTCGTGCGGCGCGTTGGGCCCCTGCTTCGCGACCACGCGCACCACCTTTTTCAGCTCGTCGAGCAGCCGTTCTTCGGTATGCAACCGGCCTGCCGTGTCGACGAGCACGCTATCGACCCCGCGAGCGCGCGCCGCCGTCACCGCGTCGAATGCCACAGCGGCCGGGTCGGCCCCGGTCCCGCGAACGCAAGGAACGCCCAGCCGGTCCGCCCAGATCTCGAGCTGCTCGCGTGCCCCGGCCCGGAACGTATCGGCGGCGGCGAGCAGCACGCTGCGACCCTCGCGCCCGAGCCGGTGCGCCAGCTTCGCGATGGTGGTGGTCTTCCCGACGCCGTTCACGCCGAACACGAGCATCACGCTGGGCGGCTCCGCTGCACGCGCCAGCGCTCCCGGATCGCCCCGTCCCGACAAGATGCGCGCCACGGCCTGCTCCAACGCCGCTTGAAAATCGCCGTCCGAGGTCCGCGCCACCTGCTCGAGGATCGCCGCCGTGGCCGCGACCCCGAAGTCGGCTTCGAGCAGGATGCGCTCGGCCTCCTCGCGCGCGCCCGCGTCGCGGCGGCCGAACACGCGGCCCAGCCGCTCCCACAGCGCCGCCATCAGGGCAGGCCCTGCCGGCGGCGCCACGCCCATTCCGTCGCGAACGCCGCGATCGCGACCACGAACAGCCACCAGCGGTCGCGCAACGCCGTGCTCGCCAGTCGTCCCGCCACGCCGCCCGGCTGAGCGCGCACGACCGCCGCCGCGGGGCGCCACTCGTCGGAGTACGTCTCCACCGCGACGACGCCCCGCTCCGCCCCGCCGGGTGCCCGATACGCGTACCCGCCCGGCGGCAGCGACAGCTCGGCGCGACCCGTCGCATCGAACCGCAGCGTGTCGGTGCGGCTCGTGCCACCGGCCGTCAGCGTGACGACGCCGTCTCTCGGCAACCCCGACCCGCTCCAGCGCCAGGCAACCGGCGTCCCGTTCGGCACTGCGTTTGCCACCGGAGCGAACCGCTCCCCTTTCCCCGCTCCCCCCTCCAGCAGCCAGTCCGCCAGCGCCGCCACGACGGCCCGATACGCCTCCGCGCTCGCACCGCCGCGAAACGCCCAGCGGAACAGCCCGGACGCCGCTACCGTGGCGCGCCGCGCGCCGCCTCCCGGCGAGAGGACGATCACCGGACGCGCCGCGCCCCGCCGCGCCAGCCGCGCGGTGAGCGCGACCACCGCCGAGCTGTCCCCGGCAGGAGGGCGCGCGACATCGGACACTGCCGCGGCGGGCGGCAGCGAATCCCACGCGACTCCCGCGAGCGTTCCGGCGAGCGGAGACGGCTCGGGCGGCTGCACGTACCAGTCGCCGTCTTGGCCGCGTTGCGTGGACCACGTCAGCACGGCGCCCTTCACGGGGGAGGGGAACCGATCGAGCACGGCCGGATCTCCCACCCGGACGACCAGCCGGGCGCCGGCCACGGCGCGCGCCACGTCGGCGGCGGAGACTGGCGTCAGGCCGGCCGCGTCCCGCCACCCGGTGCCGTCGGGGCCGGATTGCACCAGGGTCCGCACCGGCACGCGCGCCACGTCGGCGAGCGTGCGGGCGAGGAAGCGGCTGTCCCAATCGGGCGGCGCCGCGAGCAGCACCACGGAGGGCTGCGGGCTCACCTCCAACACGAACCAGCGGGCGTCGTCGCGGGATTCCTCATCCCCCACCCCTTCCAACCCCGCACTAACCGCCACCCACCCCGTCGGGAGACGGGAGGCGGGAATCGTGAGATCCGTAGCGACGATCCCGCTGTCGGGGAGCTCGATGCGGCGCGACACCAGGGGCCGACCCTGCAAACGCACCACGAGCGTCGCCCCACGTCTCCCGTCTCTCGCGACGGTTAGGGAGTCCTTTAGGGACTCCCGTATCCCGGCCGTGCCGTAGGAAACCTTGAGCCGGACGGTGTCGCCCTGACCAATTCTCCTCGGTCCAGCGATATCGGAAACGAACGCATCGAAGAACGCCGGCCGCGGCAGGACGATCACGCGGGCGCGGGCCAGCAGGTCGGAGGGGACGTCGGCGACGTCGCTGATCGCGCCGTCGGTCACGACGGCCACCGGCCCGTCGCGCCCCGCGGCGGCCGCGAGCGCCGGGGCGAGCCGCGTCGCGCCGTCTCCCGGCGGCAGCGAGTCGTACGCGCGCACCTGCGAGCCGAAGCGCCAGATGACGCCGCCACCCCCCCTCCCCACCAGCGCGCGCGCGGTGTCGAGCGCTTCGCGCCAGCGTCCGCCGTGGCCCGCCATGCTGAGCGACGCGTCGAGCAGCACGAGGGGTGGGGCGGCTCCTGCGCCCGGGGCGAAGCGCGACGTCGTCGGGTTCCACAGGAGCAGCACCAACGCGCCGAGTCCGGTCGTGCGCAGCAACGCCAGGCCGGCCGTCACGCGGCCGCGCACTCGAGCGCCTCGACGAGGGTGAAGCGGCCTTCGTACAGCGCGCGCCCCACGATGGCGCCGGCGAGACCCGCCGCGCGGATCGCGTGCAGGTCGTCGAGCGACGCGACGCCCCCCGACGCGATCGTGTCGAGCCCGAGCGCCGCGATGGCGCGCGCGCCCGCCACATCGGGCCCGGAGAGCATGCCGTCGCGGGCGACGTCGGTGTAGATCACCGTCTGCACGCCTTGCCCCAGGACCCGCCGGGCCAGCTCGAGCGGGGTGAGGTCGAACACCTCGGTCCAGCCCCGCACCGCCACCTGGCCGTCCTTCGTGTCGATCCCCACGGCCAGTCGGTCCGGCCCGTGCCGCGCCAGCAGCCGCTCGACCAGCGCTGGATCGGTCGCGGCCTTCGTCCCGATCACTACCCGGGTGGCGCCCCAGGCGAGCAACTCGGCGATCGCCTCCTCGGTCCGCAGGCCGCCGCCCACCTGGACCGGCACCTCGGCGGCGCCGAGCAGGCGCCGCGCCAGGTCGCGGTTGTCGCCCTTCCCGAAGGCGCGGTCGAGATCGACGAAGTGCACCCAGCGCGCGCCGTCGCGCGCGAACTGGCGCGCTACGGCCACGGGATCGTCGGCGTAGGCGGTGGCGCGCCGCGCCTCGCCCTGGCGCAGGCGCACCACCCGCCCGCCCTGCACGTCAACGGCGGGGTAGAGCTCCACGGAGGTACTGGAAATTAATCGTCGCGCGCGGCGACGGTCGGAGCGATGTGGGGGGCGCCGTGCGGCTCGAGCTGCGTGACGAGCTGCAACCGCACCGAGTCGTACGCGGCCCGGAGGGTCCGCGGCACGGGAGTGCCCGATCCCATGTCCTTACGTTGCGGGTTGGTCGGCCGCCCGTTCACGAGAAACTCGTAGTGCAGGTGCGGGCCGGTCGACAGGCCGGTCGAGCCGACGTAACCGATCGTCTCGCCTTGCTCCACGCGCTGGCCCACGTGCAGGCCGCGTCCGAACGCCGACAGGTGACCGTACCGCGTGCGGATGCCGTTCGCGTGGCGCACCTCAATCAGGTTGCCGTAGCCGCCCTCTTCCCGACCCACCCGCGTGACCATACCGTCGGCCGTGGCGCGCACCGGCGTGCCGTACGGCGCGGCGAAGTCCACGCCCTCGTGGTGACGCCACATATGGAGGATGGGATGGAATCGGCTGCCGAACCGGCTCGAGATGCGGCGGAACGCGAGCGGCGCGCGCAGGAAGGCGCGGCGCAGCGATCGTCCCTGCTCGTCGAAGAAGCCCGCGATGCCGGTTTCCTGGTCCTCGAACGAAAAGGCGTAGCTCGGCGCCCGCGCTACGTCCACGCGCGCCGCGACGATCCGGCCGAAGCGCCGCTCGCCCTCGGGCGACTCGAGCCGGTCGAGCAGCAGGGCGAAGCGATCGCCCGGCCGCACGTCGCGCGTGAAGTCGACCTCCCAGTCGTACACGTCGGCGATGGCCCACGCGAGCGTGCGCCGCTCGCCTTCGGGCAGGAACGTGTCCGCGACCGCCTTGTCGAGCGCGTCGTACAGCGACGACTCGATCGCTCCGGTGATCCGCAGGCGCACGATGGTCCAGGGGATCGTCTCGACCGTTTCGACCCAGCCGGAGTCGTCGCGCTCGAGCCGCAGCCGTCGCTCGGGCGACAGCCGCACCGTCACTCGCTCGGCCTGGCTCTCGGTCTTCAGGCGCCGCACCTGGAAGGCGAGCCCGGGCCGCAGCCGTCGCACCGGCAGGTGCCGCGCCGCCGCGAGAAACGCGCCGTAATCGCGTCCCGTGAGACCGGCCCGGGCCAGCACGTCGGACAGCATCTCGCGCCTCCCTAGTGTCTCCGTGAACTCGGCGTAGGCCTCGCTCACGACGATGGGGGGCGCGGTGAGCGGGCGGCGCCACGGCCATGCCTCGCGTGTGGCCCAGACCAGACCGCCGGCGCTCAGCACGCCGGCGGCAACGTAGTGGCTCGCTCGCCAATGGGAAAGCCGGCTCATCAATCCATCTGCCGCCGGATGAACGTCGGGATCTCGAGCTCGTTGACGTCGGGGGGCGGCGGGGGAGGCGCGCGCCGCGCCGGCTCCGCCGGCTTCACGTAACCCGACGGCGGCACCGGCGTGGGTCGCGACACCCGCTCCCGGAACGGCAGCACGCCCGGGGCCGCGCGTCCCGCGGTCTCGGCCGCCTTGTCCCGGTCGAAGCCCGTCGCAATCACCGTCACGCGGATCTCGCCGTGCATCGCCGGATCGTTCACCGTCCCGAAGATGATCTCAGCGTCCTCGCCCGCCGCGTCCTTGACCACGTCGGAGATCTGGGTCACCTCGCCCAGCGTCAGGTCCTCACCACCCGTGATGTTGATCAGCACGCCGGTCGCGCCGGTGATCGAGATGTTGTCGAGCAGCGGGCTCGAGATCGCCTGCTGCACCGCTTCCATGGCGCGGTTCTCGCCGCGCCCCATCCCGGTGCCCATGATCGCGGCGCCGCCGTTCTGCATCACGGTGCGCACGTCCGCGAAGTCCACGTTCACGATGCCGGTCACGGTGATCAGCCCGGAGATCCCCTGGGTGGCGTGCAGCAGCACCTCGTCGGCCTTCTTGAGCGCGTCCTGAAAAGGTATCCCCTTCCCCACCACGGCGAGCAAGCGCTCGTTCGGCACGGTGACCATCGTGTCGACGTGCTTGCGCATCTCCGCGATGCCCATCTCGGCCTGGCGCATCCGCTTGCGCCCCTCGAACAGGAACGGCTTGGTCACGATGCCGATCGTGAGCGCGCCCAAGTCGCGCGCCATCTGCGCGATGATGGGCGACGCGCCGGTGCCGGTGCCTCCGCCCATGCCGCACGTTACGAACACGAGATCCGCGCCCTGCAGCGCGTGCAGCACCTCGTCGCGGTTCTCCTCGATCGCCTGGCGGCCGATCTCGGGCCGGGCGCCCGCCCCGAGGCCGCGCGTCAAC
>Ga0209471_1002305_pt1 | contig 11039 bp, 10 predicted proteins | sample GraSoiAngelo_128_FD_185885 | JGI IMG/M metagenome (GOLD analysis project Ga0209471, IMG submission 185885) | Grasslands soil microbial communities from the Angelo Coastal Reserve, California, USA - 14_0927_12_20cm (SPAdes) (version 2) | ecosystem: Environmental > Terrestrial > Soil > Grasslands ... | reverse complement strand
CTCACGAACGACACCGACTCGCTCTACCCGCTCGTCACACCCGTCCAGTACCCGAAGGCCGGCACCACGAACTCCGCCGTCACCGCCGGCGTGGTGGGCGCGGACGGCGGTGCCACCACATGGTTGCAGGTGCCGGACGATCCGCGCCAGAACTACCTCCCCCGCCTCGAGTGGGCGGGGCCGCAGGAGCTGGTGCTGCAGCGCATCAACCGCGCCCAGAACACGGATCGTGTCATGCTCGCCGACGCCACCAGCGGCGCCGTCCGCACCGTACTGGTGGAGCGGGACAGCGCGTGGCTCGACGTGGTGGACGACCTGCAGTGGCTCGCCGGCGGCAAGGAGTTCACCTGGGTGAGCGAGCGCGACGGGTGGCGGCACGTGTATCGCGTCAGCCGCGACGGCAAGACCGTACGCCTGGTCACGCCGGGCGCCTTCGACGTGATCGAAGTCGCCGCGCTGGACGAGCCCGGCGGGTGGCTGTATTACATCGCGTCGCCCGATAACGCGACCCAGCGCTACCTGTATCGTATACCGCTCGACGGCAGCGGGAAGCCGGAGCGTGTCACGCCCGCCGACCGACCGGGGACCCACAGCTACGACATCTCACCAGACGCGCGCTGGGCGTGGCACACCTACTCGACGCTCGACACCCCGCCCGTAACCGACCTGGTACGCCTGCCCTCGCACGCCACGGCCCGCACGGTCGTTGCGAACGAGCGGCTGCGCGAGGCGGTCACGCCGCTCACGTCGCGCCGCGGCGAATTCTTCCGCGTCCCGCTTCCGGATAGCGCGACCCTCGACGGCTGGATGATTCGGCCCCGCGACTTCGATTCCACGAGGACCTACCCGCTGCTGATGTACGTGTACGGCGAGCCCGCCGGGCAGACCGCGCGCGACCAGTGGATGGGTGGCCTGGGGCTGTGGTTCCGGATGCTCGCCGATCAGGGCTACGTGGTCGCGAGCGTCGACAACCGCGGCACGCCGGCGCCGCGCGGCCGGGCGTGGCGCAAAGTGGTGTATGGCGCGATCGGTGTGCTGTCGAGTCGCGAGCAAGCCGACGCCGTGCGCGCCCTGACCCGCTCCCGGCGCTACCTCGATGCGACGCGGGTGGGCATCTGGGGGTGGAGCGGCGGCGGCTCGAGCACGCTGCAGGCGATGTTCCGCTACCCCGATGTGTACCAGGTGGGGATGAGCGTGGCCCCGGTGCCCGACGAGCGGCTGTACGACACGATCTACCAGGAGCGCTACATGGGTTTACCGCAGGAGAATAAGAGCGGGTACGAGACCGCGTCGGCCATCAATCACGCCGAGGGGCTGCGCGGTCGCCTGCTGCTGGTGCACGGCTCCGGCGATGACAACGTCCACTACCAGGGCAGCGAGCGGCTGCTGAACCGGTTGATCGCGCTCGGGAAGCCGATCGACTTCATGGAGTATCCCAATCGCAGCCATTGCATCTGCGAGGGCCAGGGCACCACGCTGCACGTGTACTCCCTGCTTACGCGCTACCTGCTCGAGCATCTGCCCGCGGGGCCCCGCACCCGGGTAGGTACGTGATGGTCACGACGCTCCTATTGGCGCTCGCGCTCGACTCCGGGTTCGCGATCGTGCCGCGCCCGGTGCACCTCACGCCCAAGGCCGGCTCGTTCACGCTCACCGGCAGCACGGCGATCACGACGGACGCGGCGAGCCGCGCGCTCGGCTTCATGCTCGCCGATTACCTGTTCCCCGCGACGGGCTTTCGTCTGGTCGTGCGCTCGTCGGCCCCTCCCCCCGGCGTCCCGGTGATCTCGCTCCGTCTCGACAGCACGCTACGGACGTTGGGCGACGAGGGGTACCGCTTGGACGTGAGCCGCAGTCGGGTCACGATCCGCGCCGCCCGCGCCGCGGGCGCGTTCTATGCCATCCAGACACTCCGCCAGCTTTTCCCCACCGCCATCCTGCGGGAGGCGAAGGTGGCCGGCACCGCCTGGACGATACCGGCGGTGTCGATCGAGGACTATCCGCGCTTCAGCTGGCGCGGCATGCACCTCGACGTGGGACGCCATTTCATGCCGAAGCGGTTCGTCAAGAAGTACATCGATCTCCTGGCGCTCCATAAGATGAATCGCTTCCACTGGCACCTGACCGAGGACCAGGGCTGGCGTATCGAGATCACGCAGTACCCGCGGCTCACCACCGTGGGCGCGTGGCGGCGGGAGACGATCGTGGGCCGGCCGGACCGGCGGGACTCGACCACGTGGCGCTTCGACGGGCAGCCGCACGGCGGCTTCTACACCCAGGACGACATCCGCGAGATCGTGGCGTACGCCCAGGCCCGGTTCATCACGATCGTCCCCGAGATCGAGATGCCGGGGCATTCGCAGGCCGCGATCGCCGCTTATCCCGAGCTGGGGAACAGGGGCGACACGCTTTCCCCTTGGACCCGGTGGGGCGTGGACGAGAACATCCTCAACCCCGGCGAACAGACGATCCGGTTCTACCAAAACGTGCTCACGGAAGTGATGGGGTTGTTCCCGGGCCATTGGATCCACATCGGCGGCGATGAGGCCCCCAAGGCCCAGTGGAAGGCGAGCCCGCTGGCCCAGGAGCGCATCCGCGAGCTCGGCCTGAAAGACGAAGACGAGCTGCAGAGCTGGTTCACACGCCGTATGGACGAGTTTCTCACCGCCCATGGCCGCTCGCTCATCGGCTGGGACGAGATTCTCCAGGGCGGGCTCGCGCCCAATGCTACCGTGATGTCGTGGCGCGGCATCGAGGGCGGCATCGCGGCGGCGCGGGCAGGGCACGACGTGGTGATGGCGCCCGGATCGCACACCTACTTCGACTACTATCAGTCCACCGACACGACGCGCGAGCCGCTGGCGATCGGCGGGTTTCTGCCGCTCGACACGGTGTACGCGTTCGAGCCCGTGCCCGCGGAGCTCACGGCGGACGAAGCCCGCCACGTGCTGGGAGCACAGGGCCAGGTGTGGACCGAGTACATCCCGGACCCGAAGCGGGTGGAGTACATGGCGTTCCCGCGGGCCTGCGCGCTCGCGGAAGTGCTGTGGACACCGCGCGACGAGCGGGACTACGCCGACTTCACGCGCCGGCTCGCCACCCACCTCGCGCGGCTCGCGGTGCTGGACGTGAATTATCGCGCGCCCAGCATCGGAGCGACGCCACCCGTTTCTGACACACGCCCATCGCGCTAGCGGTGTAAATTTCAACGAACCCGTCGAACTGAGAGGAACAGCGATGTCACGTCCGTCACTCGCGCTGCTCGTGCCGCTCGCGGCGGCACTCGTCGCATCCCCAAGTCCTGCCCCGGCGCAGGAGGCGAAGCCGCCCGAGCCGCTGCAAGTCGGCGTCGCCGCGCCCGACTTTACGCTCCTCGGCGCCACCCGCTACGGCGTGCTCCGGGCTCCGATCCATCTCAGCGATTTCAAAGGCAAGACCGTCGTGCTGGCGTTCTTCTACAAGGCGCGAACCAAAGGGTGAACGATTCAAATGCATGCGTACCGTGATCAGTACGCACAGCTGTTTCACGACGGTCGCAACGTGATCCTCATCGCCATCAGCGTGGATCCCGCGGACACGCTCGCCGCATGGGCCCGCGACGACGAGTTCCCGTATCTGTTCGCGAGCGACAGCGGGAGCGTGATCGGTAAGACGTACGGCGCCATCAACCCCAAATACGGGCTCGACAACCGCAACCTGTTCGTGGTGGGACCGGACGGGAAGATCGCGCACGTGATGGCGCCGTTCCGGGAGATCGACCCGCAGGCGTACAAGGAGCTGGCGGGCGCGATCGACCGCGTCACGCCGAAGACGGGGGAGTAGCTCAGTCGCTCGCGACCCGCTGCAACACCGCCGCGATGTCCTGCTCGGCTCCGGTGCCCGTGTAGGTCACCGTGCCGGTCTTGTCGACCACGACGATGTACGAGGTCGTGGGCGCCTCGTAGCCCCGCACCGCCGCGCCCCTCGCGTCGAACAGTACGGGGAACGGCAGCGGGTGCTCCGCGAGATGACGCTTGATCGAAGCCGGCGACTGGTTCACCCCGACGCCGATGGCGAGGAACCGCACTGTGCGGCCGTAGCGCGCGTGGGCCGCCTTGAGCGACGGCTCGAGCGCCTTGCACAGCGGACACCACGTCGCCCAGAACTCGAGCACCACCGGTTGGCGGCCGATGTACTGGCCCAGGTCCACGGACTTGCCATCGAGGTCCTCCACGGCCACGACCGGCGCCTTCGTGCCGACCGCCAGGCCGACGTCCTGCGCGCCCAGCGGCGACGCCGCGGCCAGTGCCAACGTGGCCCCGACACGCAACATGTATCGCATCACCACACCATCCCCGCTTGAATGAAGTAGTACTCCGCCATGCCCAGCAGGATCACGCCCGCGGCCTTCTTGATCCACACCATCCACGCGCCCGCCCGCGGCAGCGCCGCCAGCGTTCCCGAAAACAACCCGACGACGACCAGCAGGGCGGTCATGCCGAGCGAGAACACGAACAGGTACGTGAACCCCAGCACTCCGCTGCGCGTGGTGGCCACCCACGTCAGCACGGCGGCGAACGCCGGGGCCCCGCACGGCGCCGCCACAATTCCCGAGGTCGCCCCGAGCAGGAACACGCCGGCGTACGAGCCCCCCGAGACCCGCCCGGCCCACTGCATAAGGCGCTGCGGCGCCGCGACCGGGAACACATCCAGCATGCCAAGGCCGAAGAGGAGTAGTAGGTTCCCAATGACCAAGCGGGCCCAGGGGTTCGCGCTCACGGTCCCGAACAGCGAGCCCGTGAGGCCGGCGAGGAGGCCGAGGATCGCGTAGAACAGCGCGAGGCCGGCGGCGTAGGTGAGGGTGAGTCTGGTCGTGCGGGCCCGCGACGGCGAACCCGCGCTCGCCCCCGAAATGATTCCGGCGGTGATCGGGATCATCGGATAGATGCACGGGGTCAGGCTCGTGACGAGTCCGGCCCCGAACAGCGACACCAGCGCGACCAGTGGATGGTGGCTCAGGGTGTCCGCGAGGCCCGCAGTCATCCAGCACGGTCGCGCGTGTTCATACGGGCAATGTAGCGTCCCCGCGGGCAAGGGAGCGTCCCCCGACGCGTAGGGGCGCAGCATGCTGCGCCCCTACACTACCGCCCTGCGCCCCTACCTTGCGATCGACCCTACACGGTGCGATCGACCCTACACGGTCCAACCCGCGCGATAGCGCACGTACTCGGCGGGTACCTTGGTGTTCGCGACCTCGCCCGAGTGCGGGTCGATCTCGAGCACCTGGGCCGTGCGCAGCGCCAGGTTGCCGAGCAGCACCATCTCGGTGAGCGGCCCGGCGTGGTCGGGGAAGTTCGAGCCCGCGGGGGTTCCACCCTTGCACGCCGCGATCCACTCGGCGTACACGCTCTCCAGGCGCGGGTACTTCTGCGCCGGCGGGTGAGCGGTGATCTCCGCCTGGCGGGCCTCGTCGAGCAGGCGCGGGTCCTCGCCGTAGATCCCGGCCACGAGCTTGCCCTCGTCGCCGATCCACAGCTGGCCGCTCGTATCGAACGGCCACAGCGCCGGGTCCGTGACTTCCTTGGGGCGCGGCGGGTACAGGCTGCCGTCGCGCCACACCACCTTGACCTCGGGGCGATTGCCCTTGGCGGCGAAGGTGTACGTGATGCGCGAAACCGCCGGCGCGGTCTCGCCGAACAGCTTGGTCGATTCGGGCTCGATGCGCGTGGGGTAACCCAGCCCGAGGGTCCAGAACGACGCGTCCATCGAGTGGCAGGCGATGTCGCCCAGCGCGCCGGTGCCGAAATCCCACCAGCCGCGCCATTTGAACGGTGCATATGCGGGGTTGTACGGGCGCGCGGGCGCCGGACCGAGCCACAGGTCCCAGTCGATCCAGGGCGGCGTGTAGTACTCCTCGAGCGGCCGCTCGACCGCCTGCGGCCAGATCGGCCGGTTGGTCCACAGTTGGATCTCGCGCACCGTGCCGATAGCGCCCGCCTCGACCCACTCGCGAATCTGGCGCGTGCCTTCGCCGGCGTGCCCCTGGTTCCCCATCTGGGTGGCGACCTTGGTCTTGCGCGCGGTCTCGACCAGCTGGCGCACCTCCCACAGCGTACGCGCCAGCGGTTTCTGAATGCGGGTGTGCTTGCCCAGCTTCATCGCCATCATCCCGGCCACCGCGTGCACGTGATCGGGCGTCGAGACGGTGACGGCGTCGATGTTCTTCGCCTCCTTCTCGAGCAGCACGCGAAAATCCTTGAAGCGTTTGGCTTTGGGGAAGGCGGCGAACGACTGTGCGGCCTGGTGCTCGTCCACGTCGCACAGCGCGTAGATGTTCTCCGTCTTCCCCACGCCCTTCACGTCGTTCGCGCCCATCCCGCCCACGCCGATACAGGCGATGTTGAGCTTGTCGCTTGGAGCGCGGTACCCCCCGCCCAGGACGTGGCGGGGGACGATGGTGAACGCGACGCCGGCGCCCACGTCGCCGACGAATTTCCGTCTGGAGATGCGTTTTCGAGCCATGACGAGACCTCCTTAATCGGCCGCCGCCGGCTCGCGCGCAGGCGCGGCGTCGGGGCGGAACAGCGCGGCGAAGAGCACCAGGACGATCGCAGCGAACGCGGCGGGGAGCAGCCAGAAGCTCAGCCATTGCTGCCGGGTGAGGCCCGCTGCTGCGCCCAGGAATCGATTGTAGACCTGGCCGGAGACCCAGGCGCCGATGAGCATGCCGACGCCGTACGTCACCAACACCAGGAACCCCTGCGCCTGGCCGCGGACCGCAGGCGTGGACTTTTTGTCGACGTAGATCTGCCCGGTGACGAAGAAGAAGTCGTAGCACACACCGTGGAGCAGAATCCCCAGGACGATCAGCCAAAACAGCGAAGCGGGGGCAGCGAGCGCGAACAGCGCATAGCGGAGCGCCCAGGCGCCCATCCCGACCAGCAACATGCGCTTCACGCCGAGCCGCGCAAACATCAGCGGCATCGCCAGCATGAACAGCATCTCGGACATCTGGCCGAGCGTCATCAGGGAGGATGGATTGGGCAGCGCACCGGTCACGACGTTCGTGGTCTGCAGGTCGTAGACCGCCACCTTGGCGAAGATCGGCGCGTAGGTGTAGTACACGGCCAGGGGAATGCAGATCAGGAACGAACAGATGATGAACACGTAGAACGGCGGGCTGCCGAGCTCTTTGAGCGCGTCCACCCCGATGATACTCTGCACCGAAACCCGCCGGCCTGCCGCGGGCGGGGGCGTGTGGGGCAAGCTGAAGCTGTAGAGACCGAGCAGGAGACTCGCCGTGCCGGTGGTGTAGAGCGGCAACGGTGTCGTATCTGGCAGCAGACCCCCCGTGAAGCGGCTCAACACGAAGCCGATGAAGAGACCGGCGACGATCCAGCCGATCGTGCCGAACACGCGAATCAGGGGAAACTGCCGCTCCTGGTCCTCGATGTGGTGAAACGCCAGCGAATTCGCCAACCCGAGGGTCGGCATGTAGCACAGGTTATAGAGGAGGAGCAGCAGGACGAACAGTCCCGAGGCGCCGGTGGCTCCCGGCACGAGGACCATGATCGCACCACCAACCAGGTGCAGGACGCCGAGCACTTTTTCCGTAGCAAAGAACCGATCCGCGATCAGCCCGAGGAAGAACGGCGCCACGATAGCGGCGATGGGGTTCACGGTATAGGGCAAGTACGCCAGCTTGGCCATGCCGTGCGCCGACATGTAGTTGCCGACCGTGGTGTACCACGCACCCCAGATGAAGAACTGCAGGAACATCAACGTCGAGAGCCGAGCGCGGACGCTCACGGCAACACCCGGATCTTGATATTGCGGAACGCCACGCGGAACTCGTGCTCTTGCAGCCCGATGTAGCCCTCGGCATTACGGCCGTAGCGCGGGTGGGTGGCGAACTTGCTCGCTTTGACCTTCGCCTCCCAGTCCGGGCTGCCCAGCTCGTACTCGACGACCTTGACGCCGTTGAGCCAATGCTCGACGTGGTTGCCGTTCACGATCAGACGCACCGCATTCCACTGACCCGCCGGCTTCACGACGCCCGCCGGCGAGGGATACAGCCCGTAGTCGGAACCGGCCGCGGTCAGGCGCGACTGGCCGTCGGCGTGCCCGGCGTCGTCGAGGACCTGCATCTCCGGAGCGCTCCAATAGATGGCGTCGTCGGCAGTGTCCTCGCTCACGCGGTAAAAGATGCCGCTGTTGCCTTTCGGGGAGACGTTCCATTCGAGCGTGAGCTCGAAGTTCTTGAACTTCTCCGTGGTGATGATGTCCGCAGCCGGCCGCACCCGTGTGAGCGCACCCTCCCTGACTCCCCACCCTGACGGGATCGTGTCCATCTTCCATCCCCGCCAGCCGGTGGTGCTGTGGCCGTCGAACAAGAGGCGCCACCCTGCGGCGCGCTCTTCGGGGGTTAGGATGTTGAGCCGCTCGGTCGCACTACCGGTTGCCGCTTGCGCGAGGGCCATCCGCGGCGCGGCGACTGCGGTCAGCGCCAGTGTGAGACCGCTCGCGAGCGCAGTCACCAGCCTTGCGTGTGTCACGGTGTGTCTCCTGTAGAAACGAGGTTCAACACTACCACCCGTACGTGGAATGGGAAGTTCAAGCGGCGCGCCTTGCGTTGCGCCGGCGCGACGGGGCTCAGTCGGGCATGCCCGCCACTTCCTTGAGTCGGGTCTCCACGGCGCGCCGGGCCCGCTCGCTGCGGGTGATGACGAGGACGGCGTCGTCCCCAGCGACCGTCCCGATGATCTCCGTCCAGCCGGCGGCGTCGAGCGCGAGTCCGAGCGCCTGGGCGCTCCCCGCCGGTGTCTTCAGCACGAGCAATGGGCCGACCCCGTCCAGCGACACGAGCGTCGTGGGCAGGAGCTGCTGCAGCTGCGGCCGGATCGCGCCCCCGGTCTCGGGCGGCGGAGCATAGTGCGAGCCGCCGTCCGGCGCCGCGACCTTGGCGAGCCCCAGATCACGGATGTCGCGCGACAGCGTGGCCTGGGTGACGTCGAAGCCCTCGCCCTTGAGGAGCTCACGCAGCTGCTCCTGGCTCGCGACGGTCTGCGAGCGGACGATCTTCAAGATCGCCGCGTGACGCTGCGTTTTCATTGGGCGGGAATGTAGCCGCGAACAGGGCGGCCGGCGACGACGGTCAAGAGAGCGGCCGAGGGCGGCAAAGGGCGGGAGAGGGCGGCAGAGGGAAAAACCGCGAGATCCGCTTGCTTCCCCACGTCCAGCGAGCCGATCTCGCTGTCGAGCCCGAGCGCTCGCGCCCCCTCGATGGTCAGGAGCCGCAACGCGTCCTCCCCGTCCAAACCGGCGGCCGCCGCCTCGGCCCACACGTTGACGTCGCCCGCGCTCACTACCGAGTCGGTGCCAAGCCCGACCGGGATCCCGGCGGCGCGGAACGCCGCGAGCGGCGCCGCGCCGTGCCCGTGCGCCCGGTTGGAGCGGGGACAGGCGGCCACCGCGCCACCCGAGTCTCGGAGAATTGCGATGTCCCGTTCGTCCACTTGGACACAGTGGATGAAGAGCCACCCCGTCGCACGTTCCAAGACGCCGAGTTCCAAGAGATACTGCACTGGCGAGCAATGACGCGCCTGCACGGGAATGCCGCGGGCTCGTAGCGCCTCGGCGAACGACCCTGCCCCGTCGCGCACCAGGGCCGTCTCCTCGCGCGACTCGGCCAGATGCACGGCGAGTGGCAGACCTTCGCGCCGCGCGAGCTCGGCCACGGCCCGATACAGCGGGTCGCTGACGGTGTAGGGCGCGTGCGGCGAGACGCCCAGCCGCGAGCGGCTGGTGGCGACGGGAGCGAGGCGGACCACGGCAGCCTGCAGCTCGGTGAGGCTCGCCGCGCGGTGCGCTGGATCGGGGCCGAACACTTCCTGGTAATAGATGCCGCGCGCGCCAAGGCGGGCGAGCGCGCGCAAGGGCGCCCCGGTACTCCCCGTGTCCGCGACGCAGGTAACGCCCGCCGTCCAGCAGTCCCGCACCCCCTGCTCGGCCGAGTGATCGAACTCCTCGGGCGTCGTCGCGTCTTTCAAGGACCGGATCGTTCGGATCCAGCGCGAGAACTCGCGCTCCGGATTGCGGCCGGCGAGGTGGGTAAGCTCGAGGTGGGTATGGGTGTTGACGAGCCCCGGGACCAGCACGGCGTCGGGGAACTCGACGCGGCGCGCTCCCGGGGGATCGGGCACCTGGGCGTGGGCGCCGACGGCGGCGATCCGGCCGTCGTCCGCAACGAGAACGGCGCCGTCCGTAATGGGCGGCGCCGTGACGGGGTGCACGAACTGGGCACGGATCCGCAACATCAGGGGCTCGGGATTTGGGACTCGGGACTCGGAGGGTGCTGGACGCACGCCCGAGCCCCTAATCCCGAGTCCCGAGTCCCCTCTCTCACGGCGAGATCCCGGTGCCGAATGGTGCGTGCACCGGGCAAGCCTGCGTCGGTTCGGTGCCGGGATAGAACCAGTCCCAGTGCCGCACTTCCTGGGGGCAGAATAAGGTCGCGAGATAGCCGTTCGACCAATCCACTTCGCGGGTGACCAGCGAGTCGGGGCGCTCCCAGTCGGGAGGCGGCGGCCGGCGGTCGTACACGTCGCGCATGAACGCGGTCCAGGCGGGCGCCACGATGCGCCCGCCGCCCGCGTTGTGCTCGAGAATGCGCTGCTGGATGTCGTAGCCGACCCAGATCCCGGTCACGAGCTCGGGGGTGTAGCCGATGAACCAGGCGTCGGTGTAGTCGTCGGTGGTGCCGGTCTTGCCGGCCGCGGGATAGGTGAAGCCGCCCTTCCAAACGGCGGTGAATGCCGTGCCGCGGCGGATCACATCCTTCATCATGTCGACCATGAGCCAGGCGTGCGACGAGTCGATCACGGTCTGACGACGGATCGCGGGCTGCCACAGGATGTTCCCCTGACGGTCTTCGACGCGCAGGATGCCCACCGGCTCGGCGCGCGTGCCGAGCGTCGCGAACGCCGTGTAGGCGTCGATGATCTCGATCGGCTTGAGGCCCCTCGCGCCGATGAGAATCGGCAGGAACGCCGGCAGCGGGG
>Ga0209471_1002304_pt1 | contig 11046 bp, 4 predicted proteins | sample GraSoiAngelo_128_FD_185885 | JGI IMG/M metagenome (GOLD analysis project Ga0209471, IMG submission 185885) | Grasslands soil microbial communities from the Angelo Coastal Reserve, California, USA - 14_0927_12_20cm (SPAdes) (version 2) | ecosystem: Environmental > Terrestrial > Soil > Grasslands ... | reverse complement strand
TCCGCGCCAGCCGCAGCGCGCGCCAAATCGCCCCGGATCACTGCACCGCGGGCGCAGATTCCGCAGCGGCTGATCTTGCGCGCCGTGCGAGTCGCGCAGCTTGCGCTCATCGGGCGTTGTGCCGCGCAGTTGACGAATCACTTCCGACTACTTCCAACATGAGCGTGCGTTCAGTAAAGATGCAGGCGTCGCAGTCACGCGTCACAGTTTCCGAAGAAAGTTACAGCGGCGACGCGAATTCAGCGACTGCAGTTGGCGACAGCCGTGTCGGTGGCCCGAGACAGGGTTACCAACGCGCGGATCATGTGTATTGTCGCCTCCCGCGCCTGACTGCACTTCGGGTCAGTGATCGCGTAGTTGGGGGGTCTTATCATTTCTTTTGCTTGGTGGCCGAAGCGTCGGCGGGGACTGCTGCAACTCTCGTGGCTCTTCGCCCATGGCATGACGCGTGACTCGCTCGCGCGGCAGCGCGATCGCTGCGGTGCGCGCGCGCTCGCGGCGCTGCTGCTGCTGGCGCTGGCTTCACAGGGGCACGCCGCGCAGAACCGCCCGAACTTCGACCATCTGACGACCGGCTTCGAGCTCATCGGCCAGCACCGCGACCTGCCCTGCGAGTCCTGTCACGCCAACGCCATATTCCAGGGCACGCCGAGAGATTGCGCCGCCTGTCACGGCATCGGCACCGCCGTGCGCGCCACCGCCAAGCCTGCCAACCACATCCTCTCGACCGACCAGTGCGCCAGCTGCCATACGTCCATCGCCTGGACCCCGGCGGTCAACTTCGACCACACCCAGGTGCGCGGCAGCTGCTCGACCTGCCACAACGGCGTGCAGGCACAGGGCAAGGGGCCCACGCACATCGTCACCGACCTGGAGTGCGATGCCTGCCATACGACGCTCAGCTGGGGCGGCGCGGTGTTCACCCACCTGGGTGTAACCAGCAACTGCGCCAGCTGCCACAACGGTGTGTCGGCGACCGGCATGCCGCCGACCCACATCCCGGTCGGCACGCCCCCGACCCCGTGCGAGGGCTGTCACTCGACCACCAACTTCACGACCTGGGCCGGAACAAAGATCAACCATCTGGCCGTGACGGCGCTCACCTGCGCGAGCTGCCATGAAACGGCGGCCTTCCTCGGGATGCACCCGAGCACCAACACCACGGCGAATGATTCGCGTCCCAACGCGACGCTCGACGCGAATCACCCGAAGAGCGGTGATTGCAGCACGTGCCATGACACGGTCACCTTCGCCGGGGCGGCGGCAAGGCCCGCGAACCACATTCCGACCAATGCGCCGTGCTCCCAGTGCCACCTGACCGCGGGCAGCTACGCGTCGTACTCCGTCACCGGCACGCACCAGGGTGTGACCGGGTGTCTCAGCTGTCACGGCTCGACGGTCGCCGGCACTTTCGCCAACGTCACGATTGTCAGCACACCCAGCAATCACATTCCGATCGGCAGCGCGGATTGCAACGGCTCGGGCTGTCACAGCACGACGAATGTGAATGCCGGTGGCTTCAAGCTCGGCACCGCGAGCATCACCAGTCCCACGCTCAGCGTCGCGGGCCATGCGACGGTGGCGGGCACGACCTGCATGACCTGTCACGAGTCCGCGCCCTACATCGGGATGCTCGCCAGCAGTGCGACTACGGCCGCAGACTCGCGTCCGACCGCGTTCGACAAGAGCCATCCCACGATCGGCGACTGCAGCGGCTGTCACTCCCCGACACCCACCTTTGCCACCAATCAGACGGCCAACGCCCTGCCCGCGAAGCACATTCCGACCAGTGCACCGTGCGCTCAGTGCCACACGACCGCGGGCAACTACGCGCTCTACTCTTCCCCCGGCACGCACCAGGGTGTGACCGGGTGCCTGACCTGTCACGGCTCGACGGTGAACACGACGTTCCTCAACGTCACCCCGGTCACGACGCCCGCCAATCACATCCCGATCGGCGCCCTCGATTGCAACGGCTCGGGCTGTCACGCCTCGGGTAACGTGAACCCAGGAGGGGGCGGCTTCATCCTCGGCACGGCGAGCATCTCAAATCCCACCCTCAGCGCGGCGGGTCACACGACCGTGGCGGCGGTGGGTGCCTGCATGACCTGTCACGAGACCGCGCTCTACATCGGGATGCAGGCCAGCAGCGCGACTACGGCCGGAGACTCGCGTCCGACCGCGCTCGACAAACTTCATCCGATCAATGGCGATTGCGCGACCTGTCACACTACGATACCGACTTTTCTCAGCGACGTGACCGCAGGCGGCAAACCCGCGAATCACATTCCGACCAGCGCGGCCTGTGCGCAGTGCCACACCACCGCGGGCAATTACGCCGCCTACTCGGTCAGCGGTACCCACCAGGGCGTGACGGGCTGCCTCACCTGCCACGGCTCGACCGTCGCCGGGACCTTCGCCAACGTCACGATCGTCAGTACCCCCGCCAATCACATCCCGATCGGCAGCCTCGACTGCAACGGTTCGGGCTGCCACAGCACCCAGAATGTGAACGCCGGTGGTTTCAAGCTCGGCACCGCGAACATCTCGAATCCCACACTCACCGTCGCCGGCCATGCGACGGTGGCGGCGGCGGTGGCCGCGTGCGCGACCTGTCACGAGAGCGCGTCCTACATGGGGATGACCCCGAGCACGGCGCTCCCCGGAGGAGACTCTCGACCGGGCGCGTACGACTCCAAGCATCCGACCACTGGCGACTGCGGCAACTGCCACGTGACGACACCCACGTTCGCAACAGATCTGCTCCCCACAGCCCCGAAGCCCTCGAATCACATTCCCACAACCGCCGTGTGTGCGCAGTGCCACACGACGACGGGCAACTTCGCGGTTTACTCCGTCACCGGTACTCACCAGGGTGTGACCGGGTGTCTGAGCTGCCATGGCCCGACGGTCGGGCCCTTCGTCAACGTGACCCTCGTCACCACGCCCAGTAATCACATGCCGATCGGCACGCTCGATTGCAACGGCTCGGGCTGCCACACCACGACCAATGTGAACACCGGTGGCTTCAGGCTCGGGACGGCGAGCATCTCGAATCCAACGCTCACGGTCGCCGGCCACGCCACGGTGGCGGCGGCGGTCAGCGGCTGCATGACCTGTCATGAGAGCGCGTCCTACGCCGGCATGATGGCCAGCACCTCAACCACGGCCGGAGATTCACGTCCGACCGCGTTCGACAAGAACCATCCCACGGGCGGGGACTGCAACGGCTGCCATACCACGACACCCACCTTCGCGACCGACCAGACCGGTAACGCCAAGCCCGCGAACCACATTCCGACCAGCGCCCCGTGCGCGCAGTGCCACACGACCGCGGGCAATAACGCGCTCTACTCGGTCACGGGCACGCACCAGGGCGTTACGGGGTGTCTCACCTGCCACGGTTCAACGGTGGCGACGACCTTCGCCAACATCACCCTCGTCACCAACCCGAGCAATCACATCCCGTTCGGGAGCCTGGATTGCAACGGCTCGGGCTGCCACAGCACCGGCAACGTGAACCCGGGGGGCTTCAAGCTCGGCACGGCAAGCGTCGCGAGTCCGACGCTCAGCGTCGCCGGCCACACCACGGTAGCGGCGGTGGTGGGCGCCTGCTCGACCTGTCACCAGTCCGCGCCCTACATCGGCATGCTCGTCGGCACCGCGACCACCTGGGGGGATTCGCGCCCCACCGCGTACGACAAGGCCCATCCGACCTCGGGCGAGTGCAGCACCTGCCACACGACCACGCCGACCTTTGCCAGCAATCAGACCGGCAACGCCAAGCCCGCGAATCACATTCCGACCAGCGCGCCGTGCGCCCAGTGCCACACGACCGTGGGCAATAACGCGCTCTACTCGGTCACGGGCACCCACCAGGGCGTGACCGGGTGCCTCACCTGTCACGGTTCAACAGTCGCCGGGACCTTTGCCAACGTCACGATCGTCAGCACGCCCAGCAATCACTTCCCGATCGGCGCACTCGATTGCAACGGCTCGGGCTGCCATACCACGACCAACGTCAATGCGGGCGGCTTCAGGGTCGGCGCCGCGAGCCTCGCGAGTCCGACACTTACGGTCGCCGGCCACACCACGGTAGCGGCGGCGGTGGGCGCCTGCTCGACCTGTCACGAGACCGCGCCTTACGTCGGAATGCTCGCGAGCACCGCAACCGCCTGGGGCGACTCGCGTCCCCAGGCATACGACAAGGCCCATCCGGCCAGCGGTGACTGCAACGGCTGCCACACGACCACCCCGACGTTTGCCACCAATCAGATGGGCAGCAGTGCCAAGCCGGCCACCCACATTCCCACCAACGCGGCCTGCGCCGTGTGCCACACGACCGCGGGCAACTTTGGCGCCTATGTGATGGGGGCGACCGGGCATGCGGGCATCACCAACAATTGCGCGCTGTGCCACGCCTATGGGCTGAGCTTCTACAACATGGCGTCGCCGACACTCAAGCAGCCGCCCTCCGGGCCCTCCGGACACATTCCGTCGAATCCGCCCAACGGCACCGGCAAGCTCGCCTGCGAGCTGTGCCACTCGCCGACCGTGTTCACGGCGTTCTCGGGCACGGTCATGAAGCACGCGTACGTCGTGTCGATGACGTGCATGAGCTGCCACGAAATCGGCATGCAGTGGAAGACCAACGGTGGCTTGTGGAAACGGCCGAGCGCCAACCATTACGCCGGGCGAGATTGCGGCGGATCGGGTTGTCACAGCGCGCGTGACAAGCTCGCGGTGCGGCCGCGGGCGACCGTGACGACGACCGCGTCGACCATCGCCACGAAACCTGCCACGGGCGTCACCCCCCGCACGGGTATAGGCCCCACCCCGCGCCCCGGGACGGCGACTGCTGCCGGCGCGTCCGGCGCACCGTTCAATCACGCGACGGTCGCCGGGACCGCCTGTGTCAGCTGCCACAGCACCGCGAGCGGCAGCGGCAAACCCCCGACTCACATCGCGACCACCGACGCCTGTCAGAGCTGTCACACGACGCTCGCCTGGCTGCCGGTGAGAACGGTGGATCACACCCAGGTCCGAGGCAGCTGTGTGAGCTGTCACAACGGCGTCATTGCGAGCGGCAAGCCCTCGCGCCACCTCGCCACCAGTGCCGGCTGCGAGCGCTGCCACACCACCAATGCCTGGACGCCGGCGCGCTTTGATCACGCCGCCGTCGCCGCGCATACCTGCAGCACCTGCCACAACTCCGTGCAGGCCATCGGCATGCCGCGCACCCATATCCCGACCACCCAGCAGTGCGATACCTGCCACGGCACGCTCGCCTGGAAACCGGCCAGGATCGATCACTCGGGCTTCATCAGCGGCTGCGCCGCCTGCCACAACAACGGCGGCGCCGTGGGCTTGTCCCCCGGGCATATGGTCACCCGGCTCGACTGCGCCACCTGTCACAGCTTCCCGGACTGGAGCCTCATCCGCTTCCGGCACACCAGCGCCGCCTACCCGGGCGCGCATCGCGCCGCGCTGAGCTGTACCAGCTGCCACACCTCCAATACCGATAAGGTGCCCTACCCCTCGGCGGCCAACGCCGGCACCTGCGCCGGCTGCCATGCGAAGGACTTCAAGCCCGCGGCGCATCCGAAGACCGTCAAGGGCCTCACCTACACCGCCACGGAGCTTGCCAACTGCAGCGGCGCCTGCCACGTCTACAGCGACACGACGCAGTCAACCATTACAAAGAGTCTGCCCGGACCGCATCATCGAGTATCGGATGCGACGTTCCATCGCTGAGTGCCGGCGTTACGCCCGGTGAGCGACTCGCTAGCCCGGCCCCGGCAGTCCAGGGCGAGCCACTGCGGATTATCCTGATAGCCTCTATACCGCTGCAGGCCTCCATCCCCGCCATCGGGCCGCTGGAGTGCCTCACCAGGAATTCTCCGGCGGCGGCCAATCGACCGCGACAAGCGCGCTATGCGCCAGGAGTCCATCCGGCGCTGACGTTGCGACACTTGACATCCAGGCGTTCTTCGGCTCGCGCGTCCGCGAACAAGGATTCTCGATCGCGCTCACACACCCCTCTTACGGAAAGTGCCGCTTAGGTCACGCCAAGAGTCGGGAGCGCCCGTCTACCAAGGCACCTGGCTGATACTCGGTAATCAGCTGGTGGCCAGGGCGACGATCACTGCGTTCGAGGGCAACAACAACTCGGTAATGTGCACCGGCATGCAGCTCAATGTTGACGATAAGGGTGGAGTCGGAATCAACTATGCCGTGGTGACGGGGCCGGGCCTGCCCGCTGCAGGCGTCCTGCTGTACAACTCGGGTAGCGCTAACTCCTTCAATGTGGCCGCGGGGGATCTGACCACGTACAACGGCACCAGCACCACGCAGGCAACAGTTTCCTGCAGCTACAGCAATGTGTTTGTGATGTCGGACGCGCAGATTCAAAGCATCACTACGCTGCCGGCCGTCTACACCGTGAAGCTGTACCAGGACAATGCCACGCCGGCCACTCTGAGTGACGACATTCTGGTCGCCACCTACAACCCGACGCTGCTGGCCCTTCCGTTGCAGTCGGCGGCGATGACCAGCGCGCTGTTTGCCAGCAACATCACCGCCAGCCCTACGGTGGTTTCGGCTGCGGCAACCGGCGGTACCGTGACTGTAAGCTGGACGGCGCCGACGGCCAGCGGGCTGTACGCTAACTCGCTCAATATCTATGTCTGCGATGCATCGGGCTGCCAAAACATCGACGCCAACGTGGCCTCTACTGCGACCAGTGCGATCATCACCGTCCCCACCATCCCGGGGGCGATCACTGGCGATGGTGCCACGGTAGAGTATGTCGACTCGGTATTCCGCGAGATCTGGACCAGCCCCGCTGGCGGCAATTTCTAATACGCCCAATGACCGGGCCCCTGCCGGGGCCCGGTCCCTTCCTCAGTCGGGCTGATCTGCCTGGGGCCGGACTCGAACCGGCACGGGGTCTCCCCCAAGGGATTTTCATACCACTACAGCTTTCGCTGCTGCACACATCGCGTGCATTTGTGGTCTGGACTTTACCTTTGCCGTCCCGTGATCACTCCTTGATTTTGCACACGGATTAGGCAGGGGCCGTCAAGTCTCTACACTTTCCCTGGCCGGCGTGAGACGAATGCTGAGGCGTCGACCAAGGCTTAGCTCGGTATTGCAGGCACGTGACGTCGCTACTGTTCCACCGAATTTGACCCCATTCACGCCGGCCGTTTCCGAGCCGGGTGCTCAATATTTCTTCAAGTCCCTTGCGTCTACCGATTTCGCCACCCAGGCATGGGTTGCGGCCGCAATTGTACAGAAAGGCGCTGATGCAACGCCGACTCTAGTTAGAAATAGAATTGTATAATGCTCCTAAGTATCTAAATTTGTTATAGTCTTGCAGGAGACAGCACACTGTCTAATTGCCACCCGTCATGCGCCCCAGGCGCTGCTGTTGCAACACGCGCGCGCGAACCTCGGCGGGCACGGCCGGGCGGACGGCCGCTCCTGCGCCGCCCGGCGCGGCAGCGGCCGTTGCGGCGGGCGCGACGATGGCGACAAAGGTATGCAGGACGCTGCTGCACGCCCCGGCCGCCACCACGCACGCGAGCCCGGTGATCACCCCGCGGCCGTTGATGTCGCCGCTGGCGAGGAGGTAGAGGGGCGCATCCGGTTGCACCAGGGAATTGAGGTCGTACATCACCCCGTCCTGCCACAGGAAGACCCGCGAATTGCCGTTTGCATCGAAGGAGGTCCCGGCGATCTGACCGAAGTCATTGATGCCGGTGGCCTCACTCAACACATCGCCCGGCAGCGTGTGCAGATTGCGGATGCCCCCTTCGCGGGTCCAGAGAAACGCCTGGAAGTTCGCCCTCAGCACCCCGCCGCTGACATCCCCGCTGAGATCGGAGAAGCCGGCCACGGCGCCCGCATTGTTGATCGCCATGGGAGTGTTCCAGCCGCGGCCGCCCAGGGTCGGCAGCCTCATGGGGTGGCCGTTCTCCCACAACAAGGCGTGCCGGGCACTGAAGGCGCCGACCGCATCGCCGCAATCGCCCGAGATACCGACGACCTCACCGGCGTCGTTGATCGCCGTGGCGGCGGAGGTCGAGTCACCCGGAAAGGGGGGCAGGATGCGCTGCTGACCGACCCCCGGACCCCAGAGCACCGCTTCGAACTGCAGCACCTGCGGCGGCACGCAGGTCGGATCGTGCAGCGCGGTCTCCGCCCAGCCGACCGCCTGCCCGGAGTTGTTGATGCCGGTCGCGAAGCCGTTGTTGCCGCCGAGCAGCGGCAGCTGCACGATCGTGCCGTTTCGCCACAGGAAGGGAAGACAGGTGTGCCCGTGGGTCGCGATGAAGTCCGGGTCGCAGGAGAATTTTTCCCCATTGGGATCGGGCCTCGCACTCTCCGAGATGCCGACGACGAGGCCGTGATTGTTCTTCACCGGCCATTCCACCGCGCTGTTCGCTCCCCCGAGCGTGCCCAGGTCGATGACCCTGCCGGGGCTCCACAGCGCCGCGTGCGTGGCGCCCGCGGCGGTGGTGCTCAGGCCGCCGATCCAGCCGATGTCGTTGATGCTGTTGCCCACCCCGACGGCTCCGCCCAGCGTACCGGTGTCATAAACCACGTAGGCGGGATGCGCGGGGGAAGGGTCTGTCTGCGCTCGCGCCGGCAACGCGGCGCTGCCCATGATCGTCATGCCGCACGCGAGCACTCCGAGTCCGATGTTCGCTTTCATGGTGCCTCCCGCGGCCGTGTCGGCCGTTGCATACGCGCCGCACTGTAGAGCGGGAGACCGGGGGAGCCCGGACGTTTTCGGACGCCCAAGGCGGGAGATTCAGGTCCGAAAATGGCGGGTCGCGGGGGGCGGCCTCAGGCGCTCTTGAGCAGTTCGGCGATGGCCGTGAAGGCGCGCTCCCGGGCCACGTCCGCGGCGCTGGCGTGGTTCTTGTTGCGCAGGCGCGTGCTGGCGCCGGCGCTCAGCAGCCGCTGCACCAGCGCCGCATTGCCGTTGCGGCTGGCGATGATGAGAGCGGTGTCACCGAACTCGTTCTGCGTGTCCTTATCGGCGTGCCGGGCGAGCAGCTTCTCGACGACCTCCACGGCGCCCGCGTTCACCGCGAGCAGCAGCGCGGTGTCGCCGCGCGCGGTGCGCGCCTCGAGCCGCGGGCCCTTTTCGAGCATGAGATCCACGATCGCTGTGGCCCCGGCAGCGCAGGCCGCCGCAAACGCGCTCTCCCCGGCGGCATCGGCGTGGTCGACGCTGGCACCGTGCTCCAGGAGCAGGCGGACGGCCTCGAGCTTGCCCGCATGGGCCGCATACCACAACGCCGTGCGACCCGCCTTGTCCACGCCTTCGGTGGCGGCGCCCACGTCGAGCAGCCGCCGCAGCGACTCCAAGTCGGCGGTCTGCGCGACCAGCATCAGCGCGCTGGTGCCGTGCTCGTCACGCACATCGGGCTGCGCGTGCACCGCGAGCAGCGCGCGCAGGATGCCGCCGTGCCCGGCCTTGGCGGCCGCGACTACCGGCGGCTCGGGATCCCAGCGACTGTCCGGCGAGACCCCGTGCGCCAGCATGCTGAGGACGATGTCTTCCCGGCCGACGCGTACCGCGTCGAGCAGCGCCGAGTTGCCGCGCCGGTCGGGGCGCGTGGCCTTGGCCCCCGCGGCGAGCAGCGCCTCTATCGACGAAGGGGTGCCGGCGAGCACTGCCACGGTCAGGATCGGCAGGCCGTCGGGCGTGGTGGCATTCGGATTCGCGCCGTGTTGCAGCAGCGCGTGCAGCAGCTCCGGGGTGTCACGACTGGCCCCGACCGCCAGATCCGGCCATCCGGCGTACAGATCGCGCTGGGCTCTCTGCACGGCGGTCGGCCGGCTCTCGGACACGATCGCGCTGCGGTGCAGGGCAGTCGCACCCTTCTCGCGCAAGCGCGCGACGATGTCGGCGGCGCCTCTGACCTCGGCAAAGTCGAGGGCCGACCAGTCCTGCACGTCGCGCGGCGCGACGCTCGCTCCGGCGGCGAGCAGACGATCGACCACGGCCAGTCGGCCGCTCATGGCGGCGTGCATCAACGCCGTGTTGCGGTTTCGATCCGCCGCATCGATCTTGGGGTGCGCCGCGAGCAAGGCTTCCACGGCCGCCAGCTCGCCCGCACGCGCCGCCAGCATCAGCGGCGTCATGCCATGCTCATCGGCAGCGTCAACCGCTGCGCCGCGCCGAATGAGCAGCGTCACCGCCGGCGCCGAGCCCGCCTCGGCGGCGCGCGCCAGCGCGCCACGCCCGAACTCGTCGCGTGCCGACACCAGCGCCGGGTCCGCGAGGATCTCGAGGCTCGGCACGTCACCGTCGGTAGCGGCAAGCCATAGCGCGTCGCGTCTCACCCCCGGGTCTTTCAGCTGCGCAGCCGGCAGCAGACTCGACGGTGGCCCCTGCTGCGCCGCGGCCGCTCCTGGCGGTGCGGTCGGAGCGCTGAAGCCAAGTTGGCGCGCGCGCGCCAGCCAGTGCTCCGCGGCTTGGCTGTCGGGCGGGTCGGATTCGGCGAACAGGTTCGCCAGGCTGAATGCGGCGCGCGCATTGCCCTGGCCGGCGGACTTCTCGAGCCAGCCCCTGGCCTGCGCCGGATCGCGCGGTCCGTTCACCCCGTTGAGGTAGAACACCGCCAGCATGTACTGCGCGTCGGCGTTGCCGGCGCCCGCCAGCTTCTGCAGCGCCGTCGCGGCTTCGGCGAATTTCTTGAGGCGGATGGAGGTCTTCACGCCCTCGAGCGGATCCGGTCGTGAGAACTGTCGTGGCGCCGCCAGCGCCGTGCCTACCGCCAGCGCCGCGCCCACCGCCAGCACGCCCAGTAAGGGAAGCAGTGCCGGCCTACGCCGTGCCACGTTTCGTTTCAACCGTGATTCCCACACGCTTCAGAAAATCCGAAGGCAATACCCCGCCCGCGCTCACGATGACCGCGTCGTTGCGGACCTTGGAGACCCCGCCATCGGCCTCAATCGCCACCGACTCCGCCTCGATCTGCTTCACGCTGGATTTCATCATGACCTTAAGAATACCGCCCTTCGCGG
>Ga0209471_1002299_pt1 | contig 11065 bp, 9 predicted proteins | sample GraSoiAngelo_128_FD_185885 | JGI IMG/M metagenome (GOLD analysis project Ga0209471, IMG submission 185885) | Grasslands soil microbial communities from the Angelo Coastal Reserve, California, USA - 14_0927_12_20cm (SPAdes) (version 2) | ecosystem: Environmental > Terrestrial > Soil > Grasslands ... | reverse complement strand
GAATCGGTGGCCGGCGTTTTGGGGCGCTCACCATGCGGACAGCCGGTTGCCGTTCCGCAAGAGGCGGCGCGATCGTCACGGACGGAAGTCTGAGCTTATGACTCCTCTTTGGAAGCTTCCTCTTTCCCGCGGCGGGCGAGCTCGGCGACCACCGTCGGGTCGGCGAGGGTCGTGGTGTCGCCGAGCGGCCGGTTCTCGGACACGTCGCGGAGCAGGCGCCGCATGATCTTGCCCGAACGGGTCTTGGGCAGCTCCGGCGTGAAGACGATGTTGGCCGGGGCGGCGAACTTGCCGATCACCTTTCCGACGTGCTCCCGCAGCTCCTTGAGCATCGCCGGCGACCCCTCTTTGCCGCCCTTGAGCGTGACGAAGGCGACGATCGCCTGCCCCGTCTGGGGATCGTTGCGGCCGGCCACGGCTGCCTCCGCGACCGCCGGATGGCTGACCAGCGCGCTCTCGATCTCGATCGTCGAGATGCGGTGTCCGGAGACGTTCATCACATCGTCGACGCGGCCGAGCAGCCAGAAGTCGCCGTCCTCGTCGACTCGGGCGCCGTCGCCGACGAAGTAGATGTCCTTCCAACGGCTCCAATAGGTTTCCTGGTAGCGCTCTGGATCGCCGTAGATACCGCGCAGCATCGCAGGCCACGGTTTGCGGATGACGAGGTAGCCGCCGCCCCCCGGCGGCACGGTCTCGCCCTGGTTGTTGAATACCGCGGCGTCGATCGTCGGGAAGGGCTGCGTCGCCGACCCGGGCTTGAGCGTAGTTATGCCCGGCAGCGGACTGATCAGGATCATCCCGGTCTCCGTCTGCCACCACGTATCGACCACCGGCGTCCGGTTGCCGCCGACGTGCTCGCGATACCAGACCCACGCCTCCGGGTTGATCGGCTCGCCCACCGTCCCCAGCACGCGCAGCGAGCTCAGGTCGTGGTTCTGGGCGTACTCCGGTCCCCACTTCATGTGGGTGCGGATGGTCGTCGGCGCCGTGTAGAGGATGTCGGGCTTGTAGCGCTCGATGATCTTCCACCAGCGATCTTTGTCCGGAAAGTCCGGCGTGCCTTCGTAGATGATCCCGGTGGTCCCGTTGGCGAGCGGGCCGAACACGATGTAGCTGTGCCCGGTGACCCATCCGATGTCCGCCGCGCACCAGTAAACGGAGTCCGGCTTGACGTCGAAGATGTAGTGATGCGTGGTCGCGACGCCGACCAGGTAGCCGGCCGTCGTGTGGATGATGCCCTTGGGCTTGGCCGTAGTGCCGCTGGTGTAGAGCAGGTACAGCAGGTCCTCTGAATCCATCGGCTCGCAAGGGCACGAGGCCGGGTCGTCGGACATGTCCTTCAACACGTCGTGCGCCCATAGGTCGCGGCCCGGCTGCATGGCCACGTCGCCGCCGGTGCGCCTCACGACCAGGCACTGCTTGACCGTGGGCGAATCGGCCAGCGCGGCGTCGGCGTTCACCTTCAGCGGGACCCTGTTGCCGCGGCGCCAGCCTTCGTCCTGCGTGATCATGAGCTCGCACTGCATGTCGTTCATGCGGTCGGACAAAGCCTCGCCGCTGAAACCGCCGAACACGACGGTGAAGGGCGCACCCAGGCGGGTGCACGCCAGCATCGCGATCGGAAGCTCGGGAACCATGCCCATGTAGATGCCGACATGCGTGCCTTTCTTCACGCCGAGCTTCTTCAGGCCGTTGGCGAAGCGAACCACGTCGCGCTGCAGCCGGCCGAAGGTGATCTCACGACGGTCGTTCTCGGGCTCGCCTTCCCAGAAATAGGCGACCTTGTCCCTCAGGCCTGAATCGACGTGCCGGTCGACGCAGTTGTAGCAGACGTTGAGCTTGCCGCCGAGATACCACTTGGCATACGGCGGCTTCCATTCGTAGAGCTCACTCCAGGGCTCGAAAAACGCGATGCGCTTGGCTTCCTCGGTCCAGAACTCGTCGAAAGCCCTGCCGTAGATGTCCGGTCTGGCATTGGCCTGCCGGCTGAACTCGGGGTCCGGCTTATAGCGGCGCTTTTCGACCTGGAGGGTCTCGATCGCGTGCTCAGTCGACCTCTCAACTCCCATGCGGCTCCTACGAATCGTATTCCGATTGATTTTCCGTCTTCAAATCCGGCAAGGCGGCTTCAGGGCCGCGTGGACAGGCTACCCTTGAGCCCGGGCGGGGACGTCGGGGGATCGATTCGCCCCTGCCTGAAGGGAAGGAAACGGATGCAGCCAGGCATTGTCGGCCTGAGGGGGGCGATCGCCGCCGCATGGGAGGAAGACCTGCGCGCCGTGCGCCAGGACAGCTTCGACGTGGGGCGAGGTCGCGAGGCGCTCTTCTTCATCCAGCGGTTCTATGGCCTGATCTCCGGTTTGCGGCCGCAGATCCAGCGGGCGTGGGGCCCGGGCGGGCACGTGCATGTCGTCGACTCGCCCGAGCTCGGCGGGCCCGGACCACGCGTGTCGCAGTCGCGAATCCGCCTGCGCAATCACGGCGAGCTGGTGGTGGTCGAGCTGTTCTCGTACATCAATGGCACCTCGCAGCCCAATCACGAGGCAGGACTGGACCGCGAGATCCGCGTCGCGGACGTCGAGCCGCTTGTTTTTGTCACCGAGCTCTATCGCGCGGCCGTGGACTTCCTGCAGGTTGCGCTGAACCTTGACCTCTTGCTGGGCGGGTCGGCGTGGCTGTACGAGCACGTCGCGGCGAACTACTTCGTGACGACGGGGAAGTGGGCTTCGGTCGGAGAGGTATACCGGCGGGCCACCCGGGAATTCGCGGTCGCCGACAGCTTCGAGAGCGTGCTCTCCTCATTTGGGCCGAAGCCAGGAGTCGAGTCTCCGGGTGGCTCGAATGGTTCCAACGGTTCCAATGGCTCGGCGGCTGACAGCGAGGAGATGCGGTTGTCGATCGAGCAGCTGCAGCGATTCCTCGAGACACAGGCCGACCTGGACAACTTCCTGCGCGTGGTCCAGGTCGCGGTCGCCGCCGACCAGGAGGACCGACCGGTCACCAGCACGGAGATCGCGGACTCGCTCGGCCTCGACTCACTCGCCGTGACCAAGCTCGGCCGCCTGCTGACCGAGTCGCCGGACGTTTGTCGCGAGGGAGAGTTCGAGCCGGACTACGACTCGTGGGCTTTCCTGCCTTCGTACAACGTGCACTTCTTTCGCCGTGTCCATGCCGTGGACGATTTCCTGGTTGTCGAAGCCACCCTTGTGCCGCGGGCGGCCGTCGAGGGCACGACCACGACGTCGCCGGGCACGGCGTTCAAGGTTGAGGAGGGGGCGTCGCTGCCGGACGGAATCGTCACGTTCTTGATGACCGACGTGGTGGAGTCGACGCCGATGTGGATCCAGAGCCGGGCCTCGATGTACCAGGCGATGCGGCGCCACGACCAGCTGCTCACGTCCGCGATCGAAGCCAACGGAGGCATCGTCTTGAAGGAGCGCGGCGAAGGCGATTCGTTCTTCGCGGTCTTCCCCCGTGCCACCGACGCGGTGGTTGCGGCCGTGGCTGAGCCGTGGCCGGACCGGTTGTCGCTCTCCGTGCGCATGGCTGTGCTGACGGGGGAGGCGGACGCCGCAGACCGCGACTACCGCTCGCCCGCGGTGAATCGGTGCGCAAAGTTGAGGCGACTCGCGGTGGGCAACCAGGTCCTGGTCTCGGAGACGACCTACTCGATCGTGGCGGACATCCTCCGCGATGACATCCGCCTGGTGTCGGTGGGGAAGCGCCGGCTCGAGGGCCATGATCGGCCCGAAGAGGTGTACGTGATGCAGCATGCGGAGGTCCGCCTCGAAGCTGAGGTGCCGCAGGCCGAGGTCCTGGCCTAAGTCCCACCCGCGTCCATGGAATAGGCGCCTCCCGGAACCGGATACCCTCATGAGGTGAGTATCTCGAGACCTCGTTCGCGCTTCCTGGAAGCGGGTTCAGTGGCGTTGGTCAGCCTGGCGGCTGCCCTATGGGCATTCGACGCCTACTTCCGCCCCGGGCTCACCAAGCAGCTCAGCTCGGGCCAGATCGTGCTCGTCGAGGACCTACTCATCAGCCTGTGTCTGGTGCCGGTGCTGGTGGTCAACGCCGCCTCACTTCGCCGCCTCAGCGGGCGCCGGTGGCTGGCCCTGGCCGCAATAGCGATCGGGCCGCAGGCGGTGGCCACTGTGCTCTTCACCAAGGCCATCGGGTACTCCTTCAGCAACCCGGCAGCGCCCAACTTCGACGTCCTGCACGAGGTCTACCTGCTTTACCTCCTGCAGCCGGTATTTGGGATCGCTTTCGCGCGCATCTTCCTTGGGGAGCGGCGCAAGCGCAGTTTCTGGCCGCTGGCCGCCATCGCCCTGGTGGGCGTTTATCTGATCGTCTTTGCGGACAATCCGGCGGCGCCGTGGCAGATCCGCCACCCCGAGCTAATGGCCGGGCTGCTTGTGCTGGTGGCTGTGATCATGTGGGCGGGTGGGACGGTTCTCGGCCGCTACGCGCTCGAGGATGTGAGCTTTCCGGTCACCACAAGCATGCGATTCGTGCTGGCTCTGCCGGTGCTGGTGGTGATCGTGCTTCTGGACAAGGGCGGGGCTGCGTTCAGCGGTTACTCGGTGACCCAGCTGCCGAGCTTCCTCGGCATTGTTCTGGTGCCCGGACTGCTCGCGATGTTGCTCTACTACCTGGCTCTGTCCAACACGCCCGCGTCGCTGGCGACCGTCGCCGAGCTCGGTTATCCGCTCGCGCTATTCCTGATCTTCTCGCTGCCGCCGCCGGTCGGACAGGGTGCGCCGCTCCGACCTGTTGAGCTCGTTGGAGCTGCGCTCCTGGTGGTGGGCGTGGTTACTCTCAACTTCCTCAAGACACGGCACATCGTCGACGTGCCGCGTGAACGCCTGGCCGGCTCTGGACACCGGCAGGTGCCCGACCCCGCGCGATCAGCCTGAGGAGATAGATCGATGGCCCGTGAATACGGCACCTCGGTAGAAACGACCGCATCGCCGGACAAGGTCTGGCGGGTCTGGTCTGACATGACAACGTGGGGCGATTGGAATCCCAACGTCTCGACCATGGAATGGCAGGGCGGATTCGTCTCCGGATCCGCCGGCGTCATGAACACCAAAGCCGGCCAGCACCACAACATGCAGCTTGTCGATGTTCAGCCGGGCCGCGGCTTTGCGCTCCTGACGAAGGTCGTTCCCGGCACGCAGTTTCGGTTCAACTGCCGCATCGAGCCCGCAGGCGCGAAGACCAAGATCAGCCAGATGGTCGAGGTCGGCGGGCCGCTGGGGCCGGTGATGGGAGGCATGCTCGGCCCGCAGGTTTCTAAGGAGTTCGGCACGCTGCTGAGCAACCTTGCCCGGAAGGCCGAGTCGACCTAGACCCGATCCGGCCTACATAGATATATAAGGACGCGACCTTAGGTGTGGCTGAGCCGTTCCTGAAACGCTGCTGAAGACCTGCGCCAGCTCACCCCGATTCCGGCGACCATCGCGAGCAGGAAGACCGCAAGCGCGAGAGCGAGGACAGAGGGTCCGATCTTGCCCGCGGCGATCGCTGAGGTGAGGGGCCCCCAGTCGACTGTTGCTGCTCCATTGAGCCAGGCGATCAAACCCGTCCCGAACGCGAGCAATGCCAGTGTCCAGCGCTTTTCGCCGTTCGACATCTGATGCATGTCGAAGCGCCGCTGGCGTGGCCTCACAGGCACGGTGGCCAACCGGGTCAGCAGCACAATCCACACGACCAGCATCACCAGTCCGATCGCCAGCGCGATCCACGGGTACGCGGTCTTGTCGATAGGTGAGAGGTCGGCTGAGCCCGCCCACGCGGCCATGGGCAGCGCCCAGATGAGGCTGGTCAGCGCGGCAAACCCAGTCCGGCCGAAGCGATCAACGAGTCCCTTCATCACGGTGCATATTTCTCCTGCAGGTATTGATCGAAGGTGATCTTGCCATCTTTGTGTTCAGGGCAGGTAAGCATTCCTTCGGCGAATTGCCGGCTGAACCTGAACGGTAGCTTGAGGTTGATGAGGCGGCGATTTCGCTTGCGCGCCTTGAGCCAGGACTCGGCGATGCTCTCGAAGTCCCGGACCTCGGGACCGCCGAAGTCGGGCAGCATGCCTGCAGGCTCTTGCAGAACGACATCGACGACGCGCTGTGCGACTTCTCTGGTGTCCACCGGCTGAAACTGCCACCTGAAGGGAATCGCCGCCACGCCGGGGAGCCGCGTGAAACCGCCGAGAACGATCTCGATCAAGTCGTGAAATTGCGTGGCGCGCAGGATCGACCACGGGACGAGGTCTTCTCGAACGATCGCCTCCGCGCGGAACTTGGTTCGGTGATACGGGTAGGTCGACTTATCGATGCCGACTATTGACACGTAGACGATGTGCTTGATGCGCGCGTCGCGGGCAGCGTTCAGGAGTCGGCGTGTTCCACCGACGTCGGCTGCCCGGCTCGCCATTGACTCCCGCGCTCCGGTCGCGGCATGGACGATGGCTTCCATTCCCATCACCGCCTTGCCCAGTCCTGTGCCGGTCTTGAGATCGCCCTGCACCGCGTGGACGTGGCCGCGAGGCTCACGGCTCAAGATGCGGGCGCGATGGCCCGACTGACGAAGCAGCATCACGACGTGGCGACCAAGCGTTCCGGTTCCGCCGGTGACCAGAACATTCATCGCCGGGATCTAATCCTTGTTGCCCAGTTTCTCTCCGAAGAAGTGCAGCACGCGGTTCCAGGAGTCATCGGCTGCTTCCTTGTTATATGAACGTCCGGTGTCATTGAAAAATGAATGATGCGCGCCCGGATAGACCTTGATGTCGTGCGAGATGCCATCGCGCGTGAGTGTCGCGTCCAGCGCGCGGCCGGCGCGCGCGGTGAAATCTTGCTCGGGGTAAGAGCCGACGACAGGACATAGGCGGCTCACGACGTCGAGCGGTCGCGGGTTCGAGGCGTAGAACGGCGCGATCGCTTTCAACCGCGAGTCGGTGCATGCCCAGGCAATCGCAAAACCGCCGCCCATGCAGAAGCCGATGGCACCCATTCGCTGCGCGTCGACCTCGTCCAGCTTGGCGAGGAACGTCAGGCCGCTCTTCAGGTCGTCGATCCCATATCGGTTGACGGAGCCGATCAGCATGCCGGCCATGTACCGCGACATACACACGGCGCGATTGCGCCCGCTGAACAGATCAACGGCGAGGGCCGCGTAACCCGCGCCGGCAAAGCGACCGGCGATGTCCCTGATGTGGTCGTTCAGGCCGTAAGCCTCGTGGATCACGACGACGCCAGGATGTGGGCCATCGCCATCTGGCAGCGCAAGATATCCGCCGCCCTTCAGAACGCTCGTCGCAATATCGCGTGTTTGCATCTTGTGATTGGGGCCAACGGAGATGGTAGCGGTGCGCGAAAGGGCGGTGAGGGCGGACGGTATCCTTTAGTCGAACCACTCGCAAGGCGTGGGCCCGTGGCGCAGTTGGGAGCGCGTCTGACTGGCAGTCAGAAGGTCAGGGGTTCGAATCCCCTCGGGTCCACCAATTCGCGAGTTGCACAAACCCGTGTCTCCAAGCGTTCTCGCTTTTATGAGAGTCGCGGGACTGCCGCTACTCGTGCTTGCATGCTGTGCAGTCATCGCAGCGCAGGGTTGTGCTCAAGATGCGAGCTCGCAAGGGCCCGATGCCGCGCCTCCAACCGGCCTCCAGCCCGCGATAGCGGTCGATGACACGTCGACCTGGCCGCAGACCGATCCGAACTCGGACCCCAACGGACCGTCGCTTGACATGATGATCACCAGGTCGATGCTGTACGCAGCCGGCTTGAAGCACGGTGTCAATCCATATCTCGTCATGGGTCTGGCCTGGCATGAGAGCGGATGGCAGCCCTCAGTCGTCTCCTCGGCGGGTGCGGTCGGGATCATGCAGGTCATGCCCTCCACGGCTGCCGCTGATGGGCCGGCGCTGCTCAATCGCAACGTCAATCTCTACGATCCGGGAGACAACATCGACATGGGAACGGCCATCATCAAGAGCAACCTCAACCGCTACAACAACGACCTGGCCAAGGCGCTCTGCGCCTATTACGCCGGCGGGGGAGCCGTCACCGAGTGGGCGAACATGAGAGCCGACTGCCGCCGCTATGTCTGGGCCGTCTACAACGCGGCGATGTTGTTCAAGGAAGGCAAGGGCCCGGTCTAGCCAGTCCCCACCGTCGACGCGCGTAAAGCGAGCTCGGGCCCCAGGATCATATGTTGTGGACCTTCGCCTCTTTTCGACGCCAGACTGAGCACGAGCCGCGCCATCTCGCGGCCCATCTCCTCGATCGGTTGCCTGACGCTGGACATCGGCGGCTGCGTCGCGGCCGCCACCGGGGAATCGTCGAAGCCGATCACCGCTACGTCGTCGGGCACCCGACGCCCAAGCACCTGCAGCGCCCACATCGCGCCGGCAGCCATCTCGTCGGATGCGGCGAACACGGCATCGATGCGATGCGTGGAGGCGAGCAATCGCTCCATGGCGACCTCGCCGCTATCGCGCCCCAAGTCCGCATGCTCCACCAGGTCGGACCGCAGGGCGGCCTTCCACATCGCTTCGCGGAATCCGTGCAGTCGATCGTCAGTTGCGTGCAAACCTCGCGGTCCACTGATGTGAGCGATTACGCGACGGCCCTGCTCGATCAGGTGCTCGGTGGCGGTCCGCCCGCCGGCGTGATTGTCAACGTCCACAAAGCTCACCTCGATCGAGCCGCGCGGCCGGCCGCCGAAAACGGTGGGGATGCCGCGGGCCTTGAGCCGCGCGGGTAAGACATCCGACTCGTGAAGCGTGAATAGCAGGACGGCGTCGACGTGGCCGCCGGCCAGGTACTGCTCGAGCCGCTGGAGGTCGGTCGGTGACTGCGGAGAAAACAAGACCATCTGCAAGCCGCTGGCCGAGAGCTCCTCGCCGACGCCGCGCAGGAGCCGCGGGAGCAGCGGGTCGAGGAACAGCCGCGACCCCGGCTCGGGCACAACGACGCCGACGGAGTCGCTGCGCCCTCCAGCCAGACTTCGGGCCGCACTGTTGGGAACGTAGCCCAGCTCGGCCGCGGCCAGTTCTACCGCCCGACGCGCTGCTTCGCTTACGGCGGGGTTGCCGCCGAAGACCCGGGACGCGGTCGCTCGCGACACGCCGGCTGCTCTCGCCACCTGATCGAGCGTCGGCTGAGTTCGTGAAACCGCTTCCATCGGCGTGCATAAGTAGACAGCGATGGCCCAGCGCGGTCAATGGAGATGTTCCCCAGCTCGAGCGGGGTCGGTCGCGAGTCCGATCACGTCCGTCTCGGGATGCGGCGACTCGGCCTTGGATCTATCGACCGAGTTTGGCCCGGCGCCATGCAGACTTCATGGCTCAAGCGAGCGACGCTGGTGCGCGCCGCCGAAGCTCTCGAACCACTACTCCCGGCGACCTCTCAAGAGGCAAGTTGTTGCGATGATCGAGTGAATCCGCCGACTTCATAACTGCACACAAAGCGCAATCGAAAACTTTCCACTTGACAGTGCCTTAAGGCGCGATGAGAATTCCCTCCTCGACCCGTCGGATGGGAGTACGGCGTGGTCAAGTCACTGGCTTCTAGACGAAGGAAGGACATTTGTCTTGTCGCGGACGCCGAGCGCCGGCGTGAGCTCGTAAAAGTGATCCCCGCCAGATCGACCCAACCCGCGCCGGAGGACGCACAGTGAAGCCCGTCCTCTGGGTCATTGGGTCCAAAGTCTCGTTCGTGGCCGCTTTCGCGGCCGCCGCAATCGCGATCCAGTCCGCCAGCCAGTTTCTCCCGAATTCCAATCCGTTTGGGCAGGTCAGCAGCGGTCCTACCGCTGCGACAACGACCTCTAACGTGCAGTCGGCCTCGATCGTCGCGTACCGCGAAGGTCCTGGAGCTGGACAACTGACGCTTCAGATGAGCCGTCCGTTCTCAGACGGCCGTGCGTCCGAGATCAGCAGCCAACTCGGTACTGACGTCGTCACGGCCTTCCCGGCATTCGGGACTTACGTGCTGGCGCTCCCGCGAATCCAGGTCACGGTCGTGGATGAGAAGTCCGCCGAGGTTTTCTTTCCGAAGCTCATCACGCACGACCAGATGCTGCAGTACCTGCGCGACAACCAACTTAGCTTTATCCGGTGGGCGCGCAACGTGGACGGCAGCGGCCGCATCGCCGAGGTCGCCATTCCGCGTATCCAGCTGCAGCTCGTAGATCCATATCTGGGGATTTTTGCGGCGCGAATTCCGCGGCATCTTGATTCGATTCGAGTTGGCGATTGGGCGAAGAGCCTCAAGATGGTTGTGGTCAGCTACGACCCCGACACGGGCGATGCACGGCTTCAGATGGCCGAGCTGGTCGGCCTCAATGAGCTCGTCGGCCGGCTACGAAGCCTGAGTGCGACAACTTCTGCGCGGGCCGCAGTTGCGCCTACACCAACGTACGGCCCGCCGAACTCCCTGCAGACGCAGCCAACGGGAACTGGTGTAACTCTGTCGTGGTTGGCCGGCGTGAATGCGACTGCGTACGCCATTTATCGGTCCAGCACCGTCGCAGGCACCTACTCCTACATCGGTCAGACGACGACCCTTACCTACGCTGACAACGCGGCAGCGGCCGGGGCGACCAGCTACTACCGCGTTATGTCAATGCATGCATGCCCAAGCAGCGGGCTTGCTGCGGGCGGCTGCGTGAGTGGCCAGCCAGCTCTAGACGCTCGCTACGTCACTGACCCCGTCTCGGTAGCTGTGCCCGCGGCGTCGGCGACAACCACCACGACGACAACTCAAGGCACCGCCACTCAACCTGCTTCGACGGCAACCTCCACTACGACTACGGCAACCACCACGACGACTGCAACAGGAACCACCGCCACTCAGACCGACTCGACCACGACCACTACGGCCACCACGACGACAACGACAACCACGACCGCACAACCGCCTCCTCCCGCACCGTCAACACAGGTCCAGGCGATCGCACAGGACGGACATGTCCAGCTGACCTGGTCTGCCGTCGCCGGCGTCGGCGCGTACCGGATTTATCGTTCCGAGCCGGGCCAACAACCCGTACTCGTGGGATCGACGTC
>Ga0209471_1002296_pt1 | contig 11072 bp, 10 predicted proteins | sample GraSoiAngelo_128_FD_185885 | JGI IMG/M metagenome (GOLD analysis project Ga0209471, IMG submission 185885) | Grasslands soil microbial communities from the Angelo Coastal Reserve, California, USA - 14_0927_12_20cm (SPAdes) (version 2) | ecosystem: Environmental > Terrestrial > Soil > Grasslands ... | reverse complement strand
TGCGACGATGAAGGGATAATGCGGCTGGCCGCCGTGGGCCACCTCCACCGAAACCTGGGGACAGGCGGCGCGTAGGCGCTGCGCGGCGTGCTGCAGGCGAGCCTCGTCCACGTCCTCGCCGCTGTAGAGGGTGAAGATCTCCGATCTCGTGAGCCGCCTCGCGGCGTCGCAGAGCGCCGTCACCTCGTCCTCTCCGTGCGCGACGACGCGGCCGTCGAGGAGCGCCATGGCCTCACCCTTGCGGACCCGCTCGCCGTCGATCGTCGCGTCGCGCACCGCGCGCGTCACCTCGATGCCGTGCGCGCGGTCCGCGACCTCGGCCATGACCTTCACGACCTCGGCAGGTTGCTTCGCGGGGTCGAACGCCACGAGCGCGGCCATCCCTTGCGCGACGTTCCGGGTCGGCACGACGTAGACGGTCGCGCTCGAGACCTTCGCGGCCTGCTGGGCGGCGAGGATCACGTTCTTGTCGTTCGGCAGCACAACCACGGTCTTCGCATTCGCCGCGGTAATCGCGGCGAGGAGCTCTTCGGTCGACGGGTTCATCGTCGGACCGCCGCGGAGCACCGAGGCGCCGAGCGACCGCGCGACCTTCGCGAAGCCTTCGCCCGGAACGACCGCGACGACTCCCACCGCCGCCGTCGGCGCACGCGGCGCGGATTCGACGACGATCCCCGTCGCCCGCTCGTGCTCCGCCGTCATGGCGTCGAGGTCCTCCACGACCACGTCGGCGATGCGCCCCGCCGTGAGCCCGATGCGGACGATCTGGTCTGGCTGGAGCGTGTGCACGTGGACCTTGAGGAGCTGTTCGTCACCGACGACGAGAACGCAGTCGGCGCCGAACTTGAGCATCTCCTCGCGCACCGCGGCGACAGCGCGCGACGGATTTTGAACGAGGAACTGGACGTCGTACGCGCCCTCCCACGACGGCGCCTCCGACACGGTCGCCGCTGAGGCCGCGGGGCGCTCGGCCGGCGCCATGCGATCGAGCGGGATCTCCTTGCCGGTGAAGCTCGACAGCACGCCTTCGAGGATGAGCTGCAGTCCGCGCGCGCCCGCGTCGACGACGCCGGCGGCGCGATTCGTGGGGTTCTCGTCGCGCGTGCGCTTCACGGTGGCCTGGGCGTCGGTCGCGATGCGATGGAACATCTCGACGACGTCGTCGGCTGGAGCCGCGGCCGACTTCTCGAAGGACGCCGTGAGGTTCAAGATCGTTCCGGGCGCCGGCGCGCTCACCGCCTCGTGGGCATATTTCCGCGCCAGCTCGGCCGCCCGCCGAACGTCCGCCACTCCGGCGATCTCTTTGCCTGCGAATGCTTCCTTCAGACCGCGGATGACCTGCGAGAGGATCACGCCGCTGTTCCCGCGCGCGCCCATGAGCGCGCCGTACGCTGCGGCGGCGCTCACCTTGTCGATCGTCGGCTCGGCGTCGCGCGCGTGCTTCACCGCGGCGCGCATGGTGTGCAGCATGTTCGTGCCGGTGTCGCCGTCCGGCACCGGGTAGACGTTGAGCGCGTTTACTTCGTCCGCACCCGCCTCAAGACGCGCCGTCGCGGCCTCAAGTGCGCGCAGCAGCGCAGCGCCATCGAATTGCCTAACGATGGTCGCGACTGTAACATTTGGGTTCACTTCCCCTGAAGGAGACCTCCTGCGATGCCACGCGCCTGCGCGATCTGCGGCAAGACCGCCGCCTACGGATACAACGTCAGCCACTCGAAGGTGCACACGCACCGTCGTTTCGACGCGAACCTGCACCCCGCCGTCATCAACGGCGTCAAGCTCCTCGTGTGCACGCGCTGCCGTCGCACGCAGACGAAGGACGCGCGCATGGCGAAGAAGAAGGAGCGGGCTCGCCGCTAGAACGAGCCTCGGCGCGACGGTACTCTCCCACCGTCGTGCAAACGCGATCCCTCTGGCAGCACGAAGATTTCCGCAAGCTCTGGATCGGCCAGACCGTATCCGAGCTGGGTTCGGTCGTCACCAGGACCGCCGTACCGCTCGTCGCCCTCCTGGTCCTGGGCGCGGGCCCATGGGAGCTCGCGGTGCTCGTCATCGTGACGAGTCTCGGCGTTCTGCTGGTCGGTCTGATCGCGGGTGCGTGGGTCGACCGGCTGCGGCGACGTCCGCTGCTCATCTGGGACGATCTCATCCGCGCCCTGTTGCTGCTTTCCATCCCAGGGGCGTACGCGCTCGGCGCTTTGCGGATCGAACAGCTCTACGTCGTCATGTTCATCGAAGCGTGCCTTGGTGCACTCTTCGACGCCGCATACCCCGCATACGTCCCGACGCTGATCGGCCGCGATCGTCTCGTCGAAGGCAACAGCAGGCTCGCGACGAGCTCGTCGATCGCGGAGATCGGCGGTCCCGGTTTCGCGGGTGCGCTCGTGCAAATCGTGAGCGCTCCGTTCGCGATCCTTGTCGACGCCGTGTCGTTCGTCGTATCGGCGGTGAGCCTCCTATTGATCCGCGCCCCGGAGCCACCCCGACCTCCGCGCGAAACGACGACGCGGATCGTGCACGAGATCGGCGAAGGACTCCGCATCGTGCGCCGTCACGCGATCATTTTTCCGCTGGCCGCGCGCTCGGTGCCCGCCCATGTCTTCGGCGCGTTCTATGGCGTGCTCTATTCGATCTACCTGCTCCGCGAGCTGCACCTCGATCCATTCCTGCTGGGCATCGTCATCTCGGCCGGAGGCGTCGGGTCCCTCGTCGGATCCCTGTTCGCATCTCGCGTCGTCAACCGGGTGGGCATCGGCCGCGCGCTCGTTGGCACGGCCATCGCTGCTTCGATGCTCGGCGTGCTCACGCCGCTGGCCCAGGGGCCGGTCGCGCTGGCTACCCTCATGGTCTTCCTCCCACAGCTCATCGGCGATGGCCTGCAAACGATCGAGGGCGTGGCGGAGCGTTCGCTGATCCAGGGCGTCATCCCCGACCGCGTCCTCGGTCGCGTGAACGCGACGCTCGACGTGGTCGCTCACGGTCTCGCCTATCCGCTCGGTGCTCTCGTGGCCGCGTTCGTCGCGGAGCAGATCGGTGCGCGCGGCGCGATCGCGATCGGATGGGCGGGCATGGCGCTCTCCATCCTCCTGCTCGTCTTCTCGCCGATCCCGGGCGTGCGCGCGGCCTCGGACTACGTGACCGCCAACCCCATCGATGGCAGTCGAACAGGCGCCATCCCATGACTCGGCGCTCTCACCCCGAGCCGGCTGCTTTTCCTTCCGCGACCTTCAGCTGACCGCAGCCCGCGGCGATGTCCTGGCCCTTGCTGATCCGGAGTGTCGCGGCGATGCCCTTCTCCTGGAGCACCTTCGTGAAGGCCTCCATCCGTTCGACGGACGGTCGCTTGAAGCCGCCTGCGCCCGGGTTGTACGGAATGAGGTTCACGTGCGCGTCCTTGGTCGGCCCGTGGCGCGTGATCGCCGCGGCGAGGGATCGCGCCGTTTCCACGGAATCGTTCACGCCGGCGAGCAAGACGTACTCGAACGTGACCCGCCGCTTCGTCCGCTTCACGTAGCGCGCGGCGGCGGCGAGGACGTCCTCGACGCCCCACTTCCTGTTGATCGGCATGATCCGCGCGCGCGTCGGATCATCCGGAGCGTGAAGCGAGACCGCGAGGTTGATGGGCAGGCCTTCGCCGCCGAGCGCGTCGATCCCCGGCACAACCCCGCACGTCGAGATCGTCAGACGCCGCGGACTGATCCCGAACTCCTCGGGATCGATCAGCGAGCGCACCGACGCGAGCGTGGCGTCGTAGTTGTTGAACGGCTCGCCCATCCCCATATAGACGACGTGAGAGACACGCTCGCCGCTCGGCGCGAGCTCGCGCTGCCAGTGCCGGATCTGGTCGACGATCTCGCCCGCCGTGAGATTCCGGACCAGACCCATTTCGCCGGTCGCGCAGAACGCGCAGGCCATGGGGCAGCCGGCCTGCGTCGAAACGCAGACCGCGTTGCGCGCGCCGTGATGGGGCATGAGCACGCTCTCGATGTGGTGCCCGTCGCGGAGCTCGAGGAGCGCCTTGCGCGTTTCACGATCCGCGCTCGCCTCTTCGCGAACCGCCTTGACGGACGACCACCGAAACGACTGCGCGAGCCCGTCGCGAAGGGATTTCGGCAGATCGGTCAGCTCGTCGAAGCCGTTCTCGGTGCCGTGCGTCGCGTGACGCCGGATCTGTTTCGCGCGGTACGGCGGCTCGCCGCGTTTGTCGAGCCACACGACGAGCTGCTCTCGCGTGAGCTCGCTGACCGCCGGCTGTTCGCGTGCCACTGTCGCTCCGGCGCCTTCGAGCCTTGACCTGTTCATCGCCTCATGATGGAACGCGCTCGTCGGGCCGTACGTCGCGTAGACCGCGCGCCCAGTCGGCTCCGCTCATCGCTCGCTTGCCCGCGGGCTTGACCTCATCGAGCCGCAGCCATCCGGCGCCCGCCGCGACCTGCGGCGCTCCAGCACGGATTTCGAACGTTCCGTGCGCCGTCCCTGGTAAGCCGGCGATCGACGCGCGGAGCACGCCGATCCGCTGACTGCGGAGTGTTACGAACGCGCCCGGGTCCGGCGTGTAGGCGCGCACTCTGCGCACGAGCTCCTCCGCCGGCCGGGCGAAGTCGAGCTCCCCCGCGGCTGGGTCGAGCTTCGGCGCAAGAGTTACCCGTTTGACGTCCTGCGGCCGCCGCACCAGCTTTCCCGCGAGGTAGCGGGCCACCTCGCGCTCGAGCAGCTCGCCGCCTAGCTTGGCGAGACGCTCCTCGAGCTCGCCTTTGGTCTCGTCGCCGATCTTCGTCCGGGTCTCCGCGAGGATCGGCCCGGCGTCGAGCTCGGCGGTTCCCTCCATCAGCGTGACGCCGGTCTCTTTGTCCCCCGCGAGGATGGCGTGCGCGATCGGCGCGGCGCCGCGCCACCTGGGAAGAAGCGACGCATGGACGTTGAGCGCGCGCCCGCTCACCGCGCCGAGCAGCGATTTCGGGATCTTGTTCCCGTACGCCGACCACACGAGGAGCTCGGGACGGAGCGCGAGAAGCGCCGCGATTTCCTTCTCGTCGAGACGCGCCGGCTGCCGCACCGCGAATCCCAGCGCGCGCGCAGCATCCTTCACCGCGGGCTCGCGCACCACGCCGCGCGAGGCGGGACGGTCGGGCTGCGTCACCACTCCCACGACCTGGATGACCCCGTCCTCAGCGAGACGGGCGAGCGCCTCCAGCGAGGGAACGGCGAACGCAGGCGTGCCCAGGAACAGAGCGCGCTGTGCTAGGCGGAAACCCGTTCCTCCTCTTCGGGCTCGACCGTGTGGAGGTCCTCACGGGATCGGAGCCGATCGACGTACAGGATGCCGTTCAGATGATCGGTCTCGTGAAGAATGCACTGAGCACCGAACTCCTCGCCCACCGCCGTGAAGCGCTTTCCGGCGAGATCGTTCGCGACGAGGCGCGCCGCCATCGGGCGCTCGAGCATCCCGTAGAGGCCCCGGACCGAGAGGCAGCCTTCGCTCGTCTCGTCCTTCTCTTCACTGGTCCACTCGATCGTCGGCTCGAGCGCGACGATGCCCGCCTCGTCGACGTCCATGATCGCGACGCGAAGCGGCACGCCGATCTGCGGCGCGGCGATGCCGATGCCATGCGCGACGACCATCGAGGCAAACATGCGCGCGACGAGCGCCTCGAGCTCAGGCCGGCCGAGGCGCGGCTTTTTCGAGGGCGCGTGCAGCACGGGATCGCCGATCTGCCGGATATCCACCGCGTTCGCGGAGAGGAACTCGGGTGCGGACCACTTCGCGCGACGGCCCGCGTCGATACGCCACGGCGTGCCCTTGGCGACGCGGAGCCGCGGCGGCGGGGGCGGACCCTTCTCTGGCTCGGTGGTCTCCTCGGTCATCCGAGAAGTGTCACCGGGTCCACGTCGACCGTCCACTCGTCGCTCAGCGTCACACGGTCCAGCACGCGCTCCGGCTCTCCGCGGAGAACGATCTGCGCGCGATAGCTTCCGGCGCGCTTCGCCGCGAACGCCGGCGCCGGCCCGAGCACCTCGGCGTCGTCTCCGGCGGCCTCGCGCAGACGCGCCGCAAGCTCGCGCGTCCGGCGCTCGACCGTCTCGAGCTTTTTCGCCTGCGTGGATAGGAGCGCCAGCCGTCCGAACGGCGGGTAGCCGAAACGGCGACGTCCCTCGAGCTCCGCCTCGGCGAACGCGACGTAGTCGTGGGCGGCCGCGGCGCGGATCGCGTAGTGCTCGGGCAGATAGGTCTGCACGATCCCCCGCCCGCCCGCCTCCCCGCGTCCAGAGCGGCCGAGGACCTGCGTGAGCAATTGAAAGGTGCGTTCGGACGCCGTGAAGTCGGGGAGATTCAGGATCGTGTCCGCGTTGACGACGCCCACGAGTGTCACGCGCGGAAGGTCGAAGCCTTTCGCGAGCATTTGCGTGCCGACGATCACCTGCGCGTCACCTGAGCGCATCCGCTCGTAGGCCGCGGCGTGTGCGCCCTTCGCGCGGATCGCGTCGCGGTCGAGGCGAATGACCTTCGCGCGCGGGACCGTCGCGCGCACCTCTTCTTCGACCCGCTGCGTGCCGACGCCGAGCTGCTTTATCCGCGCGCTCCCGCACGCGGGACACCGCTGCGGCGCGTTGCGCTCGCGCCGACCGCACCGATGGCACACGAGCGCGCCGTCCGCGTGAAACGCGTATGGGATCTCGCAGTCCGGACACTTCGCGACGTAGCCGCAGTCGCGGCACAGCACGACCGTCGCGAAGCCGCGGCGATTCAAATAGAGGATCGCCTGATCCCCGGCGGCGACCGCGCGCTGGAGCGCCTCGCGGAGCGCCTGCGAGAGCGTCCCGCGGTTACCTGCGCGAAGCTCGAGGCGCAGATCCACGACCGTGGTGGGCGGCAGCGCCAGCTCGCCGACGCGCTCCGGCAGAACGAGCGACGCGAGCTCTCCCTTGCGCGCGGCCTCATACGTGACCACTCGCGGCGTCGCGCTGCCGAGCACGACCGCGGCTCCGGTGATGCGGCCGAGCTCGAGCGCCGTATCCACCGCGTGGTAGCGCGGGTCGCTTTCCTGCTTGTAGGAAGGCTCCTGCTCCTCGTCGACCACGATCAGGCCGACGCGCTCGAGCGGCGCGAAGAGGGCGGAGCGCGAGCCGATGACCACGTCGGCCACCCCGTCGAGGACGCGCCGCCACTCATCGAAACGCTCGCCTGCCGAGAGAGCGCTGTGGAGGAGCGCGACGCGATCACCGAAGCGCGCGATGAAGCGCGCCACGACCTGCGCGGTGAGGATGATCTCGGGCACGAGCACGATCACGCCGTCGCCGCGGGCGAGGGTGGCGGTGGCGGCGCGCAGGTACACCTCCGTCTTGCCGCTCGCGGTCACGCCGTGAAGCAGGAAGCCGCGTCCCGACCCCAGCGCTCCGGTGATCGCTCCGATCGCGACGGCCTGCGGCCCGGTCGCCGGGAGGTCTCGGGCGCGGTCGTCGTCGGCGAGAGCGAATTCGGCCGGGACGCGCCGGACCGCGCGCGAACCTGCGAGCACGAGGCCTCGGCGCGCCAGCGCTCGCGCGGCCGCGACGGAGCCGCCGGCATCCGCGAGATCGCGTGAGGTCACGGCGCCCGAGGCGAGGGCCCGAAGCGTCGCGAGCTGCCGCGCTCCCACCCGCACCGATCCCGCGAGGGCGTCCCGGCCGGGCGTCTCGAGCGCGAAGATCGCTTCGGTCCGCTCGCCACGCGCCGTCCCGAGGCCTCCCGACCGCGCGCGGGCGGCGAGCGCGGGCGGCACCATCGCGCGTACCGCGTCGGCCAGCCCGCACCGATAGCGCTCCGCGATCCACGCCCCAAGCGCGAGCTGGTGCGGTCGAAGGAGCGGGAGCGGATGCACGAGCGCGTCGACCGTTTTCAGCTCCCGGCCCGCCGCCGCGCCGTCGAGCGTGATGACGACGCCGGGAACGGCACGCTGCCCGAGGCCCACGCGGACCAGGTGACCGGGGAGGAGCTCGAGGCCGTCGGGGACGAGGTAGCTGAAGGTGCGCGCCGGTCCGCGCAAGCCCGCGAAGACGGCCACCTCCGCCGTGTTCACAGGTCGTAGTGTCGCGGTTTCGTCATCTCCTTTCGGATGATTGCGGCGATCTCCTTCACGGTCTTGTCGATCTTGCCATCCTCGTTGACCACCACGTAGTCGTACTCCGGCGCCGCGGCCATTTCGATCTCGGCGTTGCGCATCCGCAGCTCGCGCTGATCGTCCGTCTCCGTGCCCCGATCGACGAGCCGTTTGCGGAGAGAGTCCAGCGAGGGCGGCATGATGAACACGGTAAGCGCCTCGGGCAGCATCGCCTTGATCTTCCGCATTCCTTGCGGCTCGGGCTTGACGATCACGATCCGGTGGTCGCGGAGCGTGTCCGCGAGCGCGTCCTTGCGGACTCCTTTGAAGTCGCCGTGGACCATCGACCACTCGAGAAAGTTCCCGGCCTCGATCTCCGCGCGGAACTTCTCCGGCTCGTAGAAGTAGTAGTCGACGCCGTGCTGCTCGCCGCGGCGCGGCTTGCGGCTCGTGGCGGTGACGTACACGACGGCGTCGTCGAGCTCCTTGACCAGTCCGTGGATCACGGTGTCCTTACCGCCGCCGGATGGCGCCGAAATGATCACGAGCAGGCCGCGACCGTCGATGCTCAGCGGAGCTCGTCCAAGAGCGGTGTCGCCGTGACGGGCGTGCCGAGTCCGTTCAGGTACGCGAGGAGCTCGGGCGCGAGCGGCGCGGTGAAGGTGCGCTCGCCGCCGTGCGGCAGGCGCACCGTGAGACGCCAGGCGTGCAGGAACTGGCGCTCGAGGCCGCCCCGCTCGCCGCGCTTTCCATACACCGGGTCGCCAACGATAGGGAGTCGCGCGTATGCGAGGTGCGCGCGGATCTGGTGCGTGCGCCCCGTGACCGGGCGGACGTGAAGAAGCGCCCGCCGCTCGGCGCCGGATGCCCACGCCGCGATGCGCTCGAAACGGGTCGTGGCTTCGCGCCCCCCGGCCCGGACGACCATCCGGCGCCGATCAGCCGGGTCGCGCAGCAGCGGGGCCTCGACCACCGCGGGCGTGCTGCCGGGGTCCCCCCACACGAGAGCGACGTACTCCTTGCCGAACTTCTGCGCCTGGATCTGCCGGGCGAGGGCCAGGTGCGCGGTGTCGTTCTTCGCGACGACGAGCACGCCGCTCGTGTCCTTATCGAGCCGGTGCACGATCCCCGGCCGCGAGGCGGCGCGCCCGGTGTCGGCCGTGATCCGTCCCACGACCGCATTTACGAGGGTGCCAGTGGCATGACCGTACGCCGGGTGCACCACGAGCCCGGCCGGCTTGTTCACGACGATCACGTCCTCGTCCTCGTACAGAACGTCGATCGGAATGTTCTCGGCCGCGAGGGAGAGCGCCGGCTGCACGTCCGGTACGTCGACGACGAGCTCCTGGCCGAGACGCACCTTATATGCGGGGTCGACCGCGGCGCCGTCGACGAGCACGTGGCCATCCTTCGCCAGCCGGGCGATGGCACTCCGCGAGAGGAGGCTGTGCGCCGCAATGAAGCGGTCCACGCGCTGCCCGCCCTCATCGACGCGCAGCGCGATCCGCTCCGCCACTAAGCCGGCTTCGGCGTTGCGGCGCGGTGCTCCTCGTACCAGAGCGCCGCGGTGACGAGGATGATCCCGACCACGATCGACGAGTCGGCGACGTTGAAGGCCCAGAAGCGTATTTCGCCGATCCCGACGTCGACGAAATCCACGACGTATCCCTGGCTGACCCGATCGAGCAGATTTCCGAACGCCCCGCCGAGCTGCATGCCCAGCGTCGCCGACACGAGCGCCGAGTTGCTCGCGATCTGGCGGTAGTAGTAGACGATCGCGAGGACCGCGACGACCGACAGCACCGATAGGAGAGTGGTGCGCTCGGGCAGCAGCCCGAACGCCGCACCGGTGTTCTGCGCGTGGACGATCCGGATGTAATCGCCGACGATCGGGCGCGCGGTTCCGAGCGGGATGTTCTCGCTGACCCAGGCCTTCGTGACCCGGTCGAGCGCGAATACCGCGATGGCTACGCCGGCGACGAGGAGAAGCCGCGAGGGTCGCATGCTTTAGGCGGTCACCATCCCGCCGTCGACGACGAGCACCTGACCGGTGATGTAGCTCGCCTCATCGGAGACGAGAAAGGCGATCGCGTTCGCGACGTCCTCGACCGTCCCGAATCGGCCGAGCGGGATCTGCTTCAGAATCGTCTCTTCCATCTGTTTCAGGAGCGCATTGGTCAGGTCCGTCGGTACGAAGCCCGGAGCCACCGCGTTGCAGGTGATGTTTCGGACGGCCATCTCGCGAGCGATCGTCTTGGTGAAACCGATCAGCCCCGCCTTCGCGGACGCGTAGTTCGCCTGGCCCGCGTTGCCGGCGACCCCGGCGACAGACGACACGTTCACGATCCGACCCGACCGCTGCTTCATCATCGGGCGCATCGCGGCCTTGGTGACGAGGAACGCACCGCGGAGGTTCAGGTCGATCACAGCATCCCAGTCCTCAGCGCTCATCCGCACCAACAGGTTGTCCCGCGTGATGCCGGCATTGTTCACGAGGATGTCGAGCCGGCCATTGCCGTACGCCAGTGCGGCCTTGACGATCTCCTCGGCCTGCTCGTCGACCGAGACGTCTCCTTTGATGAGCGTCGCCTCACCGCCGCTCTTCTCGACGAGCCGTTTCGACTCCTCGGCGGCCGCCGCGTTCCCCTTGTAGTTGATCGCGATGCGCGCTCCGTCGCGCGCGAGCCGTGCGGCGGTCGCGCGGCCGATCCCGCGGCCCGCGCCGGTGATGAGCGCGGTCCGCCCTTCGAGACCCATGTGACGCCGAAACTAGCAGGGACTCCGTCTAGAAGGGCGGCTCCGTCGGGGATCGGCGCGCCATCTGCTTGATCAGGAGCTCCCCGATGCGCCGCGCCCCTTCCTCCTTCGTGAGGTCGGGGTCGAAATCGCCGCCTTCCTCTTCGGCCAGCTCCTGAAGGTAAGCCGACTGCGCCTCGCTCATCCCGCCCGCGGCTTTCGCCTTCGCCGGACGTGTTGCCGCGCCCTTCTTCGCGC
>Ga0209471_1002293_pt1 | contig 11075 bp, 19 predicted proteins | sample GraSoiAngelo_128_FD_185885 | JGI IMG/M metagenome (GOLD analysis project Ga0209471, IMG submission 185885) | Grasslands soil microbial communities from the Angelo Coastal Reserve, California, USA - 14_0927_12_20cm (SPAdes) (version 2) | ecosystem: Environmental > Terrestrial > Soil > Grasslands ... | reverse complement strand
GCCCCCGCCTCGCGCATCAACTCGATCTCGTCCTGCGATTTGTAAATAATCATCGGGAACCGGCCCCCTTTTTGAGCGCGCTCAGCCGCCGCGTGATATCCGCGCGCACGTCTTCAACGCTCATCTGGCCGTCGATGTTCTCGAGCTTGTGTTGCGTGGTGTAGTAATCGATCAGCGGCGCGGTGTGCTTCAGAAAAACGTCGATCCGGTGCGCCACGATCTCGGGCTTGTCGTCCGGCCGCTGGTAGAGCTCGCCACCGTCGACCGTGCAGCGCGGCACCTCGAGCGCCTGCTTGGGCGTGAAGTTGTAGACCGCGTCACAACTGCGGCAGCTGTACCGGTGCGACAGCCGATCGATCAGCACCTGGCGGCTCACCCGCAGGTAGATGACGGCGTCGACTCGGCGGCGGAGCTGATCGAGCGTCGCATCGAGGGCTTCGGCCTGGGCGACCGTTCGGGGGAAGCCATCGAGGATGAAGCCCGTCCTGGCATCCGGCTCTTGCAGGCGCTCTTTGATCATGTCGATCATCAGCGCGTCCGGCACCAGCTCGCCACGGTCCATATAGCTTTTGACCTGATCGCCGAGCGCCGTGCCAGCGCGCCGCTGGGCGCGGAGCATATCACCGGTCGCGATCGCCGGGATCTGGTAGGTATCGATCAGCGATCCGCGCTGCGTTCCCTTACCTGCGCCGGGCGCGCCAAACAGAATCAAGTTCATAGGTACAGTTCGCGACCTGAAGTCGCTACTTGATGAACCCCTTGTACTGACGCATGATCAGCTGGGTTTCGATCTGTTTCATGGTGTCGAGCGCGACGCCGACCACGATCAGGATCGCGGTCCCGCCAAGGTACATGTTCTGCGTCGGTATTCGGGTGAGCGCCGTGGCCAGCAGCGGGATCAGGACGGTGACGCCGCCGAGGAAGAGCGCGCCCGCGAACGTGATGCGGGTCATGGTTCGGTCGAGATACTGCGCTGTCGCCACGCCGGGCCGGATGCCCGGGATGAAGGCGGCGTGCTTCTTGAGATAGTCGGCCGTGTCGACCGGGTCGAAGGTGACCGCGGTATAGAAGTACGTAAACCCGAAGATCAGAATGAAGTAGACGAAGTTATACAGAATGTCGGTCGGAATATTGGGACCGGCCGGCACCCAGTAGGTGCGCAGCGCCCGCGAGATATCGCCCCATGGCGCCGGCGCCGTCGCCAGGAAGTTGCCGATGATCACCGGGAAGAACATGATCGAGATCGCGAAGATGATCGGGATGACGCCCGCCTGGTTGACGCGCAAGGGCAGGTGCGAACTTCGGCCCTGGTAGACCTTGCGGCCGACCACCCGTTGCGCCGACTGGATCGGGATCTTTCGCTGCGCCTGCTGCACCTCGATGATGAAGGCGGTAACCACGATCGCCAGCGCGGCGAAAAGCAGCAGCGGCGCCAGGTTTTGCGACGCGCCACCACCGGTCAGCAGGTTGTAGATCGTGTTTGGAATCCGGCCGACGATGCCGGCGAAGATGACCAGCGAGATGCCGTTGCCGATGCCGTACTCGGTGATCAGCTCGCCGAACCACATCAGCATCACGGTGCCGGCCGTGAGGGTCACCATGATCTCAATGATCCCGAACCAATTCAGGTTCGTCAGCACGCCCTGGCGGCTGAAGACCAGCGTCAGGCCCCACGCCTGCAACAGGCCCAGGGCAACCGTCAACCAGCGGGTCCAGCGGGTGATCTTCCGCCGACCGAATTCGCCTTCTTTGCTGAGCTCCTTCATTCGGCTGGAGACGACCGTCATCAGCTGCATGATGATCGAGGCGTTGATGTAAGGGTTGACCCCCATGGCGATGATCGAGAAGGTCGAGAGCCCGCCCCCCGAAAACAGATCGAGCAGGCCCAGGAAGGCATTGCTGTTGAACAGCTTGTCGAGGGCGGCCTTGTCGGCACCGGGCACGGCGATATGCGCCAGGATCCGGAACACGAGAAAGAGCCCCAGCGTGAATAAAATCTTGCGGCGCAGCTCCGGAATGCGGAGCGCGTTGCCGATCGCTTCTAGCATGGCCTAACTCTTCTTTTTACCCTTATCGGGTTTCGGGGAATCCTCCGAACCTGACGCGCGGATCGGCTGGTCTTTGTCGCCCTTCTCGCCCTTCTCGCCCTTCTCGCCCTTCTCGCGCTTCTCGCGCTTCTCGGCTTTCTCGCTCGGCTCGGCTTTCGCCTTCTTGGAGGTCTTGGGCGGCGCGGTTTCGTCCGACTCGACTTTCTCTGCGGCTTCGGGGGTGTCTGTCGTCTCCGCCGGGCGTGCCGGCTTCGGCTGGTTCTTGGCCCGCTTCGTCTTCTCGCGGATCGGCGGCGGCACTTCGATCACGGCGGCTGTCCCACCGGCGGCCTCGATCTTGCGCTTGGCCCCGGCCGAGAACCGATGCGCGTGTATCGTCAGCTTGCGGCGGAGGTCGCCGGTGCCGAGGACCTTGATTCCGGCGCCGACGTCCTTGATGATGCCTGCCTCCAGGAGCGTCTCAGGCCGGACTTCGGTGCCGTCCTGGAAGCGGTTCAGGCGCGTCAGGTTGAGCACCGCGAAGTGCTTGCGCCACTTGTTGTGGAAGCCACGCAGCTTCGGGATGCGCATGGTGAGTCGCGTCTGGCCACCCTCGAATGTCTTGGGCAGGTTCACCGAAGTGCGAGCGCCCTGCCCCTTCTGGCCGCGGGTCGCCGTCTTGCCGTGGCCGGAGCCGGGACCGCGGCCCACGCGCTTCCGCGCGTGGTGCGAACCAGGCGCCGGCTGGAGCTCGTGCAGTTTCATTACGCGATCTCCTCGACTCGGACCAGGTGCCGGACCTTGTGGACCATGCCGCGCAGCTGCGGGCTGTCCTCGTGTTCGACGGTCTGATGCAGCCGGCGCAAGCCGAGCGCCTGCACGGTCCGCTCCTGGTCGGGCTTCTGCCCGATCACACTTCGCACGTACGTCACTTTCAGGCGCGCCATGGCTTAGGCGACCGGCTCCGGTTCAGGCTCCGGGGTCTCCGCGACTGGCGCGACGACTGGCGCGGGCCCGCGGCGGCTGAGGCGGGCCATCTCATCGGCCGGCTTGCCTCGGGCCTGCGCGATCGAGTCCGCCGTCTGCAAGGCCTGCAGCGCGGCGATCGTCGCGCGGACGGTATTGACCGGGTTGTTGGTGCCGAGCGACTTGGTGATCATGTCTTTGACACCGGACAGCTCGACCACGGCGCGCATCGCGCCACCGGAGCGAATCCCGGTCCCGGGTGCCGCCGGCTTGAGAAGGACTTTCGCCGCGCCTTTCTTGAGACGGATCTCGTGTGGGATCGTGGTCCCAACCATGGGAACGGTGACCAGGTTCTTCTTGGCCGACTCGACGGCCTTGCGAATGGCCTCGGGTACCTCGCCGGCCTTGCCCAGGCCGGCGCCGACGCGTCCGTTCTGGTCGCCGACGACGACCAGCGCGCTGAACGAGAAGCGACGCCCACCCTTGACGACTTTCGCGACGCGGTTCAGGTGGACAACTTTCTCCGTGAACTCGGACTGGCCTCTTCCGTACTGGTAACTCATGCTTTTCTCACTTGTTGGTTCTGACTCAAAACTTCAATCCGGCGCTGCGCGCGGCTTCGGCCAGCGCCTTGACTCGACCGTGGTAGGGAAAACCGCCGCGATCGAAGACGACGGTTTCGATGCCCGCTTTGCGGGCACGCTCCGCGATCGACTTGCCGACCGCCGCCGCACCTTCGGCGCTCGACGACGACTTGACCGACTTGCGCAGGTCGGCATCGGTACTGGAGGCAGCCGCCAGCGTCCGGCCCGAGGCATCATCGATCACCTGCGCATAGACATGGTGCAGGCTGCGGAAGACCGCCAGCCGCGGCCGGGTCGGCCCACCCTCGAGGTGGCCCCGCAACCGGCTGTGCCGGCGGATCCGCGTGGCGCGACGATCAGGGATTTTATTCATTATTTCGCGGCTCCGGCGCCGGTCTTCCCGGTCTTGCCCGCCTTCCGACGGACGCGCTCACCGCGGTAGAGGATGCCCTTGCCCTTGTAGGGTTCGGGCGGGCGGATCTTCCGCACCTCGGCCGCGACCTGACCGACGTCTTCTTTACTCGCCCCTTTGATATTGATCCGCGTCGGCTCGGGGACATCGATCGTGATGCCCGCCGGTACCGGGTAGCGGACCGGGTGCGAGAATCCGACGTTGAGCACCAGCGCCTCGCCCTGACGGCTGGCGCGATAACCCACGCCGACCAGCTCGAGCTGCTTCTCATAGCCCTTGCTCACGCCCTCGATCATGTTCCAGACGAGCGTCCGGGTCAGGCCGTGCAACGAGCGGTGCTCTTTCGACTCACTCGGCCGTTCGACGATGACGCTGCCGTCCTTGACCGAGACGCGCATCGCCGAATTCAGCACCCGGGTCAGCTCCGACTTGCCGCTCTTGACCGAGACGGTGTGGTCCGAGACCGTGACCGTCACGCCCGTCGGAATCCTGACCGGGAGCTTGCCAATCCTACTCATGGGGTCACCAAACGTAACACACGACCTCGCCACCGAGGCCCGCCTTGGTTGCTTTCTGACCGGACATGACGCCATGTGACGTCGAGAGAATGACGATGCCCAGGCCGCCCAGGACACGGGGGATCTCGGTCTTGCGGGCGTACACGCGCAGCCCGGGCTTGCTGATGCGGCGCAGCCCGGCAAGGGACTTGCCCCGCGGCGTCTTCGGCTTGAAGGTGATGTCGAGCTTCTGGCCTTGCTCGGCGGTCGCAACATCGTACGACGCGATATAGCCTTCTTCCTTGAGAACACGCGCAATCTCGACGCCGACCCGCGACGCGGGGATCGCCACCCGCCCGTGCCCGGCGGTGTTCGCGTTGCGGATCCTGGTCAGCATGTCGGCGATGCTATCGGTGCTCATGACTCACTCCTCACCATGACGACTTCTTCACGCCCGGGACCTGCCCCTGTGAGGACAGGCTGCGGAAGCAGATACGGCAGATGCCGAACTTCCGCATGTACGCGCGCGGGCGTCCACAGAGATTGCAGCGATTGTGCTGCGAGACGGCGTGCTTGTGGGGGCGTAGCCCGCGGTTGACGGTCGATTTCTTAGCCACTTACTCCTGATACCTCACTTCCTGAACGGGAACCCGACCTCGGTCAGCAGGGCGCGCGCCTCCTCATCGGTGCGCGCCGTGGTGACGAAGGTGATCTCGAGGCCCCGCAATTTGTCGATCTTGTCGTACTCGATTTCCGGAAAAATCAACTGCTCGCGCAGTCCGAGCGTGTAGTTGCCATGACCGTCGAACCCGGTCGGCGAGATGCCGCGGAAGTCGCGGATTCGGGGCAGCCCGACCGAGATCAGCTTGTCGACGAACTGGTACATACGGGCGCCACGCAAGGTCACCTTGATGCCGATTGGCAGGCCGGCGCGCAGCTTGAAGTTCGCGATCGCCTTCCGGGACTTCATCACCACCGGCTGCTGGCCGGTGATCTTCTTCAGATCGGCGGTGGCGGCGTCGAGCGCCTTGGGGTTCGAGATCGACTCGCCGATCCCGATGTTCGCCACCACCTTTTCCAGGCGCGGCACCTGCAGCGCATTGGTGTAGGCGAAGCGCTGGATCAGTGTCGGAACGATCTTGTCCTGGTAGCGCTGCTTCAGCCGCAGTTCCGCCCCTGCCGGGCTGGCGACCACGCTCGGACCCTTCGGGATGGGAGCGGCCTTCACGCCTTTCGACTTGGCAGCGACGTTCATACCTTGTCCCTCACGCGCTCGTAGATCTCGCCGCAGTTCACGCAGACGATCGCCTTCTTCCCGTTCGGCAGCACGGTCTTGCGGATGCGGGTGGGCTTGTCGCACTTGTTGCAGACGAGCATCACGTTCGAGTAGGAGAGCGGCGACTCGAAGTCGACGATGCCGCCCTGGATCACCTTGGTGCCACCCTTCTCCTGGTTGGCCTTCCGGTGACGCTTCAGCACGTTGACGCCCTTGACCACGATCTTGCCCGAGGCGGGCACGGTGCGAACGACCACGCCACGCTTGCCACGGTCCTTGCCGGACATGACCTGCACGGTGTCGTCGCGATGAATGTCGAGATGAAGCCGGGACATGATCTAGAGCACCTCCGGTGCCAGGGAAACGATTTTCATGAAGTTCTTGTCGCGAAGCTCGCGGGCCACCGGCCCGAAGATTCGGGTCCCGCGCGGGTTGTTCTGCGGGCCGAGGATGACGGCCGCGTTCTCGTCGAATCGGATCGTCGAGCCGTCCGTGCGGCGGAATTCTCGTGACGTGCGTACGACGACAGCTTTGACCACCTCGGATTTCTTGACCTGCCCTCCGGGGGTCGCCACCGTCACGGCCGCGGTGATGACGTCGCCGATGGCGGCGTATTTCCGGTAGTGGCCGCCCATGACCCGGATCAACAGGATCTCACGCGCACCCGTGTTGTCCGCTACCTTCAACCGCGATTCTTGCTGCACCATGACGACGGCTATTTCGCCTTCTCCACGATGGCCACGACCCGCCAGCGCTTGTCATGCGACAGTGGCCGGGTCTCCATGATCCGGACCTGGTCGCCGACCTTGCACTGGTTCTGCTCGTCGTGCGCCTTGAACCTGGTCGATTGCCGAATGTGCTTCTTGTACTTGGAGTGCTCCTTGAGGGTCTGGACGCGGACGATGACCGTCTTATCCATCTTGTCGCTGATGACGGTGCCGGTCCGCGTTTTGCGCATGGCGCGCTCGATCGCTTCCTGTTCGTCGGTCATGCCTTCTCCTCAGTGGCGGCGCCGCGCCGCCGCCGTGGCTTGGGCGCAAGCGCCTGGGGGGCGGCGGCCGTCTCCGGGTTGCGCTCGGTCAAGTGGATCGTAGTCAGGATCTGGGCCAGGTCTTCACGCACATGGCGGATCTGGCGGTGGTTCTGCAGCTGGCCGGTTGCCATCTGGAAGCGCAGGTTGAACAGCTCCTGGCGCGAGTCCTTGAGCTTCTTCTGCAGGTCAAGCATCGACAGGCCCTGGAGGTCTTTCATCTTCATTTCTTGCCACCACCCTTGGCCGGCTTGGCCGGTGCCGCGGCAGCCTTGCCAGCCGGAGCCGCCGCCCGCGGGGCGGCACCGGGTGCCGCTTTCATCGTCGGTGCGGCGCCCGGGGCGGCCTTCGGGCCTTTCGCGGCAGCCGCGGTCGGCGCCGCGGCACCCGGGACGGCGGCGGCGCCGGCGATCCCCTCGGCGACCTCACCCGGCTTCAACTCGGCCGGGCCCTTGATCTTGACGTCGGCGGCCGCCTTGACCCCCGACTTGATCCCGAGCGTCCGGGTCTTCATCGGCAGTTTGTACGCCGCCAGCTGGAAGGCGCGCTTGGCCATCTCCGGGGTGACGCCACCCATCTCGAAGAGGACGCGACCCGGCTTGATGACGACCACCCAGCCTTCGGGGGCCCCCTTGCCGCTTCCCATTCGGGTCTCGGCCGGTTTCTTGGTGACCGACTTGTCAGGGAAGACGCGAATGAAGACTTTGCCACCGCGACGGACAAAGCGCGTCATCACGCGGCGAGCCGCCTCGATCTGGCGGTTCGTCATCCAGGCCGCTTCCGAGGCCTGCAGGCCGAACTCGCCAAACGCCAGGTCGGCGCCCTGGGTGGCGACGCCGGTCCGGCGGCCTCGATGGAGCTTGCGATATTTGACGCGGGCTGGAAGCAACATGACTTATTCCTTCTTTTTCGCGGCGCGCGGGGCACGCGGCGTCTTCGGAGTCGTGGTCGTATCGGTGGTCGTCGCCTTGGCGCGGGTCGCGCGCTTGGGCTTCTCGGCCTCTTCGCCGTCGGCGGTCGTCGCCTTGGTCGTGCGGGTGGCGCGCTTCGGCTTGGCGGCCGATGCCTCGACGGTCGCGACCGGCGCGGGCGCGGGCGCGGGCGCGGGCTCGACGGCGACCGGTGCGGGCGCAACGGCGGCCTGGACCAGCTCCGCCAGCGGTGAAGGCACGTCAGTCACCGGCACGCCGGCGTCGATTGGCTCCTCGACGGCGGCCGCCGGCTTGGGCGGCGCCTCGGTCGGGAAGTTCCCGGTGTAGACCCACGCCGAAACGCCGATCCGTCCGAACGTGGTCTTGGCTTCGGTCTGGCCGAAGTCGATGTCGGCCTTCAGCGTGTGCAGCGGGACACGACCTTCGCGGTTCCACTCGACGCGGGCCATCTCCGAACCGCCGAGGCGGCCCCGGACCCGGATCTTCACGCCCTGCGCGCCCGCGCGCATGGTTTTCATCAGCGACTGCTTGATGGCACGGCGGAAGGCGATGCGCTTCTCGAGCTGGGCGGCGACGTTCTCCGCCACCAGCTGGGCGCTGAGCTCCGGCTTCTTGATCTCCTGGATGGTCACCCGGACCCGCTTGCCGGTCGTCTTCTCCAGCTCATCACGGAGCTGGTCGACGCTGGTCCCACCCTTGCCGATGACGATGCCCGGCTTGGCGGTGTGCAGCGTGATCGTGAGCGCAGACGACGAGCGCTCGGTCTCGATGCGGGCCACACCCGCATTCTTGAGGCGGGCCAGCAGCATCCGGCGGAGACGGACGTCCTCGAGCAACAGCGGCTTGTACTCCTTGTCGGGAGCAAACCACTTCGCCTCCCAGTTACGGTAGACGCCCAGCCGGAAGCCGTTCGGGTGAACTTTATGTCCCAACTATTTGCCCTTCTTGTCCTGTTTTTTGTCTTTGTCTTTGTCTTTGTCTTTGTTTTTGCCTTCGGCTCTGGCGTTTGTCGCCTTCGCCTGCGGGCTCTTGTCGGTCTTTTTGGCTTGAGTCTTCTTACCCACCTCGGCCCCGCTTGACCCCTCGGCCTGCCCCTTGGGCTCGGCCTTGCCACGTTTCGGCTTGGGCGCCTCGCGCTCGTCCGACTCCGTGGTGGCCGGGTGGCTCGCGGCGGCGGCGCGCGCGGCCGCGGCCGCGTTGCTGGTCGGCGTCGGGCGCGCGGCCGGCTGGGGCGCCCGCGGCAGGGCGGCGGTACGCCGCCGAACCGCGCCCGGCCGGTCTTCGACGATCGCCGTGATATGGCTGGTGCGCTTGAAGATGCTAAAGAGCCGGCCCATGGCGCGCGGCTGGCCGCGCTTCAACATCGGACCCGGCTCGACCCGGATGTCCTTGATCACCAGGTCGTCGCGGACCAGGTTGAAGTTGTTCTCGGCGTTCGCCTGGGCCGAGCGGATCACCTTGGCGACGTCACGCGCCGCCGACTTGGGCATGAACGAGCAGGCCACCAGCGCCTCGGACACGGGCAAGTTGCGCAGCGTCCGCGCGACCAGCCGCACTTTCCGAGGTGATGTCCTGACCCACTTGGCCTTTGCTTGTACTTCCATGATTACTTGAGCGTGGTCGACTTCTCCGTGTGATGTCCGTGGGCACGGAAGCGCCGCGTCGGCGCGAACTCGCCCAGCAGGTGCCCCACCATGTTCTCGGTGATGAAGATCGGCACGTGCTTCTTCCCGTCGTGGATCGCGAGCGTGTGTCCCACCATCTCGGGAAAGACGCTCGAGTCCCGCGACCAGGTCTTGATCACTTTCTTTTCTTTTTGCTGGTTCATCGCCACAACTTTCTTCATCAGTGACGGATGAACGAACGGTCCTTTCTTGGTTGAACGTGACATGTGTTAGCCCTTACTCTTCCGCTTTGGTGGTCTGCGTCGGACGATCATGTTCGCGGTTTTCTTGTTGCGCCGCGTCCGGTACCCCAGCGTTGGCTTGCCCCAGGGCGTCTGCGGATGGCCGCCGGCGCCGGAGCGGCCCTCGCCACCACCGTGGGGATGGTCGAAGGGGTTCATCGACATGCCGCGGACCGACGGACGCTTGCCCCGCCAGCGGCTCTTGCCGGCCTTGCCGACGTTCTCATTCTCGTGCTCGACATTGCCGATCTGGCCGATGGTGGCGTAGCAGAGGACGGCAATCCGCCGCACCTCACCAGACGGCATCCGGATCTGGGCGTAATCGCCCTCGCGCGCGAGCAGCTGCGCCGACATGCCGGCCGAGCGCACCACCTGGCCACCGCGCCCCGGCTTGAGCTCGATGTTGTGCACCGTGCTGCCCAGCGGGATGTCGGCGAGGGGAAGCGCGTTGCCGGGGCGGATGTCCGCCTCCGGACCGCTCACCACCTTGTCACCGACGGTCAGGCCGACGGGCGCGAGGATGTAGCGCTTCTCGCCGTCGGCATAGTGGAGCAGCGCGATCCGCGCACTGCGATTCGGGTCGTATTCCACCGCGGCGACGGTCGCCGGGATCCCCGGCTTGTTGCGCTTGAAATCGATGATCCGGTACATCTTGCGATGCCCGCCGCCCTGGTGACGAACGGTGATCTTGCCCTGGGCGTTGCGCCCGGAATCTTTCTTGAGCGAGACCAGCAGGCGCTTCTCTGGCTTCTTGCCTTTCGTGATGTCCTCGAAGGCGCTGACCGACATGAAGCGGCGGCCGGGCGAGGTGGGCTTGTACTTCTTTACTGGCATAACTCAGACACCCTGGAACATGCTTTCGATCTTCTGGCCTTCAGCGAGCGTGACCACGGCCTTCTTCCAGTTCGACTGAAAGCCGTGCGTCTTGCCCCGGCGGCGTTCCTTGCCACGGACGTGCATCGTATTCACCGCAACCACTTCGACTTTGAAGGCGTCGGCGACCGCCAGCGCGATCTCGGTCTTGGTCGCCTTGGGATGGACGCGGAACAGGTACTTGCCGGTCGCCATCGCGGCGTAGCTCTTCTCACTGATCAAGGGGCGCTGGACGACCTGGACGGGGGCTCTCACGACAGCCACTCCTCGATCTGGCTGAGCGCCGTGCGGGTGAAGACGAGGGTGTCGGCGATCAGGACATCGGTGGGATTGAGGTTGGCGGCCAGGATGGTCTTGACACCGGCCAGGTTGCGCGTCGATTTCTCCAACATCAGGTCATGCTCGGGGATGACGAAGAGCGTCCGCGCCCCCGCACCCAGCTGATCGAAGAGATTGGCAACCAGGCTGGTCTTGGGGGCTTCGAGCACGATCTCATCGACGACGCGCAGGGCGCCTTCCTGCGACTTCACCGAGAGCGCGACCCGCAAGGCCAGGCGTCGCTGCTTGCGCGG
>Ga0209471_1002291_pt1 | contig 11076 bp, 10 predicted proteins | sample GraSoiAngelo_128_FD_185885 | JGI IMG/M metagenome (GOLD analysis project Ga0209471, IMG submission 185885) | Grasslands soil microbial communities from the Angelo Coastal Reserve, California, USA - 14_0927_12_20cm (SPAdes) (version 2) | ecosystem: Environmental > Terrestrial > Soil > Grasslands ... | reverse complement strand
AATTTCTTCAGGTTTTCAGGTGTCAGCTGGCGCTGATCGGCCTGGTAGTCTTCAGACTCGTCGCTCAAAATCTTCCCGCAGAATTCCGGCGTTGCATCCACCAGCTTTCCTTCACGGACGCGCAGAACTTTTTCTGCAAACGGGGTTCTCGCATTCGACGTAAATCCATAAGGCCCAGCCGTTCTCTTCCAGATCACCATCCTTCCGTCTTTGTCTTTCTCAAAATCAACACGGCCAGCCATATCAATCTCGAACAGCTTGTGCGGTTTTGGCGAAAGTGAATAAACAATGTAGCCCCAGCAGCAGTGCATTCCCCCGCCCGTATCAGTCCGAAACACCACTTCGGGCTTGCCGTCTCCATCAAAATCTTTTCCCGTCTGTTCTTCATCGAACACCACGTTGAATCCGTTGGTGCGAAACACTACACGGCCCGTACTGTTGTAGATGGCAGCCGTGCATTTTTCTTCTACGGCCTCAGGATCTCGCGAGGGCCCTAGTGAGATTTCATAGCCGTCCCAAAGTTTTTTCTTGTGGGGAGCATTGTCCTTGTGATCCGAGTAGCAGGAAATGTCGTCTTTCAGTTTTTGCGCCCGAAGCAAGGGTGAAAAACAAACCGCACAAATCAGCAGAAGTGAGACTCGGTGCATCAACGACTCCTTTGTCTGCCGTCTCAATAGACGGCGCGATTCTGCGTGGTCGACTTTGTCTCCAGCAAAAACCGCGCCTCCGCCGGCGTGCCATCGACCAACTGGCCCGTCACGTATTCTCCCACTGCTGGGCCGTGTTTGAACCCATGTCCCGAGCCGCCGCCCACGAACCACACGTTTTCCATTTCTGGATGCCGGTCGATTAAAAAATCTCCGTTCGAAGTGTTCTCATACTGGCAGACGCGCGTTTCCACAATCGGCGCATCTTTCAGCGCCGGAAACCGCCGCGCTACATACTTTCGCACCAGCTCCGTCATTCCCGGCGAAACAATCCTCGATTGCGTGTCCGGGTCAACCCGCTCTCCATGTTCGTCAAACGCAATCTTCAGTCCTCGTCCCTCGATGTCCGGCATTCCGTAAACCAGGTCTTCCTGAAAAAGCCAGGTCGGCAGTGCCGGTGCCGCGAAGCTCGTATCGCCCGGCGGAATGCCGAAAAAAAACACTTCTTGCCGCGAAGGAAAAATCCGCGAGCCAAGAACATCCGGGAAAACCTTGCCAAGCCACGGTCCGCAGGCAAACACAAACTCTTCCGAGGCGATCCGTTCGCCCCGACTCGTCGCAATGTGTTCAACCCGGCCAGCCTCTCGCGGATTCATTGCCTGCGCGCAGAGGTACTCCACGCCAAGCCGAATCGCATCCTCAACTACGGCGGTCACTGCGCGTCTCGCCATCAGAACACCGCTCTTTGGCTCAAAGATGCCGCGTCCAATGCCGTCAAACCCAATTTGCGGATAGCGCTTCTCCATCGCTGAGCGATCCAGCTCCTCGAATGTCACTCCGCATCGCTTTAACGTCTCGCCGGTTTGCCGCAATCGCTCGTCCTTGTTACCGCCCATCCACAGCACGCCGGTTTCGAGAAAAAGCGGTTGCCGCGTCGCCGCAAAAAACTCCTTCCACTGTGTCAGCGATTTCTGCGACCAACGCGTGTACAGCTCATCCGCGCCGTAGCCCATTCGAATGATGCGCGTTTCGCCTCCGGAGCTCGCCCGCGAATTCGCCGGACCATACGCATCAATCAGCGCTACGTGCTGTCCTCGTTTGGCGAGGTGCCACGCCGTCCACGCGCCAAAGACGCCCGCTCCAATCACCGCAACGTCAAATGTTTTCTGTCCGCTCACCGCGCCTGCATCGTATCGCAACCTGCAGTCCAACTAAAAACGCTTCCGTCTAACACCGCGTAGCGATAACATTCTTCGTTTTCCGTTTCTATCTCTGGAGGTGTGTGTGAAAGCGTCTTGCCAGCCCGTCTATTTCGTTCTGCTTGTTTGCTTCCTGATGCTCGTAGTTCCAGTCTTTGTCGACGCCCAGCAGAACGCCCCGCAAATCGACCCTAAAACTTACGGCGGAATGAAATGGCGCCTCATCGGGCCCTTTCGCGGCGGGCGCGCCCTTGCCGTGACCGGTGTGTCGAGCCAGCCGAATACCTATTATTTTGGCGCGGTTGCCGGCGGCGTTTGGAAAACCACGGACGGCGGCGTTTCCTGGGATCCTCTTTTCGACAAGCAGACCACCTCCTCCATCGGCAGCATCGCAGTCTCCGAATCGGATCCCAATGTCATTTACGTCGGCACCGGCGAAGCTTGCATTCGCGGCAACATTTCCTTCGGCGACGGCGTTTACCGTTCGAACGACGGCGGCAAAACTTGGAACAATGTCGGCTTGAAAGACTCGCGTCACATCGGCAGAGTCATCGTCCATCCCACGAATCCCGACGTCGCCTTCGTCGCTGCTCTCGGCCACGCCTACGGCAAAAGCACCGAGCGCGGCATTTTCCGCACTCGCGATGGCGGCAAGACCTGGGAGAAAGTTCTCTATTTCGACGACCGGACGGGTGGCATCGACATCGTTTTCGATCCGCAAAATCCTCACGTCCTCTTCGCGGCGATGTGGGAAGGCTACCGCACTCCTTGGACGCTCAACAGTGGGGGCGATAAGGATGGCCTCTACCGTTCGGGCGGTCTTTAACGTAGCGATGATGGCGGCACCAACTGGGCCTTGATCAACGACGATCATCGTTTCCGCCAGCGCGCCTGGTATTTTACGCACGTTTGGGCCGATCCAAGAGATTCAAACAAGGTCTACATTGCCAACACCGCCCTATACCGTTCGAACGATGGCGGCAAGTCCTTCGAACGCCTCAACGCTCCCCACGGCGACCACCATGGCCTGTGGATCGATCCCCACAATCCCAATCGCTTGATCAACGGCAACGACGGCGGCGCGACGATTTCCATCGACGGCGGCAAGAATTGGTCCACGCAAAATAATCAACCGACCGCGCAGTTTTATCACGTGACTGCCGACAACGATTTTCCGTACCGCGTCTATGGCACGCAGCAGGACAATTCTTCCGTCGGTATCGCCACCGCCAGCGACCGTGGCTACATCGATCGTGCGGACTGGGACGCCGTCGGCGGCGGCGAGAGTGGCTACATTGCCGTTGACCCGCGCGATTCACACATCGTTTATGCCGGTTCCTATTTTGGCTATATCACCAGGCTCGATCGCCGCACCAATCAAACACAAAACATTCAGCAGTGGCCGCTCGATCCCGATGGCTACAACGCTTCGGTCCAAAAATATCGTTACACCTGGACCATGCCCATCGTATTTTCTCCGCACGATCCGAATACTCTCTATCATTCTTCCCAGTATCTCTTCCGCTCGAAAGATGGCGGCCATTCCTGGGAAACGCTGGGCGGGGACCTCACCCGCAATGACAAAACCAAGCAGCAGGATTCCGGCGGCCCCATCACCAAAGACCAGGCCAGCATTGAGTTCTACGATTTGATTTTCACCGTTGCGGAATCGCCGAAACAAAAAGGTTTGATTTGGGTCGGCACCGATGACGGCTGGATTCAGGTCACGCGCGACGACGGAAAAGCCTGGACCAACGTTACTCCCAAAGGTTTTCCTGAATGGGCCATGATCAGTTTGATCGAACCGTCACCGTTCGAAGCAGGCACCGCCTACGCTGCGATCGACGCCCACAAGCTCGACGACTTCAAGCCCTACATTTTCAAGACCACCGACTTTGGCAAGACCTGGTCGGCCATCACCAACGGACTTCCCGACGGCTCCTACGTTCACGCCCTGCGCGAAGATCCCAAACGCAAGGGCTTGCTCTATGCAGGCACGGAAACGGGCGCGTGGGTTTCTTTCGATGATGGCGCGCACTGGCAGGCGTTGCAGCTGAATCTGCCGACCACTCCGGTCCACGACCTCATTATCCACGGCGACGATCTGGTTGTTGCCACGCATGGCCGTGCGTTTTGGGTACTCGATGACATCAGCCCGTTACGCCAGACGAACGCCGCCATCGCCGCCGAAGACGCGCACTTGTTTACCTCGCGTCCCGCCATTCGCACGCGCATGGGACGCGCGCGCCGCCGCCGCTACGCCATTGGAGAAAATCCTCCCGACGGCGCCTCGCTCTACTACTACCTGAAGGAAGAGCCCAAAGAGCACATCAAGCTGGAAGTGCTGGACGCGCAGGGAAAAGTCATCCGCGCGTTCACCAGTGAAGAAAAGAAAAAGGAAGGCGGCTCCGACGAGTGGGAAAGAGACGAAGCCGCGGAGCACATCCCAGCAAAGGCCGGCTTGAATGAATTCACCTGGGACTTGCGTTACGAGCCGCCCAAGAAAATTCCCGCCGCTATCTACGACGAAGGCGAACCAAGCGGCCCGCTTGCTCTCCCGGGCAATTATCAAGTGCGGCTCACCGTGGGAGCGAAGAGTGTCACCGCTCCTCTTGAAGTGACCATGGATCCGCGCGTCAAAACTTCCGCGGAGGATTTGCGCAAGCAGTTCGACCTGATGCTCCGAATGCGCGAACGCCAGGACGAAATGAACAAAGCCATTCTGGCGATCCGCGATCTCCGCGGCCAGTTGCAAGTGCTTGAAAAGCGCCTCGGTTCGAGCGATCCCAGTAAACCAGTGGTCACTGCTGCCGCTGATCTTCGCAAAAAAATCAGCGCGATCGAAGAAGAACTCATCCAGGTGAATTCCAAAGCCAGCGAGGACGAACTCAACTACCCGACAAAGCTCAACAGCAAACTTGGTTACCTGCAGAATGCGGTGGATAGCGCGGATGCGCCACCGACCGAAGGCGAGGTCGGCGTTTATGCCGAACTCGACCTGCAGCTCGAGTCGCAACTTGCGAAGTGGCGCGACGTATTGTCGAAAGACGTCCCCTCGCTCAACGACACCATGCAGAAAAACAACGTGCCGCTTATCGCTCCATCAGCAGCGAAGGCGAACTGATTTCAGCTATCGATTCTGCATCTTGGCTCTAGGGGCGCAGCATGCTGCGCCCCTACTCAGCACAACCCCTCGCGCCGTCATTCCGAGCGGAGCGGGCGATTTATTCTTTCGTTCGCATAGCGAACGTCGGTCGCGAAGTCGAGGAATCTCTCTTCTCGTTCTCTACGCGCTCTACTTGTGGAATGCGGCGGCGATTGAAGCGGCCCAGTGCGAAAGGTGATTCAGCGATTCGGTGTGCGTGGGATCGAGGTGCAATGGCGTGATGGAAACGGCGCCGGAAAAAATCGCTGCGTAATCCGTGTCCGGCTCCACATTTTTGTCGAGCTTTTGTTCGTATAGCCAGAAGTAGCTGCGCCCGCGGGGATCTTTTCCTTCCGTCAACTGGTTGCGCGTAATCTTTTGCGACTGCCGCGTGAATTTCACTTCGCCGTTCCACGGCTCCGGCACGTTCACGTTGAGCAAAACCTGGTCCGGCAATCCTTCCTTCAAAATCATTTCCGCGGCGGCGCGCGCCACCCGCGCGGAATTTTCAAATTTCGCTTTTTCTTTTTTTGAGCACAGCGACATGGCCACGGAAGGAATGTGGTGCAGCGCACCTTCCCGCGCGGCGCCCACTGTTCCGGAGTAATAGACGTTTTCACCGAGGTTCGCGCCGTGATTGATTCCGGAAATCACCATGTCCGGTTTTTCGGGCAAAAGTTTGTGCAGCGCCACGATTACACAGTCCGCCGGCGTCCCGTCAATGGCCCATTCACGCTCCGCGATTTTGTTGCAGACGATGGGCTGCCGCAGCGTCAGCGATTGCGCCGTTCCGCTGCGCTCCAGGCTTGGCGCCACAATACTCACCGTGGCAAATCCCTCCAGCGCCGCTGCCAATGCGCGCAGCCCCTCCGCCTGATACCCGTCGTCGTTGGTTAGAAGAATGTGCTTCATGCCTGTCATTGCTCTGAGTGGGCCTGGCAACCGCCTTTCGAGGACTTTCCGTTGACGGCATCGAGATGCTTTCTAACGTCACTACGGACGGGTTCTAGCCGCGTTGTGTGTCCGTAGGCCGCGTACGAATCACCTTTTATCATGGGCAGCTGCCGTACAAATAACTCACGCGCTTTTTCGTACAACCGGCATTTGTCTCTATCCGAGATGTCAGCCAGAATTTCATATGCGCCCCCTATTTCAAACGGCTCAAGGCTAAGGATGTCCTGGTTTTGTCCGTCGAAGAAGGCAAGCGCTTTTTGCAGGCTCTCCTCTGCTCGGCGTATTGATTCGTCTCTGTATGCCGGCTTGTTGTATGCCCTCGTTATGTATACGAATGCAATTTGGTCGTACATAAGCCCATCGTCGGAAACGTCGATCCAGCTCTGGGCCACTTGCACTGCCTTGTCGTATCGACCTTCCTTTTGCAACTCAATCATACGATTGAGCACTTCCGTCTGATTCCGCGGAGTACGCGTTTCATGATAAGCAAGCCACGCAGCCAACGCGACGAACGGCACCAAAAGCAGGAGAAAAACCTTCGAAGGACGGGTCATCGTGGTGGACTTTGAAATGGTCGGGACGACTGGATTTGAACCAGCGACCTCACGCACCCCAAGCGTGCGCGCTACCAGGCTGCGCTACGTCCCGACCGAGTGAAAAACGCAATCGGCAAAATCGCTGGAACCAGCGACCTGGCCGACCCGGTCGGCCCGCGCCGAATACTGCGCTACGTCCCAACCGGTAAGCTGACCGCGACAGGCCAACGAAATCAGGAGGCCAATCGGGGAGGGAATCAGCACCTCCAAGGTATCACCGCCGTTCGAGCAGCGTCAAGAAAGTGCGGAGCGTATCGCGCAAATCGAGCAGCATCTTGCGGCCCAGAAGCTGCGCCGAGACTTCGCCTGCGTGGCTCGCGCCCGCACTCTCCGCATCCCAATTTCCTTCATGCTCGCGCAGAAACCGGCGCGCTCCCGCAATGGTGAATCCTTCGTCGTAGAGCAGCCGCTTGATGCGGAAAACCATGTCCACGTCTTCCTGGCGGTACAGGCGATGGCCGCTGGAACTTTTGACCGGCTGCAGCATGGGGAATTCAGTTTCCCAATAGCGCAGAACGAAAGGTTTCAGGTCCGCCAGACGGCTGACTTCGCCTATGCGGTAGAGTTTTTTCTCCGTGGCGACTTGCGTAGCTGTGCCGTTGTTTGCCATCGGGATGCCCTACTGGGGGACGCCGCTATCGTAGCAGTTTGCGACGCATTCATGTAGAGGGAAGCGTTCATTCGTCACTGCCCGAAGTGTTGCGGTCGCGCTTGCGAAGGCGCTGGATAAAGCGGACGGGCGTTCCGACGAAATCGAATTTGGCGCGAAGCTGGTTTTCCAGGAAACGCTGATAGCTGAAGTGCAGCGGAGCTTTTTGATTTGTGAAAAGAAGGAACGTGGGCGGCGCGATTTTCGCCTGCGTGATGTAGTAGATGCGCACGGCGGCGGCGCGCGTCCCAGCATTGATTGATGAGCGGGAAAAGTTTGTCGGCGCGTTCACCGGTTTTCGCGGAGAGAAAAACAATCGGCGCGTAGCTCAGGAATTTTAATTTGGCTCGAATCATTTTTTCGTAGTCGAACATCAACCGGCCGGCGTCAAAGTTTTCCGGTTTGTGGCGTTCGCCGGGAGCGCGCCTGGACTTGCCTTTCGCGGTAGCGGCATCGCGCGATGCAGCTTCGCGCGCGGCAACGACGGCGAGGTCCCACTTGTTGATGACGATGACGACGGAGCGGCTGGACTCTTCGGCGTAGCTGGCGATTTGCGCGTCGCCCTGGGTCACGCCCTGTTCGCCGTCGACGACAAGGAGGGCGACATCGCAGCGCTCCAGCCCGCGGCGCGCCATTACCACGCTGAGTTTTTCCGCGACCAGCGTGGTTTTGCCCTTGCGGCGAATTCCAGCGGTATCCACGAAACGATAGTCGCGGCCATCCCGCGCGATTTCCGTATCCACATTGTCCATGGTGGTGCCGGGAATTGGGGAGACGATGGAGCGTTCTTCGCCGACCATGCGATTCAGCAGCGTAGATTTGCCGACGTTGGGTCGGCCGATGATGGCAACTTCAATGACGTCGGGTTGTTTTTCTTCCTCGCCTGACGCGACGACGCTGACCTCCGCCAGCGCGGCGTCCAGCAAATCGTCCACGCCCGTGCCGTGCTCGGCGGCGATAGGAAATACCGGCGCGCCGATGCGATGAAAAACGCCGGCGTTCGATTCTTGCGAGACGGAGTCCACTTTATTTACGGCGATGAAAAACGGCTTGCCGGTGGTGCGCAGAAGCCGCGCTAGTTCTTCGTCGAGGGGCGTGAGGCCCGCCTGGCTATCAACCACCAGAACGAGGAGCGCCGCTTTCTTGATGGCTACATGCGCCTGGCGCAGGATTTCCTGAGGAATAAAGGCTTTGTCGTCCGGCACGATGCCGCCGGTGTCGACGACTTCCAGCGCCCGGCCGCGCCATTCGGCCCTGCCGTAGATGCGATCGCGGGTAATACCCGGCTCATTGGTGACAATGGCGCGGCGCGTGCCAGTCAAACGGTTGAAGAGCGTGGACTTGCCCACGTTGGGGCGACCGACGATAACGAGCGAGGGGAGCAGATCGGGCATAGGTTCCTAAGCGGTGCACTCTACGGGTGCTGCAGAGCGTCGAGCAATCTTTCAATGTAGCGCATTCCCGGTCGTGCAGATAGGGGAGCCGATCTGCCAGGGATGCGCCTGACGAGCACCCCCTCCCCCCGGCCTTTTTTCACAAGTGTTCATTCCCAAGGGAGTTAAAGTCCTTTGTTTTGACGCAAAGACTTACGTTGCACCAAAATTGTGCAACTGGCTGGTAAATCTGAAGTTGGGCGGTGGACGTTGAACAGACGTAAGAGATTAACGACAACTATATCTAACCCGCAGTGTACCTGAGAAATAGCAATCTGTCAAGGGAAAGATGGGAGTGAGCTTGGGAAATCTCCCTCAACCGAGAACCAAACCTCGTCCGGCTGGGGGCCAAAGAAAGAAACGTTGACAACCAACCATATTTCTGCAAATATCGAAATATGGAAAACGGGTCAAACAAAAAGCGGGCGGAGCGGGTGGCGAAATACGCCGATATGTTCTCCGCGATGGGGACGGAACCGCGGCTACGGATCATGCAGTTGCTCTTGTCGGCGCATCCGGAGGGGCTGGTGGTGGGGGACATCCAGGGAGAACTGGAAATTCCGAATTCGACGCTTTCGCATCATTTGGAGAAGCTGAAGACCGAAGGGCTGGTGAACGTGCAGCGGGAAAGCACGTTCTTGCGGCATACGGCGAATACAGAAGCGCTACAGGAATTGCTGCAGTTTCTCTATTCGGAGTGCTGCACGCGGAACAAGGCGTTGAAGCCGCAGGATATTGTGGAAGTGTGCGGGTAACGCGAGGCGGAAAATGGAAAAGCGAAACTGGAAAATTCAAATTGGAAGATCGAAACGCGAACAATCCGAAGCTGAGGGTCGATTTAGAGTCGAAATATAATATGGAGATGAAAAATTCCGGCAGGACATTGGGAGGCCAGCATGGACAGCGTTGACGGTACAAGCATCAAGGAAATTGTTAAGGAAAAATACGGGCAGGCGGCGCTACGGGGGAAGAGCGGAAGTTGTTGCGGAACGGCGGACGCAAGTGGGACGAGTTGCGATCCAATCACTTCGAATCTCTATGACGCGACGCAAATGCAGCAAGTTCCGGGGGAAGCGCTGCAAGCTTCGCTTGGCTGTGGAAATCCAACCGCGCTCGCGAAATTAAACTCGGGTGAAGTCGTTCTTGACCTCGGCTCCGGTGGAGGGATCGATGTTTTGCTTTCCGCGAAGCGCGTTGGACCGACAGGCAAGGCATACGGTCTGGACATGACGGATGAAATGCTGGCGCTGGCGAATGAGAACAAGCGCAAGGCGGGCGCGGAAAACGTCGAGTTCCTGCGCGGAGAGATTGAGCACATTCCTCTGCCGGACAATTCGGTGGACGTGATCATCTCGAACTGCGTGATCAATCTTTCCGCCGACAAGGACCAAGTGTTGAGAGAGGCTTTTCGCGTGCTCAAGCCGGGCGGGAGAATGGCCGTTTCCGATGTGGTGACGCGAGGGGAAGTGGATGCGCAGATCCGGCAAAACGTATTGCTGTGGGTAGGGTGCGTGGCAGGAGCGCTTGAAGAAAACGAGTATCGCGACAAGCTCGCGTCCGCTGGTTTCGAGCAGGTGGAGATTGCGCCGACGCGCATTTACCGCGTGGAAGACGCGCGCGAGTTCCTGACGGAAAAAGGCCTGGATGTGGATTCGCTCGCGCCGCAAGTGGATGGAAAATTCATGAGCGCGTTTGTGCGGGCGACGAAGGCGAAGTCCGCGAAAAAGACGGACGCCTGTTGCGCGCCGACGTGCTGCCAGTGAGAGCGAGAGAGCTTGCGCACCGCGTCCAAACATTAAGTTGCTGAAACGTTTGAAGTTGAGATTCTTTCCGACAGGAGCCGGAATCTTCGATCGGGCATCCTCGTCGGATGCCTCAGAATGACAGGTCCGCTCTATTGGCATCTTGCTGAACGACGACGACAATGCAGGCACCCTACAACGTTCTGTTTCTGTGCACGGGGAATTCGGTGCGTTCCATCATGGCCGAGGCCATTCTCAACGGCAAAGGCCGACCCGTTTTCACGGCTTACAGCGCGGGGAGCCACCCACGGGGTGTTGTAAGTCCCGAGGCGCTGCAGCAGATCAGCCGGGCGCATTTGCCGACAGATGGCTTGCGAAGCAAAAGCTGGGAGGACTTCGCAAAACCCCGCGCGCCAAAGATGGATTTCATCTTCACCGTTTGCGATAGCGCGGCGCGGGAAACTTGCCCGGTCTGGCCGGGGCAGCCAATGACGGCGCACTGGGGCGTTGCCGATCCGGGAGCGACTCAAGGCACGCAGGAGCAAGTCGAACGTGCGTTTCGCGAAGCGTATTTGATTCTCGAAAGACGAATCAGCCTGTTCCTAAGCCTGCCTCTATCGAGTCTCGACAAACTGGCGATCCAAAAAGAAATCAGCCGGATCGGCAATCAGTAAGCCAAATCACTCGCCCTTCACCACGCGTAACGACAGA
>Ga0209471_1002288_pt1 | contig 11088 bp, 7 predicted proteins | sample GraSoiAngelo_128_FD_185885 | JGI IMG/M metagenome (GOLD analysis project Ga0209471, IMG submission 185885) | Grasslands soil microbial communities from the Angelo Coastal Reserve, California, USA - 14_0927_12_20cm (SPAdes) (version 2) | ecosystem: Environmental > Terrestrial > Soil > Grasslands ... | reverse complement strand
CGCGTTTGGTACAGGAGGTGGTGGATTGTTTCCAGAAGAGGACGACCGGTAGTCCCATGCCAACGTCCGGCCGTTTACTAATGAAATCAGGTCAATCCCGATCTGTGAGTATGCCCAAGCATTCTTGTTTTGACAGAACATCCAGATGCTCCAGGAGAAACTACCCTGATTGCTGACTCCGTTGATTGCCGTAACGAAGTGTTCGTTCAACGGAGGTCCATAGAACTTCGCCTGAACATTGCACTTCGCTAGGTACATTGTCAGCGCGTAGGCATTCCAGCTGGAAGGGACTGCTGTTTCATTGTACCATTTCATCGTGCCGTTGCCATAGTTGATCAGAACGTTTGTAGCAATCATGTTTACTCCCATTGGACTGCTTGTTAGATAGTTGCAAAGTCCTGACGAATTAGCGACCGTACCATTCCTGGGAATCTCAAGATAATAATATGCGCCAACCTGAGCTGAAGCGATTGTGAGAGCTGTTATTCCGAGAATGAGATAGAAGACCCGGTGGCTATTCGTTAGTGCTCACTGAGTCCTTTGTTGAATCTGCAGGCCTACACGTTTCGCGGCCACTATTGCGGGAGGGACTACCGTCGCGAAGAACACTAGATTGCTTGCTTCGTGGAGTATGGCGAAGGGGACCCCGGTTATCATTCCAATAATGAGAGCTTGATACGGTGAACTGGTCTTGAAGACCCAAGACCCGAAGTTTGTCAGGACATCATAGGCGAAGGTTGCCTGGAAGCCAATTAGTCCGAATAACAGACCCATCCTTCCATACGGACGCGCATTATTGAGCAGGTTCCTAGCACGTGTCCTGATTCGGGACAGGATCCCTGTCTCTAGGTCCATGCCGTGGCTGATTGACTGCTTGTCTCTTGTCCTGGTTTGAACCTGCTTCGCTATGAGTTCTCTGGCTACTGAGGTGCGATTAAGGAGGGCGCCTGCTAGGGCGTACAAGCATTCGCCAGTCATCAAGAAAAGGAGGAGTATGAGGTCATCTTGGCCGTAGGGATTGACGAATCCGTATACGGCCCAAATCGAGACGGCTGTGCCGAGTCCGACTTGTAATCCGAAGAGGAAGGCTGCGATGAAGACAAACGCATCCATCAACTTGACGTTTGGAATGTCAATCATCGCATAGTTGGTAGCGAGAGACAAGGAGGTGAAGACTGGAATCAAGACTATCCGGAGTATAGGGGATGACGGAGACGGATGGCGTGTGCTGGTCTTGAGCAATCTAGGCGGGCAAAGTTACCCGGTACCTTATATAGAATTTCCTTGGCGCTGAGGGGCGCATCAAAGCGTAGAGGATTCATGTTGAATATTCTCGAGGGTCTCCTTCTCCATTTGTAAAGTCACGTGTTCTATGCCAAACGATTCTTTCAGCTTCTTGGCAACTTTTTCGATAATGATAGAGCCCTGACTTATCTTGTCTGAATCTAGTGTTACGTGTCCGCTGAGAGCATAGAGTCCGGATGTGATCGTCCAGACATGTAGATCATGGACCCCCTTGACACCCTCGACGCTTCGGATAGTTTTGGCAATGCTTTCTAGTTCCAGGTGTCTAGGGGTGGCCTCGAGCAGAATGTTCGTCGAGTCCCTCACGAGACCGTAGGCGCTTCTCATGATCAGAATCCCAATCAGGATCGCTGCTATGGGGTCCAGCCCGGAGTAGCCAGTGAACACAACTACAATGCTACTGACTATTACGGCAATGGATGAGATTGTATCTCCGACGGCGTGAAGGAAGACTCCTCTGACGTTGAGACTTGTCTTCCCTGTACGGGCGAGTAGTCCTGTTGTGGTAAGATTTCCCAGGAGGCCTAACAAGGCTAAAGAGAGAACGAGCGTTCCTTGGACTCTGGTCGGCTGCTGGAGTCTGAGAAGGGCTTCATAGATTATCAGAAGGGCTACGGCGATAAGGGTCGAGCCGTTGACAAGAGCGGCGAAGATCTCGGCTCTATGATATCCAAAGGTCCGCTTTGCTGTGTGTTGCATGCGTCCAAGCCTGAGTGTGAGGATGCTGACGCTGATGGCTAGAACATCGGTCAGCACATGGCCTGAATCACTGAGCAATGCAAGGCTTTGACCCAGGAACCCTCCTGTGAACTCGACGGCGACGATCACTGAGGATATTGCAAGTGCGATCCAGAGACTCCGCTCAGCTTTCCTTGATGGGACACTAAGATCTATGAGCAACGGAGATGGTTAAGCGGTCTGAGACTAACAGTATTAGAAATGGTCGGACGAGCGTTCCATCACGACGGGCCGAGAGGAATTATCTCATGGGATTTCGGTTAATCGTTTATCTTGCGTAGTAAGGTTCCATGAAGTAGAATGCGTAGGCACCGATGAAGCTTCCTCCCATCTGGGCAGAGTTTCCATTGTTCGTGAACCCTGACAAGACGAAGAATAGTCCGCCAACCCCCGCCACCACAACGTAGACAAGTCCAAGAATCGCGCAGATTCGGATGCTCTTGGGTTTGGCTTTGATGGAAAACGCAAGGACGATCAGCGAGAGGGCGAATATGGCGATTCCTTCGAAAGCGTGCCAGATCAAGAAGAAGCAGGTCGTCACAACGCCGTTAAAGATGCCGTTTAGCGACTACTCCACGCCTCCCGAAGGAAACATCGAGAAAAGGTTGGTTGCATCTCCTGTCCAGCCCTGAACCGTCAGCGCTATCAGCGTCGCGACTATGATGATTCGAAGGTTTCGCCAATGGGTCCTGTCTAAGCCCTTTGCAGTTTCAGCCATTCCTCGATCCTTGGCCGTCCCTTTTCCCTGTTGACATTTTATGATTTGTGGCAGAAAGGGACCTGAATAATCGAGGAAGGGTTCGACTCTTCAGCAATCGGATGGCGAGCTGATAATGAAAACGGATCTGCCAATTGCAATCCGGTTCCAAACGGCTACAAATGGATATCAGAATAATTAGCGAGAAAAGAAAACTGGAGGGGACGGGCGTTCGACGCCCTTGCCTTGTCTACATACTTTTCTTTTTCTTGCTCTTCTTCTTTGGTGCCATATTACGTACCGTCGAGTCCAAACGACGTACGGATGTTGCATAATACATCTCCGGTCGCAGACCTGTCCAGACTTTTCGGATTGATGCCAAGAAGATCATCACTGTTTGGTGAACCTTTCGCTAGATTCCGCGGAAGGACCCTCCGCCAAGTGACCAGTATCTTCTCAGTATGAGTCCCGCGACGAGTCCTCCGAGGTGGGCGGGTCCTCCACCCCCTGCGAAAATGTCCAGACCTAGAAGGAAAATTAGTAAGAGTACCACTTTTAGTCCGACTGCTGTTCCCATTATTCCATAGATAGCACCGGACGCCCCAACGGCACAGTCAGGAATGAACGTGTTTGGGGATAAGGAGTAGCCGAGAAGATCGTAACCCACGAAGCCAAGGCTCCCTACTAACCCCGTTATGAAGAAGGTCATTATCCAGCGCGATTTCGACACTTGTTCTTCTAGAATGAAACCGAAGAATAGAAGGAAGAAGACATTGCTCGCTATGTGGAGAATGCTGGCGTGCAGGAAGATAGCTGTGAGAACAGTCCAAGGGAATATGGGTGTTGGGACATCGCACTGGACCACCAGATCGACGAAGATATTCTGTAGTTGTATCGGCTCGAAAAAGTTCCCTACTATTGCTCCTATGATAATGTAGACCGTGACTAGAATCAACGAGAAGATAACTGTCGGGGACCGCAGAATAGCCTTGACCCTTCGGGATCTATCGGATTCAGAGGCCGATTCCATGGTCCGTTATCTCGCCGCCGATTGTAGCTATTTAGTCGACCCTTCCAACAGTAACTTGGTTGTCTTAACGCTCAAGAAGCTGCAGATTGATGGATTGTGAGACTCCAACAAAGTGCAAGGTACCTTGCCAAAACAACTAGTCCTGTACATGTCCAAGGAAGACGAAGAGACTTTCCTACAGTACTTGCGGTCGTCTGGGGACCTAGTAATCCTTCCGGCGATCTCGCCTTCATCCGATTTTGCACCGATTACTGTTCTTCCGGAACCCGCCGAGGACGAGGACACGAGAAAGTTCTGGTTGCTGAACAAGGCTGTTCGTCTCCCGCTTGTTACGGAGTATGCGCCAGAGAAGAGTTGCTATGTGATCGACGGATTCCAATCCCCCGTCGTCGAGTTTCTCCGTTCATGGACACTATCTCACATGATGTTAGCGGGAGGAATCCGAGCCGACATGAACTATCTTGATGATGGTAAGCAAGACCTAGTTCCGAAGCCTGTCGAGTTCAGAGACTGGTTTGATTCTATGCAAAACTGGATTCGTAGGAGCTTCAAACATCTGACTCTTCTCACCTATGTGGGCCCGGGAGCGCAAACGTTCATGGAAGAAGGCGGACTCCTCCACTGAAAACGCAAAACAGAGAAGCGTGCGCCAGCAAGCGAATGGAGTCGCTGGTTATATTGCGATAGATAAATCAACATGAGAAATTGACTTACTCTCCTCGGGATCCTTCCGTTGATGGAACAGTATTACCTAAAACGCATTCATTTGTGCAAGAATTCCGGATATGTGTTCGCAAGTAGTCGCTCCTAGGATGTTGTGGACCTGCCTTTGAAATATTTCATCTGAGGCTCGGTGAGCGGGAGGCAAGAGTCTTGCAGCGGCCAAAGAGAGGAGCAGCCAGGATTCTCTCCTTCTCCATTCTTCTCTTGACGATCAGCTTAGGCATCCTCGCAGCGGCAAACCTTGCCAAGTTGGCGAATGCGACACCTCCGTCAGGCACCACCTTTGACCACACGGTTATCATCGTCATGGAAGACCACGGGATACAGGACATATGCGCCGGGAGTCCCCCTCCCTGTTCAGGCTCTAACGGGGACCAGTATACTGCTGGTCTCGCCAATAGTTACGGGATTGGATCCCAGTATCTCGGAGTATCGCATTTCAGTGAAGCCGATTACATGGCATTGCTGGGGGGTGGTACGTTCGGTTGTGGGAATACAGGTTGCCCTCCAGTGTCTAATCAGAACCTTGTGGACCGGTTTGAGTCTGTCGGCTTAACGTGGAAGGGTTACATGGAGGATCAGAATGTTGCTAGCGGTTGCGATACGAGTTATCATGAACCGTATACTCCCGAGCATAATCCGTTTGTGACTTTCAAAGATATTCTAAACAACCCGGCCCGATGTTCTAAGGTCGTACTGGCGAACCCGAGCAGCTGCACGGTAACGGACTGTTCACTAATCAACGACCTGAATTCAGCTTCTGCACCCAACTTCATGTGGCTCACACCAAACAACTGCAACAACATGCACGGGTTCACCGGTGTCTGCGCGGAGTCCATTCCAATGGGCGACAACTATCTGAGCGGTCTGGTGCCGAATATTCTGAAGAGTTACACTTTCACTAATACTCGCGCTGCATTGTTCGTTGTTTTCGACGAGGGCACGGGTTGGTGTCCTCTCAATGGAAGCTCAGAGGACTGCGTCTACGCAGTCTGGGCCGGTCCACTAGCTGAAACCGGATTCGCGAGTAGCAACCGCTACAACCACTATTCTTGGACCCGGACAATAGAGGTGAACTGGAACCTGGCCAGTCTGACATCTAACGATGCCAAGGCCAAGCCGATGACAGAGTTCTTCAAGACAAACACAGCCCCGACTCTTGCCACCAGTTTCACATTTTCTCCATCATCCCCGCAAGTAGGCCAGCCCGTCACTTTCACGGCCACCGCCTCGGGCGGAACAGCACCCTACGCATTCACCTGGAATTTTGGTGATGGAACGAACGGTAACGGCGCGACAGCGACGCACACCTACTTGACAGCGGGAACGTACATAGTGGCCCTAACTACGAAAGACAGTGGTTCGCCTCAACAGACTGCGACTGCCCAGCAGTCTCTCACAGTTACGAACCCGCCTCCTCCTCTTCTTACTGCTGGCTTCAGCTACAGCCCAACCTCACCCCAAGTTGCCCAGCAGGTGACGTTTAGCGGCTCGGCAAGTGGTGGAACCTCTCCTTACTCCTACAGCTGGAGCTTTGGTGATGGGTCGACTGGAACAGGTACTACTGTAAGTCACGCTTACTCAACTGCTGGAACATTCACTGTAATCCTTACCATCAAAGATGGCGGTACCCCTCAGCAGACTGCGACTTCGCAACAATCCATTACAATCACCAGTCCTCCTCCTACATTGACAGCTAGCTTCACCTACAGTCCTTCCTCGCCTCAAGTAAGCCAACAGATCACATTCACTGCATCTGCCGGTGGAGGAACCGCGCCCTATACTTTCAGCTGGTCTTTTGGCGACGGTTCAACTACGACAGGCTCCACTACATCTCACACGTACTCATCGGCAGGAACGTTTAACGTGATTCTAACTGTGAAGGATTCTGGATCGCCGCAACAGACAGCTAGCTCCCAACAATCGGTGACTGTCAGTAATCCCGCTCCTTCACCTCTAACTTCAAGCTTCACCTACAGCCCGTCATCGCCCAATGTGGGAGAGACAGTCTCATTCAGCGCCTCAGCATCAGGAGGAATACAACCCTACGTCTATTCCTGGAGCTTCGGCGACGGTTCGACCGGTGCTGGCGTTACTGTAACTCACAGCTACTCGTCAGCTGGAACATTCACCGTGCTCTTGACGGTGACAGACAGCGGTTCGCCCCAGCAGGGATCAAACTCTCGGCAATCTCTTACTGTCGTCAGTCCACCTCCTGCTCTTACGGCCAGCTTTAGCCACAGTCCGACCAGTCCTCAGTCGGGACAGACGGTCACCTTCACAGGTTCTGCGTCGGGAGGAACCTCTCCCTACAGCTATTCTTGGAGTTTCGGTGACGGGTCCACGGGGACAGGATCGTCAGTAACTCACGCATATTCTTCCACGGGGTCATTTACGGTTGTATTTACCGTCAAGGATAGCAGCTCGCCTCAACAGACAACGACAGCCCAACAAACCATAACTGTCTCCAGTGCGCCTCCTGTTCTGAGTGGTAGTTTCAGCTACAGTCCATCTTCACCTCAGCCTGGACAGCAGGTCATGTTCACGGCCAGCGCCACTGGTGGGACTAGTCCCTACACTTTCAGTTGGGCATTTGGAGACGGTTCGACCGGAGCAGGTTCGTCGGTGACTCATGCGTTTTCGTCCGCAGGATCATACACTGTCACGTTGACGATCGGAGACAGCGGCTCACCACAGCAGACGGTGACCTCACAGAAGACGATCACTGTATCTATTATGCCTCCTCCATTGTCTGCGAGCTTTACTTACAGTCCTTCATCGCCTCAGGTTGGACAACAGGTGACGTTCACCGCCTCCGCTGCTGGCGGGACGACTCCGTATTCATTCAGCTGGTCGTTCGGAGACGGATCGACAGGAACGGGTCCCAGTGTGACCCACACTTACCCATCTACTGGGTCATTCCCCGTCACCTTGACTGTCACGGACGGTGGGTCTCCTCAACAGACGGTGACCTCGCAGCAGACCGTTACAGTCAGCGGCCCGCCTCCGACGCTGACAACCAGCTTCAACTATAGTCCGTCGTCGCCAGAGGCAGGCCGGCAAGTCACATTCACAGCCTCCGCGTCTGGAGGAGCATCGCCATATTCGTTCAGCTGGAGTTTCGGCGATGGGGGCAGCTCTACATCAAATCCAGCGACACACACCTATTCATCATCCGGACCATTCACTGTTACCGTTACTGTCACGGATGCTCATGGCGCTTCTGCAAGCTCTAGCCAGACTATCAGCGTGGCTTCTGCTCCGCACGTGAGCTTCAGCTACACTCCAACATCCCCTGAGGCTACCTCCCTGGTAACCTTCACCGCCAGCGCGACAGGCGGGGTGGGCGGGTTTACGTTTAGCTGGACGTTTGGGGATGGTGGCACGTCGTCGTCTAATCCTGCAACCCATACCTATGCTAATCCTGGAAGCTTCACGGCGACGGTGACCGCAACCGACGCCAACGGTGCTACCGCCTCTTCGAGTCAGACAGTAAGCGTCGCGACGGCTCTCGGTGTAAGCTTCACTGAAAATCCCTCTTCTCCTCAAGTAGGCCAGTCTGTAACGTTCACGGCTACCGCGACGGGTGGTGTTGGGACTCCCAGTTTCAGCTGGAGCTTTGGTGATGGCAGCAGCTCAACATCAAATCCTGTAACTCACAGCTATACCACGTCTGGCTCGTTCAGGGTGTCGGTGACAGCCACGGACTCCGACGGGGTCAAGGCAACATCGAGTCAGACAATCACTGTGGCTGCTCCTCTGAGCGCCAGCTTCACTCATAGTCCGTCTTCCCCTCAAGTTGGCCAGCAGGTGACATTCTCCGCTTCCGCCAGTGGTGGTACGACTCCCTATAGTTTCAGCTGGAGTTTCGGTGATGGATCAACAGGCTCAGGCTCTTCGGTAACTCACACCTATTCGTCCGCGGGAACGTTCACTGTAACTTTGACGGCGAAAGATAGTGGGTCTCCGCAACAGACCGCATCCTCCCAGCAGTCGATCACTGTTTCTGCTCCGCCTCCGCTTCTGACCACAAGCTTCACCTACGGTCCGTCCTCGCCTCAGACTGGACAACAGGTCACATTCACTGCTAGCGCTAGTGGTGGTACTAGTCCCTACACGTTCAGCTGGTCGTTTGGAGACGGATCAAGCGGATCGGGTTCCTCCATAACTCATGAATATTCATCAGCTGGGTCCTACAGTGTTACCGTGACGGTTAGAGACAGTGGCTCGCCACAACAAACAGGTACATCCCAGCAAACGGTTTCAGTAAGCAGTCCACCGCCTCCTCTAACCGCCGGCTTCAGCTATAGTCCTTCTTTGCCTCAAGCAGGCCAGCAGGTGTCGTTCAGCGCCTCCACCAGCGGTGGAACTCCGCCTTACACATTCAACTGGTCATTTGGAGATGGCTCAACGGGAACCGGCTCTTCAACAACGCACACGTACCAGGCCGCCGGCACTTACACAGTTACCCTAACCACCAAGGACAGTGGCTCACCTCAACAGACAGCTACTTCTCAGAACAGCATCATTGTCAGCATCGCGCTACCTTCTCTATCGGTGAGCTTCACATTCACCCCGTCCTCGCCTAATGCGGGACAATCTGTCTCGTTTACAGCCTCTATCTCAGGCGGACTATCACCCTTCACTTGCTCATGGAGCTTCGGTGATGGAGGAACAGGCTCGGGAAGCTCAGCCAGCCACACCTACCAATCAAGCGGCTCCTACACGGTAACCCTGACTGTCACCGATGCCGGCGGCCAGGTCGCGAAGTCGTCTCAGATGATAACGGTCAACGCCACACTTTCTGCCAGCTTCACATACTCTCCATCAAACCCGCTTCCGCTCTTGGCTGTGACGTTCACCGGCAGTGCGTCTGGTGGAAGCTCGCCTTACACCTACAGCTGGGACTTTGGCGACGGAACAACAGCGACCGGGAGCTCGGTCAGCCACTCCTACCTACTCCCAGGATCATACACTGTAGCTCTAACAGTGAAAGATGCAAACGGCCAGACAGTAACAACCTCCCAGACCATAACAGTTCTAACTTCCCTAGTATAGTGTCTCAATCGTGAGAGACTCTCGATAGTTCGAGACCCGTGAATTGGTTGTTGTTGCATTTTGTGTCGTTAGAGGATGATCGAAAGAACAATTAACGTGATCGTCCGGAGTTCAAATACAGAACTCGCTTGCTGTCGCAAACGGTTTTCAACCAAGTAGATCGATGGATCGATGCCCACAAGAAGGACATTGTCGATCTTACCTGTCGCCTAGTTAACATAGACACTACCGTACCGCCAGGTCTCAACTATCCCAAGATATCTCAGGTTCTAGCCAGTGAACTCAAGGACTTGGGAGTCAGGCCAGCGGTTAGCTACATTCCTGAGGCGGCCCTTCGTCGTAGAGTAAGCCCTGAAGTCGGACTCAAGGGTCCTAGGCCGAACACGTATGCGACTCTGAAAGGGGAAGGTGAGGGCCCTTGGATCCTCCTGAACGGGCACGTCGATGTTGTTCCGGCTGATCCCTCAGGCTGGTCGCATGATCCGTTCGAGCCTACGATCAAGAATGGCAAGATCTATGGTAGGGGAGCGGCTGACATGAAAGGGTCTAACGCCTGCGAGATATTTTCGATGAAAGCGCTTGTTGAGACCGGCACCGAGTTCCGGGGAAGGATTACTCCTACGTTTACCACTGACGAGGAGGTGGGCGGTTATAGCGGTGTGAATTATCTAGTTGACAAGCACGTGATTACTAAGGATGTGGATTATTGTCTATCGGCGGATAGCGGGATTGAGGCGTTGCATATCGCGAGTCTCGGGGACGCTGAATATCTGATTACAGTGCGTGGAAGGGCGGCTCATTCGGGACGCGGGTGGACAGGGGTCAATGCTATCGAGTATGGTGCCTCACTCATTGAGGATTTGAAGAAGCTGGGAGAAGAGATCGGCAGGCGACGATCTAGGATCAATGCGGAGCCGATATGGGGTACCAAGAAGATGAGGCCCGGATTGTATGTCAATACTGTGAAGGGAGGTCTCAAGGGAAATATTATTCCTGACACCTTCGAGATTCTTGTTGATCGTCGCTTTATTCCGGAAGAGAGTGAGGCTCAAGTCCGGAGAGAGATTGCGAGGGTAGTGAAGCATCGCGAGGTCAAGGTGTCTATGAAAATGATCCTCGGATACGATCCTATGGTGACTTCGCCTAGTCATCCACTGGCTCGGACTGTCCGGAAAGTGGCCAAGAAGGTTCTGGGTAGAGATGTTCCACCTTGCGGTAGTCAGGGATCTACGGACATGGCCGCTGTCAGCGCGCTAGGCATTCCTATCGCGGTTCTCGGTGCTACACGGCAGGACAGCAACATTCACGGAATAGACGAGCATGTTAGAATAAACGACCTTGTCAGCGTTACGAAGATTCTAGCCCACACATTTCTTGAACTCTTGTAAGACTGTGCTAGCTGCGAGTCTTCAGAAACTAGCGTCGACCCGACAGAATCTAATTTGAACATAGGAAAAAAATCCGGGTCTCTCACTCTCGTGCCGCGAGAAAAAAATGCCTACCCCCCTTTTTCTCCGAGGGCTCTCGCCAGTTGAAA
>Ga0209471_1002287_pt1 | contig 11093 bp, 8 predicted proteins | sample GraSoiAngelo_128_FD_185885 | JGI IMG/M metagenome (GOLD analysis project Ga0209471, IMG submission 185885) | Grasslands soil microbial communities from the Angelo Coastal Reserve, California, USA - 14_0927_12_20cm (SPAdes) (version 2) | ecosystem: Environmental > Terrestrial > Soil > Grasslands ... | reverse complement strand
CAACACGTCGCCAGCCGGCTCTAGTTTGCCGCGACGATCGCGGCAAAGTTCGACAGTTTCGACCGGCCGGATTGGCCAGTCGCTGTTTTTGGCCTGTGGGCGCGGGGCGGCGCCAGTCACGAAAAATAGTTTCAGGGCGGGGCGAAGATTTGTATTGCCAGAAAAGGGGTGGCCAGCGTATTATCGTTTTTTGTAGCTATGGAAATTATGAGCGCACCCTTGTCTCGCTTTTATCGAATTGTCGCGCTGACCTTTTGCCTCATTCTCGTACAGACCTTGGTCGCGACTGCCGGGCAACTTGCACTGAACAACGTCGCCCGCGTTAGCGTTGGCGCCCGGGTAGACGACAAAATCGCAGAAGCGGCCCTGATTTCAGGTCAGCCAGGCGTCGGTTACGCCTTGCTCGATGGACAAACCGAGCTGGTACTTTCGCTTTCCAAAATCGAGAACATCGACATCGTGTCGTTTTTGAACAACGGCACAAAGGGCACTGTAACCGTTGCGACGTCTAATTCGAAATTGGCCACTGGCAGTCTCCAATGGCACCAAATCGCGAAGCAGGATCTCACCGCCAACGTCACCAAAATAAAACTTGGCCCGACCGAAGCGAAGTATGTGAAGTTTACTTTTAGCGTTGCCAAGTCGGGTCGTATTGCAGAGCTCGCAGTTTACTCAACGACGAAACTAACACTCGCCAACACGGCTTTGGTCGATGGCAAGGACGCAAAAGATTTTGGCGGGGGCAAGGAGGCCAAGGAAGTTGCGGAAGGGCCACCAGAAGAAGGACCGCCGCCAAATCTTCCCGATCCGCCGACATTCGTTTTTGTTCCGATCCTCAGCCCATAACGGCCTGCCGTTAGGCATTTTTAATTAAAGAGACCCACCCATGATCGCGGTGGGTCTTTTTTTCGCTAACTCAATCCGGCCAGCGTCCGGCTTTTCAGAGCTCGTCTCGAATGATCTTAAAAATCTGTGTGTTGTCGATTGTGCCGTGTAACGTCTCCGTGCCAGGGCCGCTTCCGAATGAGACGACATCCTCCACCGTTTCCAAAGCCGATCTGGTGTAAAATGCAGCCGGCTCAGTTTGATCTTTTCGGGTAACTTCGTCCGGGTTGACGGGTGTTTGTCTTTCCGGGCCTTTTGCAGCGCCGTAGGATTGAAGCCCCTTTGGACCGGTTGCCCAAGTCATCCACGGTTCGCCTGACGGATTCAATCCGAGTAACGCGATTCCGCTGTCCTTGCGGAATGGAAAACCGTTCACGTGCAACCCACCGATCGCCGTATCGCCGCTCACAATGATTGTCGATTTCGGTCCGGCGTAACGCTGCGCTGTTGAGAGCGTGCGATCGAGCTCGGCGGTTTCGGTTAACGTTTTTTCCGCATTGTTCGTTTCGGCCGCTTTTCGCATACGACCCGCGTCGACGATGAGCAGGTAACCACGCTGGTTGAATTGCAACAACTCAATCGCACGCCGCACCATGTCGGACAAAGCGGGTTCGTCATTCCAAGCGGCCTGATTGCTACCGCTATTTCCGTCCGCAAACGCTCCGAAAAGTTTCGGCCGGCGCCACACCGGAATGGACTCCAATTCGGCTCGGGTCCGGACTACGTCGAAACCGCTTTGGCGCAATTCTAACAGAAGATCGCGATTGTCTTGTCGTTGCCCCTGTTTTGCTTCGGGCAGAAATTCGGCCGTGCTCATCCCCATGCAGATATCGATCTTGCCGCCTTCGACGAGTTGACGCGCGATTTGATCACTGTCGTTCGCGTTCGGCGCATGGGCATAAAACGCCGCGCATGTCGCATTTGTCAGGGATTCATTTGTCACTAAGCCCGTCGCACGTCCTCGATTCCGCGCCAATTCGATAATGTTGGCGCGCGGTTTGCCGGCGGGATCAATCGAGAGGGAGCGATTATTGACTTTAACGCCGGTGGCCAGCGCGCTCGCGGCTGCCGCCTGATCGGAGACCGCGAAATCTCTGGAGTAATTAGTTACCAGCGCGACGTGTGGCATTCCGTCCAGGGCCAAACGCGCATCGGAGCCTCCGAGATAAACACGAGTCAGCGCAATTCGTTCCGGTGCGAGCCCCTCCCCGATAATAAGAATAATCCCGAACGGCTTCTGGACCACCCAGTGCTGGAAATAAAGAACCCCCAACCCAGCGAAAACAGCGAGGCACAAAAGCGCGAGCAACTGATTGCGCCATTTCACCAGCGCGATGTAGCTGCGCATCAGTTCTATTGTCAATCCCGCAACCGCGGGAAACCGCTTGTCTGATTTCATAATCGTCGGCAGAGTGCGCGCATATGGCCGGCCCGGTGATGCTCATCATTCGTGATGGCTGGGGGATCAATCCCGGCGGCCAGCAGTCGCGTGAACAAAATGGCGACGCCACCCTTCTTGCCAGCACACCCTTTCACGACCAGCTCTATCGTGATTATCCTGGTGGCAAACTGAGCGCTAGTGGTTCTGATGTTGGTCTACCCGAAGGCCAAATGGGCAACTCGGAAGTCGGGCATCTGAATTTGGGTGCGGGTCGCGTCGTTCTCCAGGACCTTACGCGAATTAATAAGGCGATTGCCGATGGTGAGCTGACCCGGAATCACGTCGCGCAGGAGACTTTCGCAACCGCGCGGGGACATCGCCTTCACTTGTTAGGCCTGGTTTCCAATGGCGGCGTCCACAGCCATTACGATCACATGATTGCGCTCGCGAACGCAGCCAGGGCGGCAAACGTTGATGAGATTTTCGTTCATGCCTTCACCGACGGACGCGATTCGTCGCCCACCGGCGGACGCAAGTACTTGGAAGCCTGCGAAGAACAACTTCGCGAAAGCGGCGCCCAAATCGTGACTGTAGTGGGACGATATTTCGCGATGGACCGCGATCGTCGTTGGGACCGGACCAAGAAAGCCTGGGACGCGGTCGTTCTCGGACGTGGCGAGATTTGCGAAGACTCTCCTTCCGAAGCTTTGAATCGGCACTATCGCGAGGGCAAGACGGACGAGTTCATGCCGCCGTTGATTTTTGCTCAGGCGAATGAGCAACGCGTTCGTGATGGCGACGTTGTTTTGTTTTTCAATTTTCGGGCCGATCGCGCGCGCCAATTATCGCAGGCTTTTCTATTCAAAGATTTCGATTGCTTTGACCGAGAAATTTGGCCGCAAGTAACGTTTACCTCTCTCACAGAGTACAACGTTCGTTTTCCGTCGCCGTTTATCTTTCCGCCCGAGGACCTCAAAAACATTCTCGGCGAACTGGTGAGCGCAGCGGGCAAATCACAGTTGCGCATCGCCGAGACGGAAAAATACGCGCACGTGACCTATTTCTTTAATGGCGGAGTCGAAAAACCTTTTCCACGCGAAGAGCGAAAACTGATCCCATCGCCCAAAGTCGCCACCTACGATTTGAAGCCCGAAATGAGCGCGCGCGGGGTAACGGACGAGCTTCTCGCGCACTTGGACAAATTTGACCTCGTCATCCTCAACTTTGCCAATCCTGATATGGTCGGGCACACCGGGGTTGTGAAAGCCGGCATTAAAGCGGTCGAGACGGTAGATGAATGTTGCAGCCGGATTATTCCGAAACTGCTTGAGCTCGACGGCAAATGCATTGTCACCGCCGACCACGGCAATTGCGAACAGATGCGAAATCCCGACGGCTCTCCCAATACCGCGCACACCACAAACCTTGTTCATTGCATTTATGTGGCGAAGGATGCCGGGCAATTTCGATGCGACGACGGAATTCTGGCTGACGTTGCACCGACTCTTTTGTTTTTGCTCGGAATGGAAAAGTCGAAAGAAATGACCGGGCGCAACTTATTGGTCAAACGCGGCTAGGATCGACATATCCTAAGATCGACAATCTTCGCGCATGATCTTTTCGAAGGTGATTTCGTGCTGTCGATTTAAGACGCGCGTGCCGGAGGCGGCAATCCGCTCCAAAAAGCGCAGCTGACTTCCGGGCTCCATTTCGTGCCACACCGGTTTGCGCGCCAGGATCAGTTCGGCGTTCGATTCAATCAACGCGCCCCAGCCAATCGGAATTTCCGGCTCGCGAAACAATTCGTTAGGCAAAACGAGAAAAAACAGATTCGCGCTGCGGTAGCGAATTAACGTTTCAAATTTTGTGCAATCAAAGAGTCGATTTTGTAATGCCTGCGTTTGCCGCACCACCTGTTTGTAGCCGCGGTGCTCGATCGCGGAGAAGTTGTGCGAATCGAATTCGTCGAAGAGTGAATCGGCAACGCGCAGCGCTGGATAATGAACGCGCAGATTTCGCTCCAGAATCTCACGGCGCCGGTAAACTTTCTCCAGACGCTGGATCGTTATCGAAGCGCATCCGTTGTCACGTCGAAGATCGATCAGCGCCTGTTTGCACTCAAAAATTGCGGTCACGGCTGGTTGTCTTCCAGTCGGGCGATACGCCGCGAGGTCTGCTCGATATCGGCAGCGCGGCAAAGTGACTTCCATCGCGCAGGCGGAGTAGCCTTCTCGTTGAGCCCAAACGAGAGCGCGGCGTTTCAGACGAGCGTGCGCCTGCGTTTCGCCGTTACGATTCCTCACGCGCTGATCCATTTGGCCAGTTCGCGCGCCCAGTAGGTCACAATGATGTCTGCCCCGGCGCGCTTCAACGAAGTCATGATCTCAAGCGCGGCGGCGCGTTCCTCCACGATGCCTTTTTCGGCCGCCGCCTTGATCATCGCGTACTCACCGCTGACGTGGTAAACCGCGGTCGGCTTGCGAAAGCGTTCGCGCACGCGCCAGAGAATGTCGATGTACGGTAACGCCGGTTTGATCATCACGATGTCCGCGCCTTCGTCGATATCGAGGCCGACCTCGCGCAACGCTTCGTCGGCGTTTGCCGAATCCATTTGATAGGAGCGACGGTCTCCAAATTGGGGCGGACTTTCGGCGGCTTCGCGAAACGGACCGTAAAAAACAGAAGCGAACTTCGCCGCGTAACTCATAATTCCGGTTTCAGCAAAACCGTTCATATCGAGCGCTTCGCGAATCGCGCCGATCCGGCCATCCATCATGTCGCTGGGCGCGACCATGTCTGCGCCGGCCTGGGCGTGAGAGAGCGCCGTTTTCACCAGAAGATCGACAGTCTGATCGTTCAGCACATGGAAATGGTCGCCGTCGATGCGAGTCACGCCGCAATGGCCATGGCTCATATATTCGCAAAGACAAACATCGGTGATCGCGACCACGTCTGGACATTTTTCCTTAATCGCGCGCAACGCTTTTTGCACAACGCCGTTTTCGGCATAAGCGCCGCTGGCATATTCATCCTTTTTTTCCGGAATCCCAAAAAGGAGAACGGCTTGGAGCCCGGCGTCTTGGGCCTGTCGCGCTTCATCGACGAGTTCGCCAGGCGGAAGCTGAAAGACGCCCGGCATGCTCGCGATTGGACGTCGTTTGTCGATTTTTTGGTTGACGAAAAGAGGCAACACGAAATCGTGCGCGGTGAGATTGGTTTCGCGAACGAGATTTCTTATAGCTGCAGACCGCCGCAACCGTCGTGGACGATGGACCAACTTTCGCACGCGACGAGGCTACGCGGTCGAGGATTACGTCGCAAGTTCGCTACTTGACCTCGGTGCGTCTTCGCAGTGAAGTCGCATTTCGTGGGTGCGCCAAATTACTTGCTGATCGATATCAGCAACTCGTTTACAAAACTCGCCTTCGCGACTCGGCGGCGAATTTTGAAACCGATGCGCATTCCCACCGCAAACCTCACGGCTGCGACGCTTCAACGGTTTGTGAGACGGCGCTCGCCACGGCGAGTCCGTCCCGGAACGGACAGGATCGAAATCTTCGTTGCCTGCTCAGTCGTGCCGAAGAAAAACGGTACCGTCCGGAAAGCGGCGAAGCGATCAAGGGTTTTATGGTTAACGCCGCGGGTCGAGCTTGGCGTTGGAATCGATTACCCAAATCCGAAAACAATTGGGGCGGATCGGCTGGCGAATGCGGCAGCGGTCGCCGCCCTTTATGGGTGTCCCGCCATTGTAGTTGATTTTGGGACCGCGGTGACATTCGACATCGTCTCGGCCCAACGAAAATACGTCGGCGGAGTGATTGCGCCCGGACTGGAATCGATGACAAATTTTCTTTATCAACGGACCGCACTTTTGCCGAAGCTTTCTCTAAAAGAACCACGGTCGACCGTTGGAAGATCGACAATCGAGGCAATGCGCTCCGGCGCGGTGATCGGCTATCGCGGACTCGTGCGCGAGATTATTGCCAGGATCAAGGCCGAGCGCTTTCGCGGGAAGAAGGTGCATGTGATTGCGACCGGGGGTTACGCCGACCTGATCGCCGCACGGCTACGCGAGATCGATGCCGTCCATCCAAATCTTACCCTGGAAGGCTTGCGGATCGTCGCAAATCTCAACGCCTAAGCGGCTTAATTCCTGCTTCCCTTCGACCAGGAAAATCCTCTTCCAGCGTCAAAAATTTAGGGCTTGTAATGGGGCTTGCGAAAAGGTTTGATGACAAGAGGCATGAAGATTCGCAAAATTGCGGCGGTCGCAGTGTTGGTGCTCGGTTCCTTGGCAGCGGACAACGTTGCCCCTTCGAAAGCGGAACTCGAAGCAATGTATGACAAAGCCTTTCGAGCGTTCGACGGGAATAATTTTCCGGACGCACTGAAAGAACTCGACGCGATTGACGCGCGTCAGCCGGACCTCGCCGAATCGCAAAACTTGCGCGGCGTAATCATGATGCGCCAAGGAATCTACGACAAAGCCGAAGCCGCGCTGCGCGAAGCGTTGCGGATCGATTCGAAATTTTGGAACGCGCGTTTCAATTTAGCCGAGATTCCGTTTCTAAGAAAGGATTGGGTGGAGGCGCGCAATCGCTTTCAGGAATTACTTTCGAGCAACGCGTCTGAGCTGCAGGGCGAAGCGACCCAGCTCATTCAATATAAAATCCTCTTAACTTATTTGCTCGAAGGAAAAGAGAACATGGTCGATTCACTTCTGGCCAAGTTCGAGCTTTCTCCGGACACCCCCGCAGTCCACTACGCGAACGCTGCCATCGCACTCCAGCAAGACAAGACGAAGGAAGCGAAGGACTGGATGGCACAAGCGGAAAAGAATTTCTCGCCCCAGCTGAACAAGCTTTTTGCCGAATCGCTCTACGAGGTGGGTTGGCTGCAAAAACAGGCCGGCCAAACACGCGCAGCCCTTGAGTTAACCACAGCGGCCGATCGTGCGGCCAAGACCAAGGCGTTTGCCCGATCACGGGTTGAGCAGGCGCGGCAGGCTTATCAACAACGCGACTTTGTCGCCGCCGGCAAATTTATCGACGACGCGGACGCGGCTGATCCAAATCAGGCAGCTACTTTGAATTTGCGGGGCGAAATTTTGCTGGAGCAAAAGCAATTCGATCAGGCCGAGGCCGAATTCAAAAAGGCGTTGAAAGCGGATTCAAAATTCCGCCAGGCACAATTCAATCTGGCGTTGGTGCCATTGAAGAAAAAAGATTATGCCGCCGCGCGCGATCGGTTTGAAGCGCTCCTGAGCAAGACACTGGGCGGAGACAAGACCGAAGCCGCGCAACTGATCAAGTTCAACATCTACATGACATGGTTGCTGGAAGGCAAAGACAGTCGTGCTCAGAAGTTGATGGAGCAGTTCCAGTTTACCGGCGACACGCCGGCTCTCTATTATGCCCAGGCCGCGTGGGAGTTTAAACATAACAATCCGACCAAGGCGACCGATTGGATCACTTCCGCGAAGAAAATTTATTCGCCCGCGCTGAACGTTGTTTTCGCGGATTCATTCTACGATCTCGGCTGGATGCAAAGCCCGGCGCTCGCGACCTCGCCCGCACCACCCGTTGAAGCCGCTACTGCTTTGGCTGAAGCACAAACCGAATCAAGTCCGGCAATAGAACCGAGCCCAATTCCTGGAGCAGCTGTTGCGAAGGGTAAGGCAGCCGAAGCTAAGACCAAGACCGCTGGCCCCGCGATTGCCGGAATGGAGGCGACTGCCCCCAAACCGGAAGAGCCCCGGGCCAGTTCCGCTGTCACACAGTCTTCCGGCGCCGCGCCGGGATCATTTGCCGCTGGCAGTCCAGGCAGACCTGAAGAGATTCCGACATCGCCCGCGCCGAAATTCTCGCCGGTCGTAGAAACGCCAGTCGCGGCGGCCCGCGCGCCAGCATCGTCCGCAGCCGTTCCCGCTACGCGCCAAGAGCCGGCAGTTGCACAATCGCAGCCCGCCAAGGCGGCTGCTCAGCAAGCGCCCGCTCCTGTTGCAGCTGCAAAACCGCCAGTCGTGGCTGCGGCATCGGCCACGCCAGCAACCGCGCTTGCTCCTGCGCATGTCGGCGAAGTTTCTCGCGGAAAATTTGAAGCCGGCAATTTAATTGCGGCAATTTTCGTTTTGGCTGGAATTGGCCTCATTGTGTTCGTCGTATACGAAATTCGTGGCCGCGGAATTCATTTCCCAAGTTTCCGCCGGGCCGCGCCGGCAACCGGTCCGCAGTTGGAAGGTATGGAATATGCCGCTGCGGCTCCCAGAGAAATGAAAGTCATGCCGCGATTGAGTGGCGGACCGCGTCAGGTCTCTCTTAAATTGAAGGCAACCGAGCCGGCACTGCGCCGCGCAGTAGTGCCGCTCAGCAGGCCAGACCGTGCTTTTGGCGGCGGGACGGCTTTGGAACCGGCAGTCGAGGGAAATGGTGAGCGCCAGTTCGAGCTTGAACCGAAAGTCGAAACATTCGAAGCGGTTGGACCGATTGTTGAACAGGGTGCGATGCCGATGGAAGGGGTGGGCGAACCGGTCGCGCAATCCGAATGGGTCGCCTCTGAGCCTGAGGCCGAACCGGTCGTGCAATCCGAGTGGATCGCGCCTGAACCTGAGGCCGAAATGATTGCGCAACCCGAATGGGTCGCATCTGAGCCTGAGTTGCCACCGATAGAAATTCCGCAACCAGTGGTTGCGCGATCCGAATGGATGGCCCCCGAGCCTGAGTCGCCACCGGTCGAAATTCCGCAATCAGTAGCTGCCCAGCCTGAAGAAATCACGGTCCCCGAAATTGAGCCGGTTTTTGCCCAAGCTGCAACGATTGCCGAACCGGAAATCGAGCCTGTTGGTCAGGGTCAACCGATTCCTCAGTTGACGCCTGTGGAGGAACCGTCGATCATTGAGGTCACTGAACCTGAACCGGCCGGATTTGACGCGATTCGCCAACCTAACGAACCGTCTGTTGAGCCTGTTTTCGAATCACGAATTTACGAACCAAACACACCAGTAAACATGCCTGAACCGATCCAAATCCCAACTGCTCCAGCAGGGCGAGGCGGGATGCCTCAACCATCCGGGGCGATGCAAACTTCCGTCCAGCTTACCTTCGCTTTCGAGATTGCGTCGATGCAACTGACTCCAACCTTCAAGATGGGGGCCTTGCAGTTAAGGCCGTCCTCGAAAGTCGTGACGATGCGCCTGGCTGGGACGGCTCCGCAACCGGCAATGAATCTGCAGGTGACTTTTGAGATCGCACGGATCCAGCCCGCCGGCGGAACGCTCGGAAGCGTGCGCCTCACGCCATCGCAGCAGCAGCGTCCAACCGTGGTTGGATCGCCTTCGTTCACGGTAGGAGGCTTGCATTTAGTCTCGGATTTCGCGGCCGCACCACTTCAGCTAACGCCGTCACAGCAGGGACAAGCCACAGTTCACGTCGTTGTTCCGTTCCAAATCGCGACGGTCGAATTCTCACCATCTTTTGAGATTTCATCGATTGTACTCAATTCGAATGCCAAGCAAGTATCAGTGCAGCTCCCGAGCGCCGGTGGCGCTGTCGTCGAAGGCGCACCGATTTTCGAAATCTCGAATTTGCAGCTCACTGGCAGCGGCGAAATCGGAATGATGCAGCTGAACCTGACCGGTCACGGTCCCAAGCGCGCGGCCTAATCCGGCAGGCAAGATCGAAATCTTTCGAGCGTTTCGACGAATCGATCTGCCTTTGTCGCGAATTACCGGCGTTTAACGAAGTTGCTGCGGTTTAGCGACCGTAGTGGCTTCGGTAGAAATTCACCGTTTCGCCGGATTAATTTCCGGTCGAAATAAATCTCGCCTCCGCCATAACTCGGTCGCTGGATATTGACCATGTCCCAGTGCACCTGGCTTCGGTTGCTATTGTCTGCTTCCTCGTAAGCCTGACCGGGAGTGAAATGAAACGAACCGGCAATTTTTTCGTCGAAAAGAATATCTCGCATCGGCTCTAGGACGTGCGGATTGAATCCGAGTGAAAACTCGCCGATGTGGCGAGCTCCGGCGTCGGAATCGAGGATCTTGTTGAGTTTCTCGGTCCGGTTGCTTGTCGCCTGAACAATTTTGCCCTCGCGGAAATCGAGGCGAATCCCGTCAAAGGCGATGCTTTGGTAAATTGTTGGCGCGTTAAATGTGATATGGCCTTCCACCGAATTTTTCACTGGCGCTGTGAACACTTCACCATCTGGAATATTCCGGTCCCCGCCGCAAATGACTGCCGGAATTCCTTTGATGCTAAATCGCAGATCCGTTCCCGGTCCTTTGATTTCGACGCGGTCGGTTTTTTCCATTAACGCTTTCAACGCTCTCATTCCTGGCTGGAGTTTGCGGTAGTCGAGCGTGCAAACTTCGAAGTAAAAATCTTCAAAAGCTTGCGTGCTCATTCCCGCCAACTGGGCCATCGACGGAGTCGGCCACCTCAGCACGACCCATTTGGTTTTCTTGACGCGTTGATCTTGAACCGGGCGCATTTTCTTCGCGACCAGCTGCATTTTCGCCACCGGCACGTCGGATAATTCGGTAATGTTATTGCTTCCCCGCAACGCGACATAGGCGTGCATTTTCTTCATCCGTGCCAGTTCATGCCGCGCGGCTAGCGTTAGTTGTCGGTCCGATGCTTCCAACGCGAGCTCGCGTCCGATGCGGGCGCGCTGAACCTGCACGAATGGAATTGCGCCTGCTTTTCGAACCGCGCGAATGAGCGCGATCGTCATTTCGTCGGGGACGTCGAAAGCCTCGATCAACACGTTCTCGTTCCGTTTGAGCCTAGTCGAATATTCCACCAGGAGTTTGGCCAGCTTGTCGAAA
>Ga0209471_1002285_pt1 | contig 11098 bp, 8 predicted proteins | sample GraSoiAngelo_128_FD_185885 | JGI IMG/M metagenome (GOLD analysis project Ga0209471, IMG submission 185885) | Grasslands soil microbial communities from the Angelo Coastal Reserve, California, USA - 14_0927_12_20cm (SPAdes) (version 2) | ecosystem: Environmental > Terrestrial > Soil > Grasslands ... | reverse complement strand
GAGCTGCATTGACAGTTATGGGGTTTGTCCAGCTCTGGGCTTGGTCGGTTGATTTGGAGAGGAAGACGTTGTGGGCATCAGACCATCCAGCGTAGAGGTTCCCGCTCAACGGGTCTGCCGCGAGGTCGGGGAAGACATTGTTCAATGCAACGTTCGGAGTTCCCGAGAAGACCAGTGTTGGAGTCCATGTTTTGCCCATGTCGGTGCTCTTTGATACGTAGATGTTGTTGAAGTTGGCGTTCGTCCCTTTCTGCAGTCCTCCAACGCCCGAGGCATAGACATCGTACACGTTGTGGGTTACTGGATCCGCTATGATCTTTCCTTGGTCGTTGTTGAAGGTGGAGTTACCGGTCGCTCCGCCTTGGCCGACTATCGGGTCGCCTACTCGGTGGAAGGTGACGCCATCGTCATCGGACCGTTGGACATGAATTGTTGTGCTGGAGCCGGAGTCGTGATAGGAAATGTAGATGTGGACTCCGTCAGATGTGATCCACGGGCGATCAGCTTGAGTCGTGTCAATGATCTGTGAAGTGCAATGGGCAAGATTGTTGGAGAAGTCTGCGTTGGGGCACGTGATGGCCGATACTCCAAGCTGGGTAATCTTGGTTTGGGGGTTGAAGAAGGCCAGCAGAGTCGTCGCATGTAGCGTGCCTGTTGAGCCAAGGTCTACGTCCGCGTCTTCTCCTCCTCCCACCCCGGGTGCGAGGGAGGTGTCGATTTGACCCTGGAATACCGGGGTTTGCCCAAAGGATGCTTTCCAAGCATTGGTAGCGAACTGGGTCCATGAGATTGAGACGAAGACGGTGGTGCCGTCTGTTCCTATGGAGAGTTCAGGCTCGCTGCCCCCGTCGGGTCGGATAAGCGGTATGTTGACGAAGGTGGGCGATGTGGATTTTCCGTGAACGGCGACGGGTAGAGCTATTGTAATGATTAGGGCTAGCGCGAGTATTATGGGAGATGTTTTCATACTATCTCGCTCGTTGCTTTCAGACGCGGGAGACTGCCTCATATTGCTTTCGGAAGAGTGGATATTAGTAACCAGAAATCTCTCAAGCGGAAGGAGGATGTTGAAGAGTGAACTATCGTAAGCTGGGAAGCTCTGGACTCAAACTCAGTGAGCTCGCGCTGGGCGCCTGGGTCACTTATGGTGGGCAAGTGGGTGAGGAGGTTGCAGTCAAGTGTATGTCGGCTGCTCACGATGCTGGCGTGAATTTCTTCGATAATGCCGAGGCTTACGCTCATGGTAATGCTGAGACGGTAACGGGGAATGTGATCAAACGCTTGGGCTGGCGCAGAGAGAGCATCGTCGTCTCCAGCAAGGTCTTCTGGGGTGGAGACGGACCCAACGACAGGGGATTGTCGAAGAAGCATGTCTATGAAGCATGCCGAAATTCTTTGCGAAGGCTTCAATTAAGTTATCTTGATCTGTTCTTCTGTCATCGTCCTGATCCTAACACGCCGATCGAGGAGACGGTTCGAGCAATGGACGATCTCATTCACCAGGGTCTGATTCTCTACTGGGGAACCTCAGAATGGAGCGCCGCAGATATCATGCGAGCTTACGGAATAGCCCGAGAACTTGGTATGACCCCTCCAACTATGGAACAGCCACAGTACAACATGCTTCACCGAGAACGAGTCGAGGTCGAGTATCTGCCGTTGTATCGGGAGATTGGACTTGGAACCACGATCTGGAGCCCGCTAGCCTCCGGACTCCTGACCGGCAAATACAAGAATGGTGTCCCTCCAGGCTCGCGAGCCACGCTGGAAGGGTATGGATGGTTGCGGGAGAATCTGATAACCCCGGAGAATATTGCGAAGGTAAGTCAGCTGGAGCCGATCGCAAAAGACCTGGGTTGTAGTATGGCGCAGTTGGGGTTGGCCTGGTGCCTGAAAAACCCACACGTCAGCACCGTGATGACCGGAGCCAGCCGACCAGAACAGGTCGTCGAGAACATGAAGACAATCGATGTGGTCGACAAGCTGGACTCTGGAGTGATGGAACGAATCGACGATATTCTTGGAAACAGACCAGACTCTGAAGAATCGGGCTAGGCGACTTGCTCCGCGTCACGGAAGCTGAAGTAAGAAATCTTCTCCCATTCTCAAAAGCGGTCGAACTGGCACGAGAAGCGTATCTGAGACTCGCCAATGGGAAGGTGGTCAGTCCTGATCGTATCCGGTTGACTGTTCCGAACGGCGCTTCTATGTTCTTCATGCCCGCATACGTCTCTGGAGGGAGAACGGTCTCCGTCAAGATTGCCCGCCTCAATCCTAGAAACTCGACAGTCTCTCTTCCTACAGTGATGTCCGACATCCTCGTGTACGATTCTCAAAGCGGGGTCTTGCTTGCGGAAATCCGCGGCGAGAGCTTGACCGCGATTCGGACCGCTGCCAGTTCTGCAGTGGCCACAGATGTTCTGGCACAGAGGCGAGTGGAATGCCTAGGGCTGTTGGGTACTGGTCGTCAGGCAGAAGCTCACGTCCCTGCAATTCAGCAAGTGAGGGACATATCCCGAGTGGTCATGTATTCAAGGGATAAGGGTAAGCGGGAAGCGTTTGCTCGAGACATTTCGCGAGACAACGAGATAGAGGCCTCGGCCGCCGGTTCTCCTGAGGAAGTCGTGAAGGAATCCGATCTGATAGTGACAGCGACCACATCCCACACCCCTCTGTTCAAGGGAGAACTGGTCCAGAATGGTTCGCACTTGAACGTCATAGGAGCTGCAGAACCCGACGCGAGAGAGATTGACACAACACTAGTCAAGAGGTCCATTCTGGTTGTAGATTCGCGAGAACAGGCGCTCTCCACCTATGGAGACATTGTCGTTCCAATCAGAGAGAAGGCAATTGAACGCGCACATATTCGAGCCGAACTGGGAGAGCTGCTCGCCGAGAGGCGTACCCTTTCGCGTGGTCCTGACGATATTACTCTGTTCAAGTCTGGAGGAATAGCAATCCTCGACGCGATAGCAGCTGACCACATTCTGTCACAGATCTCAGGAAGAACTCTCTAACTCCAAGACAGTACTAGCCTCGTCTTGTTTTCAAAATCCTTTCTTTCTGTACGAACGAAAGACCAGCACATCGTAGAGGATCTTTGAGAAACCTCCTGTCAGAATCGGTAGAGATGAAGCACCAACCATGAACATTACCGCAGTGAGCGGTCCGCCTAAAGTGCCGCTCAAGCTCCGAGACGTATTTGTTACCGCGTTAGCTGGGACTCTCTCCTCGTCCGTAAACAATTGTGCCATGAAAGCCTGCCTTGTAGGCACATCCATTTGAGAGATGCTCTGTCTGAGAAACAGGAACGCGATAGCGGCCAAGAATGAGCCTGCTAGCGGGACCATGATGAGAAAAACGTTGGACAATAAGTGAGTGGATACCATTGTTCTAAGATTCCCCAGTTTCTCAGCTAGAACCGGAGCGGCCAAAGTCGAGAAAGCTGTGACTACATTGACCGCGAGAAAGATTTCTCCGAGGCTCGATAGCGATACTTTGTAGACCTGGTTGAACCAGTATGATAAGACGAACTGGGACACGAGACTCCCGCCAAATGCATCGATCGAGTAGAAGAACGATAGCTTCGTGATGTCCCGTCTAGCTTCGGGACGAACATTGCCAAGACCGATCTTTCTTGGTCCAGTCTCTTGAGACTCGATGTTTCCTATTCTACGATAGATGACCAGCAGGAGGACTCCCACCAGCCCGTATACGAGATAGAGCAGTCGAGACGCTAGGAGATTGTCTTGGAAATAATCAGGGGTCGACGCAGCGAACGCTCCAATAGATGATGCTCCATATCCTATGAAATTGTAGACTCCGAAAGCCCGGTTCCTCCTCTCTTCCGGTTCGAGGGTGGGTAACACGCCCGTCTCGATGGACTGGAAGGGCCCAGCCTCAGTCCCTGTTGTGCTTATGTTGCCTAGAAAGAGGCCGAGCAGGATCAAGGGCAAGAAGAGAGTGGATGAGAGCAGGACTCCGGAGACGACGACTAGGAGGCTGAAGACTAGGAGGGATCTCTTGCGACCCAGATAGTCTCCGTACCATGTCAGTAGGATGTTGAAGAAGGCGTTGCCCGCAAGGATCGCCGTAAGCGCTACTCCCACATAGAGGGCTGAGTACCCTAACCTAGCGAGATAGATTGGAGTGAGGATGCTCAGCAGACTGGCGACGGAGGTTCTAGAAGCTTTCGAGATGAAGATGTAGTGGAGTCTCTGCATCTCTCGACGTTACTCGGAAGATGTGGTCATGAGGTTTAGGTAGGCTGCTGAGCCCTTGACACACAACAGCGGCTCAACCTAGGGTTAAATCTCAAACCCGTATCGGCTGTCCCATGCGTTTCCCGACTAGGGCCATACATGCTGGCCAAGACCCTGATCCTGTAACCGGTAGCGTCACCGTTCCAGTCTACCTCACCAGCACCTATCAGCAACCTGGCCCGGGTAAAGAAGGAAAATACGTTTACAGCAGAACTGCGAATCCAACCCGCACAGCCCTTGAGGAGTGCCTAGCCAGTCTGGAGGTGGGGCGTTACGGTTTGGCATTCAGCAGCGGCATGGCAGCTACAACAACCATCCTCTTGTCGTTGAGAAAGGGCGATCACGTCGTTGCAGGGGATGATATCTATGGCGGGACCTACCGGTTATTTGAACAAGTTCTCCGCAACTACGGCCTCCAATTCACATACGTCAACCCGGAAAACCCAGACAATGTCGAAAAGGCAATCCGGAAAAACACCCGGCTTGTCTGGATTGAGACACCGACCAATCCGCTGATGCGGATTGCAGATATCCGGCGAATCAGCATTATCAGCAAGAAGGCCCATGCCCTTCTTGTTGTGGACAACACCTTCATGAGCCCATATCTTCAGAACCCGCTAGAGCACGGAGCCGACATTGTCGTCCACAGCACCACCAAGTACCTTGGTGGGCACAGCGACCTCATCGGCGGCGCCACAATCACAAAGGACGAAGATGTTCAAGGCCGTCTCAAGTATCTTCAGAACGCCGTCGGGGCAATACCGGGACCCCTAGACTGCTACTTGGTCCTCCGTGGCATCAAGACTCTGGCTGTCAGAATGGATCGTCACAACGAGAATACGAGAACCATCGGCGAATTTCTGACCAAACAACCCAAGGTGGAGAAGGTAAACTATCCAGGACTCCCCGATCATCCGCAACAAGGCATCATCAAGCGTCAGATGAGAGGCAACGGGGGAATGCTCAGCTTCGAGTTGAAAGGCGGCTTCAACCCGTGCAAGAAACTTCTCGAAAGCCTCAGGGTGTTCACGGTGGCTGAGAGCCTGGGCGGGGTCGAAAGCCTCATCGAGCACCCGGCGAGCATGACCCACGCCAGCGTGCCAAGAGAGAGACGACTCAGACTCGGAATCGCTGACAACCTCATCCGTGTCAGTGTCGGAATAGAGGATGTAGAAGACTTGGTTCAAGACCTGAACCGGGGTTTCAAATCGATCTAGGTTGATTCTGAGACTCTAAATTGGCAAGGTTTAAATTGGAACTTCCGATATCGTATATCCGATATCGCTTAAATCCGAGACGACCAAAGAGGAGGTGAAACGAGACGAGTCAACATCAATGGAGATATCCAGGACGCTTCCTCTTTTGGGGAATACTAGCTCTCATTGCAGTAGTCACAACCATCGCCGCGATTAGCTGGGTCTTCTTCCGACCAGTAGGCTACTATCCATATGGCTTCGGCTTCTTCCCCTTTGGATTCTTCGGTTTCTTCTGGATATTCGCAGTCTTCTGGTTCATCAGATGGGCTTTCTGGCCTTGGCGGGGGTATGGTCCGCGCCGATACTGGCGATACGGCGACCAGGCATACTACATCCTCAGGGAACGATATGCTAGAGGAGAGATCACAAAGGAGCAGTTCGACCAGATGACGCGAGACCTACAACAGCACAACCAAGGATACCAAAACGTATAGGTGACGCGAAGCATTTCGCGTCATCCTTCCTTTGTTTTCCGTCAGGTGATTCTACTTGTGGAAGTCTGCTCCAGAAGCTTGAAGAAACTCCGGAGCTTCGAGGCCTAGAACGGCGAGACGCTAGTGAAGTTGAAGTCTCGAGCCAAGATTCCGGGTTGTAGCATCGCAGTTCCAGTGAACGACATGTTCCTGACTGGCTCGGTGAACCCGTCAATATTGTTGAAGAGTTCTAGAAGGCTCTGGTTGAACCTCAGATTCTTCACCGGTCTCTTGATCTCACCATTCTCCACTAGGAATGTCCCGTCCCGGGTCATACCCGTCAGAGTTTTTGTTCGAGGCTCTACTTCTCGAATGTACCAGAGTCTCGTGAGCAACAATCCCTTGTCCAATTCCCTAACAAGTTCGTCTGTCGACTTGGTCCCTCCCTTTCCTTGAATGACGAGATTCGTTGGAGCCTCGCCTAATGGATTGGGCAGTGGCAGCTCGTGCCCTGTGGGATTGACGCCGTCGTACCTGTGAGCCGAGATTCTGCTAGAGGCCAGTCCCTTGAGTAACCCGTTCTCGACCAGAGTCAGGTTACTTTTCGGATAGCCTTCTCCGTCGAACGCGGGACCCGTCTGGAGCGGATGGTAGACGTCATCCACGAGCGTCACATTGTCACCGAGTATCTTCTCATCCATACGACCGGACAAGTAGCTTCGTCCCTCACGATACTGCCTCACTCCGAAGTCAGGAGAGAATCCGGTGCTGGCTGAGACTATGAAGAAGAACAGCATTTCACTCCAGGCATTGGGATCGATTACAACGTCAAACTTTCCTGGCGTGATCTCTGACTGGGCTTTGTTCAGCTTTGCTCGTTCTAGAGCTGTCTCCGAAACTTGCCCAGGGTTCAGTTCTGAGATATCGGCAAACGTGGAATTTGCATATCCCGTCTGGTTTCCATTGTCCGCGTCCATCGTGAGCGAGAAGTAGCCGCCCGTTCCCTTGTAATCTGCTTCGAGTCCGGCGGTGTTGATCATGAAAACCTCGTCAACACTTGTTCCCAAAATTCCGGACGCGAGAAGGCTGTTCTTCCGCGCAACCTCAATCGCGTGAGCCACATGACCTGCTTTGGTTTCGGCTGACTCCTGCACTGTCCGTTCATAGTATCTGTTTATGGTGTCATATTTCTGGCGTTCCAGCATCGGGAGATAGTCCGGGTCTTCAGGAGCGGTTTTCAGTTGGGCAACGGCTTTCTCGACGGCCTTCTGAATGAAGCTTTCCTCGAGCCTCCCGGTGGTCGTTCGTGCTTGTTTCTTTCCAGATGCTAGCCTTACGGAGAGCGTTCTGCCCTTTGTGAACTGTGATTGCCCAAGTTCGTTATTTCCGAAACGAAGGAACTCGCCCGTCGTGGATGTAAGGGTCGCCTCGATTTCCTGGGCTCCCTTAGCGAACTTCCGTACAACGTCGAACACCCGATGCCCTCGCTCTATGAGGGGGATCTGCTTCCGCGTGCTGCTCTGCGACATGACTAGGATGCTCCGAAGGTACGGATGTTTCTGAACCTTGAAGGCGCAGCTCCGTGCCCTGTGCCCATGACCTGCTGTGGCTGACCTTTTCCACAGTTCGGGGTTCCCCAGAGGACCCAGCTTTTCTGGTTGCCGACTGCGTCGCAGGCGTTCCAGAACTCTGGTGTTATTCCTGAATAACCTGGGCCTCGAATCATTTCTCCAAGGCTACCATTCTTGATCCGGTATCCTTTCTCACAATTGAACTGGAAGTTGTATCGTTTCTGGTCGATGCTCCAACCATAGTTTGTATCCATTAGTATTCCATCCCGGGTATCTTCTATCAGCTCGTCATAGTCCCAGTCTCCCGATTCTAGGCTCACGTTGGTCATGCGAATTATCGGTAGCTTGTAGGTGTCTGCCCTCATGCAACCGTTACTCCTAGTCTCTCCAACATGGGACGCCGTGCCGCGTGACATCAGGTAGCCTACGAATTTCCCGTTCTTCACGGCGTATTTTCTCTGAGCCTGGACGCCTTCATCATCATAGGCGAACGTGCCAAGTCCGTGTCCATGTGCCAATGTAGCATCCATAACGATGGACACGTGTTCGCTCCCGTATTGCAATTTTCCGAGCTGATCAGGTGTCAAGAAGCTTCTGCCTGCGAAATTAGCCTCGTACCCCAGCACTCTGTCGAGCTCTATGGGGTGGCCGCATGACTCGTGCACTTGTAGTCCGACTTGGTCTGCGCTGAGGATTACGTCCGACTTGCCTTCTGGGCATCCTTCGGCCTGCGTCAGCGCTAGTGCCTCTTTTGTCAGCGTTGGAGCTTGACCGGGAAGATCTAGCTCGTCGAGGAGTTCGTAGCCTCCCAGCACATACTGCTGTATGGATCTTCTCTGGATGCCCGATGGCCCCTTTGCCGCTACAATCAATGACGCGCCTGTCTGTGTCAGGTCTTGAAAGATCTTGGAGCCTTCAGAGTTCGCAAAGTATTTTTCGATCCTCGTTGAGAAAATCTGGCCTCTTCTTGCTACAATGCCCTCTTCCTTCATTCTCCCGGTTGCATCCTGGAGAAGGCCGTACTTCGTGTCTATAGACACTGCGAGCGGGTCCTTCTTCTTCGGCGAAACCCAATCGTCAACATGAATCGGCTCTTTGACGAAGGATACTTTGGATCCGATCTTTGCTGCACCCCGAGCCAATGCTAGTGCCTTGCGCGTCGTATCCCGGATATTTTCCGGATTCACCTCATCCGTATCTGCAAACCCCCAGCCCGATTCCTTGTACAGGACCCTCATTCCAGCGCCCAGGTCGTTCAATTCTTCACTCGCGGGATTCTCATTGATTACACTGACAACCTCGGAGACTGTGTTCACAAGTCTGAAATCCGCATAGGTAGCGTTCTCTCGAGCAGCAGTCTCAAGACAAACTGTTGACAGCTCTTCCCCGAGACTCTTTGTAGAATTCACGTCGCCGATTTCGGCCCGGTTGGCTTTAGAGCTTTCCAATCGGCCGGTTCTCCACAGCCCTTTCCCTTCTGTCCAACCGAGTAACGATCAGCACGCAGGTCGCTGCCACCGCTACTCCGGCTACGAGGGCAGTGATGTAGTGTTGACCCAGATAGATGGTTGAGAAGAGCACTCCTACCATTATCGGAATGCTCACAAGGGCATATGTTCTCTTCAATTTGATTGTGAAGTAGCTGAAGAGCACGACATAAGCGGCGTGAAGGCTCGGGAAAGCCGCAAGCTTGTCGGATTCAATCAGGCTTCCAATCCTGGCTAGCTCCGAGAAGATGCTGGAGGAGCCAATCTGAGCGCTCGTCGTTGCAAGAAGATTAGGAGCAGGCCACAAGTGAGTAGACGTATCTCTTGTAGAGGATCTTGTTTGAGTACCAGAGTAGGATTGCTGAGCCAATCACGAGAGGAAAATGAAGACCGTACAAGAGACTCATGGCATCCGTAAGGTCGGGTGACAGGAATGCGGACTGAACAGCCTCGATGATGCCGTAGGAGGTCCCGGGGCCAGCTTGATGAATTACAGGAGCGAGGGTCAGAGACCCGGCCACACCTTGTAGGGCCTCGTATGACATGAGGAGGACGATGAACGGGGTCAGCTCTCTGACAAATTGTGCGCTCCTGCCTAGGAGCAATGTCAGTGGTAGCAGAGCAAGAAAGACTAGCCCGAGTGAAAATGAGAATAGCACTCCGTAGTATGCATACCAGAGGATGAGAACGATTCCGTAGCCCGCGGGCATCAGGAGAAACGCGTTCTCTCGAAGCTTCACCATGAATGGTCTAGCATCATTGAACAGGGCGGGTCCTGCGATTCGAATAATCCGGAGAACATAAGCAAATTCCTAGGAGAATCGGTATGGTCAATCTATTCGCTTCTGGGTATTGAGGTGAGGTGTATGAGTAGAAGGTGCCCGAGCTGTGGGTCAGAAAAGACCACTCCATGGCTGGGAGGGCCTGCAGCAGGTAGAAGCAGGACGCTATACCACTGTGAACATTGCGGGTACTTTGGTCCAATCTTTTCCGAGACAGCTAGCTCGCGAAGAGTCGAACGTGGGTTCTAGAATCCATGTTCAAGGATCGACAATTCGTTACCATCGCGTCTTCTTGATTCCCAACCGAAAAGCGCCATAGTTTGTAGCCAAGTGTATCGGAGGCGTCACAACAACGACTAGAATGATTGAAACGAGCCCGACTTGAAAGAAAGGATATCCGAGTAGAACGCTTCCCAGAATGAAGTCAAGCTGGTCCAGTAATGGAAATGACCTGCCAGGTTCTACCTTTAGTCTACGTTTCACGAAAGCGCCCAAGAGATCTCCCAAAACTGCTCCAAGCGCAATCATGAATCCTCCAAACGCGAGACGGGAGTCGACGAAAGACTCGGCCAGCCCAACAAGCGTACCGGCTACGATTCCTGCTATAACTCCTCGAACCGTCTTGTGAGGTCCAAAAATCGGTTGACCATCCGCAAGCGTTCTTCCACCATCGAGGGCAGCACCTCCGCCTAAGACCAAGGGTCCGGCGTTGGCGAAGTAGGCGGGACCAATGAAGAGCAGAGCGGAAGTTATGAGTCCCGTCATCTTCCCGAACCGGCGTAGCCAGACTGGCTATGGTTAATAATTCAAACCCTAGACGTCTTCGATACCATCCTCGCCTATCCTGAATAGGGAATGGGAGGTCGAGACTTCGACTCCGTTCTTCTTTTCCAAGATGCAGTCTCTCACGTCTGTCTTGGGGGTCTGTCTCAGTCTCAGAATTAGATCAGACCAGTGTTTCAGGGTTCGAGTCGCCACCGGCTCCACAAGCCATTCTCCTCCAGACGGCGTACTATGGACCTGTCCAGTCAGCAGAACCCATATTTCGAATCGGGCTGCGAGACTGTTCAAGTGGGCGAGCTGGCGATTGAGTTCTCGATTGCGAGCAAAAATCTTCTCGGACCCTCCGTTGTCTGCCCGGTAGAGTCCGGTGATCGAGTCCACCACTACCAACGCCGGAGTCTTGGTGAGCACATTTTCCAGGTTCTCGATGATTCCAACTTGGTCTTTGAAATCCTCGGGCTGAAACAGCACAATCTTTTCGGCAAACTGAGGGCCTCCAATCATACGTTCTAGCCGGTGAGCCGAGAATGACTGGTCAGCATCC
>Ga0209471_1002283_pt1 | contig 11105 bp, 16 predicted proteins | sample GraSoiAngelo_128_FD_185885 | JGI IMG/M metagenome (GOLD analysis project Ga0209471, IMG submission 185885) | Grasslands soil microbial communities from the Angelo Coastal Reserve, California, USA - 14_0927_12_20cm (SPAdes) (version 2) | ecosystem: Environmental > Terrestrial > Soil > Grasslands ... | reverse complement strand
AGCTCTCGTACGCGTTGCAGACGCTGATCAACAACCCGGCGCTGCGCCAGGAGATGGGCCAGGCGGGCCTCGTGAAAGCGCGCCGCTACGACTGGGAGCGCGTTATCGACGAGGTCACCGACGTCTACCACCAGGCGCTCGACCAGGCGCAGCCCGCGCCATCGATACGCCTCGAACCCAGCCTGAGTCCGCGCTGATGTTCACGCAGAAATTCCAGGCCTGGGTGCGTCGCTGGGCGGAGCGGTTCGTCGGTATCTTCCGCGAATCACCCATCACGCCCAACATGCTGACGCTATTCGGCCTCGTCATCACGGGCGCCGGCGCCTTTCTGGTCGCGGTCAACCAGTTGCTGCTGGGCGGGCTCGTGCTGACCGTGGCCGGCTTCTTCGATGTGTTCGATGGTGCGCTCGCCCGGGCCTCCGGCAAGGTCTACCGCTACGGCGCTTTCCTCGACTCGACGGTCGACCGCTACTCCGAGGGCGTCGTCTACCTGGGAATCCTGATCTACTTCCTTCGACAGCACGACGGCCTGCAGCCGATCATCGTCTTGATCGCGCTCGCCGGGTCATTCCTGGTGAGCTACGTCCGGGCGCGTGCCCAGAGCCTCGGCTTCACCTGCGACGTGGGGATCCTCGCCCGACCGGAGCGGGTCGTCATCATCGTGGCGGGCCTGCTGCTCGAATCCGTCGGCATCAGGATCGGGTCCTGGACACCGCTGACGGTGGCGCTGCTCATCCTGGCGATCGGCACCAACTTCACCGCCGTGCAGCGGGTGTGGGTGGTCTGGCAGCAGAATCGGGCTGAGCTGCGGGCTACCCGCGGGGAGGCCGTTCAATCGACCGGCGCCGAACAAGCTGCCGAAGCCCAACCGGTGCGGGCGGCGATGCGGCGCTTCTTCGAGAATCTGGGCAAGACCTGATCCGGATGTAGCCTCGCGCCACTAGGTATCATGTGGGCGTGCAGGTCGCGATCTATGCCGATCGGGATCCGGGCGGTAAGAAATTCATCGCCACCCTCAAGCGGCGGCTGAAGAATGAAGAGATTCGCGCCTGGCAGATTCAGAAGCAGGCACCCTTCACCCTCATCCATGCCGGCGACCGATATACAAAGATTCGCGTGACCTTCGTGCCGGCCGGCACGCCGAGTTTCAGCCGCGCCGCGAGGGCCGGCTTGCTCGGCGCCTTCAAGAACCCGGAGCCAACTCTGCTCGCCACTATCTCGGACGGCCCCTCCGCCGATCGCGTGCTCGGTTTCGTCGTCGGCATGCTCACCCGTCATGCCGAGCCGCTCGGCGTGTCCGGCGTCGGGATCCCGCTGACAGGGTCCGCCGCCAGCCGCTAGCTCGTCTCCGTCTCGGTCGCTACCCCGCCGCGCAGACCAAATAGATGTTTCTGCCTGGCCAGATGGTGACCCTATGAAAGCCCCTTTCCTGGAGAGGGTCGACGGCATGGTGGTGGAGAATACGTAAAGCGATGAAGGATCCAGAGATATCGGGTGATCTACGCCGCGGCGCGCCTATTACGGCACAATTCTACGTCCATCAGGCTTACCTCTGGATGAAACTCGTTCAGCGCGAGCTTGAAGACGTCCGGAGTAGCCTTGACCTCGCCCACGAGCTTGCCGTGCTGTATCGGCAACCAACCATGCAGATCGTGGAACTGCATGGCGACCTCCAGGCGCTCCATGAACTCCTGCGCGATCGGATCAAGGATCTCATGCGAAAGCTCACCGAGGTCGCGGCCGGGAGCCGGGATGACGTGCATTGAATCTTCGAGCTAAGTGAAGCGATGAAGGATTCAGAGGGACCGGAGGGTCCCGGCGTCGCGCCGATCATGGCCCAGACTTATATCCATATGGCTAACATCCACATGAAACTCGCTCAATGCGAGCTTGAGGACATGCTGTCGATCCTGGAGAGCGCCCACGAGTGCGCCGTCGCGGACATGGAATCAACCGTGGATATAGTGGAACTGCAAGGCGACCTCGCGGCCCTCCATGAACTCGTTGATGATCAGATCACGAAACTGGTGCGAAAGCTCGCCCAAGTCGACGCTGGCACCTGGGGGGCTGTCTAGACGATTATTCGCAAGCGGTTAATTCCGTTCTGTTTCCGTCGCCACGCCGCCCCGCAAACCGAATAGATGCTTTTGCCAGGCCAGGTAGATCACGATCGCGACGTTGATCAGCAAGATGCTGATGCGCACCGGGGTCTGACGGTTGAGCACTTCCGAGACTTCCAGCGGAACACCGATGCAGCCGGCGATCACGGTGAGGTATTCGGCCCAGCGGCGCCGGCGCGCCAGCCCGACCGCTTCCGTGAGCTCCAGTAACCCGAAGAGCAGCGCACCGATTCCGATCAGCAGCACGGTCCGTGTGGAAAACTGGCCGACAGGGCGCAGCACGGTGCTGAGGACCCGCGGGATCAACCGCCGTTCCGGGTTGACGTCCAGCTCGGCCACCCACTGGCGCACCAGCGTGACCACACTCCGGCTTCGCGTCAGCAGCGCGATCCCCAGGACGAACACCAGGCTGCCGCGGATGGCCCGTTCGAGGATGATGAGGCGGACCACGGTATCGACCGGCTGCGTCTCGCGGCCGAGCTCCCGCTTGATCTTCTGCCATAAGGTCACTGCGGCAGCGCCTCGAGCAGGCGATCGAGATCCTCGTCGCTGTTGTAGTAGTGGGGCGAAGCACGCAGAAAATCGCCGCGCAACGAGATGATGACGCCGGCTTCGCGTAAGCGTGTCTGCAGTTCGGCCGGCACCATCCGCGGATGGCGAAACGACACGACGCCGGAACGCTCCGATGGCGACATCGGCTTCAGCACCAGCTCGTAGCCGCGCGTCGGTAGTTCGTCTCGCAGCCGGTCGGCCAGCCGTAGCACGGCGTCTTCGACCGCCGGCAGACCGGCGCGCAGCAGAAGGTTGATGGCCGCACCCATGCCGAGAATCCCGGGATAGTTCGGGGCCGCCTCTTCGAAGCGTCGGGCATCCGGTTTGAGCGTGAGGTCATACTCGAAGTACTCCTCGTCGCGGACCACGCTGTCGGTGCCGATCGTTACCGGGCTCAATCGCTCCAGCATGCGCGGTCCGACGTACGCGAAACCCACCCCGATGGGACCCAACAGCCATTTCTGGGCGCCGGCGCAGAGGAAGTCGACGGGCGTGGCTCGCAGGTCCAGCCGCAAGGCGCCGGCCGCCTGGATCGCATCCACCACCAGCAGGACATCGCGGCCCTTGAGTTGAGTGCTCAGCGCGGCGAGATCGGTCCGAAACCCGCTCCAGAATTGGACCGCGCTGATGGCCAGCACGCGAGTGCGCTGGTCGCAGAGCCGCACCAGCGCCTTGACGTCGATGCGCCCGTTCTGGGCGCGGTAGAGACGGAGTTCGACACCCTTTCGTTTGAGCCCCATCCAGGGGTAGATGTTGGCCGGGAATTCCCGGTCCACGCCGACGATGTTGTCACCGGCTTCCCAGTCGAGACCCGCCGCCACCAGGCCCAGGCCCGAGGTCGTGTTCTTGGTGAAGGCGATCGACTCCGGACCTACGGCGAGCAACTCCGCGATCCGCCCGCGAACCTGGCTGCGAAACCGCTCCCAGTGCGCCGGCTCGAACGGTTCCTCGGTCAAACGCCCAAGGAACACCTCGATGGTAGACCGGACCGGCGTCGCCAGCGGCGCGATGGCGGCATGATCGAGGTAGGCGTAGCGGCGCGCAATCGGATATAGCGCTCGCATCTCCTGCGGCGTGAGCGGCATACCTTGGGCACACTACACTAGGCATGTTGGGCGAGGCGACCATCATTGACATCTCGGACTTCGAGCGGGTCGACATGCGCGTCGGCCGGGTCCTCGAGGCCGAGCCCTTTCCGGAAGCCCGCAAGCCCGCCTACAAGCTTCGCATCGATTTCGGGCCGCTAGGCATCCGGCGCTCCAGCGCCCAGCTGACCGCGCACTATCGGCCCGAAGATCTGCGCGGCAAGCTGGTCATCGCCGTCCTCAACTTTCCTGCGCGACAGATTGGTCCGGTGCGCTCCGAGGTCTTGGTCCTGGGCGTACCCGATCCGGACGGCGCGGTGGTGCTGCTCACGCCGACTGTCGACGTCCCGCTCGGAGGTCGCGTCTTCTGAGCGTTCCGCCGCTGACCCCCTACCTCGTGAGTGAATGGCACGATCAGGCGACCGGCGCCCGCGGGTGGTTCGTCATCGATCGCCTGGTCGGCGGGATGTGCTCCGGTGGCATCCGTATGCGGCCGGGGGTGACCGTCGACGAGGTCACCCAGCTGGCGCGCACTATGTCGCACAAGATGGCCGTGCTCGACATCCCCTACGGCGGTGCCAAATCAGGGATCGACTGCGACCCGGCGGCCGCGCAGGCGCCCGCCGTGCTGCGCGGCTTCATCGAGGCGATTCGTCCCTTCATCGCCGAGCGCTACGCCACCGGCGCGGACCTGGGCACACGCGAGGACGACATCATCGCGGCCTGCCAGCTGGCGGGCTTGACCCACCCGCTGCAGGCGGGGTTCAAGACCGAGGGCGATGCCGGGCTGACCCGCGTCAAACAGGCACTGGCCTTGACCAGCGAAGGCATCCCGATCACCGAGCTGATTGCCGGCTACGGCGTCGCGGAGTGCACGGCCGAGGCTACGGAGGTGTTGGGGCTTCCGCTGCGGGGCGCGACGGTGGCTCTCCAGGGATTCGGCAACGTGGGGGGCGCCGCGGCCCGCTACCTCGACCGCGCCGGGGCCCGCATCACCGTCGTGGCCGACATCGAGGGGACCATCGTCGAGGAGGGCGGCTTCGACGTACCGCACCTGCTCTCGATCCGCGACCGATACGGCCGCATTGATCGCAAACGCCTCAAGGCCGGAACGCGCCGCGAACCCGAGCCTGCGTGGCTCAGCCATCCGGTGGACATCATGATCCCGGCGGCGATCGGAAACGCGATCCGCGCCGACAACCAGGCGGAGATCGAATGCCGCCTGCTGGTCGAAGCCGCGAACAACCCGGTGACCCCGGAGGCCGAGGCGCAACTGGAGGATCGTGGGGTCACCATCCTGCCGGACTTCGTCGCCAATGCAGCTGCGGCTTTTCTTTTCGGCGGCCTCCTGGAGAAACGACTGGAGCCAACGCTCGATTCCATCTTCACCGTAACCAGCCGCCAGCTGCGCAGCACGACTCGGGAGTTGCTCGAACGGGCGCGGGGCGAGAGGGTTTCCAACCGTCGCGCGGCCGAGGAGATCGCCGAAATGCGCCTGCGGGCGGATCGACCTTAGAACCGCTGGGCGTGCCGGCGCATCATGCAGTCGTCCATGACCACGTCCAGCCCCGACGCGCGGGCCCGCGCCGCCGCGGCCTCGTCGACGACGCCGTCCTGGAGCCAGACGGCACCGGCCTTGATGGCGATGGCGTCGTCCACGATCGGGCCCACGAACTCCGACCGTCGGAAGACCTCGACCACGTCGACGGGCTGCGGGATGTCACGCAGGCCCGGATAGGCGCGCTCGCCGAGGACCTCCTCGACGTTGGGATTGACCGGGATGATGCGATAGCCGGCCCGTTGCAGGTAGTGCGCCACGCCGTGGCTGGGACGGTGCGGATTGGCGCTGAGGCCTACGACGGCAATCGTCCGCGCCGAGTTGAGGATCTTTTCCGCGACGTCGAGCACCTGCCGGTCCACGCCTCCACTCTACAGGCGGGAATCCCGCGCGCCTGACCTAGAATTCGCGCGTGGTATCTCGTGCCCGGCTCTCGCCCATCCCCACCCAGATCGTGGACGCCTTCCGCGCGGTCGCACCGGCGCTCGAGGCCTTTGCCCGCGAGCACGATCTGCTGATCGACCGCTACCGGCGGGGGAAGCCATCCTGGGAACTGCGCTTCGGGCGGCGGGTGGGTGGCCAGGCCGTGCTCACCATCAGCTACCGGGAGCGCACCGGCCACGTCCTCGACGTCAGCGCCACCTGGTGGGTCGACGACCGCGCAACGCAAACGCGCCGGCTGCGCTCCGAGAAGATCGGCGTCTACGATCGGCGCGCGTCATCGGCCACCCTGGTGCATCAGCTCGACGCGGGACTGGCCATGGTGGATCACTGGACCCTGTCCGAATTGGGTCCGCCGCGCGGTCCCTTTCCGGCAGACACGTCAGCCGCCCCCGGCGTGGAAAGGGTGGCGAGATTGTCACTCCGATGACCGATACCGGCGACGACCGAGCCGCCGAGGAGGAGCTGCGACTTGCGTTCGGTCGCGCCATCGGCTTCACGCTCGCCGCACTGCTTCTCTTGCTCGGCGGCGCCATCCTCCTGCTGCTGATCGCGGCTGCCTTCTTCCGCTTCGCCTTCGGCGGCTAGGGCACTACTGGAGTCGCCGGGCCGTCGTCGGGTGCGGCGCATCGACGGCGCCCGGGTGAAGGATGCCGGCCATGATCTCCACGCTGTCGACCAGCCGCGGACCCGGGCGGCTGAAAAAGGCGTTGCCGTCAACCACCCAGATGTCGGCGCCCAGCCCATACAGGTGCCCGCGCGCTGACTCGACCTCCTGCAAGCTGCGCTCGAGGGAAAACCCGCATGCCATCACGACCACGACTTCGGGATCGGCGTCAATCACCTGCTGCCAGCCGATGGCATGCGCCGGCTGGCGCGCCACACCAAGCCGCTCGTCGCCGCCGGCGATGGTGACGAGCTCCGGAGTCCAGTGACCGCAGTTGAAGGGCGGCGCGACCCATTCGAGACAGACGACCGTCCGTCGCGGGCGGTCGGCGACCCTCTGCTCGACCAAGGCGACGCGCTGCCGTAAAGAATCACAGACCTGCTCCGCTGTGTCAGCCCGGCCGGCGAGGCGGCCGATGAAGCGGATGTTCGCGAACACGTCCTCGAGACTTTCGGGTTCGAGCGAGACGAGCTGTGGGGACGAACCCAGCCGGCGCACGGCCCGTTCCACGATCGGATAGGAGACGGCACAGACCTCGCAGAGCTCCTGCGTCAGGATCAGGTCGGGATGCAGCGCCTCCAGGAGAGGCGCGTCGAGTGCGTAGATGCTGCTGCCCTCGTGGACGAGCTCGCGAATGTGTCGATCGACCTCGGCACCCGAACTCGCGCCCGACAGGACGCTGCGGGTCAGCACCGGCTTGGCCCGGACCGAGTCGGGGTAATCGCATTCGTGCGTGACCGCCACCAGATCGTCCTCCATGCCGAGCGCGCAGACGATTTCCGTGGCGCTGGGTAGCAGTGAGGCGATGCGCACTCAGCGATCGGCCGGGACGAACGGATTCAAGAGCATCTCCTCCTCGATGGTCGTCGAGGGCCCGTGTCCGGGATAGACCACCGTCTTCGGTGGCAGGCGATAGAGCACGTTGCGGATGCTGAAGACGATCTTCTGCGTGTCACCGCCGGGCAGGTCGGTCCGGCCGATGCCGCGCTGGAAGAGCGTGTCGCCCGCATAGCAGTCCAGCCCGAAGAGAAAACAGACCGATCCCTGGGTATGGCCCGGCGTGTGCAGAACCCGGAGGCTGACGTCCTGGAACGAAAGGGTCGTGTCCTGGGCCAGGCTGGTGTCGATGGTGAAAGGCCCGAAGCCGGAGGGCAAATTGGGCAAGTCGCCATACGGATCCCAATCAAGGATGGCCAGATCATCCGGATGCATGGCGACCGGCGCGCCGGTTTCCGCGTGCATCCGGGGCACACCGCCGACGTGGTCGATGTGTCCATGGGTCACGAGGATCCGCTCCACAGTCAGCCCATCCTGACGAACGCGCCCCAAGACGCGGTCGACCTGCAATCCCGGATCGACCACGAGGGCAGCCGTCGTGTCGCGCCGCCGGATGAGGTAGCAGTTCTCACCGAAGAGATCGTCGGGAAAGATCGCAACGGCGAGCTTTTCGCGCAGCGCCTCGGCCGGAGTCATCCGACGCCGATCTCCCAGGACGCGGCGGTCAGCACCTGCGGGCCGTTCTCGGTAATGAGCACCATTTCCTCGAGGCGAACGCCACCCCAGCCCGGGATGTAGATTCCCGGCTCGTTGGTGATCACCATCCCCGCCCGCAGCGCCGTGTGATCGGTGGGCGACAGGAAGGGCCGCTCGTGTACCTGCAGTCCGATGCCGTGCCCCAGGCCGTGGCCGAAGGCATGCGCCTCGCCGGCAAGGACTTCGCGGGCGCGCCGGTCGACGGCATCGGCGGCCACGCCGGGCTTCATCAATTCCATCGAGGCGAGCTGGGCCTGACGGACGGCCTCGATGACGCGCGCTTGCTCTGTGCTCGGCTCGCCAACGACGATGGTCCGCGTGGTGTCGCTGTGGTAACCGGCAGCGGTCGCACCAAAATCCACCACCACCATGTCGCCGCGCTCGAGCACCCGGTCGGAGGCGCGGCCGTGCGGCAGGGCGCCGCGTTCCCCGGCGGCAACGATCGTCTCGAAGGCCGGACCGTCGGCTCCCAGCTCGCGGAAGGTCTGCTCCAGCAAGAATGCGATATCGCGCTCGCGCAGCCCCGGCCGGATCGCCCCGCGGACGCGATCGAAGGCGCGGCCGGCAATTGCGGCGACCGCCCGCAGCAGTTCGATCTCCTCGGGAGTCTTGACGATCCGCAGCTCCTCCACCAGGCCCGCGATGGCCACCAGGGTGTGTTCCCCGGGGAGAGCGGCTAAAAGCCGCTGGTGCTGATCGAACGTGAGATGCTGCGACTCGAAGCCGACCCGCCGAAGGCCGAGGGCCTTGAGACGCTCGGCGACCAGCGCCCAGAGGCCGTGCGACGGCCCCGATCGGACGAGCGTGAAGCCCGGGGCTTCGGCTTCCATCTGAAGCCAGTAGCGGCTGTCGCCCAGGATTTCCGCGGCGGTCCGGCTGATGACCAGGTAACCGAGGCTGCCGCTGAAGCCCGAGAGATAGCGGATGTTCTCTGGCGTCGTGATGACCACGCCGTCAAGCTCGAGGTCCACCAGGCGCCCCCGGAGAGCCGCCACCCGGCGCGCCGATTGATCACCTCGCATCGGCCCTCATGATACGGAGGGGGCGCGTCGAGACCGCCTCAGCTGATGCCCTCGGGCCGTGCCGAGCCGAGCGAGCTGAGGGGCTCCGTGGCCAGTTCAGCCAGCTGCCCCAGCAGGTCCATCGCCGCGTCGACCGGCTCGGTTCGGTAGACGGCGACCGCGCCCCAGATCGCGCCGCGCTGCGCCATCGGCGTGGCCGCCACCGCGCCGGCCGGTGGCTCGGCGCCGTGGAGCAAGTGTCGGGACCATCGACTCTGGGGCAGGTCGTGGATGACCACCGGTTTCTCCGTGTACAGCGTCCACTCGAGGAGCGCCTCGAGCAGGGGTGCCAGCTGTTCGAGGCGGTCGGGCCGACCGGGGAGCGCGAAGCTGTCCTTGTTCCAGCGACCCTCCGCGTCCCAGAAGACGACCATGCCGACGGCCGCCTCCAGCATCTGCAGCGCGCGTCCCAGTAGCAGGTTGGCCGCCATCTCGCGAACATGGCTGGTCTGGGCGATCGCGTCCGGCTGCCGCGCCGGCGCAAGCGGGCTTTCCACTCTGGCTGCTTCCTCCTGACGTCCAGCCTAACCGGCGCTGTTCGGGCTGACAAGGCTCATCGCCACAGTCGCTATTGACACGCCTGGGATTTTGGGTGAGTCTGGGGTCGGGAATGGCCCATTTGAGGCCAGGGAGGGAATCGATGACAGAGGCAGAAGCTCCACTCGCGGCGTCGACACCGCCGTCCGAAGCAGCGATCGCGCCTGAGCCGGCTCAGGCCCCGGTGACGGATGGCGGCCGCAGGCGGTCCGGGCGGCGGTGGCTGATCATCGGCGGCATCGCGCTGGTCTTCCTATTGCTCATTGGCTACGTCCTCGGCGGCGCGGCGGCGGCAGGCGGCCCGATCGCACGGGCCGACAGCGCACTCCACACGGCGGTCAGCCACAACAACGAGACGGTCGACAGCTTCAACAATGATCCGTTCAACGGCATCGATTTCAGTTCCAACTCGGTGGATGTTGCCGCGGTCAAGGCCGCGGTCGCGACCGACAAGCAGAAGGTGGCCACATGGCAGGCCCAGGTCGCAAGCGATCGCAGCGCGCTGCAACAGGTTCGCCCTGACCTGAAGAGTTCTCTTCTCACACTACCCGAGCGGGGGACCCTCGACCGGCATCGTCTACGGGTCGAGGCCGCCTTGTCGGCGCTGAACACGGCTCAGAAAGGCATCGATCTCTCCATGAAGGAGTTCGCCTTCTTCGACCCCTTCGCGGATGCGATGGCCGGATTTGAGGCGATCGGGAAGGCGGGGACCGCGAACGACCTCGCCGGGGTGAAGGCGCAGCTACCGGCCACCGGCGCCAACATGAAGAAAGCGATCGATCTGGCCCAGCCGCCCGCCGTGCCGGCTGAGTTCGGGACGGCCCTGAAGGCGATCCAGCAGGTGCTGAATGACCTCCAGGCGCTGGTTGCGGCGGTCGATGCGAACGATGCCGCGGCGGCCCAGAAGGCCGACGCTGCGCTGACAGCGGACGCCGCCACTCTCGACAAGTACGACTGGAAATCCGTGGATGCCGCGTCCAAAGCGCTCTTCCAGCCGCTCATCGATGCCTACAACCGGGACATGAAGATCGCGGCGGATAACTAACCCGCAGCTGGGGAGCCGGCGTCCGGCCGCGGGCGCCGGCGCCAGCTAAGGAGCAGCGTCACCAGAAAGGCGATGACGCCGAGGCGGATCGCGGCATCCGCCAGGTTGAAGTCGGTCGGCCACAGGTGGATCTCGATGAAATCGATGACGCTCCCCAGGCGCGCGCGGTCGATCAGGTTGCTGGTGGCTCCGCCGGCGACCGCGCCGAGCGCGACGGCACCGGCCGTGCCGGGCGCGCCCCGTACCACGATGACCGCCACGGCAACGACGACCAGGATGGACGCCACCAGGAAGACCAGGTTGTGGCCGCGCAGCATCCCGAGGCTGGCGCCCGAGTTGCTGGTCAGCCGGAACCACAGCCAGCCGGTGATGACCGTGATCTCGTGGTCCGGCCGGAGCGAGCCCTGCGCCCAAACCTTGGTGGCCTGATCGGCAGCGATCACGAGCAGGCCAATCGCGCCCGATGTCAGGACATCGCGACGCCGGGCCATCGGGGCCATGCTAGC
>Ga0209471_1002282_pt1 | contig 11107 bp, 10 predicted proteins | sample GraSoiAngelo_128_FD_185885 | JGI IMG/M metagenome (GOLD analysis project Ga0209471, IMG submission 185885) | Grasslands soil microbial communities from the Angelo Coastal Reserve, California, USA - 14_0927_12_20cm (SPAdes) (version 2) | ecosystem: Environmental > Terrestrial > Soil > Grasslands ... | reverse complement strand
CGTGCTGTCCCGCTTCGGTTCACAGGAGACGATTCTGCAGGCGATCACCACGGACATGGTGGAGACCGTGCTCGACGGGCTGCTCGCGAGCGTCACCCTCGCCATCATGTTCGTTTTCGCGCCGGGGCTCACGGCGCTGGTGCTGGCGGGCACGCTGTTCTACGCCCTGCTGCGCTGGATCTTCTACACCCCGCTGCGACGGGCCTCGATGGAGACCATCGTCTGGTCGGCGCGACGCGACAGTCATTTTCTCGAAACGCTGCGCGGGATCAAGACGATCAAGCTGTTCAACGGACAGGAAGGCCGCCGCGCCCATTGGCTCAATCTGCTGGTCGAATCGGTGAACCGGCAGCTCACCACACAGAACCTGCGTCTCGCGTTCAAGACGGTGAATGCGCTGCTGATCGGATCGCTCGCGATCCTGATCGTCTGGCTCGGCGCCCAGGCGGTGCTGGATAACCAGATGTCGGTCGGCTTGCTGCTCGCGTTCATCGCGTACAAGGACCAGTTTCTCGACCGGGTGAGCAATTTGATCGACAAGGCGGTGGACCTGACCATGCTGAGATTGCATGCCGAGCGGCTGGCCGATATCGCGCTGACCGCCCCGGAGCCGCGCGAGCCGGGCATGATCAAGTCGAACGGGCCCCGGCCGCCGGTCGCGATAGAGGTTCGAAATCTGCGTTTCCGCTACAGCGAGAGCGAGCCCTGGGTCCTCGGCGGCGTGAATTTCCGCGTCGAGCCGGGCGAGACGGTGGCGATCGTCGGCGCCTCCGGCCGCGGCAAGACCACCCTGCTCAAGATCCTGGCGAGCCTGCTGCAGCCTTCTCAGGGTGAGATTCTCATAGACGGCGAGCCGCTGGCACACGTCGGCGTCCAGTCTTGGCGCTCCATGATCGCCGTGGTGATGCAGGACGACAAGCTCTTTGCCGGGTCGATCGCCGATAACATCAGCTTCTTCGCCGATTGCCCCGACTCTCGGCGCATCGAGCAATGCGCCAGGCACGCCGCCGTGCACGACGAGATCGTCGCCATGCCCATGGGGTACAACACGCTGATCGGCGACATGGGAACCGTGCTCTCCGGCGGCCAGAAGCAGCGCGTGCTGATCGCCCGCGCCCTGTACCGCCGGCCGAGTCTGCTTCTGCTCGACGAGGCCACCAGCCATCTCGACCTCGCGAACGAGAAGGCGGTCAGCGCCGCCATCCGCGCGATGCGGGTGACGCGCATCATCGCCGCGCACCGGCCGGAGACCATCCGCTCGACCGACCGGGTCATTTCCCTCGATCAGGAAAGCGACGCAGCGCCCTCACGTCTGCTGGAAAGCGTCGAGCTGGAGCAGTCCAGGGCGAGGTGACGCACTCCCGCAGCCTAGCGGCTGTGCCCCTCGCCATGCGGTCTGGGCGCGGAAGCCCCGGGGCGGTTTCCCGGCTGACCGCGACCGGCGAAGCCCGGCGCCTGCGGGTTGTGAGGCGGCGCGAGCTGCGGCAGCGGATTCTGCGCGCGAGGAACGCCCGGGCCCGCGTGCGCCTGCGGGGCCGCGGCGACGGGCGGGCGGCTCGCGCGGAATTCGGGGCGCGTTTCGTTTCGAACGATGGCGGGGTTGGAAGAGAAACCGCTTCGTCCGTCGCGGCGGCCGGCGCGCCCGTCGTCCGGTCCGAGCGGATTCGCGCGGAGGTGTGCGTCGTGCACCTCCGGCCGGTTCAGCGAGCGGTTGCGGGTCGCTGGGACGACCGGATCCTGCCACCGGAAATCGCGCCGCTGGCCGGCCTGCGCGCCGGCGAAGCGCTGCTGCACCGACGCGATGTGATACGGCACGCCGCGGCGATGCCCGGGATCGTGCTGCCATACGACCGGCTGCCCGGTTCTCACGGGCCGGTTGACGATTACCTGGCGGTTCGCGAAGACGTTGGTGACATTCACGACGGTGACATTGCGGCGGTGCCAGTCGCAGGAGCTGAAGAAAAATCCCGAGCCCACGATGATGCCGGGACCCCAGAAGAATCCCGCCGCGTACCCCGGATACCCGTAGTAGCCGGGCCAGGGCGCCCAGTACACGGGCGGATACGCCGGCCACCACCACGGTCCGTACGCCACGCGCGGATCGTAGTACGGCACGTAGACGACTTGCGGCGCGGCCGGCTCGATGGCGATGGCGTCGCCCTGCTGGACCACGTACGCCTGCTCAGTCGATCTCAGATTGCCCGCGTCATACGCCTTCTGCCGCAGGCTCTGAACCGTTTCCATCACCTGCGGCTCCTGGGCGATGAAAACATCGCCGAGCCGTGAGGTCCACTCGAGCTGCTGGTCCATCATCGCAAGCACCTGCGGGAACGCCGCGAGCGACTTGACGCTCGCGTCCCAATCCCTTTGCTCGACCGCGTTGACCGCCTCCTCTCCCTTCAGGCCGGGATTCGCCCTGGACCAGCGCGCCGCCTCCACCACCTCGAGCGGATAAGTGGAAGCCATGAGGATCTGCGACAGCAGCGAATCGGGGTAGAGTGCGATCGGAGCGAGCATCTGATCGAGCTCCTGCTGCGTGGCCGCGGCCTTGCGCGGCGCGGGCGGGGTCTGCGCAAAGACGACCGACGCCGAAACGAGCAGAACGAGCAGCGGCTTCAATGCATGTCTTAAGAACGTTTTCATGGACACCTCCTGTCACAATCGAAGGTAGGCATCTGGTTACGTCTCATGAGTACAGGAACGTACAGGTTGCGCTTGCGGTTGAATCCCATCAAGCCACTCGATGATTCTTATTGTAAGAATTTGTGTCCGAATGCCGGCCTCCTCGTACCGTCACGGTTCGGGCCGGAAGCTGATATCGCCGTATTGCGCGCGCGCCTTCTCCCGCGTGTTGCTCGCGTCGGTCATCACGCCCACCGCGACGATGTCCCAGGGTTCCTCGCCGAAGGCGAGCCGATAGTCCTCGCGGACGTTGCGCCGGAGCTCGCGCCACTCGCCGAAGCCGCCGCTTTCGACGACGATCGTCTGGATCTTGCCGGTGGAGATGCTCGGGGTGACCGTGCCCACCGGCGCGTCGCTCGCCCAGCTGTACATGATGATCGCGTACGGCATCCTCTCGCCGGTCAGCGCGTGGTAGAGCCTTAGCGTAAAACGCTCGCCGAGGTCGAGCCGCGTGACGTCGCCGTGAAAGGCGACGATCACGCGCGCCGGCGAGTCGTCGCGCGCGGGGACCCGGGGGTCGAGGTCGGCCGGAGTCTGCAGGACGCGCCAGCGCCACTCGATCACCGGATAGCGCGCCGGATCGATGTGGATGCGCCGGTAGAACCCCGAGGCCGAGGCGTCTGCGCGCCCTTCGAGCACTACGCCCGGGCCGCCGTCGACTAGGGCGTAGTCGCTTTTCCTCGCAAAAGGCGAAACGATGAAGCGGCCCCAGCCGGGCGGCACCTCGCCGGCGCGGCCCGCCGAGAACCGCGCCGCCTCGACCGACTGACCGCCCTCGATCGGGAGCTCGGCGACGATCGCGGTCGAGGCGAGCAGCTCGTCGACCGGGACGCCGGCGCAACCGGCGAGCGCCGCGCCGAGAGCGAGCGCGGCCGCGCGGGACGGGTTCATGCACGCAGTAAATCACCCGGACCTCGACTTGACAATAGCCTGACCAGGTAGAACGCGGCGACAAGTAGACAGACTCGGAGTAGGTTAACGGCAAATCAGCCTCGACGATGGAAGCTCCTGTGCGCCCCTGGTCGCAGCACCTCGCGAATCTCGCGCGCGCCGCGTTCTGGCTGCTGCTCGCGCTCGTTCTCCTGCTGCAGCTCGTCGGCTCGCGCGGGATCGACCGGCAGCGCTCAGCCGCGCTCGGGCAGTTCGAGCGGGAGCGCAGTTCCCGGGTGATCGCGATGATCCACCGCCAGGAAGCCGCGAGCCTGCTGGGCGTCCCCGTGGCGGGCAGCATCAGCATCGACGATTCCGAGGCCGTGCTGCGCGCTATCCGCTTGACGCCCCCGGAGCAGCCGATCGACGTCATCCTGCACACGCCGGGCGGACTGGTGCTTGCCGCCGAGCAGATCGCCAAGGCCCTGGTCGAGCGAAAGGGGAAGGTCACCGTGTTCGTGCCGCACTACGCGATGAGCGGCGGCACCCTGATCGCGCTCGCCGCGGACGAGATCGTGATGGACGCCAACGCGGTGCTCGGACCGGTCGACCCGCAGATCGGCGACATGCCCGCGGCCTCCATCGTCAAGGCGGTGGGGATCAAGGGGCCGCGAAACGTTTCGGACGAGATGCTCGTCCTCGCCGACATCGCGCAGAAAGCGCGCGTGCAGGTGGCGAGCTTCGTCGTCCAGGTCCTGCTGAAGCACATGCCCGAGAAGCAGGCGCTGCAGGTCGCCACCGTGCTTTCCGAAGGCCGCTGGACGCACGATTTCCCGATCACCGTGGAGGCCGCTCGCTTGCTCGGGCTCAAGGTCTCGACCGAGATGCCGCGCACCGTGTACGACCTGATGGATCTCTATCCGCAGGGCGGCGGCATCAAGCCATCGGTCTGGTACGTGCCGATGCGCCGGGCTCCGGCGCAGGGCGGCTCGACGGCGCAGCCGTCACCGGACACCCGTCCCGAAGGAGGCGGCGCGGCGCGCTAGGACCGCTGCCCGGCCTCACTGCGCCGGCTTGAAGCTGATATCGCCGTACTGCGCGCGGGTCTTTGCGCGCGTGTCGTCGGCGTCGGTCATCACCCCGACGGCGACGATGTCCGAGGGTTCCTCGCCGAAGGCCTGTCGGTAGTCTTCGAGCACGTTGCGCCGGAATTCACTCCATTCACGCGCGCGGCTGTCGCCACTTTCCACGACGATCATCTGGATCTTCTCGGTGTAGACGCTGGAGGCGATGCTGCCGACCGGCGCGTCGCTCGCCCAGACGTACATGAGCATCGCGTACGGCAGCATCTCGCCGGTGAGGGCCTTGTAGAGCCTCAGCGTGTTGCGCTCGCCGATGTCGAGCCGCTTCGCATCGCCGTGGAAGCAGATGACCAGGCGCGCGGGCGAGTCGTCGCGCGAGGGAACGCGGGGATCGGCGCCGGCGAGCGGCTCGAGAACCCGCCAGCGCCATTCGACCACCGGATGGCGCCTCGGATCGATATGGATGCGCCGGTAGAACCCCGAGGCCGAGCCGTCCGCGCGCGCCTCGAGCACCGGGTGCGGGTTGCCCTCGACGAGGCGATACTCGCTGCGCGAAGCGAAGGGCGAAACGACGAACGGGCTCCAGCCGCCGGGCGGCGTCTCGCCGGGGCGGCCGGCGGAGAACCGCGCCGCTTCGACCAGCGCGCCGCTCTCGCGCGGGAGCTCGGCGACGATCGTCGTCGAGGCGAGCAGGTCGTCGACCGGGGCGCTGGCGCAGGCGCAGAGCGCCGCGCCGCAAGCGAGCGCCGCCGCAGTGCGGAGAAATTGTTCCGGAAAGGCCATTTTTCGGGTTTAGGCAGGAAGTGTACTATCGGAATCCGGGAACTGGGAATCCGGAACCGGAATCTGAAAGACTGACGGGAAACAGGAGAGTTCCATGAGCGCCAACAGCGGTCCCGGCTGGAAGAAGTATCCGAAGCACCGCATCACCACCAAGCCGGCTGGCGTGCGCGTGCAAATCAAGCTCAAGGGCGAGCTCATCGCCGACACCAGGGACGCGATCCGCCTCGAGGAAACCCATGTCGGCCACGTGGCGGCGCCCGTCGTCTACTACATCCCGCGCAAGGACGTGAAGATGGAGCGGCTGGTGCGCACGAGCCACCAGACCTCCTGCCCGTTCAAGGGCGAGGCGTCGTACTACTCGCTCAAGGACGGCCCGGAGAACGCCGTCTGGACCTACGAGCAGCCGTACGACGAGATGATGGCCATCAGGGAGCTGCTCGCCTTCTACCCGGACAAGGTCGATACCATCGTCGCAGAGACAAAGTAAAATCCCCGCCCATGACGGTCAGACTCAAGCGGCGCGTCGCGACGCTCACTCTAGCGCTGTTCGCCTTCGCCCAGGCGAGCGTGGCGTTCTCCGGCTGCTCAATGGATCGCGGCACGATGAGTCCGGCCATGGCGGCCGACAACGACGAGTCGGGTGCCGATTGCGAAACACCCATGAAGGAAACGTCGCCGCAGAACACCAATCTCTGTGCCCTGCACTGCACCTGGGATCTCCAGGTCGCGGGCGTTGCCGTCGCGCTGCTCCGGTCCCCGGCTGATCTGCCGATTCTTACCGTCGCCCGACCGCAGGCAGTGCCCGCGCCTCGAACCGGACTTCACGCGCCGCCCTTGGGCGCACCGCCGCACCGCATCCTCCTGCACTCCTTCCTGATCTGAGCTCCCGGCCGCCGTTCAGGCGGCTTCGTGTTTGCTTTCGAGGCGTGGCCGCCGGCCACCCGATGAATACATTCGGAGAATGGGATGCAGGTATTTCGAAAGATTTTTTGTGGTACCGCTCTGCTCGCTTGGCTCGTCGGGCTCGCGCACGGAGCGGGCGATCCAGCGCGCGGATCGCGGGTATTCGGGCAATGCGCGGCCTGCCACTCGGTGGCGCCCGGGGAGCACATGACGGGCCCTAGCCTCGCCAAGGTCTGGAACCAAAAGGCGGCGAGCGCCGAAGGATTTTCGCGCTATTCGGAGGCGCTGAAACGCGCCGACGTGTTGTGGACCGAGGCGACGCTCGATGCGTGGCTCGTCAAACCGGAAAAGTTCCTCCCCGGCACGGGCATGACGTTTCCCGGGCTCAAGGAAGCCAAGGACCGGCAGGACGTGATTGCGTACCTGAGGGCCGTTTCCGAAGGCAAGGCTCCTCAGGCGCGGCAGGGCGGGCACGGAATGGCCAGAATGTCTCGCGAGAAGCTCGATCTGCGCAAGGCGCCCGCCGAAGGACAAGTCACTTCCCTCACCCAATGCGGCGACACCTACACGGTCGCCACAGCGGACGGCAAAGCCCAGAAGATCTGGGAGTTCAACCTGCGGTTCAAGACGGACTCGAGCAAGCTCGGGCCGCTTCCCGGAAAGCCGGTCGCAGTCGGTGCCGGTATGCAAGGCGACCGCGCCTCCGTGGTCTTCGCATCGCCAAAGGAAATCAGTGAATTCGTCAAGCAGTCTTGCCCGTGACCCGGGAGTAAGTTCTGGAGGCGCGCGCCGAAATGACACGTAACGAGGAGAAACGATGAGAGCGATGCACTGGATCTTTATCGGCCTGGCAGCTTCGGTCGCGACGCAGGCTGCGGCGCAAGTCACGCTCATGCACGTTCACGGCCTGGCTTACAGCTTGGACGGCAAGCGGTTGATGATTCCGAGCCATCATGGTCTCGCGGTATACGAGAACGGCAAATGGTCCAAGGCGCCCGGACCGCAGCACGACTACATGGGCTTCTCGGCGAGCGGAAAAAACCTCTACAGCAGCGGCCATCCGGCACCCGGCTCGGGGCTCGTCAATCCCTTCGGGCTCCTGCGCAGCCGCGACGGCGGCAAGACATGGGAAAAGCTCGGTCTCGAAGGCGAAAGCGATTTCCATCTGCTCGCGACGAGCTGGAATACGCGCGCCGTGTACGTATGGAACCCGGCGCCCAGCTCGCAGATGAAGCGGCCCGGCCTGCATTACACGCTGAACGACGGCTTCGTGTGGACGCCGGCGCGCGCTTCCGGGCTCGAAGGCGATCCCCGGGCGCTCTCGGTCCATCCCGGCGATGCCGCAATCGCCGCCGCTGCAACCTCGAGCGGCGTATTTCTCTCGCGCGATTCGGGCGAGCGCTTCGTCCGGCTTGCAGGCGGCGCCGAAGGTCTGTCCGTGCACTTCGATCTCGACGGCAAGAGTCTCTGGTACGGAACGTTCGACGGCCGGGCGCGGCTAGCGCGCGCTCCGCTCGACGGCGGGACGGGCGCCCCGGTCGATTTGCCGGCCCTCGGGCAGGACGCTGTCGCCTATATCGCGCAGAATCCGGCCGCGCGATCCGAATACGCGATCGCGACCTTCGAGCGAAGCGTCTATCTGTCCAAGGACGGCGCGCGCACCTGGAAGAAGATTGCCGAGCGCGGCAGGACCGAATGACGAGGCCTGAAGAACGCGGAGAGATGACTGCCTACGCGGTGGTCATCACCACCGGCGCATGGTCGCTCGTTCCGACATCGGCGAGAACGGTGCAGCTCGCGGCGCGCTCCGCGATCGTCGGTGAGGCGAGGATGTAATCCAGGCGCCAGCCGATGTTGCGTTGGCGCAAGTTGCGCCACGGCGCCCACCAGGTGAAGAGGTTCCCATTGTCCGGGTCGAGCGCTCGGCCGACGTCCACGAGGTGCTGGGCGAGGAGCTTGTCGAGCAGCTCGCGCTCCTCCTCGCGCTGCCCGATGATACCGGGCTTGCGCTCGCTCGGATGCACGTCGAGGTCGGTACGGGTGATGTTCATGTCGCCGCAGAGAACGAGCTCGCGCCCGTCCCGCTGCAGCTCTTTCGCCCACGCCGCTAGCCTGATCATGAACCCGAGCTTCGCCTCGTAGTCCTTGCCGCCGTTGGGGACGTACACCGAAGCGAGGATGAGGCGCCCGACTTCGGCCTGCACGATCCGCGACTCCATGTCGAACTCGGGGTGGCTGAACGCAGGCTCGGCGTCGAACAGGCCCTTGCGGATGTGAAGCGACACGCCTGAGTAGGCGCGAAAGCCGTGCCAGTACGCGTGGTAGTCCTCGAGCTTCACCTGCTCGGGGATCTGCGCGGCTTCCGCCTTCAGTTCCTGAATGCATACGACGTCGGGACGGTCGCGCTCCATCCACTCGCGAAGCTGCGACTGGCGCGCGCGGATGCCGTTGACGTTCCAGGTGGCGATTTTCATTTTCGAAGCATGCCATCTTACTTTACGACGCGGAATTTATGCGAAGCGGCGGCGCGATCGAGAAGGAGCTTCTTCTCGCGCGCGTTGCGCGTGAGCGAGGCCGCGCGCTCGAACTCCGCGCGCGCCTCGTCGAGGCGGCCGAGCTTCACGAGGAGGTCGCCGCGCACCGCGGGCAGCAGATGGTAGTGCTTGAGGGCCGGCTCGGAGGCGAGCGCGTCGACGAGCACCAGCCCTTCGGTCGGGCCGAAGGCCATGGCGACCGCGACCGCGCGATTCAGCTCGACGACGGGCGACGGCGCGATCTGCGCGAGCGCGTCGTAGAGCGCCGCGATGCGCGTCCAGTCGGTCTCTTGCGCGGTGCGCGAGCGCGCGTGGCAGGCGGCGATCGCGGCTTGCAGCGCATAGGGTCCCAGCCTCCCGCCAAGCTGCTCCGCCCGCACCAGCGCCGCGACACCGCGACGCACGAGCAGGTGATCCCAGCGCGAGCGGTCCTGATCGAGGAGCAGGATCGGCTCTCCCGACGGGCCGATGCGCGCGGCCGCTCGCGACGCCTGGATCTCCATCAAAGCGACCAAGCCGTGGACCTCGGGCTCTTTCGGGACGAGCTCGGCGAGGATTCGGCCCAGACGCAGCGCCTCCTCGCACAGCGCGGGCCGCATCCAGTCCTCGCCCGCGGTCGCCGAGTAGCCTTCGTTGAAGACGAGGTAGACGACCTCGAGCACCGATTCAAGGCGCGCGGCGAGCTCGTCCTTGCGCGGCACCTCGAAGGGGATGTGCGTCTCGGCGAGCGTACGCTTCGCGCGTACGATGCGCTGCGCGATCGTCGGCTCCGGGACGAGGAAGGCGCGCGCGATCTCGTCGGTCGTCAGGCCGCAGAGCAGACGCAGCGTGAGCGCGGCGCGCGCCTCGGTGGAGAGCACCGGGTGGCAGGCGACGAACGCGAGGCGCAGCAGGTCGTCGCCGATGTCGTCGTCCATGCGCTCGATCAGGGCGGCTTCGCGATCGGCCGCCGCGATCTCCCGCTCGAGCTCCATCTCGCCGGCGAGCACCTCGTGCTTGCGCTCGAGGAGCTTGTCGCGCCGGAAGTGATCGAGCGCGCGGTTCTTCGCCGTCGCCATGAGCCAGGCGCCCGGGTTGTCCGGAACGCCCGTCCCGGGCCAGGTCTCGAGCGCGGCGAGGAGCGCTTCCTGCGCGAGCTCCTCGGCGAGGGCGACGTCGCGCACCATGCGCGCGAGCCCGGCGATGACTTTGGCTGATTCTATCCTCCAGACGGCGTCGATCGCGGCGTGAGTGGCGGAAGCCGTCATTCGATGACTTTGATGAGCTTGCCTGCCTCGGGCTCACCGTTCGGGTAGCGCTGATTGAGCAAGCGCAGGACGTCTTCGGGTTGCGCAATCCCTCGCGCCGCCTTCGCCAGGCTGGCGAATGAATCCCCTTCGTTGGCGTAGCGAATTCTAAGAGCCGTGGGCCTGAGTTGCTTTCCGGTATCTCCCGGCGGTTCGATGCTTTGCGCGATCGAAAGGAAGACCGCGTCGTTTGCCGGGAAGCTCGTCCCGTATGCGTACCCGCGAAAAACGTAACCACTGCCCGGTGTTCCCCTCGCAGGGACGATCCCAATGCGAGATACGTTTTCTTGGCGACGGTACAACCCCCTCGTCGATTGGCGCACGAGGCCCGTGCAGGATTGCAGGTCGCCGTCCGGTATTCGTTGCAGCTCGGCGTGAGACCTTCGGGGCGCAAGCGACGCAAGCCTCTTGCACGGCTCGTCTGACTCATCGATGGTCACCCGCTCTAAGGACATATACGCCTTGCTGTCTTTGCGAACTAGCCAAAGTTTGCCGGCGCGTTCGTTCAGCCTCGCAGTCCAGCCGTCAGGAACTTCGAGCAGCAGGTTCCATTGGGCAAAATATCGCTTGCGACCGGAAGGGATTCCCTCCTGCCTAGTCAAGCCGAATTCCAGCCCGTCCAAACGCGCGAGAAATCCGGGCTCCCAGGTCGCTTTGGGCGAATCCCCCGAATGAGCGAGCTCATTCTGTCGCCTGCCCGTACTGGGATGGCTGGCAAAGACCCGATGCCACAACCCCGAAGTGTCGCGCCCGGCGGATTTGCGTCGGTCGCGTTCGTAAGCCTCCACACCCGACAGTATTTCCAGGGCCGCAGACATGCTTTCCGGAGGATATCCCGCGCGACGGAGATACTCGCTACCGTGCCGATCGGCGTTGAGCTCATCGTGGCGGCTCAACGCCGCCAAGCCGGCACCCGCGGGCGCGAAGCTCACTTGGGGAATCAAAAGTGCCGCCGGCGCGGTAGCAA
>Ga0209471_1002281_pt1 | contig 11114 bp, 12 predicted proteins | sample GraSoiAngelo_128_FD_185885 | JGI IMG/M metagenome (GOLD analysis project Ga0209471, IMG submission 185885) | Grasslands soil microbial communities from the Angelo Coastal Reserve, California, USA - 14_0927_12_20cm (SPAdes) (version 2) | ecosystem: Environmental > Terrestrial > Soil > Grasslands ... | reverse complement strand
TCGCCGACGTCGGACAGACGCTGGCTGAGATCTTCAACGTCGGACGCCTGCCGCACGGAACGAGCTTTCTTCGTGACATCATGTAGGCGTGGCGAGTCTTCGCGAACAACTCGAGGCGCGCGAGCGCGAGGTGCTCGTGGCGCGCGCGGCCAAGAGCGCTGATTCCCGCGGGCGACTTCGACCCGAGCGCGAAGACGACGTCCGGCCCGCATTTCAGCGCGATCGCGACCGCATCATTCACTGCAAGGCCTTCCGCCGCCTGAAGCACAAAACGCAGGTGTTCTTCGCCCCGGCCGGCGATCACTACCGCACGCGCCTGACGCACACGCTCGAGGTCTCGCAGATCGCGCGGACGATCGCGAAGGTGCTGCGGCTGCACGAAGAGCTGACCGAAGCGATTGCGCTCGGCCACGATCTGGGGCACACGCCGTTCGGCCACGCCGGCGAGCGCGTCATCGACGGCCTGATGCCCGGCGGCTTCAACCATTACGAGCAGAGCCTGCGCATCGTCGACGTGCTCGAGAACGACGGCTGCGGCCTGAACCTGACCTGGGAAGTCCGCGACGGGATCGCGAAGCATTCGAAGGGCAAATCGGGTGCGCCGGTCGGCATGCCCGAGCAAATGCGCGCGAGCACGATCGAAGGTCAGATCATGCGCGTCGCCGATCTCATCGCGTACGTCAACCACGACATCGACGACGCCACGCGCGCCGGACTGCTCGATCCGGCCGATCTGCCGCGCGACGCGATCGCGCGCCTCGGAACCTCCTCGTCGGGACGCATCGCCACGCTGGTGAAGGACGTCGTCACTGAAACCCTTGCCGCCGATCTCGCCGAAATCCGCATGAGCCGCGCGGTCCTCGACGCGGTGCTCGCGCTGCGCAGCTTCCTCTTCGACGCGGTGTACGAGAATCACCTCGCAACGGCCGAGTTCAAGAAGGCGTCCGGCATCCTCACGGGTCTGTGGGAGAAGGTGCACGAGCGTCCCGATGAATTCCTCGACCGACGGACGATCGAGACCGACGGCCTCGATTGCGCCGCGCGCGACTTCATCGCGGGTATGACAGATCGCTACGCCGTGCGCCTTTTCGAGCAGCTGTTCATCCCCAAGCCGTGGGCCAAGAACTCAATCGAGTAATCGGGTAATCGGGTGATCGGGTAATTGCACAGAGCCGCGGCGCGTCGACCGCGGCGGACGCGATTCCTCAATTACTCAATTACCCAATTACCCGATTATCCAATTACCCAATGAGGTATATTGGGAGGTTCATGCTTGCGCTGAACCTCTCCAGGATCCGGACGGCGCAGGAGCGCTTCGAGCAGGTCTACCAGCCCGAGCAGATGCCGCCAGACGACGGCTTTCGGGTGGCGGCGCCGGTGGCGCTCGCGTTCGACATCTACAAGGACAAGGACCAGTTCCGCCTCGTTGGAAGCGTGAAGACCACGCTGGAGCTGCCGTGCAGCCGCTGCCTCGAGCCGTTCGCATGGCCGGTGGATGCCGCGTTCGACCTGCGGTATCAGCCGCACGCGATGAATACCGGCGACGGGGAGCGTGAGATCGAGGAGGACGATCTCTCGACCGCGTTCTATGAGAACGAGGAGATCGATCTCGGACAGCTGATGCGGGAGCAGTTCTATCTGTCGCTGCCGATGAAGCCGCTGTGCGGCGCCGACTGCAAAGGTCTCTGCCCGGTGTGCGGCACGAACCTCAATCGCGATACGTGCGAGTGCAAACGCGATTGGGAGGATCCGCGCTTCACCGCGCTACGCGAGCTGAAAATGAAAAACTGAAGGCTGTGAGCCAAAAGCTGATAGCTGAAAGCCGAAAGAAGTCACACGATGCCGAATCCAAAACGACGACACTCGAAAACGCGCACCGCGAAGCGCCGCACGCATGACGCGCTGAAGGCGGTTGGCCTGAGCGAATGCCCGCACTGTCACGAGCCGAAGCGGCCGCACCGCGTCTGCGCCAACTGCGGGTATTACCGCGGCCGGCAGGCGCGGGCGGTAGACGAGGAATAAGCCCGAACCCATGATTTGGATCGCCGTCGACGCGATGGGTGGCGATTTCGCGCCGCGGCCCGTCGTCGACGGCGCCCTCGCGGCGGCGCGGCACTTCGATCTCGGCGTCGCGCTCGTCGGTCCTCGCGCCAACCTCGACGTCGAGCTGGGACGTCACGACGACGTCGATCCCGAACGCATCCGCATCGTCGAGGCGACCGACGTCGTCGCGATGGAAGATTCGCCGGCGGCGGCGTTGCGGCGCAAGCCGAACGCCTCGATCAAAGTGGCCGCCGAAATCGTGGCGCGAGGTGAAGCGTCGGCGCTGTTCAGCGCCGGACACACCGGCGCGACGGTGATGGCCGCCTACGCAGCGTTCGGCATGCTGCCCGGCGTCGATCGACCGGCGCTCGCCGCGACGATCCCGACGCGGCGTCGGCCGGCGATCCTGCTCGACGTCGGCGCGAGCGTCGAATGCCGTCCGCAGCATCTCCTGCAGTTCGCGATCATGGGCAGCGTGTACGCCCGCGTGGCGTTCGGCCTCGAAAACCCGCGCGTCGGCCTGCTGTCGATCGGCGAGGAAGCGACGAAAGGCAACGAGCTGACGCGGGAGGCGCATCGTCTGCTGAGGATGTCGCCGCTCGCGTTCATCGGCAACGTGGAAGCCCGCGACGTCTACAGCGGCAACGCCGACGTCATCGTCTGCGACGGCTTCACGGGCAACGTCGCGCTGAAAATCAGCGAGGGGCTTGTCGACGTCGTCGAGAGCCTGCTGAGCGACGAGCTGTCGAGCACCATCACGATGCGCGTCGGATCTCTGCTGACGCGGCGCGCGCTGCGGCGATTCAAGCGGCGCGTCGATTACTCGGAGTACGGCGGCGCGCCGCTCCTCGGGCTCGCCGGGGTCACCATCGTCGGCCATGGGCGCTCGAGCGCGAAGGCCGTCCGCAACGCTGTGGCGCTCGGCTATCGGTTCGCCTCGCAACGTTTCATCGAACGAGTCGAGCAGAACATCGCGGAAGCCGCGGCGCCGCGAGCGTGAACCGCAGATCGTTCCCGGATGATTGCGTTTATTTTCCCCGGACAAGGTTCGCAGAAGGTGGGCATGGGCAAGGCGCTCGCCGACGCGTTCCCCATCTGCCGCGATACGTTCGCTGAAGCTGACGCCGCGCTCGGCGAACCGCTCAGCAGCGTCATCTTCGAAGGCCCTGAAGATCAGCTAACGCTGACCGAGAACACGCAGCCCGCGATTCTGACCGTGAGCACGGCGGCGCATCGTCTGCTCGCCTCGCGCCGAATCAAGCCGGCGTTCGTCGCCGGCCATAGCCTCGGCGAGTACTCGGCGAATGTGGCGGCCGGTACCTTCACGTTCGCCGACGCGTTGCGCATCGTGCGGCGCCGCGGCCGCTACATGCAGGAGGCGGTGCCAGTCGGCACCGGGGCGATGGCGGCAATCCTCGGGCTCGACGCCGACAAGGTCGCGCAGGCGTGCGCCGAGGCGGCCGACGGCGACGTCGTGAGCCCGGCCAACCTGAACGGCGGCGGGCAGGTGGCGATCGCCGGAACGATCGACGCGGTCAGGCGGGCGGGCGAGCGCGCGAAGGCGCTCGGCGCCAAGCGCGTGATGCCGCTGCCGGTCAGCGCGCCGTTCCACTGCGCGCTGATGAAGCCGGCCGAAGATCGCCTGGCGCCCGAACTGCGCGCGCTGACGACGTCCGATCCGCGCGTGGCGATCGTCGCCAACGTGGACGGCGAGCCCAAGTGCGATGCGCGATCCGCGATCGAGGCGCTGGTGCATCAGGTGTCGTCGCCGGTGCGCTGGGAGGAGGTCGTCGCGCGCCTTGCGTCCGAGGGCGTCACAACGTATGTTGAGGTGGGTCCCGGCGCGGTGCTGAGCGGTCTGGTGCGCAAGATTCACCGCGAGGCCACCGTGGTCACCTTCGGCAGCCCCGACGATCTCGCATCCGTCGAATCGCTCGCGCATGTTTGATCTCACAGGCAAGGTCGCGCTCGTCACCGGCGCGTCGCGCGGAATCGGGCGGGCGATCGCGGCGCGGCTCGCGGGACAGGGAGCGACGATCGTGGCGGCGGCGCGCGGCGATCACGCGGCGGCGTGCGTGTCGGAGCTGACGGCCGCCGGACATCGCGCCGAGGCGCTGACGCTCGACGTCACCGACGCGTCCGCGCTGGAGAAGGCGCCGCACGACATCGTCGCGCGCCACGGCCGCCTCGACATCGTCGTCAGCAACGCGGGCGTCACGCGCGATCAGCTGCTGATGCGGATGAAACGCGACGACTGGGACGCCGTGCTCGCGACGAACCTCACCGCCACTTTCGTGCTGGCGCAGGCCGCCATGCGTCCCATGTTGAAGCAGCGGAGCGGCCGCATCATCGCGGTCAGCTCGGTCGTCGGGCAGATGGGCAACGCGGGACAGACCAACTACGCCGCGTCGAAGGCGGGATTGATTGGATTTGCGAAGGCGCTGGCGCGCGAGGTCGCGTCGCGCACCATCACCGTGAACGTCGTCGCGCCCGGAATGATCGAGACCGACATGACGCGCGCGATCGGCGAGGCGGCGCGCGCCGACCTCGAACGGCAGATTCCCCTCGGATGCCTCGGTTCGCCCGACGATGTGGCGGCCGCCGTTTGCTTCCTCGCGTCCGACGAGGCGTCGTATATTACAGGGCACGTGCTCGCCGTGAACGGCGGGATGTACATGTAGAACCGGGACGTGCCCGGTTCGAGGCGGAGCATCTTCCGCCCAGGAGGACGTTGTGGCCGTAGCCGACAAAGTGAAGAGCATCATCGTGGAGCAGCTCGGGGTCGATGAAGAAGAAGTGACGCCTGACGCGTCGTTCGTCGACGATCTGGGCGCCGACTCGCTCGACACGGTCGAGCTCGTCATGGCGTTCGAGGAAGAGTTCGGCATTGAGATTCCCGACGAGGACGCCGAGAAGATCACGCGCGTGAAGGAAGCCGTCGAGTACATCGAGTCGCACGCAAAAGCGAAGAAGTAGGAGCCGAGCTTGCTCGGCTCGCACAACATGCCTAACCATCGGCGGGTCGTCGTCACCGGCATCGGTCTGGTGTCGTCGCTCGGCATCGGAACCGAATCGAACTGGGCGGCGCTCATCGGCGGCAGGAGCGGCATCGGGCCGATCACGCATTTCGACGCGGCGCAGTTCTCCACGCGCATCGCCGGCGAAGTGCGGGGATTCGATCCGCTGCGCTTCATCGAGAAGAAAGACGTCAAGAAAATGGACGTCTTCATCCAGTACGCCATCGCGGCCTCGCAGTTCGCGATGGACGACGCGGCGCTCCAGATCACGCCGGCTCTCGCGCCGAACGTCGGCGTCTTCATCGCGTCGGGCATCGGCGGATTCACCACCATCGAACGCGAGCACAAGGCCCTCATCGAAGGGGGGCCGCGGAAGATCTCCCCGTTCTTCATCCCGTCGGCGATCATCAATCTGGCGGCCGGTCAGGTGTCGATCCGCTTTGGCGCCAAGGGACCGAATTCCTCGACATGCACGGCGTGCTCGGCGTCGGCGCACGCGATTGGCGACGCGTTCGAGATCATCCGCCGCGGCGACGCGGACGTGATGATCGCCGGTGGGTCCGAGGCGGCGATTACGCCGATGGGCGTCGGCGGCTTCGGCGCGCTGCGCGCGCTGTCGACGCGCAACGAGGAGCCCGAACGCGCAAGCCGTCCCTTCGACAAGGATCGCGACGGCTTCGTCGTCGGCGAGGGATCGGGCGTCCTCATCCTCGAAGAGTACGAGATGGCGCGGACGCGGGGCGCGCGGATCTACGCGGAGCTGGTCGGCTACGGCATGTCGGCCGACGCGTATCACATCACGGCGCCGTCCGAGGACGGCGACGGACCGCTGCGCGTGATGGGCAAAGCGATCAAGAGCGCGGGCATCGACGCGTCCCAGATCAACTACATCAACGCGCACGGCACGTCGACGCCGCACGGCGACAAGGTGGAGACGCTCGCGATCAGGCGCTGCTTCGGCGAGTGCGCGCGGAAGGTCGCGGTGTCGTCGACCAAGTCGATGACGGGACATCTGCTCGGCGCGGCCGGCGGCCTCGAGGCGGGCATCACCGCGCTCGCCGTGCACCACCAGACGGCGCCGCCCACCATCAACCTCGAGAACCCGGACGAGGACTGCGATCTCGATTACGTGCCGAACAAGGCGCGGAAGTTCCCGATCGAGTACGCGCTGTCGAATTCGTTCGGCTTCGGTGGCACCAATGCCGCCCTCGTGTTCAAGCGATTCACCGGCTAAGGGCATGCATATAGCCGTCTGCATCAAGCAGGTGCCCACCCGCGAGTGGCAGCCCCGCCTCGACGACGCGAAAACATGGATTCGTGAGCAGGACGCCAGCTTCGAGATGAACGAGCCCGACGCGTACGCGCTCGAAGAGGCGCTGCGGCTGAAGGAGAAACACGGCGGGGAGGTCGTCGTCTGCTCGGCCGGGCCGGCGCGCGTCGCGCAGGTGATTCGCGAAGCGCTCGCGCGCGGCGCCGATCGCGCCATCCACGTCGAACACGACCTTCTGGCGAGCGCCGATGCGTTCGTCACGGCCGGCGCGCTCGCGTCGGCGATGCGCGACGAGACGTTCGACCTCGTCCTCACGGGACTCCAGTCCGACGACCAGGGATTCGCGCAGGTCGGCGTCATCCTGGCCGAGAAGCTCGGCCTGCCGCACGCGACGATCATCATGGAGGTGCAGGCGGACCCTTCGACAGGCCCAGGGCGAGCAGCAACGCTGCGCGTGAAACGAGAGCTCGAAGGCGGTTGGTTTCAGTTCGTCTCCATGCCGCTGCCCGCAGTGCTGACGATTCAGAGCGGCATCAATCAGCTTCGCTACGCCACGCTGAAGGGCATCATGGCGGCGAAGAAGAAAGAGATCAAAAAGGTCCCGCCTTCGCTCCCTTCGGGAGCTTCGGCGGCCAAGCAGAAGATCGTCAGCCTTTACGTTCCGGAGAAGGGAAAGAAGACGCAGATCATCGGCGGCTCGCCCGCCGAAGCCGCGAAAGAGCTGGTGCGCAAGCTGCGCGAGGAAGTCCGGGTTATCCCGTGATCATCGTCATTGCCGAACAGCGCGACGGGAAGCTCAATCGCGCGACGTGGGAAACGATTGCCGCAGCGCAGCAGATGGACGGCGACATCACCGTGCTCGTCCCGGGCGGCAGCGTCCGAAACGTCGCGGGCGAGCTGGCGGCGGCGCAGGTGAAAGAAGTCGTCCCGGTCGAGCATCGGTCGCTCGAACCTTACACGCCGGATGGGTTCACGGCGGCGCTGCAGGACGCGATCGCGCAACTGTCACCGACGTATGTTCTGCTGCCGCACACGTATCAGACGCGCGACTTCGCTCCGAAGCTGGCCGCGCGGCTCGATCGCGCCATCATCACCGATGTCGTCGCCATCAAGAGGGCCGGCAGCGACACGGCGTTCGTCCGGCCGATGTTTCAGGGAAAGCTGACCGCCGACGTCGTGCCCCAGGGTCAGCCGCCGCACTTCGTGACGTTTCAGATTGGCGCCTACCGCATCGATCAGGCAGCCAAGGGTTCCGCGCCGGCGCCGGTCCGGGCGTCAGCAGGCGAAGCAGGCGGTCGATCTCTCACAGGCCGAGCGGATCGTGTCGGTGGGGCGCGGCATCAAGGAACAGGCGAACATCAAGGTCGCCGAGGAGCTGGCGCGGGCGCTCGGCGCCGAGCTGGCCGCGTCGCGTCCGATCTGCGACTCGGGATGGCTGCCGATGGAGCGTCAGGTCGGCAGCTCGGGCCAGACGGTCGCGCCGAAGCTGTACCTCGCGCTCGGCATCTCCGGCGCCATTCAGCATCTCGTCGGTATGAAAGGCGCGAACACGATCGTCGCCATCAACAAGGATCCCGATGCCCCGATCTTCGAGATCGCCGACTACGGCATCGTCGGCGATCTGTTCGAGATCGTTCCAGCCATGATCGACGCGTTGAAGCAGTGACCAGAATCGCGGATTGCGGATTGCCGATTGCGGATTGCAACCGCAAAGTCAATCCGCAGTCCGCAATCCGCGATCCGCAATGATTCCTGTACTGGTCTTCTGGCTCCTGTTCGTCATCTTCATCGGCGCGTTCGCGGCGCAGGTCGCGCGGCGTGTGCGGCTGATCCTCGCCGCACCGAACACGTTCAACGTCGACCGCATCGCCGTTCGTGCGGGCCGGTGGCTCGGCGACGTGCTGTTTCAACGCAAGACGATCCTGGAGCGTCCGATTCCCGGTATCGCACACGCGCTGGTGTTCTGGGGCTTCATCGCGTTCGCCGGCTACACGACCGTCGAATTCCTGAAGGGTCTCGGCATCGTCGATCTCACGGCGACGTCGTGGTTCCACAAGTACCGAATGGCGCTCACGCCGTTTGCGGCCGCGGTGCTCGCGGGCATCCTCGTCCTGCTCGTCCGTCGCGCGTTTCTCCGCCCGGTCGCGCTCGGTTCGCACGTATCGGCCGAATCGATCGTCATCGGTCTCTTCATTGCGACGCTGATGATCACGTACCTGCTCACGTTTCGCCTCGATGAGACGAGGATGGCGGGGCACCTGAACTGGTGGCTGCACATGCTGGTGATCCTCGCCTTCATGGCGCTGATCCCGGCGTCGAAACACTTCCATCTCGTGGTGTCGCCGATTACGGTCTTTCTGAAGTCGCCGGAGCTCGGGACGGTGCCGAACCTCGATTTCGAGAAAGAGCAGGTCGGGCTCGAGACGCTGAAGGATCTCGGCAGCAAGACGGTGCTCGACGCGTTCACCTGCGTCGAGTGCGGACGCTGTCAGGTGAACTGTCCCGCGTGGGGCGCCGGCAAGGAGCTCAATCCGAAAGCCATCATTCTGCAGACGCAGGACGGCCTGCTCGAGAGACCGAAGGACACGCGGCTCGCCGAGCTCTACACGGAGAAAGTGCTGTGGCAGTGCACGACGTGCGGCGCCTGCGAGAACCAGTGTCCCGTCGGCATCGAGCACCTGCCGCTGCTGATCGGCGCGCGGCGCGGCCTCGTCTCGAACGGCGACGCGCCCGATTACCTCGGCGCGATGTACAACAACCTCGAACGCCGCAGCAACATCTGGGGGCTCGGGTACGACCAGCGTCAGAAGTTCGTGCAAGCGGCCGCCGTCGAGACGTTCGATCCGGCGAAGCACGAGTACCTGGTCTGGCTGGGCTGCGCCGGATCGTTCGAAGCGGACTATCAAAAGTCGCTGCGATCGCTGTTCGACATCCTGCGCAAGAAGAAGGTCAGCTTCGGCGTCCTCGCGAAGGAGAAATGCAACGGCGATCCGGCCAAGCGCACCGGCAACGAATACATGTTTCAGGAACTGGCCACGCAGAACATCGAAGATCTTCGAGCGAGCAAGGCGGTGAAGATCCTGACGTCGTGCCCGCACTGCGTGAAGACGATCGGATTCGATTACAAACGATTCGGTTACGACGTCGAGGTCGTTCACTCCGCCGACTTCGTCGCGCGACTCACGCGCGGCTCTGCGACAGGTAGCGCGAGCCTTTCAGGCGAGCGATCCGGCGGCGCGAGCGAGCCATCTGGCACGGCGCGCGAAAGGGTCACCTTCCACGATCCGTGCTACCTCGGTCGGTACGCCGGGAAGGTGGACGAGCCGCGCGAGCTGCTGGAGCGTTTCGGCGCCGACGTCAAAGAGCCCGTGCGGAATCGCGAGAACCCTTACTGCTGCGGCGCCGGCGGCGGACTACTGTTCGCCGACAAGGAAGAAGAGCCCGGATCGCGCATCAGCGACGTTCGCTTCAGGCAACTGCGCGAGACCGGTGCGACGACCGTCGTCACGGCGTGCCCGTTCTGCACGATCATGCTCAAGGGCGCCTCGGCGAGCGCAGGCGCTGCCGGCGGCCCTGTGGCCGATATCCAGTTCGTCGACCTGATGACGTATGTCAATGGCAGGATGCAGCCGCTCGGCTGAAGAGACGAGACGCTCGCCTGAAAGGCTCGCGCTACCTGTAAGGCTCGCGCTACAGAGTCGCTCGGCTGAAAGCCTCGCGCTACCAGCGTGTGGGAGCCTCGCGCTACAAGCGTCCGTGAGCCTCGCGCCCACCGTAGCGCGAGCCTTTCAGGCGAGCGAATCCTCGTAGCCAAGCGACCCCGGAAATGACCGACTGGCGCGCGTCGAGATTGAAACGGGTTCAGGCGAAGCTGATCTCGGTCGTCGGCTACCGGCTGGTTGCGCTGCTCGGATCGACGTTTCGCTGGAAGAGCGACGGCGTCGATCACTACGACCGCGTCGTCCGGAGCGGCCGTCAGCCGATCATGGCGTTCTGGCACGGCCGCATCCTTTCCGCGACGTACTATTTCCGGCGGCGCGGCATTGTCGTGATCACGAGCGAGAACTTCGACGGCGAGTGGATTGCGGGCATCATCGAGCGCTTCGGCTACGGGACGGCGCGCGGGTCGACCTCGCGCGGCGCACGCAGGGCGTTGCTGCAGCTGACGCGCGACATGGCGGCCGGCAGGCCCGCTGCGTTCACCGTGGACGGACCGCGCGGCCCCGCGCGCGTCGCACAGCCCGGCGCGGTATGGCTGGCGAAGGCGACCGGCAATCCGGTGGTGCCGTTCCATATCGAAGCCGATCGCAGCTGGTCGATGAACAGCTGGGATCGCACGCAGATTCCGAAGCCGTACGCGACGATCGCGATCGCGATCGGCGAGCCGTTCGACGTGCCGAGGGACGCCGATGCGGCGGCGATCGATCGCGCCCGGCGCTCGCTCGAGGAGCGGCTGCAGGCGCTCGAGACACGCGCGAACGCGATGCTCGATCAGCCGCGATAATTCTTCAGGAGGCGTCGTGCCCTACTTCGCGCTGTTCTACGACACCGTCGACGATTTCGCGTCGCGCCGCACGCCGTTCCGCGCCGCGCACCTCGATCTGGTGCGCGCCGCCCACGCGCGCGGCGAGATCCTGCTCGCCGGCGCGCTGGCCGATCCGGTCGACCGCGCGCTGCTCGTGTTCAAGACCGCCGACCGATCGGTCGTGGACCGGTTCGTCGAACAGGATCCGTATCCGAACAACGGCCTCGTGAAGCGCGTCGAAATCAGGCCGTGGACGGTC
>Ga0209471_1002277_pt1 | contig 11132 bp, 12 predicted proteins | sample GraSoiAngelo_128_FD_185885 | JGI IMG/M metagenome (GOLD analysis project Ga0209471, IMG submission 185885) | Grasslands soil microbial communities from the Angelo Coastal Reserve, California, USA - 14_0927_12_20cm (SPAdes) (version 2) | ecosystem: Environmental > Terrestrial > Soil > Grasslands ... | reverse complement strand
CTGAAATGAAAATCGCCAGCGACACCGGAAAAGCGATCGGTTTAATTTTGATCTACACCGCGCTGCTGTTTTTTTTAGTCGGAGTGGCTGCTCACTCGAAGAGCGATTTCCACTCGCGCGCGCTCATCTTTCGGACCGGGCTCTTCACTGCGGCGGTGCTCGCCGCGCTGGGAGTGACTACGCTTCTGTTTTCCCGGAGAGGAAAACAAGGTTGAAGCGCTTTTGTAGCCACGCACCTATGGCGCGTCGCCGGAACGGTCCGCAGGGCAGGGGGCTACAATCCCGTTTTGCAAAAAAGGAACGCGGCGGCGACTCTTCTCCTGATCGCCGCCGCTCCTCTCTCCGAATAACCGGGGTTATTCCTTCGTGGCGTCGTGAAGTTCCTTGCGAGCGTTGCGCATGTCTTCGTGAGCTTTGCGCATGGTATCGAGTTTCTGCTGCTGTTCCGGCGTGAGCAGGGGCCGGATTTGCGACATCGTCTTGTCCATCACCGCTTTTGTTTTTTCCATCGCCTCCTGTTGGATGGCGACGATCTGCGGTTTGGTTTGATCGAGGATCGGCTGGACTTTCGCCTGTTGGTCCGGTGTTAGTTTCAATGTTTCAGTCATATGCTCGAGCGGATTGCCGTGACGATGCCATCCGCCTTTGCCACCGGGGTCATCTTCCGGTTGCGCAACGGCGAAGCCGCCGAGCGCGATTGCTCCTACAGCTGCAATTGCAAATAAGTTTCGTTTCATAGTTTTTGTTCTGTTTGGTGTTTTGCCAGGCGCTTCTGCGCCTCGTTCATAATTGGTGACCGGAGGAAGACATCGCCGGTTACAATTTTCTCTTGTCGATTTAACGGAGGCATACTTGTAACCGCAACGCACTCATGCCGGTCTTAGTTAATAGTGTGGATGCGATCTCGACTACTGCATGGATGATAATGATGCACGCGCGCTGGTTGAAGCTGCGCTCCAGCATGACGATGAAGCGGCTCGCGAACTGGTGCGGCGGCTTTATCCGTTTGTCGCAAAAATGGTGCGCGCCCATCGAGCGCGACGAACTTCGGAGGAGGATCTTTGCCAAATGATTTTTATCAAAGTATTTCAAAAGTTATCCCAATTTTCCGGCAAAGTGCCGCTCGAGCACTGGATCTCCCGCATTGCCGTTAACACCTGCCTCAATCAAATCGCAGCCGAAAAAGTGCGGCCTGAGCTGCGACAGGCCGATTTGAGCGAGGAAGAACAGGCGGTCGTGGAAAATCTCGCGGCATCATCCGACGAGCTGTCTCCAGACCGGCGGTTTGCTTCGCGCCAATTGGCTGAACATCTTCTCGATCTTCTGAAACCGGCCGAACGCCTCGTAATCGATTTGCTTTACCTGCAGGGGCGTTCCGTGGAAGAGATTCGCAAGATCACTGGCTGGAGCACGTCCCTGATCAAAGTGCGGGCGTTTCGCGCGCGGCAGAAAATGAAAAGTCAATTGATCACAATTACGGCAAAGGAAAATTCATGAACGATGTCGATGGAAAAATCGCGCGGTTGCTGCGATCGGCGGCGCTGACCAACAAAGATGTTTCGCTGCAAGCGCCGTTTGGATTCGATACGCGCGTCGTCGCACAGTGGCGCGCCAGGGAGGAGGCCACAGCGCTTAGCCTTGCGCGGCTCATTCGGCGCGTCGTTCTTGTGGCCGCAGCCGTGACGATTGTCGCAACCGCCGGCGCCTACCGTGAATCTAATCAAAACCTGGAAAAGAGCGAGCCATTCGCCAATGAATTTGCGATCGCGGATTCGGCGATTCAAGAAGAGTTTTTACAATGAATCGGATGTTGAAATGGAAATTGATCGTCGGCTTCGTCCTCGTCTTCCTTGCCGGCGGAATGACCGGCGCTTTCTTCGGCGCTTCGCACGCGCGCCATCTCTTTTTCGGACCGCAGCGGACACTCCTCGGCGAAAGGATGCGGAATCACCTGCGCTGGCAGCTTCATCTCACCGACGAACAGGTCGCGAAAATCTCCCCGATTGCCGATAAAGCTGCTGCTCAACTTGAAGAAATCCGAAGGAGCACCGGGCGCCGCGTCCACGAAACGATCGCGGAAGCGCATCGCGAAATGGCGGCGGATCTCACCCCGGAACAGCGTGCCAAACTCCAGGAAATAGAATCGCATCACCAACATCGGCGCGGTTTTCACAAAGCGCAGTCCTCTCCGACTGGAACGCCCGAATTATAGCAACGACGGACGCCGCGAATTAGCGAATCTATTTCTTGCTTGGCGGCCTCGCCACGGTCGAGTGCGATGTCCACGGTCGCAAGCCATTCGAGAAAAATACTCGGTCGCGCTCCACGGTTGCACCGCGACTCAAGAAAAACTCGCGCAGTTCGGGCGTGTAATAATCTCCTTCTCGGCGCCTTCGGTTTAAGGAAAAAAATACTTGGCTTCCCGGCGCCAGATATTGTTCCAAGTCATTCAGGAAAAAATTCCACTCGGAAGGGCCCCAATACCAGTCGCGTTCGGCGCTCCGATTAAAGCGGGTCGCGAAGGCGGTGATATAATCAAACCGTGCCCCCAGATCGGGCAGCGCTTTGAACGCTTCGATCGCCCAGACAACGCACGGTACGCCGAAAAGATTGATAAGATCTCCAAAGAGCGGGAACTCGTCGATGTCGAGACCGACAACTTCGTGTCCCAGCTGCGTGAGAAGATAAAGAAAGAATCCCCCGCCGCATCCAAGGTCCAGAACGCGCTTGCCCGTGCAACGATGCAGCCCCAGGTCCTGGATGCGTTTGCGGTTTTCGCGCCAAAATCGGTCAACCTCGGTATACTTCACGTAATGATTTGTCGAAGTGGCGTAACGCGCTTGAATCTCGCGGAGCCGGTCTTGATCGAGATTTGCCAGCAGCGGCCCCAGTGGCAGCGGCCAGAGTAAACGGCGCGTTCTTCGCCAGCCTCGCCGATATGACAAAGGATTGAGGACTTTTTTGATCTTTTGCCCGAGTTTCAAAGCAACATGACGTTTGGAGGAGATCGCCTTTCCTAAAGCGATCGCCGGTCAAACGCTTCTCATGACAAAAACCAGCTACAGTTCTTTCGCAACCGAAATGCCGAGGATTGGCCTCACAAACTTTCAACAATTTCCCGGATGAGATTCGGTCCGCGATAAATGTAGCCCGTGTAAACCTGAAGAAGGTGTGCGCCGGCCTCGAATTTTTCGCGGGCGGATTGCGCATCGACAATTCCGCCTGACGCGATCACCGGGATTGTCGATCTCGCTGCGATCGCGCGCACCAGGGTGGTTGATTTTTCGCGCAACGGCGCGCCGCTCAACCCGCCAGGTTGATCATACGTCGGCGGAATCGACGAGTGATCGAGGGTTGTGTTGGTCGCGATGATCCCTGCGGTTTCATTTTCTTCGCAGGTGGCAATCACCTCGTTCAATTCGTCAGAGGAAAGATCGGGTGAGATTTTTATCAGCACCGGTTTACGTGCGATTTGGTTTTTTTCGCGAACCGCACGAAGCAATTGCGCCAGTGCCTCGCGTCCCTGCAACTCGCGCAAACCCGGCGTGTTGGGCGAGCTCACATTTAACACAATGTAATCGGCAAATTCCCGAAGCAGCCGGAAAGAGTAGAGGTAATCGTCCGTCGTCTGCTCCAACGGTGTCTCCCTTGACTTGCCGATGTTGATGCCGAGGGGAACATCGGGCCAGCGCTTGCCGCTACGCAATTTGCGCAGCCGTTCGGCGATCGCGACCGCACCGTCGTTGTTAAATCCAAGGCGATTGATCAAGGCTTCTTGTTCGGCAAACCGAAAGATGCGCGGCTTTGGATTGCCCGGCTGCGCTTTTGCGGTCACGGTGCCGATCTCGATGAAACCGAAGCCAAGCGCCGCCCATGCCGGCAAAGCCACGCCGTTTTTGTCCAAGCCCGCGGCCAGTCCGATTGGATTCCGAAAGGTCAGCCCGAAAACTGTTTTCGGCTTCGGCGCGACCTGAAAAGACTGGAGCGCGCGCAACGCAAGATCGACATGGGAGGCGCCGCGCAGCAGCGCGATGGCCAGATGATGCGCCGCTTCGGCGTCGAGAGAAAAGAGCAATGGCCTAACCAGTCGCTCGTAGGCACTTCTCATTTGCCGATGCAGAACTGGCCAAAGACAGAATCGAGAATCTGTTCGACATTCACCGCACCGATTACTTCGCCCACCGCGCGCAACGCGCCGTTCAGATCGACTGCCGCATATTCGGGCGCGAGCCCATTGTCTATCGTCGCATGCGCGCGATCGCACGCGTCCAGTGCGCGCCGCAGGCAATCGCGGTGTCGCGTGTTAATTGCGACCGCGCTCTCGGCTCGCAAATTTTGCCCGGCGACGCGCGCGAGAATTTCATTCTCCAGCTCCGGCAAACCTTCGCCCGTTACGCAGGAAATGCGCAGCGCGTCGGAGTTTTTCCAGTCGGTGTGCTCGGCCAGATCGCTTTTGTTGAGCAAAAGAATTTCGTTCCCATTCGCGTTTTGCTTTTCGAAATGCGCAGGCCGCGGCGCGTTTCGATCGACAATGTGAAGACGCAAGTCGGACATTTGCAAGGATCGTTCCGTGCGCTCGATTCCTTCGCGCTCGAGGTCGCAAGCCGACGGGCGCAAGCCGGCGGTATCGAGCAACCGGATTGGTACCCCGCGGAGGTTGATCATTTCCTCAATGGTGTCGCGCGTCGTCCCATGCGTTTCGCTTACGATCACACGGTCGTATCCGAGGAGCCGGTTGAGCAAACTCGACTTGCCTGCGTTGGTCGCGCCGTAAATGACAACGCGAACGCCTTCGCGCAAAATGCGGCCCTGGTCGGCCGTGGCAAGAAGTTCGGAGATGTCTCGGCGGATCGAATCAAGTCGCGCGCTTAACTTTTTCCCTTCATCCGGCGCGATATCCTCTTCCGGAAAATCGATCGATGCTTCGATGTGCGCGACAAGATCGACAAGTGCGTCGCGGATGGATTGGATTTTGCGGCCGAGCCTGCCTTCGAGTTGCTCGGTGGCGGAACGCAAAGCAAGATCGGTTTTGGCGCGAATTAGATCGATGACCGCTTCGGCTTGGGTAAGGTCCATTTTGCCGTTGAGGAACGCGCGTTCGGTAAATTCGCCGGGTCGCGCGGCACGGGCGCCGGCGCGCAGACAAGCGTCGAGCACTTTCGCGCTGACCAATGTGCCGCCGTGACAACTGATCTCGACCAAATTTTCGCCGGTGTAACTGGCAGGCGCGCGATGAATCGACATCATCACTTGATCGATCAATCGGCCCGTTTCATCGACAATCTCGCCGAGATGCTGGACCTGCGGCGCAAATTCCGATGGCTTTTCTTTGCCGCGAAGAATTTTGTCGGCGACGATGATGGCATCGCCGCCCGAAAGACGGACGAGAGCGATGGCGCCTTCACCGGCGGGCGTGGAGATGGCCGCGATCGTGTCGCCGGCGATCGATTGTCGATCTTCGACGCACGTCGATCTTACGAGAGAACTTCCTTCAGCGCTGCGATGCATTTTTTGTTTTGTTCCATTGTCCCGACGGAGATGCGGACCCATTCCGGCAAGTTGTAGCCTTTGAGCGGACGCACGATGATTTTGTGCGCCAGCAACTTTTTAAAAACAGCGGCGCCGTCGCGGACGTTGACCATGACAAAATTGGCTGCGCCCGGCACAAAGCCAAGCTGCATGTCGCGGAATTGTTCTTCCAGGTAAGCGCGCCCGGCATCGACAACCTCTTTCGTTTTGCGTTGATACGCCCGATCGGTGAGCGCGGCCAAGGCGCCGGCCTGGGCGATGCCGTTGACGTTGAACGGTTGTCGCGTTTTTTGCAGCACGTCGATCAAGTCGCGCGATGCGATGCCATAACCAACCCGCAAGCTGGCCAGGCCGTGAATTTTTGAAAAAGTGCGCAGCACGACGATGTTTCGCCCTTCGCGAACGTAGCGAAGCGCGTCTGGCGGGTCGTTCAGGAGCTCGAAATAAGCTTCGTCGAAAATCGTGACGATGTTCTCCGGCACGCGTGCCATGAAGTTGTCGATCTTATCCTGCGCGAGCAAGGTGCCGGTGGGATTATTCGGGTTGGCGATGAAGATCATTTTCGTTTTTGGCGTGATCGCGTCGAGCATCGTGTCGAGATTGTGGCGATAATCCGGGCTTGGCGTTTCAATCGTGCGCGCGCCGAAAAGGATCGCGATCAGTTTGTAGGCGATGAAGGCGTGCTCGGAGGTGATCACTTCATCATCGCGATTGAAAAAGGCATGGCCGAGAAACTCGATTATTTCGTTCGAGCCATTTCCGAGAATGATGTTCTCGGGGGCGAAATCCAGTTTGGCCGCGAGCGCGTTCCGTAAATAAAAACCGCCGCCATCGGGGTAAAGCTGCGCGTTCTCCAGCGCGTCGCGCATGGCGTCGAGCGCTTTCGGCGACGGCCCGAGTGGGTTTTCGTTTGAGGCGAGCTTGATGATGGCGTTTGGATCGACATCGAGTTCGCGCGCCGTTTCCTCGATCGGTTTCCCCGGTTCGTAAACGACCAGATCGCGCAATTGCGGATTTGCGTGGTCCCAGATCGAGGTCATGGCGCAATTTAGACAGAATTTAAGAGAATGAACAAAATTGTAGGGCGGTTGTGCCAACCGCCGTCGTGAGATTATGCGGCGTCTCACAGAGACGCCCGACAGACTCCCGAGAACAAAAGGCTGTTCAGGTCGCGTGATCTGTCTCAACGTTCCCGCCGTTATGAACAGCTTACATTTTCTGGCCGAGACGAAATTCTTCGGGCTCGCGCTGACCCCGTGGAAAATTATCGGCCTGAGCGGCAGCCTCATTTTCGGCCTGCGCTTCTTGATCCAGTGGATCGCTTCGGAGCGGGCGCGCAAGAGTGTGATTCCTTTTGGATTCTGGGAGTGCAGCGCTCTTGGATCGTTTTTGTTACTCGCCTATTTCGCGATCTACCGGCACGACTCCGTGGGCGTGCTGCAAAGTTTTCTTCCGCTCCCGATTTATCTCCGCAATTTGTATTTCCGCTACACCCACCATGAGGCGAAGCACGCCGGGAGTGAGCCACGGGTGGAAGAATGATAGGCTGGAAATTGCGGCAGCTAGTTTGTTTGCGCGGAGACGGCGCCAGCTTTGAAGCTCGCCCCATTTCGATCTTGAGGTAGCGGCGGCTGTGTCAAGCCGCAGAGGCCAGGTTTGCGCGTGAGGACACACCTGCACTGGCCTGTAGCGCTACGAGGTCAAATCTCGCAGTTCAGTAAGTGATGCCGCGGCTCGGGTCGGAATTGTCTTCGAACCAGCTTGCGAACGCGTAATTACCGACAGAGCTGCTACCACCATTTTTGTTCAGCGCCGTGGTACTGGCGTTTTGCCACATCGTAATGGCTGTTGGTCGATTTGAACGGATCGGTGGAATCGAAGCTATCGATAAAACCCCCGCCGTTCAGAAAATGACGCCGCCCCGGCGATTGCAAGGCTTGTCCTGAGCTTAGTCGAATAGATCGACAATTTCGATCTCGCGAATATTGTCCGGCACATGTTGGAGACGCCACATGATCCTGCCCCTTCGCGTTATGAACATGCTGCGCATGGCCTGCGCCGTCGCGATCTCGATCCCGATCCAATCAAACAATTCTCAAACTGGTTCACCGCCGCGATTGAAGCTGGTATTCGCGACGTCAATGCCATGAGTCTCGCCACCGCCGGGCCGGATGCGAGGGCGTCTGTGCGCGTCGTGTTATTAAAAGGATTCGACCAGGACGGCTTTGTCTTCTTTACCAATTATCAAAGTGAAAAAGGGCAGCAGCTCGAGGCAAATCCGTACGCCGCGCTCGCTTTTTATTGGATCGAACTGGATCGGCAAATCCGTATCAACGGCAAAGTGGAAAAAACTTCGCGTGAGGAATCGGCGCGTTATTTTCATTCGCGCCCGGTTGGGAGCCAGCTCGGCGCCTGGGCCTCGCGTCAAACCGAAGTGCTTGATGCGCGTCGCGTGCTCGACGCGCGCATGGCGGAAATGACCGAGCGCTTCGCCGACAAACCAATCCCACTGCCACCGCATTGGGGCGGTTATCGGCTGATACCGGACACGATGGAATTTTGGCAGGGCCGGCCGGACCGTCTGCACGATCGATTTCGTTATACGCGTCAGGCGGACAGTTCCTGGTTGATTGATCGGCTCGCGCCGTAAAATGAAGCGGCCGGCCGCGGAGATCGACATCGTCCGTGGAGACATTACCAAACTTGATGTCGATGCAATTGTGAACGCGGCCAATAGCACACTGCTCGGCGGCGGCGGAGTCGATGGTGCAATTCATCGCGCAAGCGGGCCGAAACTGCTCGCTGAATGCAGAACACTCGGCGGTTGCGCGCCCGGCGAAGCAAAAATCACCCACGGTTATAATCTGCCCGCGCGTTACGCCATTCACACGGTGGGTCCGGTTTGGACGGGCGGGAGCCGCGGCGAGGCAGAAACATTAGCGAATTGTTATCGCAACTCGCTCCGGGTCGCGGTTGAAAACAAAATCAAGACGATCGCATTTCCAGCGATCAGTTGTGGCGCGTATCGCTATCCGGTGGAAAAGGCGGCGCAAATTGCGCTCGAAACTACTCGCGACTTCCTCACAACCGGGGACAAGATCGACAAAGTCATCTTCGTGATTGCCAGCGAAGATATCCATACCGTTTATCGGCGGCTTCTGTAGCGACGCTCTGTCAACGCCGATTTCTTTTTTTCCCAATTGGATTCAACGGTCATGGATCGCCGCTGAAACAACGGTCTAAATCCCGCCGCGGATGCCGCGGTCGGGATCGCGCGGCGCAACGTCTTGACTCAGCTTGGCCCACGCGGCACGCACTGCATGACGGGCGTGGTCCCACGGGAGTGCGGCCCCCGCGTTGGTCCGTTGATAGTTGAGGGCCAGGTCGTCTTCGATTTCTTCGTAGGCTTTACCCGGATAATTGTGGAAACCTTCGTAACCCGTGCGATACGCTGCCGCATAGTCGTCGTAGGAAAGCTCTTTTTTCGCATACGGTTGTTTCGTATGATGTTCGCGCCAATAGGACTCTTCTTTCGTTATGTCTGCCATGTCGTTCCTTTCGTTATTCCGTTAAGGTTTCGCGATTCGCTAGTGCGCTGGACGTGAAGAACCGATCCGAGAAACGCAAGGTCGCCCCGAGTTGCGAATTAATTGTATGATCAATCCAAACAACGATGATTTTGTCGAAGATGAACCCCTTTCGGCCCCGCCGCTATCGGGCGAAGAGGAGATTGAATCCGGGGCGAGACGGCGTTTGCGGCAAACGGCTCGCAAAGTTTCGGCTGCGGCAGGCGATACCTGGGAACAGACGAAAGAAAGAGCGGGTCATGCTCGAGCGCGCACGGAATTTTTTCTGCGCGAGAATCCGGTGCCGACCATTCTCGGCGCACTTGCCATCGGCCTCGCCATCGGATTAGCGATCCGTTACGCCTCAACTGCCGAGGAAAGGGAAATCAAGATAAAGCCTTCTCTCGAAAACATGCACTGGAGCTTTCTTTCATTGCCATTTCTTTGGCCGTTCTTCAAATCGGTGAAGGGGAAGTACGAAGACTCCGCCGAAGCGATGAAGGAAGGCGTCGACCGCGTCAGAAACATCGACATCCACCGTTATACGAAGCCGATCCGGAAACGCTGGAAAGCGTGGGCGGATTGACCGGCTGTTCTGGGCTATGCTCGCGCGTTAGACTCCTGCGCCCTTCGCAGAGCGAAGCGGCTGCAATGGCGAACTGTAGCGGCGGTCTAATGACCGTCGAAGATTGAATTGTGCGAGGCGTCGCGGGCGTCCCTTGGTGAAGCGAACCGCTCCCCTACAGAATCGGACACTGATAACTCCGCGATTGAACGCGGCATTATCCTCGCGGAAGATGTCGATCTTCGCATGGGCAATTCGAATTCATCCGCGCGGCCGGTTTGGCAAAAAAATCCGCTCTTTCGTTTTTTTGCGTCGCTCAAACTCGCCGTTGTTCTGCTCGCGGTTTTGATTGTTGCAGCGATCATCGGCACGCTTTACGAATCGAGTTTCGACGCGAACGTGGCGCGGGCCTACGTTTACGGCGCGCCGTGGTTCAATCTTTGGTTGATTTTGCTCGGCGCGAACCTCGCCGTCTCCGCGATCTCACGCTGGCCGTGGCGCAAACATCACGTCGCCTTTCTCATCACGCATCTCGGCATCATCACCTTGCTCACCGGCTCGCTCATTGGCCGGATTTTGGGAACGGAAGGCACGATCACGCTTTTCAAAGGCGAGCCGCCAACCAACCGGCTGCTTGTCAATCAACATCAGCTCCGCGTCCATGACACCGACGGCATCGTCAAGGGTTACACCGCGGAATTTTTGCATCATCCGCCGAATCCGGATCATCCGAAAGAACTTGGCGTGCTCGCAAGTGGCGCGCGCTTGAGCATTATCGATTACGCGGCCGCGATTGAAGGGAAGTTGAACCCAAGACCACTCGCTGATGGCGGCGCGCCCGCGCTGCATTTCACGATCTCTACCGCGTTGATGAACCAGCATCTCGAAAGCTGGTTACTGGCCGACGATCCGCAGCATGGAAATTTCTCGATGGGACTCGCGAACATTGAACTTAAGCGCGGCGTTGCGCGAGATGCAGGTAGGGGCGATTCGCCGAATAGCCCGTCGAGCACGAGTCACCAACCAGATGTCGATCTTGAGGAGTCGATCTTTGCGTTCAGCAAAGCGCCCGATGAACAAATTGGCCGTGTCGCGAAAGGAGGCAGCATCGGCGCAAAAGTGCAATTGCTCGCGCCAGAAAAGGGAAACAAAGGCCGTGTGGCGATTTTGTTAAACGGGAAAGAAGCGAGTTTCGATGTCGCGGAAAATCTTGGGCGCGAAGTCGCGATCTATGGCACGTCATTCACGCTCAAGATCGACAATTATTGGGCGGACTTCCGCATTCAGGACGGCAAACCGGATTCGCTAACCGAGCAGCCAAATAATCCGGCGGTGCTCGTCACAATTCATGGCAAAGGCACTCCCGCGGCAGCGCCCGCGAGCAAAAATCCACATGGCGGCACCGAATTAACCACCAATGGCGGTCCGCCCACCATGCCGCCAGCCGGCAGCGACACACCAAATCGGCTTAC
>Ga0209471_1002276_pt1 | contig 11141 bp, 12 predicted proteins | sample GraSoiAngelo_128_FD_185885 | JGI IMG/M metagenome (GOLD analysis project Ga0209471, IMG submission 185885) | Grasslands soil microbial communities from the Angelo Coastal Reserve, California, USA - 14_0927_12_20cm (SPAdes) (version 2) | ecosystem: Environmental > Terrestrial > Soil > Grasslands ... | reverse complement strand
CTATCTCCAATATGTGACCCGCTGGCAGATGGGCAACACCATCTACTACGCGGCCATGGAGAACACGGCGCTCAACCAGCCGGTCTTCTTCGCGGGCAAGGCGCAGAGCGTCGATCTCTGCTCGGTGTCGGCCTGCTTCCCACACGTCATCACCTATCCCGAACCCGGGCTCGGCGGCTCGGCGGAGACCGGCAGCATCAGCTGTCCGGCGGCACCGTCGGCGACGAATCCTTGCACGCTGACGATCACCGTCAAGGTGGCGGACATCGGCGGCCCGGCAGGGGGAGCACTCCTCGAGGAAGTGGGGGGCTATGCCTTCGGGTCGGCGCATCAGCAGGGAGTGCTGACCAACGCGCAGGCGGAGGCGGATGACGTCCCGCTCGAGATCGACGGCGTCTGCTGCTACAACTTCGCGGGCAAATAGGAGGGATCGATGCGACTCAGGGTCTACCGACGATTCGGCAGCATCGTGCTGGCGGCCGCCCTCGGCGCCGTTCCACTTGCGATGTCCGGGCCGGTGCTGGCGGCGGCCAAGCCGGCTTCTGGATTGACATTCAATGCCAACCTGCTGCTCCAGGGCAGCAGCAACGTCGCCGAGCCCAGCATCCGGACGGACCGCTTCGGGCGGCCCTTCGTCATCGGCCCGACCGGTGTCCCCGCTGGGTGTAAGGCCTGGCGGGTGACCCACGACGGATCGGCCGCCGCATATCTGGGCCAGCCGGACCATACCGCGGGTGGCGGCGATTGCGACTGGGCCATCGGGCCGCAGGAGACGTCCGCGACCATCTCGCCCCCGGCAACCGATGACGTGCTGGCCTACTCCAGCCTGTCGCTCGCCAACATCACGACCGGGAAATCTGACGACGGCGGCAACAGCTTTGGGCCGCCCAACGTCTACTCGCAGCAGGTCGGCGGCGACGACCGGATGTGGATGGCGGCAGACCCCAGGCTCAATAGCCTCGGCCTCGCCAACATCTTCATGACCTATCACGACGTCTCGGGTCCGGAGGACATCGAGATGGGCGTGTCCATCGACGGCGGATTCAGCTACATACAGAACGCGCCGATCATCAATAACAACGACGTGCCGGTCGCGCAGTGGCAGGGCGCGGGTGTGAACGTGGCCGGTGCCGGCAACGAGCTCGGCAACATCGTCGCGCGCCGTACGGCCGCCGGGCTCACCCTCTACTCCATCTTCCAAACGCCCGACAGCGCCGCGGACAACACCAACCAGGCCATCGCTGGAACCTCCAACTACAACCGCGTTTACGAGGCGATCGGTACGGTGACCAGCGACACGGCGCCGCCGGTGATCTCCTGGCGCAACTATGAGATCTATCATGGGCCGCTCGGTGCGCGCTACAACCGGATCTTTCCGGTGACGGCCGTCGACGCCGCCGGCCGCGTCTACGCCTTCTGGGCGGATGGCAATCACATCGACTACAAGGCGGATGCGACCGGGACCAGTTGGAAGCCAGCCAAGGCCCCCTCGCAGATCGTCAATCCGAGCGGCGTGAATACCGCGATCATGCCCTGGGCCGAAGCCGGCGCCGCCGGCATCGCCGACGTCGTGTTCTACGGCGCGTCGGGAGGCGCGGGTGCGCAGCCAAGGCCGCAGGATGATGTCAACAACGTCTGGAACGCCTACTTTGCCCAGACGACCAACGGCGGTAGGAGTTTCACCGTATCCAAGGCCAGCGATCACGTCATTCACAACGGTCCAATCTGCATCGACGGGCTAGGCTGCAACCTGAGTACGCCCGCGCGCGACCGGACGCTGCTCGACTTCTTCCAGGTGTCGATCGATCGCACAAACGGCGCCGCCGACATCGCCTATGCGGACGACCATTCGGCGCCGGGTACCGCTGTCGTCTACTTCACCCGACAGTGCACGGGTACCAGTGCGACGACCGGTGCAGCCCTCGTCAATGACTGTGTCGTCCCACCACCGCCGCCGCCGCTACCGCAGGGAACGACCTGCCCAGGACCGCAGGTGGTCGACTTCGTCGGCGATGCCCCCAATAACTACCCGGGCGGGCTCGGCGAGAACATCGACAACCTCGACGTGGTGAACGCCTTCTTTGGGACTCCCAGCAGCACGACGATCCAGGTCACGCTGACGATCAAGAACCTGGCGCCACCGCCGCCGCCGGCCAACCTGGTGTCCGCCTTCTGGACCGTCTACTGGACCTTCAACGGCACCACCTACTACGCGCAGGCTAGCTCGAACGGCCCGGTCATCACCTACACGGATGGCACCTATAACGGCTCGTTCAATCCGACGAACGTGATTTCGGGCTCGTTTAACCAGGGGCCAAATGGCACGATCGTGTGGACGGTGCCCAGAGCCGACGTGGGCAATCCAGCCAATAGTGCCACGCTCACCAACCCCTTTGCCGACACCCACGGATCCTTCACCGTGTTAGGTGGCGGTCTCTATTACACGGCCGCGGCGGACCGCGGTCCCAACTCGGGCTACGGTTCGAACTACGTCGTCGCCCAGGTCTGTTAGCGAAAGCGAATCGGGTTAGGCGAGGGCTTCGATCGTGAGCGGGATCACGTAGGAGCCCCCGCCGCCCTGGAATCGGAGTTGGAATAACCCGCCTGCATCCGGTCGTGGCCACTCGTAGTCGATGCGCGTGTTCTGGTAATTGACGGGATTGACCTGTTGCTTCGGTACGGTGATCCCGGCACCACCACCACTGATCCCGATCTTGGCCCCGGTGGGATCGAGCAGGGTGACAGTGTCGGGAATGCCGGGACCCATGATGTTCGCCACCGAGACGCCGTTGATGACGGCGCGGAGGTGGATCACGCTCGGTGTGACTTCGAGCACTTCGATGTTGGCTCGCCAGCGGCCGAGGGCGAAGTGGGCGGGCGCCTGAAGTGTAGTTGCGGGCTGCACCTTCAAGCGGATCGACCAGCTCCAGTCTCCGGCCATGCTGGTGACGTTGTTCACTTCGTATTGCCGCAAGTAGGACACCTTGATGAGGAGGTTCGCCATGCCGCCAATTCCGGAATGCGGTCCGCCGTCGAGTGAGAACCAGGAGTCGCCGGGCGACGGTTTGATGTTCCGTCCGTTACTCCCCGCGTTAATCAGACCAACGTCGTCATAGATTGTTCCCATCTCGACTTGATAGCCGCCCGTGCCTCGGAACAGCAGCACCGTCCGAGCGGGATCCGCGTAGGCACCAATCAGCGTGATGGTCATGCCGCTGCTCGTCGAATCGAGATGGAATGGCGTGACCAGGCTCTCGAGCTTCGTGAGACCAGCGGCGAGCAGGTCCTGGGCGGGGAAGTGGTTGATTACCGTGAGGCTGCTCGCCGGATGGAGCGTTGGAGCCACGGCACTCGGCCGGTAACCACAGCCGGCTAGGAAAAGCGCTCCGGCAATCAACCCGGCGACCGGGCGATTCATGGCGGGACTATAGCGGAAGCGTAAAGCGCACGCTCGTCCCCGAGCCGACGGTGCTCTCCGCCGTGATCGTTCCTCCGTGAGCGGTGACGAGATCGCGTGCGATCGCCAGCCCGAGGCCCGACCCGGTCGAGCCTGGCGTCTTCACGAAGCGGTCGAAGATACGTGGTAAGAGGTCGGCCGGAATCCCTTCGCCCGTGTCGGTGACCGAAACACTGATGGCACCGTCCACCCGCGTTGCGCTGACGCGAACGGAACCACCGGCGGGCGTGTGCGCAATCGCGTTGGCCAGCAAGTTGGCGATCACGCCGCGAATCCGGACGGCATCCGCCGACACCATCGGCAATTCACCCGGAATGTCAGCGGCAATGGTGACGCCCTTCGCCTGCGCCTGCGACTCGAACGAGCTCACCGTGTCATTGATCAGACTCGCGATATCGACCGGCTCTTTTTGCAGCTGGAGATGGCCGGTCTCCGCCAGCGCCAGCGTGCGCAGGTCGTCGACCAGGCGGGCAAGCGTCTGGGTCGCTTCGACGATGGGCGCGACGTGCGCCGCATCGCCGGGATACAGGCCGTCGGCAATCCCTTCCGCCTGACCGCGGATGACCGACAGCGGGGTGCGGAGCTCATGGGTCACGTCGGCCAGGAAGGAGCGCCGCTGTGTCTCGCTCGCCTCCAGCTGCGCCGTCATGGCGTTGAATGCCCGCGCCACCGAACGCAATTCGGGTGCGCCGTCCTCGCGGACGCGCACGCTGTAGTCACCGTTTTGGATGCGGCCCGCCGCCTCGACCAGGCCCTCCACTGGTGCCGCCATACGCCGCACACGGCGACCCGCGGCCAGCAGGCCCAGGACCGCCAGCAGGACGAGCAATGGCCAGCCCCAGAAGAAGCCATGCGGGGGTCCTTCGGTGGGCGGACCGGTGCCGTGACCGAAGAAATAACCCGCGATGCCGACCAGGACGATGAACGCCACGAAACCGAAAAACAGCAGGACGAGCCGCCGGGCGAAGCGGCCCCGATAGCGCATCCACGGCGGACGTGTCGGCGGCCACGCTTCTCCTTCGGGCCACCACGGCGGTCGAGGGCTTCCCTGGCGCATCCATGGGGGACCGCCACCGGACCACGGCCCGCCTCCCTGGCCGTGGCTCATCGCGGCGGATCCGCGAAGCGGTATCCGACGCCGTAGGCGGTGAGCAGGTAGCGCGGAGCGCGTGGGTCAGGCTCGATCTTCCGCCGGATGTTCTTGACGTGCGCATCGATGGCCCGCTCATAGGACTCGAAGGCGACACCGCGGATCGCGCTCAGTAGCTGCGCCCGGGTGAAGATCCGTCCCGGCTGGCGCGCCATGGTGGCGAGCAGCTCGAACTCGGTGCGCGTCAGATCGATGCGGCGGCCGCCGATGCTGGCTTCCATCTTTGGCAGGTCGAGCTCGACGTCGGTGCCGACCCGAACAATATCGCTTTGCCGCTCCATGCCCTGGGCTCGCCGCAGTACGGCGCGCACGCGCGCCACCAGCTCCTTCGGACTGAAGGGCTTGGTCACGTAGTCGTCGGCGCCGAGCTCGAGTCCAACCAGCTTGTCGGACTCGTCGGTGCGCGCGGTCAGCATGATGATCGGTACCGCCGCCTCGCGGCGAAGTGAACGCGCGACGTCGAGGCCGTCGACGCCAGGAAGCCCGAGGTCGAGAACGATCAGATCGGGATGACCGGTCCGGGCGCTGCGTAACGCCGCAGGCCCGTCCGACGCCGTGATCACCGCAAAGCCGGCGTTCTCGAGATAGTCCCGCACCAGCTGCACGATCTTCGGCTCATCGTCAACCACCAGCACGGTTGCCACGCTGGGAATCGTATCCTCGCCGGGCTCCGAAGAAATGCCGGAGGCGGCCCGAGTGGGCCGCCCCTGGCTGGACGGGGGAGGGGGAAAGTCAGGCGCTTTTGGGCTGCTCAGGCTCCCCACCTGCGGGTGGCGTGGTCGGCGCGCCGGGCGCCGTCGGGCCGCCGTGCTCGTGCGAGTGCTGGTGCCAATAGCCGCCGCCGTAGGGACCGCCGCCCCAGTACCCGCGCTTCCAGCCCATGCCGCGCCGGAACAGGCCGAAGAGCAGGAACACGACCAGCAGGAAGAATAGAAAGCCGAAGAAGGGGAAGAACCCAAAGTGGCCGTAGTAGTAGCCGTCATTGACGGCTCTTCCGACTTCCGGGTTGGTAGTCGCGACCTGCGTTGCGTGACCCGCGATGAAGGCGAAAACGCCGACGACCGACGCAATGAGAAGCGTTCCGAGTGCCCAGATCCATCCGAAACCGAACGGTCGATTCATATTTCAGACCTCCTTGTTGTCTTGCCTTGATCTTGGGCTCGACTTATGAAGGCCCTGTGAACAGGCGGCGAATCAGTTCGGGAGGTCGGCGAGCTGGAACCGATGCTGGCCGTGCAGTGTAAATAAGGTAGTGCCGCAATTCAGTTGGCCATCTCGCCGCGTCGCGATCCGCCTGGCTGCCGCCGCAGGCGTGATTGGCCTGGTCGGCCTATTCGTCGGCCTTGGGCTTCGAAATCAAGTAGCCTCGGACGCGGCAACCTTGCCACCGATCATGCCCACGGCCGATGCGCCCTATGCCTCGGCCGAGCCATCGTTCCAGGTTCCCGCCTCGTTCACCTCCGCCGACGACGCCAGGGCCAAGATCCCCCTGAGCCAACCCGAGGTCCACTGGGTGTTCGCGGATGGACCGAACTTCCCGCCGCTGGTCAGTCCCTGCGGCGGCTACTTGCCCAGCGACGGCGCGCGGGTGGGGGCTCACCAGCTCGCGCTGGTGTCGCCGATGACCGTGAAACTCCGGCGAGTGGTTGTGTACCGGGACGTGGCCTCGGCCCGTCAAGCCATGAGCGAACGCCGCAGCGCGCTCCAGCAGTGCACCCGCCACGACGACGGCGGCGGGATCGCGACCGTCTGGATCTGGCAGTCGCTTCCAATCGGCGATGAGGCGATGGCGATTGGGAGTCAGCGGTATCGCGGATCCAACAGCCTCCCCGGACACCAGCGCGGGGTCGTGATGCGCCAGGGCCGAACCCTGGTCACCTACTTCGACTCTGGGCAAAGCCCCGTTCCGCCCACCATCGACGAAATCGGTCCCTATGCCACGGTCGCCAAGCCCGTGGCGACCGAACTCGCGTCGGCGTCCTGGAACCAGTAGTCTCTGACGCGGCGCAAACCATGAGGTTCTTGCCCCTGCTGGGAACGGCACTTGCCCTCCTCGGCCTGTTCGCGGTATCCGAGTTTGCAGGTCGACACGGCCTGCCGGCAGAGACCACCCGGCGGCTGGTTCACATCGCGGGCGCGGGAACGACAGCGCTCTTTCCTCTCTACCTGCACCTGAATGAGGTTGTCGCGCTCGGCGTTGTGTTCACGCTGTTTCTCACCTGGACGCGCCTGCGCGGCTCGCTCAAGAGCGTGCACGCGGTGGCTCGACCCACGGTCGGCGCCATCCTCTTTCCGGTCGGCCTCACGCTTGCCGCGCTGATGGTCTGGAGCCATCCGCCCGCGTTCTCATATGCCGCGCTGATGCTGGCCTTGCCAGACCCTGCCGCAGCCGTTGTTGGCCGGCGCTTCGGCAGCCTCCGCTGGCGCATACCAGGTGGAGAGAAGAGTCTCATCGGCAGCCTGGCGTTTTTCGTGGTCGCAGTCTTGGTCGGGCTGGGCTTTGCCCTGGCCGCCGGCGATGGCTCGATCCTCGCGGTGGCCGCCGCCGCCATTGTCCTCACCGGCGTTGAAGCGGTGCTCGGCTACGGACTGGACAATCTGTTCATCCCCGTCCTCGCCGGCGCGCTCGGCGATTACTGGCTCAGCCTTTAGGTCTGCGTGACTTGATGCCGATCGCGTAGATCGACTGATCGATGCCAATGTGGATCGTGAGTCCGAGAGCGAAAGCTGTGAGCAGCTCGCTCGCAGCTGCACGGTAAAGGAGGCGGAGCGCAACCAGGCAGCCGGCGACGGAATCGGCTTGATCGACCACGTACTGGAGCCGGCTGGCTCGGGTCCCGCGGGCGCCGGGCTCGATGCCCAGCTGGCGCTTGACGAAGCTATTTGGCAGCTCGGCCAGGCAATAGGTCAGACCACACAATGCACCCGTCAGCCAGGCATTGACCCTGGCCGATTGCAGCATCTGCTGCGCGCTAGCCCAATGATTCCTCCGCGCCAACGCCGCCTGCGCACCGCTCGTTAGCGCGGTCAATCCCGTCATCAGCACGACACCTCGCCAGGTCTTGTTCGCCCCGAAAACTGGCCGGCCGCGCCAGCGAGCGCCGTTGTCGATGGGCACCGCGATGGAGCTGAGGACGTTGGTTTTCAAGACGGCCACGTGTCCTAGCCCACCGAGCACCACGGGGAGGATGAGCCAGGTCGCGCGCAGCAGGGTCGCGCCTGCGTTGGAGACCAGATCAGTTTTCACGCTGCCGTCGATCGAGTGTTTGCCTCACCTTCCACACTGAGCCGACAAACAGGACAAACGCAAGCCATCCGATTAGCTCGGCCGCCAGCGGGACCTGGTCCTTCTTGTCACGAGTCACGGTGGATCTCCGCGTTCATCTCCCGCCAGGACACGATCGCAAGGGTAAACAGCTGGCCCGCCACCACCAACGGCGTGGCGATCTTCACGAGGAAACGCGTTGCCCGGCCGCCAAATGGCGCGAGGGCGGCGATGAACAGCATCATCTGGGCCATGCCGACGTGTCGCGTCCACAGCGGGTCACCCGAGACCAAATGGCGGTAGGGAACCCATCGACGCAGCACGGCAATGCGGACATATCGCGCGACCGGCGGCGCAACGACATATGCTGGAAGGCCGCCCCAGCTTACCGCGGTAGCGCTGCTGCAGAGCGTGAGCCAGGAGTCCGCCTCGATATCGAACATCGCGCCGACCTCGCTTGTCCCGAGGCGACGCGCGATCGGACCATCGAGCCAATCACTCACGATCGCTCCATAGAGCAGCGCGATCCAGCCGAGCCAGCCCGCCAGGCCGCGCCGATCCCGGACACCCGAGGCAATGAGTCCCGTCATGAGTGCGCCGGTTCCACCTCGGCTCAGGGTGATCGCGTCGACGAGAGTCAGTCGATGCCGCGAGCCATCGCGTTCTCTATTGCGCTTCAAGGCCAGAGCCACGAGGACTTGCTGGCCGAGCAGCGCCAACAAGAAAACCGTGACACCGTAAATCTCCCTCCCCCGCTTGCGAGGCAGGGTTAGGGTAGGGGCTTGCCCTACGGCCCGGGGAACCACTCCTTGAAGGCGGCCGCGAGCGCCGGATCGCCGTGCACCTCGACGCCGTGCTCCTGCGGCTTGCCGCGACCCATCAGCACCCAGTAGAGGCCCTCGGCGGATCCCCGCATCGCTACGTCGCCCCTGCCGTGGCCGGACTCTGCCGTTGCCGCGCCATTCTCAGCGCGCAGGGTCCATTCGCCCTCGCCGTCGGTGCGGTGGATGTGGAAGGTCGCGGCTTTTCCCTTGTGCGGTGACCGCTGATGCAGCCGCGACATCAAGGTGATGCCGTCGCCAAGGCCTCGATCGATGAACCAGTCCGGGATCGGTATCGACCGCCCGACCGCCGGCATCAGGTCATAGCCGTGGATCACGTACTCATTCAGCCGCAGACTCCGTACGACAGGCATCGGCACCGTTCCGAATGGCACGGTGAGCATCGTCTGGGGCGCCTTTTCCATGGCCTCGGTGATCGCCGCGATCGTCTGTTCGGATTCCTTGTGGGCGGCCTCCTTCAGCTTTGCTGGCTCCCAGGTCGAGAGCGCCTGAAACCGGCGTTGGCGATCGGCGAAGTCGACCGGCAGATCCTGTCCAGCCCGATCCTTCCCGGTGGCGTCGAAGAGGATGGCACGGAAAAGCTGATCGCCGGTCGTGACGTGCGCGATCAAGTTGGAAACGGTCCAATCGGCGCACCGCGTCGGACCTGTCCAGCCATCGGCCGGGATCGCATCAACCGCCTGCAGGTACCACTTTCCCGCCTGTGCGAGGCGGCCGGGTTGGGCGTCCATCTCGTCTACCTTATGCCTTCTTGCTAACGCCCTTGCGGCGGCCGGACCGATCTGGTTTTGCTGATTCCTCGAGCGAAGGCAGTGGCTTCTGCGAACGCTCCATCGACTTCCAGGGATCCTGACGGCCTCGGAGCCAATCCGAGACGTCGCGGATCCCTACCCCGTCGGGCCGGAGCTCGTCGTTCTCGACATCCGTCCAGGTGATGGGGACGGCGATGGGTGCGCCACGCTTGGCTCGCACGGCGTAGGGGGCGACGGCGGTCTGCGCATAGGCGTTTCGGTTGACGTCGAGGAAGAGGCGCCCTTCGCGTTTCTGCTTGAGGAACTCGGTGGTCAGGTGGTCGGGATCGGCGGCCGTCAGCCGCTGTGCGACGGAATCGGCAAAGAGATGAACCTCCTCGAAGGTCGGACCAACGGTGATTGGCGCAACGACGTGCAGCCCGCGCGAGCCCGTGGTTTTGACGAACGGGACGAGCCTCAGCTCCTCGAGCACGGCTTTCAGCGTGAGCGCGGTCTTGCGAACGAGGCCGAAGTCCTCGTCCGCTGGATCGAGATCGAACATCACCTGGTCGGGCTGGTTGGGCGCCTGGATGCACGAGAGCCAGACGTGGACCGTGACCACGTTGTACTGGGCCAGGTAGACGAGGGTCGCGGCGTTCTCGATTACGGCGTGCGTGATGGTGCCGCCCCTTTGGAGGTCGAGCGTCGCCCGCTTGATCCATGCCGGAAACGAATCGGGCACCCGCTTCTGCTGAATGGGGTTGTACTGGACTCCGCCAGGAAATCGGTTCATGTGGAGCGGACGTTCGCGGACGTGCGGAATCATGCGCGGCGCAATCTGCTGGTAGTAATCGGCGAGCTCGCCCTTGGTGATGCCGTCAGTAGGGAAGAGGACCTTGTCGGGGTGAGTGATCGTGATCTGGTGCCCGTCGATGGTCGGCATGGTCGTCGAGTCTAGCTAGCTGCGATCTCGGTCGTCGGACCAGCCGGCGTTTCGTGGGGGTGCTCCGTCACGACCCCCGCGCCTTCGAGGACCGCCTCGACGAAGTCCGGCTCTGGTAGCGCTCCGACGAAGGAGGCCTTGCGATTGATGACCGTATGCGGGACGCCGCGGACGCGGAATTGGTTCGACAGCTGGGTGAACTCGTTCGCCTCGACGCACACTGCCTTGATCTGGGATGAGGCCAGCGCCATCCGGTTGGCCAGGCTCACGGCCCGGGGACAGTAGGGTCAAGTCGGCGTCGCAAAGACCATCACCTCGGTCGGCTCGGTTAGCTTGGCGATCGCATCCAGGCTTTCCTGACTCAGGCCGTGCTCCGCGCGCGAGACCCGCTCGACGGCGTCGATCAGGGCGGGGAACTCGGTGCCGGTGGGAAGCCCCTGGAAGCGGATGCGCCCAATGTCGCCATCCGAGGCGACGGCGATCGTCGGGACATCGGCGACCTCGTCGATCTCCACCCGCGCCGCATCACGCGAGACGTCGACGACCTCCAGCGTGATCTTGTCCGGCGCGGCGTCGCGCAGCAGCTCGGCCATCTGCCGCGCGTCCTCGCAGGTGGGACAGCCGAGCCCGGCCGGGAGGATCAGGCGGGACGAGCCGGGCCGGGTGTACAGCGTGAGCTTGACCGGACCGCTGAGCACGGTGTCGAACCGGTCCTTGAGCTGCTGGCGAACCGACTCTGGAATGACGGCCATA
>Ga0209471_1002270_pt1 | contig 11157 bp, 13 predicted proteins | sample GraSoiAngelo_128_FD_185885 | JGI IMG/M metagenome (GOLD analysis project Ga0209471, IMG submission 185885) | Grasslands soil microbial communities from the Angelo Coastal Reserve, California, USA - 14_0927_12_20cm (SPAdes) (version 2) | ecosystem: Environmental > Terrestrial > Soil > Grasslands ... | reverse complement strand
CCGTTGCGGCGGACGACGTTCTGGGATAGCCCGCTACTGATCCCTCCGTTGGCACATCTCCGCGAGATACCTGCCGAAGGGAAGGCTACAGGTGAGGCCAGGGGAGACGGCGTTGAGCACGTGGACGGTCCGGCCCGACCGTCGCACCACGATATCGTCCACCAGCTCCCCGCTGCGTGAGACCGCCTGCGCCCGGTTCCCCGCGTAGGACCGGACCAGGTCGCCCGCCTCGAGCTCGGGGATGAGCAGCCGCGCTTCCGCGGCGATTCGCCCCAGAAAGAGACTCTTCATCAGCTCGCTCCGCACCAGCGCCCGGAACCGGGGCCGCACCATCATGCGGTAGAACCCGGGCCACAACAACGTGCTCAACAGGTCGCGCGGTTGCACCTGCGCCAGCCGATACGCTTCACGCCCGAACGCGAGCATCGCTCCCGGGCCGACAATCACCCGGCCGTCGGTGCGGCGTGACAGATGAACGCCCAGAAACGGGAAGTTGAGATCCGGCGCCGCGTACACGTGACTGCGGATCAGGTCGGTACGCCCGGGGCGCAGCTCGGCATAGTATCCGCGAAATGGAATGATGCGCATGTCGCTGGCCAGGGCGCCCGCCAGCCGATCGGCCTGAAGACCCGCACAATTGAGCACGACGCTCGCTTCTCGCGATCCGTCCGAGGTGAGCACGCTCGCCGCTCGATGGGCCTTGCCTGGCTCGACAATCCGCCGCACGGCAACGCCGAACTCCACCCGCGCGCCGGCCGCTCGCGCATCCTCCAGCAGCGCCGCCACGTAGGCGGGAGCATCGAAGCTCGCCCCATCCGGCGCACTCAATGCCTCGATACCTCGAGCGTGCGGCTCGATCTCGGTGATGCCGCGCTCGTCCACGCGCGTGGTGCGCACGCCATTGGCTTGCGCCCGCCGGTGCAGCTCCGCCAGCGTCGCGCGCTCGGCGTCGCTGCGCGCCACGATCAGAATGCCGCCCTGCTCCATGGCGATGCCGCGCTCGCGACAGTACTGGCGCAGCGCCCGGCTCCCCTCCACGCAGTATTTCGCCTTCAGGCTGCCCGGCTTGAGGTTGTAACCCGCGTGGATCACGCCGCTGTTGCGGCCACTCTGGTGTTGGGCCGGCCCGTTCTCCTTTTCGAGCAGCGTGACCCGCACCCCGGCCCGCGCCAGGTGGAGCGCCGCGCTCGCGCCGATGGCGCCGGCGCCGATCACGATGACGTCGGGAGACACGTCCGTGGTCGGCGGAGCGACGCCCGCAACCGGTTTGGTTGACTCTGCATTGACGCGTCCTTCCCAGCATCCTTGATGCGCACGAGCCCTCTGCGCGGCCGGCTCGCAACGGTCGAAGATATGATCGTGACGCTGCGCGGCCAGCGGGTGATCTTGTCGTCGAGTCTCGCCCGTCTGTACGGCGTCGAACCGCGCGCCCTCAATCAGGCGGTCAGGCGCAACGCGGCACGCTTCCCGCCCGACTTTGCGTTTCGGGTAAGCCGTCGCGAGGCGGCGGATCTCCACCATTCAAGATCACAATCTGTGATCTTGAAACGCGGTGCCAACCTCAAATATCCGCCCTTGGCGTTCACCGAGCACGGCGCGATCATGGCCGCAACGGTGCTGAACTCCGAGCGGGCCGTGCAAATGAGCATCTTCGTGGTGCGAGCGTTCCTGAAGCTCAGAGAGTGGGTGGCCGACCAGGCCGCCCTGGCTGTCAAGCTCGCGGAACTCGAACGACGTGTCGGCGAGCACGATCACGAATTGCACGCGATCGTGGAAACGCTACGGTCGCTCCTGGAGCCACCCGACGAGCACCCGCGACCCAGAATTGGCTTCGGCGCCAGCGATACCTAACGCAGGTGTCCCTTCTCGACCAGGTATGCCGCCACCGCCTCCCGCCACGGCCTGAGCGGCCGGCCCAGCAAGGACGTCAGCCGACCGGTGTGCAAGGCACTGTTGCGCGGACGGCGGGCGGTGGAATAGTAGGTGGACGCCGGCACAGCCTCCACCGCCGCCGCGAGCCCGACTAACCGGATGGCCTCCACAGCGAGCCCATGCCAGGTGCACCCATCGGAGCTTGTGACATGCGCTACGCCGCCCGCGTCGCTTAGCGCGAGCCGAACGATCGCCCGTGCGGCGTCGGCCGCATAGGTCGGCGTGATCCACTGATCGCTCACGACGCGCAGCGGCCCGCCTCCGCTCGCTTTCTTGAGCATCGCCTCGATGAAGTTTTCGCCCTTGTTACGCTGAGGGGACACGCCGAACAGAGAGGACACTCGCACAATGAGATGGCGCGAGTCGGCAAGCCGTACCGCCTGCTCGCCTGCCGCCTTGGACGCTCCATAGACGTTGAGCGGATGCGTCGGATCTTCTTCGACCCACGCCGTGTCGGGCGTGAGCCGGCCGTCCTCCGCCGGCGGCTTGTCTCCCGAGAACACGAAATCGGTGCTGATATAGACGGAGCGGGCGCCCGCTCGGGCGGCGGCGCGCGCCACGAGCAGCGCACCCACGGTGTTGACGAGGTACGCCTGGTGGGGATCGTCCTCGCAAGCGTCCACTCGGTGAAGGGCGGCGGTGTTGATCACGATGGTGGGGCGATAGCGCGCGATCCCGGCTGCAACCGAATCGGCCTCGGTCACGTCGATGTCCTCGTGAGCGGCGCCGACGTGATCCACCCCCGCAGCCGCCGCGGCACGGACGAGGTCCGTCCCGAGTTGCCCCGTCGCGCCGAGGATGAGCAGTCGCTCAGAGGACGACATCGTGCTGCACCACGCTCCGGCATCGCGCTTTATCGAGCACAAACCCACCGCATCGAGCAGATTTGTAGGAGCATATGACCTGCCGCATCTGTTCCTCGGCGACGCGCACGCTGCTCGATCTGGGGGAATCGCCCCCGGCGAATTCTCTGAAGCAATCCCCTGACCAGCCCGAGGAATCCTATCCATTGGTCCTCGAGCAGTGCGACCGGTGTGGCAACGTGCAGTTGCGCGATTGCGTCGACGCTCGCGCCCTGTACTCGCAGTACCTCTACATGACGCCGGACTCCCCGTCGCTCACTCGGCATTATACCGCTCTCGAGCAGCATTTGACGGACCGAGGTGCGGTCGGGCCGGAAGCGGTCGTGCTCGAGATCGGGAGCAACACGGGCATGTTCCTCCGGCACCTGCAGCCCCGCGTGCGTCGGGTCATCGGGGTGGATCCCGCCGCCAACATCTGCCGGATCGCTAACGCGTCCGGGATCGAGACCGTGTGCGACTTTTTTGACGCAGGCTCTGCCGCGACGCTCAAGGATCGATTTGGGCACCCCGACCTCATTGTGGCGCGGCATTGCTTCGCCCACAACCGCGATCCGCACGAGATGTTGCGAGGTGTTACGACCCTCCTCGACCCGCAAGGGCATTTCCTGATCGAAAACGCGTACCTGCTGAACACGATCGAGAACAACGAATTCGATCAGATCTACCACGAGCACATGTTCTACTACTCGATCCGGTCTATGCAGGCGCTATTGGCTCGGCACGGGATGCACATCGTGGACGTGCTCCTCGTCCCCGTGCACGGCGGGTCCATCGTGTTTCTGACGAAGAAGGCCGTCCCGGGCGACCGGATCCATGCCGCCGTCGCACAGCAAACAGCCCGCGAAGACCGCGCGCTCACACCAGCGTCGTTCCAGCGGTTCGCGGGGAACACGCTGGAGATCCGGCGCCGGCTCCGGGCGACCATTTCGGAGTTGATCGAAAGCCGGCAGCGCATCTACACCTACGGCGCCACCGCGAAGGGAACCACGCTCCTCAACTTCGTCGGCATTACGGCCGCGCAGATACCCTGCTGCGTCGACAGCACGCCGATCAAGCAAGGACGCTATCTGCCGAAGTGCAACATCAAAGTCATTTCGGAAGAAGATGCGCTGCGATCCCCTCCGGAGTATTTCCTTCTCACTGCCTGGAATTACAAGGACGAGATCATCGACAAGGTTCGTCGTGCGGGAAACACCTATTCTCGATTCATCGTGCCGATTCCGACCGTCACGGTCGTGTGATTAGAAGGCTGGGTCTGCGTCCCGCAGTCGAGGGAATGCCGCGTCACGTGCCGACACAGTGGGGTGGGTGACCGGCCACGCGATCCCGACGTCTGGATCGTTCCACACGATGCCCCCTTCGTGGGAAGGGGAATATTCCTGGGTCAACTTGTACATGACGTCCGCGAGGTCGCTGAGCGTATAGAAGCCGTGTGCGAAGCCGGGCGGAATGTAGAGGCCCAGGCGATTGTCCGCCGCCAGCTCCAGGCTCACCCACCGCCCGAACGTAGCAGCCGAGCGCCGCAGATCGACGGCCACATCCAGAATGCGGCCCGTGGCGACCCAGACGAATTTCCCCTGAGCCATCGGGGAGCGCTGGTAGTGAAGACCCCGCAGCACGCCCTGACCCGATCGCGAGTGGGCGTCTTGGCGGAACGCCTGTGGGAGGCCGAAGCTGGCGAACGCCGCTGCACGGTACGTCTCGGCGAAGAACCCGCGGTCGTCGCTGAACGTTGAGCGCTCAACCACGACCACGTCGGGGATCTCGAGGCGGGTGAACCGGAACGGCGCTATGGACGCACCTCGATCTCCGCCAGAAACCGATCCATCGCCTCCTCCCATGGGCGCAGCGGCCCGCCGAGCGCTTGCTCGGAGCGCGCGATGCCAAGGACCGCACGCGCTGGCCGCCTGGCTGGCGTAGGGAACTGCGCTGTCGAGCACGGCTGCACGAGCCGTGCGGCGCCGCCGGCGGCATACACTCGTCTCGCGACGTCGTACCAGGTGGCGACCCCCGCGTTGGCTATGTGAATCACGCCGGCCGACTCCCGTTCGCACAAGCTCCAGGTGGCGCGCGCCAGGTCCACGCTGCACGTCGGATGGCCCACTTGATCGGACACCACGCGCGACGACGATCGCGCGGTGGCGCGCTCCCACATGGTACGGGGAAAACACCGGCCGTGCGCACCGAACAACCATTGAGTGCGCACGATCAGGCAGAGCGCACCGCTCGCCCGCAGTGCCGTCTCGCCGGCTAGCTTACTCGCTCCATAGACGTTGAGCGGGTTCGGCGGGCTCTCCTCGGCGTACGGCTCGGCCGACGTGCCGTCGAACACGTAGTCGGTGCTGAAATGAATCACCCGCGCGCCCGCCTCGCGCGCGATCCGGCCCAGCTCTCCCACCGCGGCGCCATTCACGCGAAACGCTGCCTCGGCCTCCGACTCGGCGCGATCCACCGCCGTGTACGCGGCGGCGTTGATGACGACATCGGGCCGCACCTCCCGAACGGTCGCGGCCAACGCCTCCGTGTCCGTGATGTCCAGGTCTGCTCTGGGAAAGGGGAACAGTGTCATGTCCGGTGGCGCGGTCGCGACCAGGTCGTGGCCCAGCAGCCCGGCGGCCCCCAGCACCATCGCCCGCATCAATCGGCCTTCAGGTACAGCGCGTTTGACGCCCGGTAGGCTTCGCTCAACACCCGCTCCCACCAACCGCGGTGGTCCTGGTACCACTGCACCGTCCTCACCAGTCCTGCCTCGAAGCCGTGACGCGGCTGCCACCCCAGCTCGCGGCGCAGCTTGTCGATGTTCATCGCGTAGCGGCGGTCGTGACCGGCGCGATCCGTGACGTAGCGGATCAGCGACTCTGGCTTGCCCAGAATCCCGAGCAGCCCGCGCACCACCTCGATGTTCGGCCGCTCGGCCTGCCCCCCGATATTGTAGACCTCGCCCAGCCGCCCCCGGGTCAGTACCTCCCAGATGGCGCGCGCGTGATCCTCGACGTGCAGCCAGTCTCGCACGTTCAACCCGTCTCCGTACACCGGCAGCTCCTGACCGGCCAGGGCGCGGGTGATCATCAACGGGATGAGCTTCTCGGGAAACTGGTACGGGCCGTAGTTGTTGGAGCAGCGCGTGATGATCGCGGGAAAGTCGAAGGTCGCGACGTATGACTGCACCAGCAGGTCGGCGGCGGCCTTGCTGGCGGAGTAGGGGCTGTTCGCTGCCAGCGGCGTCGCTTCGGTGAAGGCGGGGTCCCGCTCGCCCAGACTGCCGTACACCTCGTCGGTGCTCACGTGCAGGAAGCGGAACGGCCGCGGCGACCGAGCCAGCTCCCCGCGGCACGCCTCGAGCACCGTCAGCGTGCCCCGCACGTTCGTGTCCACAAACACGGCCGGCCCCATGATCGAGCGGTCGACGTGCGACTCGGCGGCCATGTGGACGACGGCGTCGGGGGCCGGGATGCGCCGCGCGATGGCGCTGCCATGGGGCGTCTCCGTCGCCTCCCCCGCGAGCACCCGGCGCAGCGTCTCGAAGTCGCGCACGTCCGCCCGGATGAAGAAGTGGCGGCCGTCGCCGCCCCCATCGGGCCCATACCGCCGGAATACGTCGGCCAGACTCTCCAGGTTGCCGGCGTACGTCAACAGATCGAGGTTCACGATCCGTACGTCTGGATCGCACGCGAGCACCCAGCGCACAAAGTTGACGCCGATGAAGCCGGCGCCGCCGGTCACGAGTACATCCCTCACGTGTCCCGGACCTCGCGGCGGTAGCTCGCGTCGCGGATAATCGCCAGCAGGTAATCGCCGTACGGATTGCCCCGCAACGGCGCGGCCAGCCGCTCCACCTGTGCCGCGTCGATGAATCCCATGCGATACGCCACCTCCTCCACGGCGCCGATCTTGAGGCCCTGCCGCTGCTCCACGGCGGCTACGAACGTCGCTGCCTGGAGCAGCGACTCAGGGGTGCCGGTGTCGAGCCAGGCGATCCCCCGGCCCAGCGTGACCACTTCGAGCTTGCCGGCGCGCAGGTAGGCGTTGTTGACGTCGGTGATCTCGAGCTCCCCCCGCGCGGACGGCTTGAGACGAGCTGCGATGTCCAGCACGTCGTTGTCGAAGAAGTAGAGGCCGGTGACGGCGTAGCGTGACTTCGGGTGTCCGGGCTTCTCCTCGATCGTTTCCACCCGCCCAGACCGGTCGAACGACACCACGCCATAGCGCTCGGGATCGGCCACATAGTAGGCGAAAATCGTCGCGCCCGTGGCTCGCCGGCTCGCTTCCTCCAGCGCCGGCCGCAGGCCCCCACCGTAGAAAATGTTGTCTCCGAGGATCAGGACCGACGCATCCGTGCCGACGAACTCTCGTCCGATGAGGAAGGCCTGCGCCAGCCCCTCCGGCCGCGGCTGCTCGGCGTACGTCAACGAGAGGCCGAGTTGTGTGCCGTCTCCCAGGACGGCTCGGAAGCGCGGCAGATCCTGCGGTGTCGAGATGATGAGGATCTCGCGGATACCCGCGAGCATCAGGGTGGAGAGCGGATAGAAGACGAGCGGCTTGTCGTACACCGGCATCAATTGCTTGCTGACGCCGAGGGTCAGCGGGTGCAGCCGCGTCCCGGAGCCGCCGGCCAGGATGATGCCTTTTCTCATGGAAGTCGGGGAAGTGTATATGTCACGTCCTTTGACCGCCACGCCCAGCTCACGAAGACGCGCGCCTCATCCCAGCGGCGCCGTGCCTTCCGCAGCGAGCCGCCGAGCAGTCGGACGAAGCCCAGCGGATAGGCCACGATGCCCGCAAACGCCACTACGGCGACGTAGGCCCGCGCGTAGGCTTGGCCCCGATGCTTGACGAAGTATTGATAGGTCGCCTGGAGGCCAAGCCGTTTCGTGAGCCTGTACGGCAGCTTCCTGGCGCTTACACTGTAATGGTGCAGGACCGTGGCGCCACTCAAATAGCGCAGCCGCCCCAGCTCGCCGAGCCGCTTGCACAGGTCCATGTCGTCGAGATACAGCGGCACCGACTCGTCGAATCCGCCCAGGGCGCGCACCTGGTCCGTGCGGCACAGCATCGCCGCGCCCAGCAAGCACTCCACGTCCCGATCGCTGGTACCAGCCCACGGGGCGTAGTACTTCCAGGCCATGATCCGCGACCGCGGGAAGATCCGGTCCAACCACAGCAAGTTGGACAATTCGGTCCACAAGGTGGGCAGCCTGCGCGCACAGTTGGGCGAGATGAACTCGTGCTGCTTTCTGACGCGGGGGCCCACCGCCGCCCGCTCCGGGAACCCGGCGAGCTCGGCGAGCATCCGCTCCAGCGTTCCCGGGTGCATCTCGGAGTCGGGGTTGAGAAACAGCACGTACTCACCGCGCGCCAGCGGGAGGGCCTGGTTGCTCGCCTTCGAGAACCCGACGTTCTCCTGGTTCGTCACGAGTTGCACCGCTGGAAACCGCTGCTGTACGGCCTCTACCGAGCCGTCGCTCGAGCCATTGTCCACCACGATGATCTCGTGCGGGAGCGCGGCGGCACAGCGCGCCAGCGACTCGAGGCAAGCGACGAGCTCGGGCGCTGTGTTGAAGCTGACGATCAGGATGGAGATCACGCTCGGCGCAAAGCGTGAAAGCTAACTGACCGGGTGTCAACCGGTGTCGCCGACCCGCGGCAATCGGCCCCGCCACGCGCGAAAGGGATGACCCCAGACCGTCGCTCTCCCCTCAGATTGACCCGCCACCTTCGCCGAGCCGATATTGTGCGCATGGCGCTACCCCCGCTCAAAGGTCCATTTACCGTGGACACCTATCAGCGCCTGGGCGAGCTGGGTATCCTCGGCGAGGACGACCGGGTCGAGCTCATCGACGGCCAGGTCGTCGAGATGAGCCCCATCGGCGACCGCCACGCGAGCTGCGTGCGACGGCTGAATGGCCTCTTTGCCCGGCAGCTGCTGGACGTCGCGGTGATCGATGTGCAGAACCCGGTCGTGCTCGGCCAACGCGACGCGCCGCAGCCCGACGTGACGCTCCTCGCGCCTCGGGCTGACGCCTACCCACACCACCCGCGCGCCCAGGACATCCTCTTGGTCATTGAGGTCGCCGATACCACGGTCGCGTATGACCGCGACGTCAAGCTCCCCCTCTACGCCCGCGTCGGCATTCCGGAGGCCTGGCTCGTGGACCTCGAACGAGATCGTGTTCAGGTGTGCCGCGAGCCCGCGGGGGGCCGCTACACCAGCGTCCGCGCGGTGTCCCGCGGGAACACGATCACACCGCTCCGATTTCCGACCATGACCGTTGCGGCGGACGACGTTCTGGGATAGCCCGCTACTGATATTGAACGATCTCGTCTGGCGTATCCTCGTGCCTCGGCGCAATCTTCCGATGACACGCTTCGCCGATCAGGATCCCTTTTCCGGAGTGTGGGCATCAGCTACGTCCAGGGTACCGTCCGCGGTCCCGCCGGTGCAGAAGCCGCCGTCCGCCTCTTGATCGACAGCGGGGCCACCTACTCGCTCCTCCCCGAGCCGGTATGGCAGGCCATCGGGATCGTGCCCAAGCGGGAGATGGAGTTCGTGCTGGCCGATGGCACGACCGTCCGTCGGGCGGTCTCGGAGTGCTACCTCACCTTGCCGCAGGGCGAGGGGCATACACCGGTCGTCCTCGGCCAACCGGGCGACGCGGAGGCGCTGCTGGGGGTCGTCACCCTCGAGATCCTCGGGCTCGTGTTCGACCCGTTCCGCCGGGTGCTGCATCCCATGCGCGCACTGATGGTGTGACGGTCGTCTCACCCCGACTCTAAGCGGTCTTGAGGAGACCGGGGACGGAGATCAGGCGACGATTCACCGGATCGGCGGCCAGCCGGAAACCCTCGAGCGCGAAGACACCGAGGATCGGTTCCGAGCCCGGCTCTCCGAATACGACGATCGTCGGCTGCGCGCGCTCGCCGATCTGGATTTGTATCCACGCCACCGGATATCGCACCTCGCGTCCGTCCGCCAACACGAAGGGCCATTCCTCTTCCGGTGTCACGCCAAGCTGCTTCAGGACGTCCCGCGGGATCCACGTGTAGGTGGCACCCGTGTCGACGAGTGCCTCGATAGGCTCGAAGCGCTCCCCGGCCCGATTGCCGACCTGGACCGTGACTCGGAAGTGGCCCATACCCGAATCTCGTATGCGGCTGTGCATCGGGGGTAACCCAACCATTGCGTCCTCGGTGTAACATTGCGTCAGCCCAAGCTTGCGGGCTAACTGACAGACCGTCAAGCGGTTAAAAAACGCGCGTGACCTCCCGCCCCCCGCCGGGCTCTTTATCCCCAGAGCCCCTTCCAGAGAGCCTACGTGACACGCATCGCCGTAGAGACACGCACGTCGCGGGAACAGTCGGTCTCGGATGTTGCCCTGTTGGAGCGGGTTGCCGAGGGGGACGTTCGCGCGCTCTCGGAGCTGTCCGCACGCCACTCTTTGAGCCTCCGCGCCCTGGCCTTCGGCATCCTGCGCGACGCCGTCCAGGCCGAACAGGTCGTGCAGACCACCTTCCGCGAAGTCCGCTACGAGGCCGGCCGGTTCGATCCCGCCCATTTTCCCGTGTTCGGCTGGCTGTCGGAGCTGACGCGCGTCAGCGCGCTGCAACGCTCTCGGGTCCGCGCTTGAAGGGGCACACTGCTTGCTCTGAAGACAAGGAAATGCGTATCGCTCAGTGGGCCCGGCTGCAAACGCCCGCCCGATGCGGGCTTCGGTGGGGCGCCTGGTACCCGGTTATGGCGCTCGCGCCACGGGAGGTGCAGCTTTGGGTGCGTGGACGCAACATCCCGGTGGCCCGCTCCCTGCTCGAGTTCCGCAGCACGCCGCCCCGCGAGTGGACCGTGGCCCGAACGAACCACGGATCCGATCCGTATCTGGTATGCCCGAGCTGCCGTCATCGGGCGAGCCTGCCGGACGGTCAGGTGTCCAGCCTGCGCTGCCCGCGCTGCAACGAGCTGTTCACGATCGCGTGGGACGATCGCCCCAGTAAGCCCGCACCCCGCGCGACCCCAGCGCCGTCGAGGGACGAGCTGAAACCGGATCAACGCATGACCCGCCGCCGCATGTCCCGAGACCGCCGCAGTGAGGACGACCGCCGCAACGGCGACCGTCGCGTGATCGCGTGGGCTCCGCTGCCCGCCGAGCGCCGTAAGGTCGAGCGCCGAGTGCAGGCGGAGCACCGCAGCGGCCCGGATCGGCGGGCGGTTGTGGAGAGAAGGCGGCGGGCGGCAAGCTGGTAACAAAGAGGGGGCAGGGAGCGGGGAGCCGGGAGCAGGATCCGCATTCAATCATCTACATTCGTTTCCGAAGTAACCCGAACAGCGTGGCTATAGTTTCGTCGACGAGCGGTTGAGTTCTCTCGATCA
>Ga0209471_1002269_pt1 | contig 11159 bp, 9 predicted proteins | sample GraSoiAngelo_128_FD_185885 | JGI IMG/M metagenome (GOLD analysis project Ga0209471, IMG submission 185885) | Grasslands soil microbial communities from the Angelo Coastal Reserve, California, USA - 14_0927_12_20cm (SPAdes) (version 2) | ecosystem: Environmental > Terrestrial > Soil > Grasslands ... | reverse complement strand
TGACCCGCCGGAACGCGTGCCGTGGTCGAAACTAACCATGGCCGACAACGACACTCCCGCGCATCGCCAGCTTGCTCTCGAAGCCGCGCGCAAGTCGATCGTGGTGCTGAAAAACGATCGCAACACCTTGCCGCTGAAGCCTTCCGTGAAAACCATCGCGGTCATCGGCCCCAATGCCGATTCTTTAAGCGTGCTCCTCGGCAATTACAACGGCAATCCGTCCAGCTACACCACCATTCTCGAAGGTATTCGCAAGCGCTTTCGCGGTGCCAAGATTCTCACGGCGAGGGGGGCTCCGGTAACCGAAACGAGCGCGGTTGTTGTTCCTTCGGAGCACCTGCGCACCGGCGGAGCGAACTCTCAGCCTGGCTTGAACGCGGAATATTTTGCCAACATCAATTTTTCAGGCGCTCCGGTTTTGAAGCGCGTGGATGCCAGCGTGGATTTCGAATGGAACAATGTTTCGCCCGGACCAGGCGTTCCCGCAGGAAATTATTCCATTCGCTGGACTGGTGAACTGGTCCCGCCGGTGGACGGCGACTACCGCCTGGGTGCAAACGCCGACGGCGGTTACCGCATTTACCTGGATGGAAAAAAGTTTGTCGATGACTCCGCGCCCCATGGCACGCGCACGATGACCACGCTGGTTCATCTTCAAGCTGGTCATGCTTATCCGATTCGAATCGAGTACTTCCACGGCTGGTGGGAAGCCACGGCGCGGCTCCTCTGGTTGCTGCCAAATCTGACGGAAGACGCCGTGAACGCCGCTCGCAAGGCGGATGTCGTCATCGCCGTGGTCGGCATCACCGCGCAATTCGAAGGCGAGGAGAGCGACTCCAGCGATCCAGGCTTTTTCGGCGGCGATCGCCTGGACCTCAATCTTCCACGCCCTCAAGAAGAGCTTCTCGAATCCGTCGCGGCTACGGGAAAGCCCTTGATCGTTATTCTCACCAGCGGCAGCGCGCTGTCTGTGAATTGGGCGCAGCAGCACGCCGCGGCCATCGTCGAAGCCTGGTATCCCGGTGAGGAAGGCGGCGCCGCTGTCGCGGATGTTCTTTCTGGCGATTACAATCCGGCGGGAAGGCTTCCTGTGACATTTTATCAATCCGTCGTACAGCTTCCGCCGTTTGGAAACTATTCCATGTCCGGCCGCACGTACCGCTACTTCACCGAGCAGCCGCTCTATCCCTTCGGCTACGGTCTGAGTTTCTCGTCCTTTAGTTACTCGGACGCTCAGGTAAGCCAGGCGAAGGTCGCCGCGGACGGCACGGTTACCGTTTCCGTTCGCGTAACGAACGCCAGTTCTGCTGCAGGCGATGAAGTTGTGCAGCTGTATCTTGCTCATCCGGGTGTTGATGGCGCGCCGATTCGCGCACTCACTGGATTCCAGCGCATTCATCTCGATGCTGCTGCTTCCAAAACGGTGGACTTCACTTTGCGCGACCGCGATTTGAGTATCGTCGACGAGGCCGGAGCCCGCCGCGTTGTCCCTGGCGCGGTCGATGTTTGGATCGGCGGCGGCCAGCCAATTGCCGGTCCTGGGCAGCCTCAAACCAAAGGCGCTCGGACATCATTCGAAATCACCTCCAGCGCAACTTTAGAGGATTAAGAATCAGCTCCTGATTTGGCCGGCAAAGTTAAGTCGTCAGGAGCGTTCGCAAGGGAAATAATGATTCGAGGCCGCATCACATTCTTGCTCTTCTTCTGCCTTGCGAGCGCTCTTCTCGATGCGCGCGCGCAAGATGGTGGCAAGACTCTTGCCGAAAGGCTCGGCTTCCCCCGCGACGCCAAGCTCCTGATTGTCCACGCCGACGACGTTGGCGTGACACATTCCGTGAATGCCGCAACGATCAAAGCTCTCGACACCGGAGCCGTCAACTCTGCCAGCATCATGGTCCCGTGCCCGTGGTTTCCAGAAATTGCCGACTACGCCAAATCTCATCCTGCCAGCGATCTCGGCCTTCACCTTACTCTGACCAGCGAGCGCGTCTACTATCGCTGGGGGCCTGTTGCTTCAAAGGACAAAGTTCCCAGCCTAGTCGACGAGAACGGATATTTCCATCACGGCTGGACGGCGTCCACAAAAATAAATCCCCAGGAAGTCGAGTTAGAGCTTCGCGCGCAAATTGACCGCGCTTATGCGATGGGCGTTCATCCCACTCATCTTGATTCTCACCAATACCGCCTCATCAGTTCTGGCAAGGAGCTTTTCGAAGTATTTCTTCGCGTGGCACACGCGTACAAGCTCCCGTTTTTTGTCACCCGGGACTGGTTCAAGGAGCAGCCCTATCTGGAATCCACCTTGACTCTCGCTGATGTCGTCATCGATCACACCGTTACCATCGCTCCCGCCGTTCCCCCGGAAAAATGGGCGGAGTTTTACAAGACCGCGCTAAAAAATCTTCAACCCGGCGTCACCGAATTCGTCATCCATCTCGCCTTCGCCGATGACGAAATGAAAGCGGCCACGCGCGAGCGCGACACTTGGGGCGCCGCCTGGCGTCAGCGCGATTATGATTTTTTCACCAGCAAGGAATTCCACCAGTTGCTCCAGGAACAAAACATCAAGCTCGTCACCTGGCGGGAACTGGGCAACACAGCTCATCCGTGAGTCCTTCGTTCCGGTTCGCTCCGGCTTTCCTCCGGACACCCTTCCGCGGTATTTTCTAATGGAAGCCCTCATTCGAATGGAGCTCACGGATGCTCGCTCAACCTGAACCGAAAAAAAAGTCTGCCTTCAAGAATCCCTTTCTTTATTCCTGGACCATCCTCGGCGTCGTCGCACTACTGGTTTGCCTCATCCTCGTTTCGCGCTGGAAGGAAAACCGCGACATCGAACGGCGCGCCAGGGAAGAGCAAACTCGGCAACAAAGGGAGCAGGATCGCCTCGCCTTGGAACACTTTGGCGGCAAGGAACTTGCTATCCAGAATTTCTACGCCGTCCCCGGAGTGGCTCGCCGCGGCGAACCCGTCGAGCTGTGCTACGGCGTGGCCAATGCCAAGATCGTCAAGCTCGAGCCCCAGTCCAATCCCGTCTGGCCCTCGTACTCCCGCTGTGTTGACGTAACTCCCTCAAAAACAACCACTTACACGTTGACTATCGCCGACGCCGCCGGCAATACCAAAACCCAGAGCCTCGAAGTCAAAGTCCGCTAAATTCTCACTGCCTCAATTCTTGCGCTCCCCCTTGTGACTTCAATTCCCTCGCATCTATAATGTCTACTTAAGCGGGGTCCGGGCGGCCATCCGTCGCTCACGGACTCCGCGGACTTTTTTAGCGAACAGACAACCGACTGCCATGTCCGACCCACTAGCCAAGATCAAGAAAAAGCTCCAGGACGAAATCGACCAGCTCTCGCACGAGCTAAGCGTCGAGCTTCCCAAGGAAATCGCTGTCGCACGCGCCCACGGCGACCTCTCCGAAAACGCCGAGTACAAATTCGCCAAGGAGCGCCAGGGCTTCGTCAACCTCAAGATCACCCATCTCAAGAAGCGCATGGGCGATCTGAGCATGCTGAACCTCACCAATATCCCGAAGGATCGCTCGGGATATGGCTCGCGGCTCACTGTGCTCGACGTACAGCGCGACGCAAAAATCGAATACACGCTCGTCAGCAGTGAGGAAGTCGACGCCGAGAAGGGCCTCATCTCCACCACTTCGCCCATCGGCAAGGCCCTGCTCAACCGCAAGGTCGGCGACGAAATCGAAGTCGCGACGCCCGCGGGCAAAAAGGAATTTGAAGTCGTCCGCCTCGTCACCATCCACGACGGCGAATAAACCTTCTGGCCGTTCCGGGCGTCCAACTGTACAAGGCCATGTGGGCCGCCTGTGAGGATTTATGAATTGGGGAGCAGGCCCGGGGCTCGGGCTTTTGACTGTTCTCGGCTATCTTGCATTCCTGGCTGGCGCCACGCGGATGTGGCGCAACCGTGCCGATTTCTCCGTGTGGTTCCACGACGAGCTTTCCTTTTTCCGCCGCAACTTTTCGCGCTACACGCCAGCCGGTCCGTTCTATGCACTCCGCGAGGAATCGCGCTTCAAAGCCATTCCCGTTTCCTTCGTGCGCTCCATCACGCGCTTTCCGCGCAGCCGCATCAACGGCCCCGCCGTCCTTCTCTTCCTCGGCTTCCTCCTCTTCGTTCTCGACTTCTTCGTCTGAAGCCTTTTCTTCTCTATGAACTCTATGCTCTTCTCTCAGTGTCCTCTGTGTTAAATCTTTTTCTCCCGAGCGATTTTCCTGGCCCAATTTCTCTCTCCGAATTTCTATTTTCCATTTTCCTTTTTCTCTGCGATGCTTTTCTCATGAAACCGTCTATCATCGTTCACGGCGGCGCGTGGAATATCCCTGACGAAGCTGTTGACGCCTGCAAATCCGGCTGCTACCGCGCTCTTGCCGCCGGCTGGTCGATTCTTTCGCGTGGCGGCTTCGCCCTCGACGCCATAGAAGCCGCCGTGATGGTCCTCGAAGACGATCCCGTTTTCGACGCTGGTTATGGCTCGCATCTTACTCTGGACGGCCACGTCGAATGCGACGCCATCGTCATGAATGGGGCTACGTTGCGCGCTGGCGCGGCGGCTACTCTGCAGCGCGTCACAAATCCTATTCAGCTCGCGCGCAAAATTCTGGAAAACTGCCCGCACATGATGCTCGTCGCCGAAGGCGCGGAACGCTTCGCAAAACAGCACGGAATCAAGCTGTGCAAGCCGCAAGAACTGGTCAGCGAACCCGAACGCGAAGCCTGGATGAAATGCAAGTCCGACAAGCACGCTGCCGAGCATCACCGCGGCCACGAGCAGGGAACCGTCGGCGCTGTTGCCATCGATGCCAACGGAAGCCTCTTCGCCGCCACTTCCACTGGCGGCACTTGTTGCAAACTTCCTGGCCGCGTCGGCGATTCGCCGCTCATCGGCTGCGGCTGCTACGCGGACTCCGAAGCCGGCGGCGTTTCCTGCACCGGCTACGGCGAAGCCATCATGAAAGTCGTCCTCGCTAAGTCCGCCGTCGATCTCCTTCGCCGTCCTGCAACTTGCGTGGACACGCCTCCCAATATTTCCTGCGGTACCTCCACTGCCGATCTCGCCGCGCGCGAAGCCATCCATCTTTTTGCCAAGCGCACCCACGCCACCGGCGGACTCATCCTCCTCGACCGCTATGGCAATCCCGGCTTTGCCTTTAACACCGCCCGCATGGCCTACGGCTTTGTCGCCCCCGACGGCTCCTTCCTCACCGCCGTCTAACTCCTTGCGCCCCACACTGTCATCTCGTGCGAAGCCTGATTCGAGTCTCTTCTGAGGGCAAATTCACTCAGCCCGCTTCCTTCTCTGGCATTCTTTTTTTTTTGCATTTGTAGGGGCGCAGCACTGCTGCGCCCCTTCTTGGCAAGACCACTCACCTTGTCTCCGTTTTGCGTTTGTAGCGGCGACTTCACGTCGCCATCTTTTTTCTCTGTCATCCCGACCGAAGGGCTGGGTTTGTGGCCCGAAGTGGAGGGATCGTGGCAACCGCGTGCCCGCCCGAAATTACCGCTATCTCCCAGCTAGCTCGCAGGGATGGCAAGTCTCTCTGGCAGTTTGAGGCAGGTTCCAAGCGTGCGACGCCTCATCTAACGCTATACAATACTCGCCACACCAATCAGTCTTTTTGAGGTTGCCGTGGGAATCTTGACCGAAGACATGAAGCGCGTGGTCACTGAGCAGCGGCTCGGCTTCGTCGCTACGGTTTGTCCGGACGGCACTCCCAACTTGTCGCCCAAGGGAACGACCGCGGTATGGGACGACGATCACATCGTCTTTGCTGATGTCCGCTCTCCTGCGACGGTATCCAATCTAAGACGCAATCCGTCGACGGAGATCAATGTAGTCGATCCCATGGTGCGCAAGGGCTACCGCTTCGAGGGCGTCGCCTCCGTTCTCACGGAGGGAGCCCTGTTCGAACGAATCCTGGATTTCTATCGCACGGAGCGACGAAAGTCGCATCAAGATTAGGTCATTTGTACTGGTCATGATCTCTGATTCCCAGTTTCTGCCTTATGGTTTCGAGCTGTCCCGCCCCGCCCCTAACCCCTGCTCCGCCAATCACTTCCAAATTCGCTTCAACTTTTTCTTGACAAGTACAGTGGTTCTGTGGTAACATCCCCTTTGATAGTCGGACACCACACTCGCCGTAGCCGTCCATTTTCACAAATCCCCTGTTCCCCGAACCCACTCTTCTTTAACTCCTTTCCTCTCACATCTTTTGCCGACCCCCACCACTTAAACCCTGTCGCATCACATCTTTACAAAAACCATAGGGGAAAGGGGGTGCTGCCTGCCTTTCCCATTCCTACACTCGAATTTCTAACCCCTGTATTTGCCACACTTCCGGAAAAACCGCTGCTAAGTCCAGTCATTGCCACAGATCCAAAAACACCCTCCCGCAAGTCCTTTGCTTGCCGCAGATCCGAGACCCCCCGGAGCCTCTTCCCCTTCGGAACCATCACGCAGCAAGCACGGCTTGTTGTATCATCCCTCGCGGCCGCTCGGAAGTCGAGGCATACATGAGAAAGCGCCGCAATTGGGGGTCATGAAGGAATCATGAAACGAACATTCGTTGTGCTTGCCACGCTGAGCATGGCAATCTTGTTCGGGGCGTTCCTAGCCGCTACAACTCCGGCGCAGACGCCACCGCCGCCGCTGGTCTCTCCGGAGGTTCACGCCGACAGAACCGTCACGTTCCGTTTCCGCGCTCCGAACGACAAAGAAGTTGCCGTTTCCGTCGAGGGCAATCCCAAACCACTGCCGATGCAAAAAGACGATCAGGGCGTCTGGAGCGTGACCACCGAGCCGCTCGCTCCCGATTATTACGGATACTCGTTCATCGCCGATGGCGTGGGCATGTTCGATCCTTCCAATCACGCCATTAAGCCCAATTTCCTCGGCAGGGCGAGCGAGTTGCACGTTCCCGGGCCGTCGTCACTCTCCTGGGAGATTGCCGCGGTGCCGCACGGCGAAATTCATCATCATTTCTACAAGTCCGGAGTGGTTGGCGACGACCGCGACTTTTTTGTTTACACGCCCCCCGGTTACGAGACGCGCGCCAAGCAAACCTATCCGGTCCTTTATCTTCTGCACGGATTCAGCGACGATGCCAGCGCCTGGTCGGCCGTGGGCCGCGCCAACGTGATCCTCGACAATCTGATTGCCCAGGGCAAAGCCAAGCCCATGCTCGTGGTCATGCCGCTGGGTTACGGCGCGCCCGAAGTTCTAAAAGCGGGCTTTGGAGCGTTCCGCGATCGCTCGTTGACCGATCGCAACTTCGATAAGTTCCGCGAAGCCTTGCTTACGGAAGTGATTCCGCGCGTCGAAACCGCTTATCTCGTGAACAAGGACCGCAACTCTCGCGCCATCGCCGGACTTTCCATGGGCGGCTCGGAATCTTTGCTGACCGGCTTGAATACCCTGGACAAGTTCGGCTGGATTGGCGCCTTCAGCTCCGGAGGAATCAGCGAGGATTTCGACAAGGAATTTCCAGCGGTGAATTCCAAAGCTACCGAGCAACTTCACTTGCTCTGGGTGGCGTGCGGGACGGAAGACCGTTTGATTGACATCAATCGCAAATTCCGCGCGTGGCTGGCTTCCAAAAATATCAAGCACGTGGACATCGAGACTCCCGGCATGCACACCTGGATGGTGTGGCGCCGCAACTTAACGGAGTTTTCGTCGCTGCTTTTCCGCTAAGGCCCGCCATGAAAAAAATGAACGCCACTTCTGGAACAACGACGAAAATACTTCTTGGCTTTGCGCCGTTGGTGATCCTGCTCGTGGGCGTGCGCGCGTCATCGCAAGGACAGGGGCAAGGGCAGACTCACGGTGTGGTCACGCCGCTCGCGAGTGCCAATCTTGTTTTCGACGGCGAACCCGCGTGCCTCAAAGTTGCCCGCGAGAATGGCGATCCAGACAAAGGTCCATCCACTTTTCTTCTCGAAGCTCCTTCCGGATGCGTGGTTCCCGCGCACTATCACACCGCGGAAGAACAATTGATGGTGGTCCGGGGCGACGTGCTCACCGGGATGGACGGCATGGCGGAAGCGACGCTTGGCTCCGGCGGCTTTGCAATGATGCCCAGCAAAGCCATGCACTGGTTCACCTGCAAATCAAAGGATACTTGCCTGATGTTTGTGACGTTCGACCGCAAGTACGACATTGTCTGGGCCAAGCCGCCGAAATAACCGGTCAATCGTCATCGTCTTTTTTGGAGGTGCCTTTTTCGTCGTCATCGAGCTTGGCGATTCCCAGCCGCATCGCTTGATACGCAGGCAACTGCGCCGCTCGCGGCATATTTGATCCGTTTCCCGTGCACGCGAACCAGATCACCGCGTTCAACACTCTCGGGTCAGCCATGTCTGCATGCGCAAAGTTTTGCCGGTTGGATTTTTTCATCCACTCAGCAGCGGTTTTGTCTTTCGGCTTGTGCGTGATCAAATTGTCCGCGGCGATGGTCGGCAGCACAGCTTTGTATGGAGTCAAGTCCGGCGTCTCCTGGAAAATATCCATCGGAATCGCCGAAGCATCGAGCTGATTCATGGGGGCGATTCCCAGCAGCAGCTCGATGGTGCGAATCATGCTGACGGTGTTGTGAAATTTGTGGATGAGAGCTCCAGGCCGGTTGTACGCGCTGATCGCAAGACCGACGGAACGATGCGAGTCCACGTGGTCTGGGCCGGCCTGCGCGTCATCTTCGATGAAGAAAATGGCCGTATCTTTCCAGTAAGCGCTCGAAGAGACTGCTTCGACGAGGCGGCCCACGGCGTAATCGTTGTCCGCGACCATGAATTGCGGCGTTGGAAAATCATTTTTCATTCCCGTGGTGTGGTCGTTGGGGAATCGCATCACGGTAAGGGCCGGCATGGGATCGTCGCGGCCCGCTTCGCGTTCGGTGACAAAGCCGCGAAACTCCGCCAGCCACTCGCCGAAGCGCGAATTGCCGCGGCAATTCAAATTGGCGTTGTCCTGAGTCACCGCGGCATCGGAAGAGGCTGACGGATCGAGAGCAGCTTTGTAGCAATCCGCGGTCATGCTGTCCGGGGCGGTGACGTCGAAACTGCGAAAGCTTGTGCTGTGATGCTTCTGCAGCGAAGCTTTATTGGGGATGGCGCGCACAGCGCTGGAAATATCGGGATAGGTCTTGTGCTTTTTTTGGCCGGCGGCTTCGACATCTTTCGTAGAAATCACGGTTACGAATTCGCCGTAATTGCGGTAGGTTAAACCCGCGCGAGCCGCCGCGTCCCAGAGATACAAAGTTTTCGGTTCGGCGAGATCGGTGTAGCCCTGGCGATATGGAAGATGTTTTTCCAAAAGATCCGTCAATGCGGCGAGCGCGTCGCCGTGGAACTTGCCCAGTTCCAAATCTCCCGGCGGCTCGTAATCGGGAAGACGGTTGTACCCTTCCCAATCATAAGTGCGGCCGCGGTCGGAATATTGCCAGCGGAATCCTTTGTCGACGTAATCGGTGGAGAAGGCGGCGGTGGCCCAGTTGTGCCCGTCGGGACTGGCTTCAGAATTTACAAAGAAACGGTCGAACAGACCGAAACGCTGCGCCAGCGCGTGATGATTGGGCGTAACGACTTGGCGCGCGCCGTCGGGACGCTGCGCGGTGGCGCCGTTTCCGAAAATGGCAAGGGCCGGTTCGCCGTCGGCAGCGTGCCCGTCGCCGGAAGTTTTCACGTCGCCGAAAACCTGATCGTAGGTGCGATTTTCCTTGATGATGTAAATGACGTGCTTGATCGGGCTTGGTCCTGGGAAGAGTTTCGCGGGCGCAAAACCCATCAAGCCGTCGTTCTGCAAAGTTTGCTGTGTGTAGCGCGAGAGCTGTGGCAAATCGGGAAGCGCGACCATGCTGATGTTTCCAGACACGATGGAACCGCTGTACTGACCGCCTTGGCGATTTTTTTCCTTGGTCGGAGGAAAAGCGGCGTTGGGAGGATTCGGTGTGAATCCGCTGTTGCTCACGCGCATGGAAGATGGTTCGAATCCCGTTCCTTTGCCATTGCCGATGAAAAGTTTACCATCCGCGATCGCGACGGCCGACGGATATTGTCCCGTCGGGATGAATCCGAGGATTTTCGATTTCGCAGCTTCGGCCGTTTTCCCGGTTGCTTTTGCGCCACTGGCTTTTTCGGAAAGCGCGACCAGCGCAACGGCATTGCTGTGCGCGTTCGCAACGTACAGAGTTTTTTCGTCATCGCTGAGAGCGACGCCTTCCGGACTCGCTCCGGGCAAGGCGTCCTCGGCGAGACGAACGTCGATGCGCTCGATCTCCTGATCCGACGTTGCGTCAATCACAGAGACGCTGTCCGCATTGGAGTTCGCGATAAAAAGCCGCGTGCCTTCGGCATTCGAAATCATCGCGGTTGGATGCCGATCAACAGGAATGTATTTCCGGACGACACTCTTGCCGCCGAGCGGAATAACCGCGACTGAAGAATCATTCCAGCACGAGACGTAGGCGCGCGCATTTTTACCACTTCCCATCACGACCACGCCGTAGGGATAAATGTTTTCGCTCAACTTCCCGGCGTGGTGCAAATCCACTCTCTCCATTTTTTGGGTTCCGCGGAGATTGCGGACGATCGTCACGCTGTCGCCCAGGTTGTTTGCCGTGACCAGCGCGGAGCCGTCGGATGTTACGGCGAGGCCAGCGGGATAGAGCGCGGCCTTTCCTTTGTTGTAGTCTTTCGGCGAAACCTCGCCTGGCTTGCTGACTTCGAACGAGGGCGCCGTTACTTTGGTATCCGGGCCGGGCGATTCCGGCTGGACGGGCGGTGCGGTTTTGGGATCGAAGCGAAAAATCCATACTTTGTTTTCGAATCCGCCGGAGACGTACAAATCAAAAGCTCCGCCGGCGTTCGCGGCCGGAGAGAGAGCGAGGCCGACGTTTGCGCTTTGCGGCGTGGGGAAGTAAATATTTTGGATCACCAGCGGTTCAGGCGTGGCATTCAGGTCGATGACCGCGACGGATTGCTGGGCGCGATTTGTCTCCTCGCTGAACTGGACGCCGAACCCGCTGTTGACCACGAGGAGATAGCGGCCTTTGCCTCCCCTTCCAAGAGAGTCTGGGCTGCGAAGCATCGCCATGGGCATGGCTCCGACGGCCGGCAGATGCGTGGCAGCATCGATTACC
>Ga0209471_1002267_pt1 | contig 11167 bp, 6 predicted proteins | sample GraSoiAngelo_128_FD_185885 | JGI IMG/M metagenome (GOLD analysis project Ga0209471, IMG submission 185885) | Grasslands soil microbial communities from the Angelo Coastal Reserve, California, USA - 14_0927_12_20cm (SPAdes) (version 2) | ecosystem: Environmental > Terrestrial > Soil > Grasslands ... | reverse complement strand
TAAGCTGACAGTTCCGCTGAAGCCGTTGAGAGCAGTCACTGTGATAGTAGAGGTCCCAGCGACACCCGCATTGACTGTTATGGTAGCGGGGCTGGCAGAGATATTGAAGTCTTGGACACGATAGATGACGGTTGTCGACGCCGTGCTACTACCACTTGTGCCGTTCACGGTTACGGTGTACTGTCCTGGTGAGCCGGAGCAGGACAGCGTTGAGTTTCCTGACGCTGTGAACGTGGTCACACTTAGGGTGCACGAAAGACCAGTGCTGGGAGAAACCGTATCATTCAGCGTCACCGTCCCAAAGAACGTGACATCATATGTGACAGTTATGGTAGAAGTGCCGGTAGTCCCGGAGAATACGGCTACGCTTGTTGGATTGCCGGTTACGGTGAAAGCTGTTCCCACTACGAACTTTACTGAGGCCGAATGCGATAATCCGTTGCCCGTGACGGTCACTGTTACGTTGAACGCTCCTGATGGAGCCGAGTCGGAGCATGAGAGGACTGAATTTCGAGAAGTGGTGGTCGTGTTGAACGCAAAACTTGCTGGGTTAAGGACGCACGTCAGCCCAATGGAAGGGGCGACTGTATCAGTCAATGTAACTGTTCCAGTAAAGCCTTGAAGGGCCGTGATGGTGATCGTCGAAGTTGCGCTTCTGCCTATGAAGACGGTTACGTTTGTCGGGTTTGCGTTGACCGTGAAGTCTTGGACCTTGTAGTTGACCGTAACGGTGTGAATGATGCCCTGGCTTGATCCCGTAATCGTTACTGTGTAGGCGCCCGTAGAGCCCGAGCAGGAAAGAGTCGAATTACTATTCGTAATTGAGCCGCCGATGGTTACACTTGACGGAGTCATGGTACATGTCAGGCCGGTAGATGGGGAAATCACGTCTGACAGCCCAACGGTTCCAGAGAATCCGTCGAGGCTACTCGTAGTAATGACCGACGTTCCTGAGCCTCCCGCGAAAGGCGTCACGAGTGCCGGGGTTGGGACCATCTTGAAGTCCTGAACGGTTAGCGTAATAATCGCTGAATGAGATAGCTGTCCGTTTGTCGCTGTAATGTTTAGAGAGTAAACACCAGCGATCTGTCCAGATCCGATGCTTATCCCGGTCGCATTGCCCGCGCTAGTTAGCTTTACGCTTGGAAATAGTGGAGCAGCAGTTGGGCCGGATGGTGTGACGACGACGCTTACCGCGAGGTTTCCGGTGAAACCATTCAGACTGGCATATTGAACTGACAGTGCTTGACTGCTTGCTCCCACGAGCAGGGTGAGTGTGGAAATGTTTGGGGTACCCGTGAAATCAACGACGTGATATGAAATGATTGTTGTCGCGTGAGTTAAGGTTCCATTTGTTCCGGTGACTGTCACTGAATAATTGTTTGCAGTTGAGGATTTGCAGGAGAGAACAGTTGAAGCTGTGAGAGAAATGAGACTGACTTTAGTCGCAGACAGCGAACACGCTAGTCCTGCCGGCGCGTTGACGTTCAAAATCACCGTTCTGTTGAAGCCGTTGAGTGCCGTCAGAGTGACGGTTGAGTTTCCCAGTGTTCCTGCGTTGACAGTTTTGCTTGTTGGGTTAGCTGAGATTGTGAAGTCAACAACTTGGAACGTGACTGTTGAGTTATGAGTTAGCGGCCCACTCGAGGTCGTGACTACCACGTTGTTGTTTCCATTCGTCGAGTAAGCACAAGAGAGATTGACTCTCGCAGAGGTTATCGAAGAAGTCAAAGTCACAGCAGAAGTGGCAAGGCTACATGCTGTACCGCCATTCTGGGACAGTCCGACAGTTCCCACAAATCCGTTGACCGAGGCCACCCGAATTGTCGATGTGCCTGACGTGCCGACATTGACCATTAATCCATTCGGGGTCGCAACAGCCGTAAAGTCTTGGACTTTAACAGCGAAGATCGCAAAGTGAAGGACATTATTGCCGCTCCCAGTTACCAGCACACTGTAGTTGCCCACTAGGCCGCTGCACTTCAGACTGGCTGTGCCTGAGGATGTAGTCGAGTTGAGAACTACACTAGTCGGACTCAAGGAACAAGTGAGGCCAGTCGGAACGGTGTCGGTCAGGCTCACGGTGCCTTTGAAACCGTTGACAGCAACAACCGTAATCGTCGAGTTCGCGAGTCGGTTCGCGAGTACGGTGGAGCTCGTCGGGCTGGCTGTCACGCTAAAGTCAACACCGGTGACGGTGACTGTCGTCGACGCCGTGGACGAGGTCGTAGTGGAGGTGCCGGTCACAGTAATTGCGGCGTTGCCCGTTTGCGGCCCTGCACTAACGGTGAGAGTCACGTTTTGACTTCCACCTGACGTGAGAATGATGCTCGGTGAGCTCAATTGGGCGGTTATGCAGGTACAGCTACCTGTACCAGCAGAAGTTGCGAGATTAACAGTGCCACTGAATCCACCGGCACTGGTTACGGTTATCGTGGAATTGGCCGTTGAGCCCGCTTGAATAGTTAGGGTCTGGGGACTGGCCTTGATGGTAAAGCCCAGCACCATTGCAATGACGTTTACGTGCCTAGCGCTAATACCCGTGCCTGCAGTTACGGTGACGGTGTAGTTACCAAAATTCGCAGGTGAAGTTGTAATATTGAGGATGGCGAATGTGATTCCACAATCGTTGCAAGGCTGGACATTGACTGTTGATGGGATCGTCACAGTTGGTCCCGAGGGTGATATTGTCGCGCTTAGAGGAAGGGGTCCTGAAAAAATATTGAAAGAATGAATGGTAATATTGGAAGTCTGTGACAATCCAGGCCGGATTGTTACAGGGTTAGGATTTGCGCTAAGGGAGAAATCGGAAGCGGTATTCGATATCCTCCAAGCCGTGAGCGGGTGTAGTTCCCAGCCGGAAAACCCGTGACTTGCTTCGTTAACGTGTTCCGGGTCCCAGAAGACGAATCCCTGGAAATCAATCGGCGTCTTATCTGCGGCGGTCTCATCCCTAAGTATTTGGGGATCACAGGTTGTATTTGGGCCACAGTATCCGGCGGCTTTCCAGTCGTGATCAAACTCCATATGAATCGTGTGCATGCATCCAGTGGTATTCGTAGCAGTGCAAGCATTGTATCCAGGTGTGAAAATATTGAAAGTAGTGTCCGACGCGTTCACGCCGTTGGGATGAGGTCCTCCGCCGTTTACAGGGTCAAAGTGGTTCGAATAGTCCTCTTCGAGGAGAAATCCTCTGTGGACACCACGGACCTCGACGAAGGCGGATACTAGCTGTCCGTCTGCGTTTGTTATGGTGCAAGGAGGACCATTAGGCACCCATCCTTGCGGAGTATTCGGACCGGGCGTAAGCCATCGCTTAGCTTCTCCGTTTGGAATACCGGTCGCCTGGATCCCGGGGTTGAAAATGCTGCCACTCTCCAGGGCACCCCCTGAGGAATTGCTTTGATTCCCGAGAATTTGCTCTAGCGTCACTACCCAGGGAGTACATTGTACTTTCGGATTCCATGAAGTGTCAGGAGTAAAGCCGCTCACGGACCCTATTGTCTCCAATCCGAAGTTCAAGTTGAACGGCGGACTCGTTCCGTCAAGCCACATAATTCCAAATGCATTCTTGCCCGCAACGGGGGCCGAATAGTGGAAACTCCCGATCGCTGATTCTGCGATCGAGGGTTGTGTTGAGAATGCACCGCCCTCAGTCTTGATCCATAATCCCCCAGGGGCCCCGGACCATTCATCAATGACGTTGTTTGTCTGGTTGTACCAGAACACGTAGAACCGAGGATTGGCAGGGTCAGCCTGGTTTACGGCGGCAGTGAAGGGTAGAGAATACCGGTTGAGACTGCTCGCTGATCTCGCCTCCCCGGGACCAATGGTATCTGGTCCCCAGCTCCCGTTAGAACCTCTCGAAGCAACGAAGATTGTCGCCGTGTTCGTGTCGTACCATATCGCATAGAGACTACCTCCCGAAGCAAAGACGAATGAGTTCACATCAGTCGAAGTTGCGGCTGAGGAGATCTGTTCTTCTTGACCCCAGACAGTACCGTCGTACAGCCTGCCCAGCAAGTTGTGTTTGTTTACCCAATATGCAGCATATACTTGACCATTTTGGATTGTTGCGATGTCAACATGCCAATTGTCCGTGTCTGTGAACTGCAAACTTGAGAGAACGAAGTCCCCTGTCCACATTGGCGAGACATTGATTGTCATCTGTTGAATTACTGATAGCTGAGGATTTCCATTGTCTGTTGCAGTGAAATTGATGCTGAAAGTCTGGCCTCCTTGGTAGGTCGTAGGGGTCCAACTGAACTGCCCAGTTGTGGGGTTGAAGGCCGCTCCTTGGGGAAGCGTGCTGGTAGAGTTTGTGACCACGTCTCCGTCCGTATCAGAGGCATTGACTACGAAGTTTATTGGAATTCCAGTCTTGACGCTTTGTGATGGAGGAACCTGTAGTGTGAGTTGATTATTTTGGGCCGTCGTTAGCAGAGGAGTTCCTATCAGAATCGTCCGAATGAATATGGCTGTTTGCTGACTAGTGCTACTATCGGTAGTTGTGAGAGTGACAGTATATGCACCCGGGTTGACGTACTGATGGGTGACGGTTCTGCCTGTCGCCGTTGCGGTATTATCTCCAAAAGTCCAACTGAACGAGTAGTTTGGAGCGCCTCCTCCTCCGGTTGCAGTGAAGTTTACCATATCCAGAAATGTCGCATTTAGCGGTACGAAAGTGAAACTTGTGCTGAGAGGGGCTGGGGGTAAGGGCACGTTGTTGGCGTGAATGATATGAGGCGTTTCCTGCCCGTTTCCGCCGCAAGCCTTCTGATTGTCCTCTTGATATCCAATCCAGATCTGACCATTTGAGTCAATGCTGATGACTTCGTTTGGAAATGTGGCCGTTGAACTGGCACTCCTCACTATCTGCTCTTGCTGCCAGACTATCGTTCCACCAGCATCAAGTAATCCTGTACCATACAGCAATGCACGATTGCAATTACTATCGAAGGACGACTCGTTGTAACGTGCATAGAACGCATGGATCCCGTCAGTCACAATAGACCAGTCGCTATCAGTCACATGTTTACCGACATTAGTCGGTAGTGCCCAATTTACTCCATCGGTGCTTGAAGCATAGAAGAAGCATCCTCCCTGTCCTTCACAGGTCGCTGACGAATCTTCATAGAAGACCCAGTAGCGCCCCTGCGCGTAGAATCCAGGATTCTGGTAGGATGACTCGTAAACAAAATGATCCCCAGTATGCGCTATGACATGCGAACTGTTGGTAACTGCACTTACGGGTCGGGCGATTTCAGCAGCCGCCACGAGGCTCAAGGCCAGTGAGACAAGAAGTAAAGTCAGTGATAGCCTATTGCGGTGCAAACCGGAGCCTGCGCTCAAAAGGTAGATACCGCTAATTAACCATTGAGCGCATAAAGATAGCCTGAGATATCTTCGAAACTAAGCAGGTATCGCTTCATGTCTTTTCTTACCCAATTCCGGAAAATACCGGAAATGAGCCTTCGAGTCCGGACGTCGCAAGAATCCTTGATAAGAGCGAGATTTCAAACATCAACAAAACAAACAGAACTTAATGAAAAGGCCCACATCGGCCCCCTTCAGATCATCCAGCTCTCATAAGCCTTGAGCACCTAATGGAGGACCTAAGGCGGAGAAGCAGCCCCAAAGCGGTTGCCGGAATGTCGCGCTTTGGAATACAGACTAGCATGGCTCTTGGGGTTTCTATTCCACAACTTCGCGATATATCGAAGAAAGTTGGAATCAGTCATGACCTTGCGCAAGAACTCTGGAAGACTCGAATCCATGAAGCACGCATCCTCGCCAGTATGATTGATGATCCCACAAAAGTGTCCGAGGACCAAATGGAAGAATGGGCAGCAGATTTCGACTCATGGGACGTCGTGGATGGCTGCTGCGGAAACCTCTTCGACAAGACAGAATTCGCGGAAAGAAAAGCACACGAGTGGTCGTTGAGAAAAGAGGAGTTCGTTAAGAGAGCAGACTTCGACTCATGGGATGTTGCGGACGGTTGCCGCGGAAACCTGTTCTACAGAACAGAATTCGCAAACAGGAAAGCACACGAATGGTCCACGAGAAAAGAGGAGTTCGTTAAGAGAGCAGGCTTCGTTCTTATGGCTGAACTGGCTGTTCACAACAAGGAAGCTTCGAACAAAACGTTTCTAGATTTTCTTCCCATCATAGTTAGAGAGGCCTCAGATGAACGCAACTTCGTCAAGAAAGCTGTAAACTGGGGGCTACGACAGATCGGAAAAAGAAATGCAATCTTGAATTCCGCAGCGATCCAGACATGCTCGAAGATCCGAGAATCGGACTCTAGGTCGGCAAAGTGGATTGCATCAGATGCGCTTCGCGAACTAACAAGCGCATCAGTCAAAAAGAAACTCTCAAGCACAAAGCCGGAAGGGTCCAGGCGATGAGATTATTCGACCCATGGATCGTCACAGCTGGCGAATCTTGTCGTAAAAGTCCATCAAGTTGCGTGCTGCTGGTTCCTCCTTGTTCAGGGCGAAGATCTTCATTCCTTGTTCATATCTCTCGAACATCAATACCCGACATTTGACTAGTGGTTCTGCGATACGCGCGACAGTTGAAGGGGATACATCGAGGACTCGCGCGAGACCGGCCTGGTTGAAGACTTTATCCTGGTTCTGTAACAAATGTTCTACGAGTCTAACTTGAGCCTTAGATTGAAACAGGTCTAACAGTTTCATCAAAACAGGCCTCTCAAGAATATGATACGAGGGTTCCAATGTCTCGGCCTCGCAAAGCACTCGTTATGTTCGACGGGTCCTCCATTGAGACGAACCTCGTCGGAATCCTCGCTCGCTGCATGATCTTCAATGCTAGAGGATCCAACAGTTCATACTTGCCCGCATAAACATCTCCGGCCATCGCCCAGCCCAACAATTTATCAACACTGACCGTCCTCAACATCTTGGCCTTCGGATCCTTCTTCGGATCCGCAGTATAGACCCCTTGGACATCTGTCGCATTAACAAGCAAATCGGCACGGGTTATCTCAGCCGCTAGAGCTGCCACAGCGTTCGTCGACTGTCCAGGCTGAAGACCCCCCATGACCACTACCTTCCCAGGACTCACATAGTGAATCAGCTCCGAGAGCCTCGTAGGAATCTTCGTCACGGCAATACTGCCAAGAGCCAGCCTGAACAATTCCGCGTTAGCTCTGGTCACGGTTATCCCGAGCAGATCGCTAGTCGACTCATCCGCCCCCAGCCTCCTAGCAACATCAATGTAGACCCGCGCATTCTGACCACCACCAGCAACAGTCACCAGCTGATTCCCTTCGCCCGCGAAACTTGACAGGACCTTTCCCATGCTCCTTAACGCGTCAACGTCCGGGTCCCGCTTGAACAGCGCGCCCCCTAGCTTCACAACAGCCTTCATCTGAGTCTGAAGGCAGAAACGAACTGATTCGGTATATTAGAGTGGAGAAGCAGTCGGAGGGACGAGACGACCGCTATCCCCAAGAGTGATTAGTGCAGTCTTCGAGGAGACTTTTGAAACAAGGATTTAATACATTTCTGACCACTATTTACTAACGAGGACTGGTCAAAGTGAATAGTAAGCTTCCGGTCGAATCCAGTTCGACACGCAACGTTTCTCTTTGAACGAATAGCGGCTGCTCTGGCCAAGCCCTTAGACAAGAATTTTCAGAGGCGGAAGGACGCTAGATGCCAGGCCCCGACTCCGTCGCACAATTCAAGTTCAAACGAACCCTCGAACAACTCGCAAAGAAGGAGGGGAGAGGCACGGAACTCATCAGCCTCTACGTCCCACCAGACAGAAAGATACACGAGGTTCTAGGCCAGTTGCGGGAAGAGCTTGGTACCGCGGTCAACATAAAATCACGCACCACCCGGAACAACGTCCAAGACGGGATCGAACGAACAATGCAACGACTCAAACTCTTCAAAGAACCACCTCCGACCGGGCTGGTAATCTTCGCAGGCGCAATCCCACAGAACGGAGCTGGCAGTGAGAAGATGGAGACATACACGTTGATCCCGCCGGAACCGATCACGGTCGGCTTCTACAGATGCGACGCTCGCTTCCACGTCGAACCACTACTCGCGCTCGTTGCCGACAAGGACACGTTCGGAATACTCGTGATTGACGGGACAGAAGCAGTCGTAGCCACTCTGAAGGGACGCAGAGTGGAGATTTTGAAGACATTCACTTCGGGAACACCGGGCAAGAGTAGGGCCGGGGGACAGTCTGCTCGAAGGTTCGAGCGGATCAGAGAACAAGTCATCAACGACTACTACAAACGTGTCGGCCAGCACTTCAACGAGATGATGCTGGAGATTCCAGACTTGAAGGGAATCATCATAGGCGGACCCGGACCCACAAAGTACGTCTTTGAAGAAGGCGAGTATCTGCAGTACACGCTCAAGAAGAAAGTCCTCTCACTGATCGACACCAGCTACACGAGTGAAGCAGGAGTCGAGGAGGTCGTTGAGAAGAGCAGCGAGATACTCAAAGGCGTCAGATACGGCGAAGAGAAACAGCTAGTCCAGAAATTCCTCTACGAGCTAGGACACGAAACAGGGAAGGCGGCGTTCGGAGAAAAGAAGGTTCAGGAATACCTTGAGAAGGGAATAGTCGACATGCTCCTGATCTCCGAGAAACTGGAGGGAGAACGGGTAGTCCTCAAATGCAAAAACTGCGGGAACATCGAGGAGTTCAGAGGAACAAGATACGAAGCCCACGCGGTCATCAACGAACTATCGACGAGACCCTGCAAGAACTGCGGCAAGCCGATGCTCGAGGCCACCGACCACGGCGACATTATCGACAGCTTCCTTGAATACGCGGAAAAATCAGCAAGCAAGGTTGAAGTCATCTCCGAGGAGACAGAAGAGGGAAGAATGCTACGCGACTCATTCGGCAAAGTCGCGGCAATACTACGCTACGGCGCAAACTAGACTCTCACTCATGCAACACCAACTCCAACCATAGAGGGATCCCCATGGGGACTAGGCTAGCCCTACTGTTACCATCCGAGGTTACCAGACCAGTACCATCCTAGAACTTTCCAAGACAATTCAACGCAGGAGCCACGAGTGTTGATAGGTAGGACTCTGCCACCGAAAAATCGCCCAGAATAAGCCCTGATCCGGAATCTGGGCAGGCGATTTGAGATCGCGAGATCCTCACGCTGACCTCCACGCTTAATCTGCGATTAGAAAAATAGTCGACGGTTCCACTCTGCGCCCTGAAACGCAAAGCTCGCCAGGATCAGCTTCAGCCGGCTAGACCCCTCTCCTAAAAATCTCAAAAGTAGTTGACTCCCGCGACACAAAACAGCTCTTCTAGAAAGCCCACGTGGGAGTCGAAGACTGTAAGTCTGCGGACCGGCAACAAGCCTAATTCCATGAAAGACGCGACCTGGACCCGGTACACCCATGGCTCGACTGGCCAAAGCCATCTTCTTTGACCTGGGCGAGACCCTCGTCACGCAGAACATAGAAGACAACATGGTGACTAGGAACGCTCTTCGCGAAATTAGCCCGATACTGCCCAAACGAGTATCCCCCGAGAGATTGTTCGAACTATATCGCGAGGGCTACAAGATTAACGAAACTATCAGATCTAGACATCACGTAGAGATTCCGATTCAGGTCTGGATGAGACAGCTACTGGAAAGGATAATTGAAGATAACCCGTCAGACCAACTTGTCACGAGAGCCATTGAAATCATCGTGAAAGCACGTGCAACAAACGGAGTCGCATTCGACGATGCCCACTCGACAATACAGAAGCTCTCGCGACGAGATGTCAAGCTGGGAATAATTTCTAATGTTTCATCGCACGAGGTAGCCATGGGAATCCTCGATAACGTCAGACTGACAAAATACTTCGATGCGATCATCACGTCGGCCACGGTCGGGATTAGAAAACCGGATCCGGGAATATTCCGTTATGCGCTGATGCAGTTCAAGGCTCGACCGGAAGAGGCGGTTATGGTGGGCGACTCGGAAATACATGACATTGGAGGAGGATACATCTCGGGACTCAAGACAGTTCTGGTGGACACAAGACACCGCGTCGAGAATAGCCTAGCAGATCATCATTTCAATTCGCTCCGCGACGCGTCTAGAGAACTAGAGTGCCTGTAGCCGCAGCAGTCAGCAACATTCCAGCAACTCCTAGCAACAGTGAGAATGGCAGTCCGGGAAACATTTCGTACTTGGATAAGGCCCTAAAACCGAGATAGGATCCAGCGAGAATTCCAACGGCCGCGCCAAAGAACGAGAGGGGTCCGAAGGAAACCATAGCCGTCGTCGCGACCAGAGAATAGAAGACCAGGTCTCCCATCCCGATAGTCAACTCCCCATACGTGTACATTGCCCCCGGGAGATCGCCAGCCTCGACAGCTTTAGCCAAAGCGCCAACCGGTCCCCTAAACACCGCCACAATATCATAGACAACGAGCGCGCCCACTAATACTAGCGCAGTGATCAGGCCAATAGAATAGCCGAGAAACACTCCCGTAAGAGCTCCGAGCGCAGTAACTCCTGACAATTGGCGAGTCTGTCCCTTTCCGAAGATGGTCGACCCGATCGCAGCAGCGATTCCTAAGGAGAGTAATAGTGAGACTAGTGTCCACAAGTTGGTCGACAGATCGACCGCGGAAGCAAGAATGGATGTTGAGTACCAGAACGCGACGGCAAACGACACGAGAACGAGTGCTCCCTTAACTAGTCGACGAATAAATCTCATCCGACCTCTACGAATCAAAAGAAACATTATGGTTGCACTAGCTCCGAGAGCGAAGACAAAGACCACAGCATTGAGGGAAGCGCTGGTTACGGTGTCTCCAACGAAGGGAGTGACTTGAGCCTGCGGAGCCCCAACAATCGAGATTGGGTACGCTAATGCTCCGGTTGCTAGAAGTCCGAGGATTACAGGAACGAGATGCTTGGGGCGAGGCTTGAAGACCTTGCTCTCGCTCTCTGCCATGGGATTCTAGATCTCGACAACATCACCGGTCTTCGGAGCACTCGCATTCAATCCAAGCTCCGTCGAAGCCCAGTCAGCCAGCTTCTTACAATTCCCCTCTGCTCCGTGCACAATGAACACTCGGGTCTTCTTGTCCAGATCCGAGAGTGTCTGTTCAAGCTCCCTTCTCCCACCGTGCGAGGAGAAATCG